>Ga0307512_10005803_pt1 | contig 12713 bp, 13 predicted proteins | sample 14_EM_MG_FD_200267 | JGI IMG/M metagenome (GOLD analysis project Ga0307512, IMG submission 200267) | Populus trichocarpa ectomycorrhiza microbial communities from riparian zone in the Pacific Northwest, United States - 14_EM | ecosystem: Host-associated > Plants > Roots > Unclassified | place... | reverse complement strand
TTGTTCCCCTTCACGGAAGGTAAAAGGGAAAATAGAAACTGCCTTGTTGGCGATGCTTCCCCCTCGATCGGTGGCAGCATGGCCGGATCTTTATGCTGCGCTCCCTTCACACACGATTTCTCCGGGAACTCGGATAAGAGGGCAAGGCATGTTTTTGTGGCAAGGCTTGGCGCTTACGACAAGAATATGACATAAAATAAAATATATTTAGATCTGTGTGGCGAGGGCAATTCGACCGCTGAAATGTTGGGTGGGTGCGAGTGCGAGGGGTGTGAAGTTCAGAGCATTCACACGGAAGCGGATTAGGTCCGAGGGACAAAAGAAGGAAGCTGAACCATAAAAATACCATAAAGAGCGAGAACACGTTCCCTCCATTGCGGTGGCGTGACCTGTGAGAAAGAAAAAAAATGAACAGGGTGTCCGGGAATCACCTTCCGAGCAGCAAAGCGAGGAAACCTTAATGGTTTTGCGCAGTATCGTACTGTATGAGTTTATGTGGGTTCGGATTATTAGTTGGACAGGGGGATCTAGACTGGAGGGTGACAGTACGATCACGGCACAGTCGATCCGCCCATCGGCGCCCAAGGAACGCAGCCCCTGTCATCTCCACTTGGCTGTGCACGCCCGCGCTTCCTGCTTGCGTCCGACAGCGGGCGAAATGACGCGATGATGCTGAAGTTCCGAGCAAATGATTGATAATTAGGTAAGAAAGGAAGAGATGGGAAACACTCTCGTCGTCGTCCAAGCCGGAATGCTGCTTACGAACGCGCTGACAAGGGGCAGCGGAAGAATTACGATGGAGGAAGGACCTTGACGAGCGAGGCGCTCGGAGAACAACACATCTGATAGAAGCGACATACGTGGCGTATGGAGACGCGCGTACGCGTGTAAAGCACATGAAAACCAGAGATCCGGGGGATTAAGAGCGAGGGGGGGCGAGGCACGAGCTATTATGCGTGTTTGTCATCAAGCAGGAAAGATCCGGAGATGGTGTCGTGTCTTATGCGCATGTGTCGCGCCACATTTGGTCTCGACAAGACCGAGAGAGGTACGAGTAAAAGCCGTGAAGGAGTGTCGTGCAAAGAGAACAGCCTCGCCCGTCGAATGAATGACCTGTACGCATTTGGGGAAGACCGACTGCTCGGATAAGCGACCAAGGGCCAAGGGGCGTCTGCCGTGAAGCGAGATGTGAGTGGACGAGCCATAAAAGGACATGCATCCCCACAACCCCTTTGGTTCTCTTTCCGGAGAATTGAGGCAGCTCCTCTATCTGGGCGCGCTTAGCAACCATTCCCACCATCTCCATTGAGTAATCGCAGGTTTTACGCAACCACCGCGCACAATCAGGAGGCCTTCCATGCGCAGAACACCCGAATGGTCCGGCTAAGCCGCTGACCTGTGGAATCTGCGGCTTCCCCGTCGTTGAACCCGAACCCGGCTGCCGACGGGTCAATACCGTCTTTGGTTGGGACCCCGGTGGCCCTGTATTTCTCGCGCTGCTTGATTTGGTACTCCTCCCACTTCTCACAGGCATTATCAAAGGCCTTGCGTTCGTTCGTTAGCGGGAGCACTGGAGCAGGAGTTTGAAACGCGGAGGTGATGCGGGTCTCAATATTGATACAGTCCCGCATGTCTCTGCATCCCGAATTATCAGCAAGGACTCCAAGCTAGAAAATATCGCACGCACAGCTCAAACCTAGTTAACAATACGTCAAATTCGGGCCTCGACAAACCTATGAGTTCGTTGCCGAACTTGCGTGTACCAATCCTCTCTCCCGGGTGTACATTGCGCAACAACAAGGAATGATCCTTGTGCATGTGGGGTTGTTGTCCGCGGTGGGGCCGCTGGGAATCTTGAAAATTGCAAAGCCACTCCCACATTGCCTCCGCACACGCGAGGATCTCCGTGACACGGGTGGATAAGTGCAAATTCAGACTCTGCAGGTCGAACTTGAGCCGCTGGTTCGGCAGCGTGTTCAACCAGCTCGCTGTGTCGATCTCGTCTCCGGCTGTGTGTGAATATGTTGTGGGCGTGATGCTTTCTGGGTGTTCTCCGGGAAATAAGGAGGTTTCTGGGGATACGTGCGACGAGACGGAGGGAAAGGTACTCTGAGTTGGAGTATTGGCGCTGTTTGCCATGGATAACAGATGCAAAGAACTGGAAGACGCTTTCTGACGCGCCGTTATGGTGCCAGGCGCAACAGCCGAGTGGTCAAGGACGACATATTGCTGCGTTTGATTTAAGATCTGACGGCGGCCGATAAGCGTCGTCGAAGGAGCCTTGCCAGAATCCTTGTGACAATGTTGAGCCGTCCTGGATATGCCTCCCGACGCGCTATTATCATCTGTGGATTGCAAGAGCGTTTGTTTGACCACCGTCAAATCCTGGGGAGGAAACATAAACATTATCGGCGCATGCGATCGCACACCTGCGATCGTTTCATCAGTCAGTCAGAATCGAGTGGTGCGAGTAAGCGATCCAAGCTTACTGTTGAAATACACAGGCAGTGAATTAGCGAGCAAGGACAGCGGCGAAAGATTGATAAAGCGAGCGGCATGCATTTCTGTGTAAATATACTCCAGCAGAGAATGGTCACGAGGGTTCAACGGGGCGCCCGACGGGCGCGAGCTTTCAGAGTGTAAATGATCAGAGGTTCCTAGCAAATCAATGGTGTCGTTATTGCGAATCGAAGTTGGGAGTGTCATCATGCTCGCTGTTCCAATTGTACTCGCAAGAGAGTGTGGATAACTTGGACTGGTCGCGGCAGGGGATATCGTCGTGGTAGATCCAAGCTGTGAGAAACTCCGTTGGTCACATTCATTATGGTATTGTCCATTAAGAAGGTATTGAGTCGACGTAGGTGGCGTTGTTAAGTAACGAATAGGCGTTGGTGACCGAGAAATCTGGGGGGGATCTGGCGATCGTCCGGGAAAATACAAGTCTTCTTCTATCATCTAAGGCGAATACAGGTGTCGATGTAAGTTCTAGGAACAGTGAAAGCGCCACTCACCTCAATGGCCGCGGCGGGCTTCATCACTCGTGATATCTCCTCGAGCAGAAAATCCCACTATCCTCAGATATTTTCGGAAGGGGGGTAGGAGGGAGCATACGTCAAACGTGGTGAGCTCGAGTTGAACGTCCAAACTCACCTTGTCTTCGGGGATCCCATGCGCTAAGCGTTTGGTATGTCTTTACGGTTTGCCCTATTAGTGACACTGACGATGACCGATGTGTAACCCACGCACACAAAATCAAATTCTTCGTTGGGAAATGGAAGTCCCTCAAGACTGGGACGGCAATCACTGTCAGGTACGCTGCACTGAATAACGGACTGTGTAGACTAACCAGTTGGCCTGCACCCATGTTATTCGGGAGTCCAGGTCGGAAGAGCGAAGATGGGACAAATCAGGGTGCAGGGGCACCAAATCTAGACCTGTGCAATGTAAGAGAGGTGTCTTGAATGTGAAGGAGGATTTGCTCACCAACAAACTCGCAGTTCTGAAAGGGTGTCACCACGAATGGTGAGTGAGCGTATTCGAGCGCTGGTGATAGTGACGACTCACGCGCCACAACTTTGCGCATTCAAGTATCCAATAGCCAGAACCTAAGGCGATGGTGAACACAAGGGGTAACAAATGGTGTTCAGGAGGTCCTTACCGCACCCAAGGTCGAGTCTAGGGCCAAAATTAGGACGTCTGGGGAGAGATGTTAGACTCAAGGGACGTACACTTTTGTGGGAGGTGTTTCAAAGACATGAAAAGTCAGGCTTCCGCATAGCTGTCTGATGAAACCCGTCTCCCAAACATCGCTACAATGCAGAGAGGTCGGAATGGTGTCGGGATATCTCGTTCACACGCATATAATTAGACGCACTGGTCCATGACGGGTCTCTCGTAATTGCGAGGGTAAGGAGCTTCGTTCGCAGGGTAAGCATGATGCTTCTTGTTACCTTTCATCTTAAATTGAGATTCGCGAGCGGCGGCACCAAGCTTGAGCTCTTCAAGAATAGCGCGGTCGGGAGTGGAGAAACGAGCGTCTTTCTGTGCTGGGTCCACGAGGGTGCTCCCAGAGATGCGGCTAGGTTGCATGGGAACAACGCTATCTTTGCGTGAAGAAGGGGACTTCTTGGTGCTTCTTCTACGAGTGGGCATAAAGTCGGCAAATGGCTTTAAATTGAAAGCAGTGAACAAGTGATGATACGTCGCGAGCAGAGAGAAGGCTTACTGTGACAGATGAGGCACCAGGAGAAGTGACGACGATGGGAACAGGAGGAGATTTTTGATCTGGTATACCAGACGACGTAGACGGTCGTGTTGGCCGAGGAGATTTACGAGCAGCATTACGAAGTGAGGTTGGAACAACAAAATCAGAGGAAGGGGAGTCCGCGCGAGAAGGCGTGGGAGAAGAGAGAGAGTTGGTGCGCATCCTTGTCAGGGGAAGATTGCTGCGAGAAGCAAAGAGCCTGTGATGCGAAGCGGAAGATGGGGGAGGAGCAGCATTGGGAGGAGGTGGAGATGGCGTTGGTGTTGAGGTGGGATTTCCTTGCGCAGGTGATGAACGAGATGATTTGAGACGGTCGGGATAAGGAGCGAGCATGACGGTGGACAAAGCAATGAGGGCGAGGAGAGGATCAATGCACAGCGCAGTTACGAAACAGTATTTATCGACGACGCATCGTTAATGTGCCTCGCTCCGGCAGGTCCCGGGCCATGGGTCATCATCGTCCCTTTTTTTCCCCAATATCGGCACTCACACGACCCCCGCGGTGAAACCGCACTGTATCCACATTGGCCACGTCACGAGTTATGAAACACTGTCATCGTAAAAAAAAAATAAAGGCGACGATCGTTAAAACTGTGTCAACGACACACTGATCACCACCTCCTCGGCAATCTCACTCATTTCCCGCACAATTTCTCGACCCCCGAGACCGTCCTTTGCAGCCTAATATTGGCCACCTTAGTTTAAGCCCAGTGTGATGCAGGGGTGCACTCTACCTCGATGGACGTCCAACCCACGATCATGATGAACTGCTCCTGTTCCTCGATTACATGACCATATGTTGCTCCGACAGCCCCACTTGATGGATCCTTCATATATGCGACATACTTATCGAGGGCCCTATGGATGACTTCCATGGTGACCCCCTGCTTGGGCGAGATTTTCTTCAGCTCTACAAATGGGGCCTTTAGGCAAGGCACCGCCGCGTCCTCTTCCCAAGCCGCGTGGATGATAGTACCCTTGGGGACGCCGCCCTCCGCAGACGACTCGAACAGCTTGACGAATTTAAGTAGCGTTTCTTGGTCCGAGGCAAACTTCTCATGGGCCGCTATAGACTCCCAATCTATCAAATCACACCAAACGTCAGTATGACTCCTACCCTTCGGGCAGGCGGTTTCGTACTCAAAACCCCATATGCATTCGATTTCCCGACTTCAACACCATAGAAGATTCTGCGCATGCATAAATTTCATGAGCCCATGGCCAGAAGCCATATTTGACTCACTCTGATAATCCCCAACGTCCTTCGGTCCCCACGAGTAGTTCGAATGCCGGGCGGATTATGGATGGATCCTTCACGTACTCTTCCGAGCAGGGCCAGGTGGCAACTTCGAACGCGTTCTTCTGTGTCATGGGTTTGCTTCCGTGATGCCCCGCGACCACCTTCCGCGATGCCTTAAATACTACCGAAGGGGTGAATTTCGTATTAATAGTCAGACACCGTACTTTAGTCCCGTTTCGCTTCCGCTTTACCTTTTTCACTCACTTAAAGCTACCTTCACGATCACAGACCCCGGAACGGCTATGAATGTACGGCAATGAGATGGTTGCTGTGTGGCTATGATTTTCGTCGGGATCTCGGCCGTAGACAAAGCATCAACTTGCGGAGTGAAAGATCTGGGCATACGAGTTGCGGACTGAGACCGTTTCATCCTGCTCACTCGGGTTTCATGAAATTTCATGCATTTCATGGCTTGCCATATCTGGGCTTATCCTCTTTTCTTACTGTCACGATATCTCTCGTCTAGCCCGTCTTTTGAGTTTGCCGTTTATGCCGTCGCCATCAACGGCAATATTTGACATTTCAATATTGACTAGAAGAAGTGCTACAGTGCCGGTGGTTTCGCAATATTATCCGCCATGCAACAAAAAGCGGCGATCAGTGCTCACTGCTTCCGTTCGGTTAACTTACTGTGCTGTACTTGTCAGGTCCCAAGTGACGCTAAAGGATGAAACCGAAACCGAGCCGCCGACTAGGGAGCCTCCAAACACTAGAATGTCGTATACAGTATACAGTACAAAGAGAACAACATGCACCATTGGCCCATCGGTACTATGGTCTCACAAAGGAGGGTTGGTCTGTGGATCGGCAAAGACAATGATGGCGCGTCCGCCGTGTTTACCAGCATGTGTGTTAACTAAATCCCTAGCAATAAGTACGGCAAATACGCGATAATGCGGTATACAATACTGTACTGTACCCGATGCCAACCTGCGCGTATGAGCGGAGCGGCATAAGCCGTCCCTATTCAATAGACGGCAGCAGTCCCGACGCCAACCAAGCTGTCCTTAGCGCCGAGACCAAAGTCAATTAGGTCGATCGCGGGACGTTCTTCACCAGTACAGTCCAGCATGTTGCACAAGTGCATGTCGTCTATCCATGCCACTCACAAGATTACAAAATAGTTGTCGTGGACTATTACTCGGAGACTTCTCTCTGGTCACCCCACACGCCCGTGATAGGTAGGTGATCGTGATCGGGTTCTCTCGGGGACTTTCGTTCCTCTTTCCACATGCCCCTGCGGTCCGACGTTCTCAATTGAGTTGAGCAGACCGTTCATCATCATGCCACGTTGAGAAACACCTCGGCTAGTTGACTGCGGCTCCATCCATCCATCCTGTATGCTCACCATCAAACCCGCCAGTGACGCACGACCAGCTTCTAGAGCACGTTGGTCTGTCATGCATCAATCTACACGAGTCCACGTGGTGATCCACGCATCCTTTCAACTTTCCACGGATGGCCCCTGCTTTGACAAGGACCTATCACTTTTGACTGGCAGTCGCTCCGGAAAACCCCCCATACCCACTCGGCTAGCGCCATTCGTTTATGCTTTTTTTTTTCTCAGGACAATGAGAGGCCGTAAAGCAGCGGCAACGAGACCGCCTCTCGGGTACCCGAGGAGCTGAGGGGCAAGGGCGGGCGAGAGGCGGACTCCCCTTGTTGGGCATGCTGTGCCCAAGATTGAGGAAAGAGGGAACGTACAGCGGCGGCCGCGAGTTGGGGAAAAAAGTGCGCTTGTCTACATGTCGTGTATGTCATGAGTGGCGAGTAAAAGCGCCAGTTAAGTGAGCGCCTTACGAGTGGGCCACCATAGAAGCGGTGGTTGTAGAGGGCTAACGTACAGGCGCTACACCTAGCCCTGGTTGACCCGCATTTAGTCGCTCTGTACCTTGTGGCGATAAATTTCATTCGTCATGCACGTTACCCTGAGATCCAGACCTTAATAGAATTGACAAACTAAGCACTGTCCCTGACCTGGCTGCACCCGAAATTATCGCAAACGTTACATGTACAATCAATTTGGGGATTGTGGAAGGCAATTACGAACGTCCATTTTGCTTTCTTCAGTTCGTGCACATAGCAACCTTCATCCAATGACCCGAAAATCATTTCACGCTGTCAGCAGGAGTGTTATCGGACCTTGGCATATGAATGATTGTGCCTCTGAATTATCATAGCTGTCAAGTAAAGTGTCTGGCAAATGTTTTGGCCGTTTGGTCACTGTCATATCATGACTCCCTGTGTTCCAGGGCACACCACGTGAGGTCGTGAGCAGTACATTTGCGACAATTGAAACAAATGTAATCACATGTACACGCCCGATGAAACGATGGGCTGTCTTGACGAAGTCAGTGGGTAGTTACATTCCAATCCCTTAAACTACAACTTATACAAACACAAGGCTTCAATTGAGTCTCGCAATAGGGCTCCCCTAGTGTGGTACACCGCAACTAAGCGTCGACACGGATGAAGCGGTGGAAGTGTTGGACTACATTGACCTGGTTATATACTTCCTGAAATATGGATCTGGCGCTATTTTCGACCGCCTGCTTGTGGTCCTAACATAAAACGGGTCAACTGAGACATCATTTATCGGCGCACAGTGAGGGCATACCTCGACACTGTTCCACCCAGTGACCAGAACCAACTGGTACTGTTCTCGATCCGGAGGAGACCTTAAGTTGTCGTCGATGATGGTCCCCAGCGCGGCTCCCAATGCGGGGCGCCCCGAGTCGATAGTCGCAGCGACGATCTTGCCAACGGACTCTGCGATAGATTGTGAGTCGGCACCGGGTTTGAGCCTGGCGAGTGCGATCTCTGTCACGGGAGCCCGGAAGGCTGGGAGTGGGTCGGAGGTGAAGGTCGCCATGACTTTGTTGATGCCCTCGAGGTCTGCTGTGGCGCGCGTCGGTGCGAACAACTCGCGGAGTTTGGTGTGTTCTCCTGTCTCGTTAGCGACAAAGGTCTTGAAATCTTGGTAGCAATCCCATGCTAACTCACACAATCCAGTGTTCAGTTCAGTGAAAATATAACAGGAAGAGACGTTTCGCGTACTGACCGACGACGGCACCGAGAAGCGACCCCCCAACTTCAGAGCCCTGGAAAATGCTGTTTTAGTGTGGTGTCAGTAGGTCCTCGTGCAAGGATCAACATGACGATGGACGCACCCACTTGCACCTTTACGAGTGACGGCGTACGTGAAGGCGGGTACAGCGAAAGTTTCAGGGTCTTTGAGGTATCCCTCGCTCGCAGGCCACGAAACAACCTCCCAGGTTTTGTCTGCCATGATAAAGGGAAGAAATGAAGACGATGGATTGTGAGTTATTCCTCTTCGGCATGATTCCAGTCGTTCTTATACCCAGAGAAGAGAACCAGCATCCCGTAAAAGTTGTATGACCTCGGGGGTCGATGGGTGTGCCCGACGGTATGAGACATCTGGGCGCTGTTGGCGCTGTAAGCCTGCTGCAAGAATTAGAAAGGTGATTGATAAGCAAAGCGGGTACTGCCGGCGAGATTGAGAACTCGGTTAGCTGTCGGTCTTATCGTATCGTCATACTTACTGTACCATGCCGTTGAACTATTCAAAGTGGGATCAACTCGAGGTTTGTTTGTAACTCCCTGCTCCTAAATCTATCTCCATTGATTCAAAAGGATGCTCTGTGCAGCTCTCCGATGACTCCGACATCGAAGGGCACCCCAACGTTGACAAAAAGTCGCTTATTAGGTTCGTCATTGCTCTCACATTGTGGCATCGGCGCTCCCCCTCACATCGGAGACTCTATCTAGGTGGAAGCAACGCGACATCCACGAAAAGCGCGAGGCGCGCAATCATCGCATCGCCGAGTTAGAGGCCGAGGTCGCGTGCAACGACGTTCTCCTCGGGCGACTGCGGGCATTTCAGCCCGAGCTTGCTCGATCTGGCAAGGCGCGCTTCTCGTCAGAAGTGGAGCGCTTGCGCACGAACCCGACCCCCGATGCGCCAAAGACGAATGCCCCCCAACCGATCCCGTACGATGCGATGATCCTGCGGCTCCTCGAGACGATCGCGAACGAGGCGCGAGAGAGGGCTGGATCGGACGAGGGTAAATTGGAAAAGGTACTGGAAGAGCGACTCGATTTCCACGTGAAGAAGTTGGGGGACGTGACCGAAGAACGAAGGAAGGAGAAGGACGATCTTGTCGAGGAGAGGGCCAAACACATCACCATGGACGATATCCATGACGGCTTCGATTCCAAGGTAACGTGCTCGTCGGTCGTTTGTTTCATCAGCGCTCAAGTCATGCCCAGTATGTTCCCCCAAAGTCCGAACCAGCCCCAGTGACCGGCAAAGGAAAGAGCACGACCACGCACATTGAGGTGCTCAACCCAGAAGCATCTTCATCTTCATCTGCGCCGCCACCACCTACCGGTGATGGTGGCGATGAAATCCCCGAAATGACGCCTACGTTGGAAGCATTTGCACAAATTCCCCTCTGGGACTTTGAAAAGTCGTGGCTATTCATCCAGAATCATCGCGACGTCGTTGTTCCTGGCGCATCAGATGCCCTACTCGTTGCTGCGTTCAGAGCTCAAAGGGAGGGTAGATCAAAATACGCCAAGCAGTGTGTGCACCAGAGCTTGATCTTACAGTATAGTGAAAAGCTCGGCAAGGACGGTGTCCAGTTGTTCTTTAGACGGTATGTTTTCTTTTTCCCCCACATTGCCGATCCTTTTGCGATGAGAAATCTACCGCAGCATGGTCCAGGGAGGCCAAAGCGCGCAGGCAATTTTCCGCAAAGATCACGAGGACACCTACCAACATATAGTCACGCGCGTCGAAATCACCAAAGCTGAAGAAGCCGAGGCCGCTGCAGCCGGAGAGCAGATTCAGCTTGTCGCGGAGAACCCAGACACCGTCATTTCGTTCAATGTACCCGATGGTCCTCCACCGGAGCACCTCGTGCTCGAAGGCCCAGGAACTGAGGGCATGGACATTGAAGAAGTGCGCAAGGCGTTGCAGATGCGCTGGGACCTTTTCTGCGGACTTTCTAATGACCTGCAAGAGGCACTCAAGACTGGTGAGCTGACAGCCGTGAACAAAGTCCTTGGAAACATGCCAGTGAGCGAGGCGGAGAACGCAGTCAAAGCGTTGGACATGGGTGGCATTCTGAGCTTTGCCGAGGGAGGAATAAGAGATGAGACAGGCAGGGCTTACGAGGAGGATGAGGCCGAAGGTGATGATGATGATGAGCCCGAAAGCGTAGAAAAGTAAAAGAACGATGTTGATGTAAATCAGACACTGGTGTAGCAGCAAAGACGCATTAATCCTCTAATTCTTCCCTCTTGTCTCCATCCACATTCATGCCTTTGAACACAAACTCGGATGCAAAACGTGCTGTCCTCGCCCTCCGCTCCTCCTCATCCTCGATTCCGGCCATATCCTCCCGCATAGTGTCTAGTGTGCTCAGGATATTGGTCAAATCGAACGGTTCGTCACCCAGGCCGGCCGCTCGGCCCCCAAACCGTTGACTCGTCGACGTCGTGCCCGGCTCCGCATCGCCGTCAAACGCGCGCGTGCCGCGCTCGTGCTCGTGCTCGTGCTCAGGCGAGAAATTCAAAGAGCTGCGATCGTCGAGCGCTTCGTAGCCCAGGACGTCCCCAACATCGACGTCAGACACCGCAGAGCGGAGCGAGCGAAAGGAGCCGCCGGTGTGAGATGGCTTGAGCAGCGATTGGGAAATGCTGTGGGGTCGCGCGGGAGCGATGGATCCGGACGTGGATGCCCATGCGGACGCGAGGCCGCAGACGGGGAAGGAGGAGACCGCGGGAGGCGGCGCGGAGACAAAGGCGGAAAAGTCGTCGTCGAAGCCCGAGCCCGAGCCTGAGGACGGTGCCGCGGTGGAGTGTTGTTGCGCTGTAGATGTAGATGTAGGTGGCGGCGGGTTGGAGGCGCTCGATGCGACCCATGGGTCGTCGTCCTTGCTTGGGGCGCGTATGTCAAGGACCGGGGCTTGCAGCGAGGAGAGCGACGCGTCGCCGCCGCCGCCCTCATCGTTGTCATTGTCTTCATCTTTATTTTCACCTTCGTCGGCGTCGTCGTCGTCATCGTCGATGCCAGTCCCGCAGCCGAATTCCGCCTCGTGCATCTCCTCGTTCTCGACGAGCCACCGCTCCAACGCCTGCATCTCCCTCTGCATACGACTCGCGCGCGTCAGCGGCAAGCCGTGGTCGGCCGCGTCGGCCGCCATGAGCGCCGCGAGGGTCTGCTCCTCGTCCTCGTCCGGTTCGCCGTTCTCGTTCTCTGCGCGCAGCAGGACGTCATCAAGGTCGAAGAGCGAGGGTTGCAGCTGCGGTTTGTTGCGCTTGCCGCTACTGCTACCAGTTTGCTCGCGGACCATTGTGGGCCACATGATGGTGCTGAGCGCGTCGATGACGCGCGGAAGACCTTGAACGTCGTCGTCATCGTCATCATCGCCATCGCCGCCGTTTTCTACTGTCGCCGACGCTGACGGCCTCTCCGGATAGCGGGTACGCTCGCCGTCGATGTACTCAAAGCCGTTGTCGGCGAGGAACGAGTCGGGACCCTCGGGTGGGTCATCGTGGTGGGGGGGTTCGCGTCCGAGGGCGATGGCGAGGGCCACTTCGGGTTCGAAGCGAGATAGACCGTTTTGAAGCGCGAAAACGTGTTCCGCATAAGGCTGCGTGAAATAAAGGAAGGTGCACGGAGGATACGTGGGGGGAGAAGAAGAAGAAGCAGAAAGTGGCTCAGCAGTCGGATACGGAGAGACCGAGAGAGGTCACCTGGCCACGGGCCCAGACGAACATGACGGCAGGGACGCGGTGAGCTGATTGAGGATCCCAATGGGCGCATTCTACGAGACGAAAGTGCACGTCCGCGGAATAGTACTTGTTCTTGATGGTCCACGGGATGGTGTCGGAAGCGGGCAAGTCGGACGAATCATCATCGACGAAGGCCTTGATGACTGGGGGGGTTTCCACGTATTTGAGCCGTGTTCAGGTAAAAGATCACGCAGCGCAAAAAAAAAAAAACATACGTTTGACGGCCGCGCGGGCTTGATCCAGCGAAGCAGAAATGACGAGAATACGATTCTCTGGACCTTCTGACATGCGTTGGTCTGAAGTGTGCTAGCTGGGGACCGCTCTCCT
>Ga0307512_10005802_pt1 | contig 12716 bp, 11 predicted proteins | sample 14_EM_MG_FD_200267 | JGI IMG/M metagenome (GOLD analysis project Ga0307512, IMG submission 200267) | Populus trichocarpa ectomycorrhiza microbial communities from riparian zone in the Pacific Northwest, United States - 14_EM | ecosystem: Host-associated > Plants > Roots > Unclassified | place... | reverse complement strand
TTGAATTGTACTATTTGATATAAACATTATAATAATCACTCCCGGAGAGTATGGCTCCAGGTTCGAGGTTCACCGGAGTACTCTCAGAGACACGGCCAATACTCACAATAGCTCCGAAATTTGCACATCCTAATAGTTTGATTTGGAAGCATTTTGAAGACAACTATAGACTGTTCAGGATATTCTTGGATTCTGTTCCACAACTTCCGGAGTATTCAGGAGCACCGGTGAAGTAGTCTTGGATCACCTGAGAGCTCATCGCTTTGCGTTCAGCCTATCTGGGAACATCTGGGAGCATCTGGAAGGATCAGTGTGGCTGTTCAGAGTTGCTGAGTTGTTCGGTTATGACTTCCAAACCATTTTACATTTTGCTGATGGAGCATCAGCAAATCTACAGTTACAACATACTCAAATCTACAGCCACAGCATAAAGTGCAACTACAATTCTACATACCATCATATCTCCAAGGCCGTGTACCATTACCATGATGCCAAAAGCCACCCAGAAGCCAGTCAGTATATCTGAGTAATGATTGGCACAATGATTTTCAAGTAGACTACAGAGCTATTCGAACCCATGCATTCGAAGCTCTTCTAGATACAGATAGACCAGACGAATACTGAACAGACCCACACATTCATGATCTACTTGCAATGATCCATCAAGTTCTGGGGGTTGCGGTCCACACCACAACATACCCCCAACAGCGATATCTGCAAGCGAAGGTCTCATGGGGAGAAGACCATGATGGCTTCCAAGCACCAAACAACAGGACTTCCTTCACCACCTACTGCGATTTGAAGGAAGCCGGATATGAATCATAAGGTGCAATAGACCATGGAACCGGTACAGATGGATTTCTCAATGCTGGCACAGATACCGCAGATGGACTTCTCTGAGTACAAGACAAAGAACCGGGTTGAGATGGACCTCTCCATCACCACGCAGGAACCAATCGGACAGGTGTAGACTACGGACCTAGTACTCTTGGCCGTACTGATGATGATGTTACAGATGGCCATGATACACTGCCCGACGCTGACAAGCCATCGAAGTCTCCGTGCATGTACAGGTGTGAGATAACATCCTTCTGACGAGGTGGTTGCACCACCGGTGGCTGGAGAAACCGTCATTTCCAATCGACATCTCCACTGCATAAATGATTCAGCCTGCCAAGCAGAGGCCACCACCAAGAAGTTAATACTGCTGTTGATGATACAGCCTGCCAAGGAGCAGCCATGACCAAGAAGTTATTACGACTATTGATGATATAACCTGCCAAGCAGTGGCCACGACCAAGAAGTCAATACTACTATTGAACTCAGATCATGCCTACTTATACTTCTATTGAGAAGCTAACTATATGGACACCACATCTCCCAATCACGAAGTTGCTGACAATCACTACGTGACACTGCGGGAAGGCACTGATGCATCTGCGATCTTCGCCAGACTCAATGAAGCAATCAACAGCTTCAATCAACCAAGCTATGAAGATCTACAATGAAGGCAACCAAATGGAAGCCGTATGAGTCCCATGTGGTTTAAAGAAGGTTATGGGGATTCTAACCACTTCCCGATATCACTGCCAAAAGACTTCACATGGAGATCAAAGGCGAGGATTGCTGGGAGGCCACCAAGACAAAGCCACTGCTGGAGATGTTGAATGAATGGCATATGGAAGGATCAAGATACTATGGCTGAATGGCATACCGAATGGAATGCCGAACAACCTCACAGGAGCCCTACCATCATCCTACAGACAAGCTGAAGGCCCACCGGCAGGCAGTCTACCGAGACACCAACCATGAAGTCGACTGAGAGGTCTACCATGAAGCTGAACTATACAATATACCAAGTCGACCAAGAGTCACTGAAACACTGGCGCTACTAGAATGAGCCTCTGCCTAAAGTCTTTCATCAGAGGGAGAAGAATTTGAGAGATAAGCATCAGGAAAAGATCACACAAAAAGATCACAGGAAAAGATCACAGGAAAAGAACATGGGAGAAGCGAGAAGTCAACCAACATATCCACTGAGATGCCCTCAGAGTTGCCCACCAAGAAGCAGTCTACCAAGTTGTCTAATACCACCCGGAGATTGCCGAGATTGAAGCATGTGAAAGCACTGTACGAGGGCTCTGATAAGCACAAGCGCAATTGAATACATGGTGAGTGTAACCACCTGCTGGGATGATAACCTGATAGATATGCTGTGTACGATTGACAGTCACCAACGGCAACGAAATATGCAGGTAGCCGGAAACTCTCATCAATGCCAAGTCAGCAGGGGAAGCTCCCATCGATATCGAGTCACGAGTAGAAGATCTACCATCACGGAAGGTCAATTTATGGTTGGATATAAGGTTGGATTTCAGTGTTTTTTGCTTTACTTTTGGGCATGCGGATTTCTTTGTTTCTTTATGGATCGCCATCCTCAGGCTATAGTAGAATTCTTTCCCTGCTCACTTTAGCAGTGTTTTATGGAAGCTACTATGGGAAGCACTGTGTTTCATTTCATTTGTTTCTTGCTTTACGAAGTATAGCAAGAGGGGGTGTATCGCATGATAGGTCTCGGCCAGAGTATGGCCAGACATGACACTCATATGGCCGGAGGTGAGTCTCGTATGACCGGACATTGCAGTCGGCCTGAAGGGTCTATACATAGATGCGTACGCACGCATTCACACTTGTACTCGTATATATACTTTGTGGCACTCTTGGATAATATACGATCAAGCTTCTCTAGCATCACTATTGCAACAAGGTTGCCAGATGGAGCGGGCGAATGCTAGAATGGAACGGTACCCATGAGTGTTTGCCAATCACCATCAGGATGATGGGATGATGTGGCTCCAGCTGGCAGAGTGTGCAACAAATTCCGGAACGATGGACACAACAACGTGTACCCCCTGATTCGCCCTGTCATACATGGATGCCTGCATGACATTTTCAAATGAACCCACAGAATGCCATGACTAGCAACATTTATATGCTGATCAGGTCAAAGCAATAATGGAAGAAGTTCTTGAGTGGCTGTGGGTAGCGATGAGGCGGAGTTAGGAAATGAATGAGGAATAGGTGAACCGGACTCATATTCCATCACCAAATTTTCCGGAGGGATCATCAGTATGGCTCAACATGCGACATTTCCAAAGCACGAAACCTACACGAATTTTAGATTGGAAACAGTCGAAACCTTGCAACGTGATTTGCCCAATATCTCAGTCTGCCTGGGAGTTGGACCTGCCCACAACAATGTGTATCGACCAAGTACAGTGAGTATCTGTATAAGTCCTGGCAGTGGAAGATCCGATTGAGTGGCAGCAGGTCCTGCCTCCACCCCCCAGGAAGATGATGGAGAAGAGGAGTATCAGATTTAGAGCATTCCGAATAGTCGGATATATTGGAGTCAGATACAGCACCGTATCTGATGGATGGGTTGCGACAACTTAACTTGAGAACCAGAGATGCTTGTAGATGGTTTGCAGGCAGTGGATCAATTCCATCAGCATTATCCAGGGAAGCTGGGATCTTTGGAACAAGTTCTCGGAGTACCTCCGACCGAGGGTGGGGATACTGTGACCATCCAGGTTTGCGAGAGATAGTTCAATGGGACAATTGTGCAATGTGGAGGGGAAGTGGACAGGGGTTGATATTACGGAATGGCGGAGATTGTGGGAGATACGGAGATGGTGTGAGCATGTTGTGAAGTGGTGGAAAGATGATTGATCATGATATGGAACTGGGCTGAGGTGTTACGACATTGGATAATATGGTATGGTCGTAGTGATACAGGATTTCGGTGTCGGAAGGTAAGGTCATAAGTGAGGATTGGGAGGGTACATCAGAACATGAGGGGTAATTTGACGGTGGCCAGTGAATGCTATATGAAGAGCTGTTGTTTGTTAATGCGAGTGTTAGCAACGGTTCCAGGTCGTCACTTCGGGTCCGAGTTTCGGTTGGAACTGAACCATCGCCAAACTGGCACCCTGGGTCATCAATACCCCTGAACTGTCAATTCAGGTACACTTCAATGGAAATCTCCCAACCCATCTGAATTGGGTGGGTTCTCAGCAGGTTGTCCAGCGGGTCTGTCTGTAGATTCATATAATGCTCTAGGTTTTGCTGGTTGATAATAGTATTTGATCAAAATCGCCAATTCAACATCCAATAATACCTTGTTGAATGCTGGGCAGGTTGAGATATTGATTAATTTGAAATCGATGTTTTTCCCTTTCTGTTTTGTATTTTGTGCTACTAAGGCCGTCAATAGTTCTGTTATGATATCAATTATCCGTGAGGTACCTTGATTACCTAATTTACATGACCAGAAATTGTTGACACCCTATTGACGCTCATTTTCAAGGTGGGGTAACAAAGATCCCATGCACTGTTTTGGTTAAAAAGGCGCCCATTACATTGTATATGAATGATTGCCACATAGCGACACGTATATTGCCAAACATGCAAGAACAACAATAGTTGAGGCTCCGTTGACACTCATTTTCAGGATGGGGCAGGCAATATGCCACTGTTGCATTTGCCCCCAACGGCGGCTAATACCACATTTACAGATGTCTGCAACCAATCACCACTTAGATAATCCAAAATGCAAATTCAAAAATCATTCACGCTCCATTGATGCTCATTTTCAGAATGGGGCGATGACATTGTGGCTTTCTCTTTTGCCTATAAAGGCTGTCATTACATTCATTATGCATAACCACTACCAGATCACTTTGTAATTACCTGACTTATAAGACTAGAAATCATTGACACTCAGTGGACGCTTATTTTCATTATGGGGTAACGAAGATATCATGCATTGTTTTGCTTGAAATGGCCGCCAATACATCATATATGAATTATTAGCACAAATCAACACTTAGATAACGCAAGATGCAAATCCAACAATCCTTGATGCTCGGTTGACACTCATTTTCAGAATGGGGCAGTGACTGTGTTACTCGCTGTGTTGCCTATAGAGAGAGCCAATACAGTGGTTATGCTGCATGCATAACAGCAACCAAATCACTTTACAGGTACCTTCCTTACAAGACCAAAAATTGTTGATGCTCAGTCAACACTGATTTTGATGTATTGTCTAGTCGATAACTGCTGCCATCGATGATTGAATGAATAATACTTTGGACTTAGTGGTTGCATTTCTGACAGATTGAGACTCAGCTGTTTGCCAAAGCTAAGCCCAGTGATATTCTTGCACGGGTTACTCTCATTGTACCGAAATTGATATTTCTTTTGCATGATTCATTTTGCCAGCTATATTTCTGTTTATGAACAAATATCCACCTGCGACTACTCAGTATTCTCCCATAATGGTACTCAAAGTGAAATTCTCGGTCAAGCAACATATAGAACCTGGCGAAAACAAATTGACCCATTCTGTCCTACCTTTTCTTGTTTCCCTTATTCCTCCTTGTTTCCATTGCAGTGACTGTCATCAACCCCTTTTCAGCCTGTTTAATTGACCTCCATGTTGGCCAAGTCAATCCAGGGTCATTTCGTGCGCCACTGACAACCATGTGCTCTGGGCATTCCTGAGGCTTGATATCATTGTGCAGCTCTACTATATCAGATTGGTCGTCTGCATCCCCATCGTCTTTGCTCGTGTTTGGATTATCCAAGTCAACATTCCAGTTTAGCCAATTTTCAGTGTTGTAAATACTTGCAGATGCACTGTCCTCATCACTTTCGGCCAGATGACGGTTGGTGTTTCCGATTTGGTGGAAATTGAATCCTTGGGTACGTCCTCCAGGGAGGTCCTTTGCAGACAAAATTGGTGGCAATGGTGATCATTCTGATGACTTAAATGTGGCTGCACCATAATGTTCAAAGAGTTAGCAAGATGCTTTGATGATCTCTTCTGTATTCGAAATGCATCCTACGGTTGTCCTTGCCTTGTTTTGAGCGCCAGATTTCTTTAATGTAGCATATAGGTTTCGGCTGCCCTGCCACATCTCCAAAACGTCATGGACCTTGACCATTCTGTGCAAATTTCTTTGCTGTGACTCGTTATTCAATTCGATGTTGTTCTCAGTTTCCGTTGTGTCCATTGCTGAGTAATTGCCAGCCAATATTACGTTATTCACCTGAGCCAGCTTCCTTGGTCAGATATTTTCCTGAATCATCTTGCCAGTGGGTTTGAGATTGTCTCCCGCCAATTTCGTCTCGTCCAAGGGAAGAACTCATCTCCACTCTGACACCATGTGGTATAATAGAGATTATGTTGCATGCCACATTGGAGGGATCAGCGTACTTTCAGTGCGTGACCTGTTTTTGACGGGACCAGTCAGGGCTATTTGGTAACGAAAGTGTACTGCTATTATTGGTGGGGTCGGAGCTGTAATCATTAAGATTTCGAACATCTTGCGTACAGGTCACTGGTGCTTCAGGCGGTGAATTCAAATAGAGCATTGCAGCTGTCTGTAAGCATGCTGCAAGATCGCTTTGTCCAGGTGTCATTCTAGCCTCGCCTTTAGACGTTCAGTATTTTTCATCATTGCTGGACAAATCATATGGATCAAAACATGATTGACCAAATCCAGGCGCCATCCCAGAGGGGAGGGGATTGCTGCCCGGAACATTTTCGAGTGCAATAATGGATATTCGGCTATGTATAGAACAGTATTCATTCTCCATATACTTCAGAAATGCCTCCTGGTATTGGGTAGGATAGGAAGTCTCATCCTCAGGATATTCATGCATGGCCTTGCCCCACTTCCTAAATGATCGCAATTTCTGGAAAGAATCGAGGATATCTGCTGAAATGAGAAGCATACTGGTCATTGGAGTTACATCAGCATTAGATTTAGACAGCGTGTGTCACGCAAACTTCATGGCAAAGTATAAGTCTTCCATCCATTGAGTCTTCTTCATAGCTAAAGCTTGCATAATGCCATCCATACGATCGAACATATCATTGTAGACAGTGATGACGTGATGCAGACTAACTGTATGCCTTGTCCACATCCAAAGGGTCCAGTATCGGACTGGCCTCGAAACTGCCTTGAGGTACATGACCATCGTCAATTCATCCGGTGATGTGAGGACAGGATGGCAATTACTGTATTTTGGATTCTTGAGCCACTTGTGGGTGAATTCTCGAAATCGGTAGGCTCACTGAAGCAAGTCCAGTGTCGGGTTCCACCGTCATTTCACATCCATAATGGGTGGTACTGTGATTCGTAGATTGCCTTTTTAACAGTCAATGAACTCTTTTTGAAGACCACGTGTCAGTGGTGTTAGCAATGGGTCCGGTTGACCTGCTAGCGGTCCGGGTTAGGAGCAAACAAACAGGGAGGTTCAGATCCACACCCGTCCAAAAACCCGACCCTCTGCTTCATAGTGGGCCATACTTGGACCTGTACTAGTCAAGCTGCGCGATTTGCCGGGTTTGGCTGGACCAGTCGGGTCTAATATGCCCTTCAGTATTTCAGAATGTTCTATTTATGGTCGCATTCAGATGTCCTGTGGTTAATGGCAAAATATTAACCATGGTACGTAAGTGTTCTTCTTGGCTTCACTGGACACCATTCGACTCAAATCGTGGAGAGACATCCTCCCTGCCCGATCCTGGAAATGAGTGTCTACAGTGCGTCAATAATTCTTGGTCATGCATTTTGTGTAATATGAGTGGCGAATCATTACAGATAGTCATAACTGAGGTATTGGCCTCCTTTGAAGTCATAAGAAGAAGCGACACGCTCCCTGCCCTGTGTTGAAAACGAGTGTCAACTGAGTGTCAACGATTGAAGGTATCGCATCTTGGGTAATCTAAGTGGCGCATGATTGCAGACCGCTATTGAGGAGGAATTGTCAGCCTCTCTAGGCAGATATGCAAGCGACATTCCTGCGACAGCCTGCCGGACAGTAACAACTTATTTCATTTTCAATGCTCCAACCACTAGTTCATGAGTGTTTGGGCCAAGAAGAAAGGTCAAGACATCGTATATAGACAATAACCGACTCATCGGTCTTCGAATACCCATGATCAAAGATGCCAAATTGTTGACGCTCCATTGAGGGCCATTTTCATGAAGGGGCAGGGATTATGTTGGTATCACTTTCTCCTACAAAGGCGGCAAGTACTCTGATTATGTATGGTTACAACGAAATCACACTGGAATTACGGGACTTACAAGACCAAAATTCGTTGTCGCTCTGTCAACTCTCATTTTTAGAATGGGGCAGGGAGGGTGTTGTTCCCTCTTCTCCCTATTCAGCCAACAAATGCCGCATTTATGAATGGCCTCAATCGATCACCATGCACATTAACAACGATCTAAGACCCAAAATCGATGATGCTTCGTTGATGCTCATTTTGCCATGGGCATATCCACAATATGTTATCATTTACTTTGGCATAGAATATCATTAATGGTGTTTTGGCAGCCTTTGTAATGTCTTCATGTACTTTCTCCTTCATTACTACATTGTTCTTTAATTATAGAGATAAATATATCCTTTAAAATATACTTTCCCCTGATTATGGATAATAATACACTCAAAAATCCGGTTCCATTCCATCAATGCTCGTCTTCACAGTCAGGTTTGCTCATTAGGCTGCTGTTGTCTGCAAGATGGATGTCAGCTGCATTACCACGCGGCAGATGGTGTACTAACCTGTGGATGTTCCGTCATCAGTCACCAAATCTGGATTAAAATCTCTATCACTCTTGCGATCCTTGGCATATGCATCAAGATTGAGAAACTGATCTATGGGAAGAGGAGTATGTATATACACATATCCGGGTGGGACACCATCGATTCCAGAAGATTGCGCTCCCTCAGTATCACTGGAAGGCTCGGGTGGCATTCCGGGCCGATGTGGCATCTTTTCTGGTGTCGGCTGTCTGAGTCCATCTGGTGGTGGTGCACCCGTGCCTTTGCGCCTCCAGCATGTCTCACGATTCTATGCTGTGCCATTGTGGCAACGAAGGCTGCCGTCCATTAGATTTTCCCGCAGCATAGCTGGGTGTCTTTCCATGGCAGACTTCACATTGTTATGCCCCGGAAACTCAACACCCCGCTACTGCTCATCTCGGACTTCCTCCCGAGGTTTCTTCATCAGGTATTTAGTTTGCTCTATTGTGGCGCGCAAAAACCCTCCTTTGGCCATTTTTGCCATATCCAAGGCAAGGCACATGTCAGACTGTTCTAGCTGTACCCGACCTCCTTGCCTTGCCATAGTTGCAGGCATGGTGACAACCTACATGACATTAGTTGATGCATCTACATATCAGATTCGGCTATTACCTCTACTATATACGCTTCCGTCGCATCTTCTAAGATGGTTACAGCCAGTCTCGTGCACACTCAGGGACGGTTATCATGAAATTTGTCCGAACAATCCCAGAGCTGACAGCTTCATGATGGTCGATTTCACCAACTGTGCGGATCAATGCCTTGGTGGACGATATCAATTCCCCATTACGGGTGGCAATAAATCAGTCACGCAGCACTCTATGTATAACAGCTGTACATGATATCATTGCTTGACGGCCGGCTACCTCGATCCGACAATACTCACATCCGATCACATGCTGCTTCTTTTTCTTGCTGCTTCTGCTGTCATGGACAATTTTCAACTTTGTGTTCAAGGTCATACTTTCAGTTGCTGCATTTGCAGCGTCACGGTGGACTAAGTTCTGTCCGAGTTGTAGTTGAGTCTCAGGATGTGGTGCATTGGATGAGGTGCCCGTCATTCTGCTCGATTCCGATTCACTCACACAATGCTGAGGTGTCTGTGGAGCCATGATTTGCTGGTGTGGAAGTGAAGGGATGATGATAAAGAAAAGATGTGGGAAGTCCTGAGGATGATGATAAGGAAAAGAAGTGGGCAGTCCTGAGGAATATATAGTTATCTTTAGGTCAAAATGGAATGCATAAGAGCCAACGTGCACATTCTACACAAGATGAATCCTGCTGCGTATAGCTGCAGGTTGCACAGGATTCCAACCGGCCTGCGATTTGCAACAAGTTGGTCCGATGTTGTATGTTTTCTCACAGGGACCAATCATGGTGAATGACAGCCGAAATCTCGTGTTTGTGAGATATCAACACCACATTCTTTGACGGAAAGGACATCTTCTGATGTTTGTCTCAAGAAATCCCTGGGATCTCTCATGAAACAGACTTTGAATATCTTGAAATGATGTATGGTTAGCATTGCTATTCCCAATGTAGTGACGGTCAAAATGCTGATTCTGCTTTGTTCAAGTGGATTGAGCGTACCAACCAAGACATAAAAGACACAGCTTGCCTCCATTTGGTCCATATCTTCCAACATCTCACATCTCGCCCATCAACAAAGTCAACACTCCATACAAGGGAGAATGCTCCAAAAAGAAACCTTTCCCCAGTACCAGCAGCTAAATACGGCAAATCGACCACACGCTCCACATGACGACAAGATCAAGCGAATGAAATCAAGACTGGCTTCTAGGCTGACAGAGTCCGATCCGTTGGAGAATTGCGCAGCATGCGATCCAAAAAGAACCTTTCGGTGGGGGTACCAACGAGAAACGCACGTATTGAGCAACGAAGCAAAGGAGCAATAAATCGAGGATTCTGTGGATAGAGAGACCGCTGTGGCAAGATAGCAAGTCAAAGACGCAGAGACAGCAATTACGCAGCAGCAGGATTATATGAAAAACGCTGAAAAGGCGGAAACACTGAAAAGGCGGATACGCTGACAAGGCGGGTTACACAAACACAATGCCTGAAACAGCATTTGAGAAGATAATGAATGACATCGGAGATAGTCTGAGCGCTCTTGCAAGAACCTACAAAGGGCGGGATGGGGAAGACAAGGATGACGATGAAGATGATCCTGACCTGGGCAGGCTGAGAGACTACGATGAACCCAGGTGGGTGATGGGCACAATCTCTGAAACGGTACATGGTTGCATCTAACATTTTCGGCAGTAACAGATGAAGCTTTAGAAATTCATGCAACCATGCTGAGGAGACGTGGCCAACTACTTCGGTGACAGAGATAACAAGTATGGGACGACTGAATTGAAGGTTCCGGCTGTTGTGCAACCTCAAACTGAAGATGATGCAACCTCATCTGCACCAACGACATATGGTGAGACAATGGAGACTCTGGAGAGTGTCCCCGGCAAATCGCAAACACCGCAACTGACTTCTCCACCAGGCAATAGTGATAGATGGCTAAACTCACGGAAACCGCAGACACACCATCCGATTCCATCTCTTCCGCCATATGCAGAGCCTGATTTGTCAACATCCCAGAAATCAAAGCATGTTGAACCCATCAGTTGTTACCTGTGCATGTACAGTCCCAAATTATTTCCATATAGAACTCAGATTCTGACGAAAAAATGTTGATGGCTCCTGGGTTGCTGGAGGAGTGAATTTGCAAATTTTGATTATTGACAATGAATCTCTTCGAAAAGCAATATGTGTACCTATTTTGCCAAGTGTCATCTTTTACTTGATGTCAGTGACCAAATTGTGAGACATGATAATTTGTCCATGCATGTGCAAGGGTCAGATGGGCTACGGCATTATGCTAGACTCCAAATCGCAGTGACTGATGACCACTGAATTTGAGAACATCATGCCGGTTACTCTTAAGTCAGAAAACACAAACTAAATTCGAGACGACACTCACTAACACGATTTAAGGCACAGATGTCATACGAGTCATAGATAAAACAGTCAAGGTGCAACACACACCGGGATGAATGACAACTGTCATGATGTGTTTGTTCATGCATCCAACTGCATATCTCCCTGCCCAGATCAGGTACACATGGTCGGGATTTCGAAAATAGCTTATGGCTTCTCATGGAAATCGCCGAGAATGAGCTAGATGGGGGAAGGTGAGGAAGTCGGACTAAATATATCAAAAGCAAGTGTCCAGATTGACATGGGGTCAATTACCGGCCGAAAACGCGTTAACATGATTGGCCGACGTAATTTATCACTCAGATACATCAGCAAAATGTAAAATGGTTTGGAAGTCATAACCGAACAACTCAGCAACTCTGGACAGCCACACTGATCCTTTCAGATGCTCCCAGATGCTCCCAGACAGACTGAACGCAAAGCGATGTGCTCTCAGGTGCTCCGAGACTACTTCACCGGTGCTCCTGAATACTCCGGAAGTTGTGGAACAGAATCCAAGAATATCCTGAACAGTGTATAGTTGTCTTCAAAATGCTTCCAAATCAAACTATTAGGATGTGCAAATTTTGGAGCTATTGGGAGTATTGGCCGTGTCTCTGAGAGTACTCCGGTGCACCTCAAACCTGGAGCCATACTCTCCGGGAGTGATTATTATAATGTTTATATCAAATAGTACAATTCAATTAACTATCTTCTGCACACATTGATTCAGGCATTGTAACTTTAATACACAGTCCAGTAGGTATCTAAATCCACATGATTATTTACAAGCCATATGTTATGGATTCTATCTGATGCAGCATTATTCTCTCGCACCAAGTGTGCAGGTCCAACAATTGCTCCGACAGGTATAATATGCGTCTTATCAGTCTGTTTGACAACCCGGATGAACCCGTCAACACAATCAGCCCAACCATGCGGATCTTTGTACTTTGTTGGAATCACCACCGCATATTCTTGAGGTTGAGGACGTAATATCCATTGTTGGGTCACTGCTATTATTGATGGGGTCGGAGTTGTAATCATTAAGATTTCGA
>Ga0307512_10005801_pt1 | contig 12717 bp, 11 predicted proteins | sample 14_EM_MG_FD_200267 | JGI IMG/M metagenome (GOLD analysis project Ga0307512, IMG submission 200267) | Populus trichocarpa ectomycorrhiza microbial communities from riparian zone in the Pacific Northwest, United States - 14_EM | ecosystem: Host-associated > Plants > Roots > Unclassified | place... | reverse complement strand
TGCCGTTCATCCAGATGCGGCCGCAGCACAGCAAGCTTCACAGCCAGAGCGTCATCACTCATCACACCGAATCCAACGACCCGATCATGAAACCCGCCGACCAGCTAAATTACCGTCGGGCCCTTAGGGCGGAGGGGATGTCAATACGGTGCCTCAGTGGTTGGCTTGGTAGTGGATGGCGATCCGCTGCGCCGGCAGGGCGGTGCCGTAGACGGCGACCTCGTCCATGCTGCCGAGCCAGAAGTAGTCGGCCATCCAGTTGCCGTCCCAGGTGTCTCCGCCCCAGCGCCAGTAGCCGGCGAAGTTGTGCGGCGTGGTGTAGCTCGCCGAGCCGGCGAGGGTGCCGTCGACGTACAGGAAGATCCCGGCGGTTGGGTCCGAGGTGGCCGCGACGTGGTGCCATTGCCCGTCGAGGTAGGTCGCGGAGGATTTGGCGGCGTTGCTGGTGGCGCTGGCGGTGCCGAAGGTGAGGTAGCCGTTGGCGTCCAGGAACAGGCGCCGGTCGTGGTTGGGTGCGGCGGTGTTTCCCGTCGCGGCGGAGCTGAACGAGAACAGCGTCTGGCCGTGCCCGGTGCCGTTGACTCCGTTGGTGCGGAACCAGCATTCGAGGGTGAACGTGGTCGGGTTGGTGAACTTCGTCCGGTTGAACCCGGAGGTCTTCATCGACTGGGTGAACGCCTCTCCGGCGGACGACTGCAGGGATCCTTGCAGGGCGCCTGGGGCGCCTAGCGTGGTGCTGGAGATGCCGCCGTTGTAGACGGAGGCCACCTCGCCGGTGTTCAGCGCCCGCGCGTAAACCCTGACGTCGTCGACGCCGCCGGCCGAGCCGTAGGTCCAGGTGTCGGCGAGCAGTGCGCGTCCGACCTGCAGGCCGGCGACGGCGCGGAACGCTGTGGTGTGCGTGCCGGCGCCCTCGGCGACGCCGTTGACGTACATGGTCATGGCGCCGGTCCCGGCATCCCATACGCCGGCCAGGTGCACCCAGGACCCGGCTGTGGGGGCGGTGGTCGAGCTTGCCGTGTCGGTGACCGCAGCGGCGGTGTCGGTGCGGGCCATGAGGAACCGCCAGGCGCCGCCGCTGTAGCGCAGCGCGAGGCCGCTGGAGTGGGCGCCGTTCTGGCTGACCACGGCGCCGCCGCCGGCGGCTACGGCGGTCAGCTTCACCCAGGCGGTCACGGTGAGGCTCGCGGTGGTGTTGATGGCGGCGGCACCGGAGGCGTACGCGGTGGAGCCGTTGAGCGACAGGGCGGCCGCGCCGCTTTGCGCCGTGGTCCAGCCGGCGCCCCCGGCGAGCGTGCCTGCGTTGAGCGCGCCGGAGGTGTCCGTAACGCTGGTGCCGGTGTTCTCGTTGAACTGCCACGAGGTGGCGGCGCCGCCGCCGAAGGCCAGCGCCATCGTCGCCGGCGTCGGGCTGAAGACGAGGCCCGACTCGATCCGGACTTCGTCGATCAGGCCTTTCCAGTATTTCGCCCTGGCGCTGCTCTTGCCGGCGCCGACGGTGAACGCGCCGGTCGCGCTCCATGAGTGCGCGGCGGTATGCGAGCCGTGTGCGGTCTGATTTTTGCCGTTGAGGTATAGGTCCATGCCGGTGGTACCGGAGTTGTAGACGCCGACCAGGTGGGTCCAGGTGTTGGTCTGTGGGGCATTGTTGGAGACTGCCCGGTCGACGGTGGCCGCGGCGTTGTCCGTCTGTGCCATGCCGAACACCCAGCGGTTCAAGCTCGCGTCGTAACCGAGTTCGAAGCCGCTTTTCGCGCTGCCGTCCTGGCTGACGGCGGTCCGGGAGACGCTGGTGTCGGTCAGGTACACCCAGGCGGCGACGGTGAACGAACTCGTGGTGGTCACCGCCGCCGACGCGGCGGCCGCGTATGAGGTGGTGCCGTTGAAGCTCAGGGACGACCCGCTGATCGCCGTGCCGCTCCAGGTGGGGCCGCTTACCGTCAGATCGTGGGTGGTCGCGATTGCGGACATGTCCGCCGCCGTGGCGCCCGCGCCCTCGTCCATCGTCCACAGCCCGGACAGCGCACCACCGGTCTCCGGCGGGTACGTTCCGATCCGAGCGTGGCCCGAGGAGTCGGCCGCCGCCGTTGAGCCCGGCGCCTCCTCGAGGCGGTGATAGAACAGCGGATCGTCGGCGACGACCGCGCTGGGGTAGTCGGGGTAGGACGCCGAAGTGTTGAAGACCGGGTCGGCGGCCGGGCTCGCGAGGGTCGACCTGACGTACGAGCAGGTGCCCGCCGCGCAGGTGGCGTCGGCCCAGGTTACGGCGACGACGACTCGCACCATGGGTATGTCGCCGGGGCTGTTCGTGGTGTCGCAGACGCCGGTCGCGTCGGCCTGCCAGCACGAGCCCAAATACCACGACTGTTGGTAGGTGACACCGCCGGCGGTTATCGGCTGCGGCGTGGTGGACAGGGCCGCGAGCGGGCCGCTGCCGGTGGCCGCGGTGGTGTCCCACATCTCGGTGGAGTCGGGCAGGTAGGGCGCTACCCCGGCGACCGGATTGTTCCACTGCTGATGCGAACTGGTCGCGTCCCGCCCGTGCGCGAGAGAGGAGCCTTTAATGCCGCGGACCCGGCTCATGGCGGCGGTGGCCACCTCGGTGGCCACCTCGGTGTTGTTCTGCTGACGGGTGGCCCGGGCGGTGATCACGAAGAACGACGTCAGTGAGGCCATGACGAGACCGACCAGCACCATCGAAACGGCCGTCTCGACGACGGTGAAGCCGTCCTCGGCACGCCGGGCCGGCGTGCGGCCGATCATCGCTCGGCGACCATGGTCAGTGGGCTCGCATCGAGGACATTCGGGTCGCCGTTCCATTTCTGAAGCGTCGAACCGCTACAGGCGACGGTTACAGCCGGGCTGACGTCGTGCCCGTAGATGGAGATGTCTCCGCCGGGCTGCGTCGGGTCGGCGGCCGCCAGGCAGTTGCCGGCATCGTCGACGATCGTGTAGCTGGTCGCGTAGACGCCGGTATCGCCGTACACCGTCCATTTGAACGCGCCGATCGCCGGCGCCGACGGGCATTGCTCCAATGTCACGTAGGACCACTGCGCGTTGCTCAACTTGCTGTGCAGGCATGCCGGGTAGGAGATGGAGGGCGGATAGTTGATGATGAACCCGGCGGTGCCCGAGTTGCCGGCGACGACAGCCGGCAGGATCCATTTCTGGTTCCAGCTGACGCCGGCGACCGACGGCGCCTGCTTACAGGGCCAGATCCAGAAGAAGACCCGCTGCCAGTCGTACTCCGCCACGTCGAGGCACCGGCCGAACTGGCCGTAGTTGACCACCTGCGTGGTCCTGGCGCCGGCGGCACCCGCCCCGACGCTCACATCCGGGTTGTAGTCGTAGGCGCACGCGTTCCGGACCACAACGGGGACCCCCACGGCGCCGGCGACCTGCGGGTTCAAGCAGTGCCCGTCGAGATTTACGCCGTCGCTGGTGCCCTCGTAGTTGTTCATGTCGTTGATGCTCCACTGCTGCCGCCGAGAGACCGCGACGGCGCAGGGTTGCATCGTCACCACAACGTCGGTGTTCGGGTGCGGCACGGGGCCGCCGTCGAGGCACAGGCCCAACGGCAGGGTGTCGGTGACCGAGGAAATCAAGCTGAGGTACAGATTCTCGGTATAGGCGAGGGATTGCTGTCTGCTCCCGGCAGCGCAGGGTTGGAGCCGCACGATCGCGCCGACGGCGGGAGTGGCACTGCCGGCGTCGAGACACAGACTCTGTCCCGCGACTTTGGCGACGGCGGGTACGAGTCCGCCGGGGATGTTCTGGTTCGACGTGCGGATCGTGTACCGGGCGGTCAGGGCCCGGGACCGTCCGGTGACCGGATCCTTACCGGTGGATGCGAGGTCGGCGTAGGCCGGAACCGTCGGCGTGCCGGCACCGGAGACACAGCCGATACTGCTGTTGCCGACCGTCTTGTAGGACACGGTCACGACAAAGGTGTACCGGTCGATAGCGCCGACCCGTCCGCTTATCGGACCGCACGGTAGCGCGACGGGCGATCCCTGGCCATGGTTGTCGACCGCGGCGCGGATGCGCCCGATGACCGTCTCGAAGCCGGCCTGCGCGGCGTCGAGCAGGCGGGGGCTGTCGACCGCCACGTGCACACTGGCGGTGCGGGCCGCGCTGGTCGAGGCGATGACGGCGCTGAGCGACGTGCCAACCATCACCAGCAGCAGGGCAACCGGGAGCGAGCCCGCGTCGTCCCGGCAGATCCGTAGCACTCTTACGGAATACCACGTGCATCGGTGCAAATACTGTCGGTCGCGTCGATTCCGGCGTTCAACGCCGGCCAGATGCTCTCGAACTGCCGACCCGACGTGCTCGCCATCGTGACCTGTAGGCGGTGGAAATTGACCGCCGCGTCGGCGGGCAGCAACGTGAACGGGGCCACGGTCGCCCCCGCCCCGGTCACCACGGCAGTGACGTCCGAGGCTAGCGGGACCCACGGGGACGGCGAGATCGTTGTGCCGTTGGTCCAGCTGCGCCGCTGCAGTTGCCCGGCCGCGGCGTTCATGCGCAGCTCCACACACGTACGGGGGTCGCCGACGCCGGTCAGGTACTCCGCGTACCAGTCGTTGCCGACCCGGGCCGGCAAGCTCAGCGCCGCGGCATACTGCACCTCTCGGTCCAGCCGCAGGAACGCGGTGGTCAGCTGCTGTTGCGCGGCGGCCTGCTCCTGCGTCGCACGGAAGGTGCTGTAGATCTGCACGAACCCGGCGGTGAAGATCGCCCCGGCGACCGACATTAGCGCCATGGACACCATAGTCTCGATCAGGGACCATCCGCTGTCGGCTGGTGCGGCCCGTCGCTGCATTCCCACGGCGTTCCTATCGGTCCTGGCCACCCAACGCTGAATCTCGCTGCTCTACGGATCCAGCAGGTGCGTGCCGAGGGCCGGTCGGTTTGGGCTGGATGCCGACGTCTCGGCTCGCGACGCGGAGTGTCCGGACTGCTTGTTTGCCGAGATCCTTCGGGCCGCAACCGGGTACGAGTAACACGCCCTTACCTGCCGCAGATGGGGCACCGCCCAGCCTCGCTTGCTTGCGTCGTCCGCCATTGTCGAGGAGCCGCTCGATGCCGCGGGGTGGCCCGTCTTGCGGCATCGTGCGGTTGCTGTCAGCTGACGGTGAGCGCGGTGTCGTCGATGACGAAGGACGTCTTCAGCGAGGAATCTTCAGCCCCGGTGAAATTGAGCGTGACGGTCTGCCCGGCGAAGGCGGCCAGATCGTACGAGCGCAGGGTGTACGCGCTGGCGTTGAGGTTGGAGAACACCTGCAAGGTGGTGGTGCCGACCTGCACGGTCAGTTTGTCGTACTGGCTGGTGGTGGTCGTCTCCGCCGTGCTGATCTTCAGGTAGAACGACAGCGTGTAGGCGCTGCAGCCGGTGGGAAGGGTCACCGACTGGGACAGGGTGTCGGTGTGGGTCGAACCGTAGCCGTCGAGCCACGCGTCGCGGGTGCCGGTTCGCGGGGCTCCGTCGCCGGTGTTGGCGCCGATGACTCCGGTCGTAGCGGTCCATGGTGTCGTTGCGGTTTCGAAGTCGGCGTTTCCGAGCTTCTGACCGGCGCTGGTGCACCCGCCGGTCCCGTTGACCGTCAGCGTGTACGAAGCGCTGTGGACCGCGGAGCCCGTTCCCGTCACCGTGATGGTGTACGAACCGGGCGCGTCGGCCGTGGTGGTCGCGACGGTCATGGTCGACGATCCACCGGACGTGACCGCCGCCGGGCTGAAGCTTACCGACACGCCGGTGGGAGCACCGGCGCGCCGTGGCGGCGGCGCGCCAGGCGGGTGCCCGAGTTGGGGAACCCGGCGGCGGTGTTGTCGGTACTGACCGACCTGACCGAGGAACACCCACTCGTCGAGTCGATCGCCGCCGCCCACCTGCGGGCGCTGCACGCGCTCGGCCGCACCGCCGAGGCAATCGACCGGTACATGCGGATCAGCTCCCGTCTCTCCGATGAGTTGGGTATGAACCCCGGCGCCGACCTGCGCCAAGCCCACCAACTCATGATCTATCAGGCCCCAGTCGCAACGCTGCCCACGCGAGCGCCGCCGCGCCTCACCATCGAGGTTCCCGCCCAGCCCTAACCGGCCGCCCCGGGCTTCATCGACCGCCCGGCCCACCTCGCCGCCGCAGTCCCCTCGCAACTTCCGCTCGACGTACGGGGCTTCGTCGGCCGCCGTACCAACTTGGCAAGGCTGGACAGCTTGTTCGACGGCGAGAAACGCCGATCGCGGTGATCCGGGGCACGGCCGGCACCGGGAAGACCGCCCTCGCCGTGCACTGGGCCCACGAGGTCGCCGACCAGTTCCCCGACGGGCAGCTGTACGTGAACCTGCGCGGCTTCGACTCCTCCGGCCGGGTGATGGACCCGGCGGAGGCCGTCCGCGGTTTCCTCGACGCCCTCGGCGTCGCGCCCAACCAGATCCCGTCCAGTCCGGACGCCCAGTCCGCCCGCTACCGCAGCCTCGTCGCCGGCAAGCGCGTCCTGGTGCTGCTGGACAACGCCCGCGACGCCGAGCAGGTCCGCCCGCTGCTGCCCGGCACCCCCACCGCCCTGGTCGTGGTGACCAGCCGCAACCAGCTCACCGGCCTGCTCGCCACCGACGGCGCCCATCCACTCACCCTTGACCTGCTGTCGAGCGAGGAATCGCACGACATGCTCATCCAGCGGCTCGGCAACGACCGGGTCGCCGCCGAGCCGGGCGCCGTACAGAAGATCATCTCGGCCTGCGCCCGGCTGCCGCTCGCCTTGAGTATCGCGGCGGCCCGGGCCCAGCAGACCGGATTCCCGCTCGCCGCCCTGGCCGCCGAGCTCGGCGAAGCGGGTCAGCGGTTGAGCGCGCTGGACGCCGGCGACGCGGTCAGCGACGTACGGGCGGTCTTCTCCTGGTCCTACGCCACGCTCACCCCATCCGCCGCGCGGCTGTTCCGGACGCTGGGCTGGCACCCGGGCCCGGACCTGTCCGCCGCGGCGGCCGCCGCCCTGGCCGGCGTGCCGGTGCCCGCCGTGCGCCGGCTGCTGAGCGAGCTAGTCCGGGCGAACCTCCTCGTCGAGCACGCGCCCGGCCGGTACACCCAGCACGATCTGCTGCGCGCCTACGCCACCGAACTGGCCCAGACCCACGACACCGACGGCGCCCTGAACCGGCTGCTGACCTACTACACGCACACGGCCTGCGCCGCCAACCGGCTGCTCTATCCGACGCTCGAACCCATCGTCGTACCGCTGAGCCCACCGACCCGCGGCGCCGGCCCGGAACGCCTCGCCGATTACGGATCGGCGCTGGCCTGGCTGAGCGCCGAACACGCGAACCTGCTGGCCGCCGCCGGCACCGCCGCCCAGACCGGGCAGGACGTCCACACCTGGCAGCTGGCCTGGGGCCTCGACACGTTCCACTACCGGCAATGCCACTGGCACGACCAGGCCGCCACGTGGCAGGCCGCGGTGGCCGCCGCCCAGCGTTTAGAAAGCCCCACCGCGGAGGCGTACGCGCATCGCCGGCTCGGCGAGGCCTGCCGGATGCTCGGCCGGCTGGCCGACGCGTACGCACACACCCAGGCCGCCCTGCGTCTGTTCACCGGCATCGGCGCGGTGTTCGGCCAGGCGAGCGTCCAGCTTGACATGTCCATGCTGGCCGAGCAGCAGGGCAACCTCGAACAGGCGCTCGACCACGCCCAGCAGTCCCTGGCCCTGAGCCGGTCCACCGGTCACGAGCTGCAACAGGCCCGCTCGCTGAACACGGTCGGCTGGTTTCACGCGCAGCTGGGCGACTACCCCGCGGCGCTGGCCTTCTGCGACGAGGCGCTGGCTCTCAACCTGCGCCTCGGTGACGCCGAGAGCACGGCCTCCACCCTGGACAGTCTCGGCTATGCCTACCAGCACCTCGGCGAGCACACCAAGGCCGTCGAGCATTACGAACGGGCCATCGCCATCTTCCGCGAGGTCGGCTACCGCCTGGCGGCGGCCCGGGCGCTGGTCTGCCTCGGCGACACCCACCAGGAGGCCGGCGACACCGAGGCCGCCCTGGTCGCCTGGACCGCCGCGTTGAAGATCTTCATCGAGCTCGAGCACGGGTCGGCGAAGGAGGTGCGAGCCAAGCTCCGCGCGCACGGCCGCCCCAACGGCGTCGCCGGTCAAGGTGTCACAGTCACCCCGCTGTAGTCGGACAGGTCGGTCACGTTGAGCCGCTGCGCGGACTTGACGAGTTTCTGTTCGTCGGGTTCATCCGGCGACCTCCTTCGACGGGTACGGACGCAGCGCCGCGGTCAGCAACTGCTCGGGCACCTCCTGCAAAGCGACGGGCCGCAGGAAACGGGACATCGCGGCGGTGCCGACCGAGGTGTGCAGCGGTGCCGTAGTGGCCGGGTACGGCCCGCCGTGGTGCATGGCGCCGGTGACGGCGACGCCCGTGGGCCAGCCGTTCCAGACGACCCGGCCGGCCCGGTCCACGAGTTCGCGCAGCAGCGCGGGCGCGACCGGGTCGTCCAGCTCGCCGTGCACGGTGGCGGTGAGCTGCCCGTCGAGCAGCCGGGCCAGCCCCGGCAACTCCCGCTCGTCGCGGTAGGTGACCAGCAGCGCGCTGGGCCCGAAGCACTCGACCAGCAGGGCGTGCGGGTCGTCGCGCAGGGCGTCGGCGCTGGTGACGAGCAGTGTCGGGGCGGCGCCGCGCCCGGCGCTGCCGCCGTCGTACGCGATCCGGACCCGGGGATGGCCGGCGAGTTCGTGGCGTACGGCCCGGTAGCCGTCGGCGATCCGGGAAGTGAGCAGGTCCCCGGCCGGTTGCCCCGCCACCGCCGCGACGATGGCTGCCTCCGCCTCGGCCTGCTCGGGAACGAACAGCAGCCCGGGCTTGGTGCAGAACTGCCCGAGACCCAGCGTGTACGAGCCGGCGAAGCCCGCCCAGATCTCCGGGCCCCGGCGCTCGGCGGCGAGCGGGGTGACGAAGACCGGGTTGACGCTGCCCAGTTCGCCGTAGAACGGGATCGGCTCGGGCCGGGCCGCGGCGAGGTCGAACAGCGCCCGCCCGCCGCGCAGCGAGCCGGTGAACGCGGCCGCCTTGATCCGCGGATCGGTCAGCACGGCGCGGCCCTCCTCTTCGCCATGCACGAGAGCGAACGTGCCGGCGGGCGCGCCGGCCGCGTCGAGGGCCGCGGTGACGATCGCGGCGGTGCGCTCGGACAGCCTCGGGTGGCCGGGGTTGGCCTTGACGATCACCGGGCAGCCGGCCGCGAGCGCGGCCGCGGTGTCGGTGCCCGCGACGGAGAACGCGAACGGGAAGTTCGAGGCGGCGAAGACCACGACCGGGCCGATCGGGACGCTCACCCGGCGCAACTGCGGGCGCGGCGCGGGCGGCCAGTCCGGGTCCGCCGCGTCGGTCTGTCCGCTGCGCGACGGCGCTTCGCTGCCGTACAGGCGCAGCTGGAACGTGGTGCGGGCGAGCTCGCCGGTAAGCCTCGGCAGGCCCAGGCCGGTCTCCTCGGCGGCCAGCGGCACGAGCTCGCCGGCCGCGGCATCGAGGGCGTCGGCCACCGCGGCGAGCAGCCCGGCCAGGTCGGCCGGGGTGCGGTCGGCGAGCGGCCGGGCCGCCTCGGCGGCGGCTTGGAGCACCGAAGTCACCATGTCTTGCCTACCTCCCAGTCGGGTCGGCCCCAGATGCCGCCGAGCCGGAGATGCGTGAGCCCACCGAGGTGATCCCGAACCTGCGCGGCAAGTCGGCCCTGCGCGCCCCGCCGAGTCCACCCACCGCTGACCCAGCGGCGTCAGAAGATGACGTTGACTCCGGCAGCCTTGCAGGCGGCGGTGAGATCCTTGCCGGCCTTCTCGAAGGCGGGATTGTCGGCGGCAGTGGCCGGGTCCGCGGCCGCTGCGGCCTTGCCCGCTTCGGCGGCGATCCGCTTCATCGCGGCGGGCACCTTGCCGTCGCCCCCGGTGGAGGCCAAGGCCGTCACCTTCTCCTCAAGATCACCCAGGATCTCCTTGAACACGGCCGGCGCCGGATCCCCGCCGGACTGCACGGCGGCGATGACCTTCGCCTTCATGTCGTCCCCGGCCTTCTTCGCCGAGTTGCAGAGTTCCTTGTCGCTCAGGGTGCCGGTGGCGCTAGCCGAAGCAGAAGCCGACGCGGACGCGGCCGGCGACGAAGGAGCCGCAGAGGCGGAAGGTGCCGACCCGGCCGCGGTCGTGCTGTCCTCGTCGCCGCAGGCGGCAAGAGTCATCAGAGAGGCAAGGGTCAGCAGGACGGAGTCAAACCTAAAACGCTTCACGGGCGCGCACGCTAGCCGATGCCTCCACCTTGATCAACTTCACTGGCCCAGATCGCCGGGGATCATCGAGTAGATCGCCAGGTCGACGCGGCCATCGTGGATGACCCCGGCATTGCGGGCCACCCCCTCGTACCCGAAACCGGCCTTGACCGCGACCCGAGCGGACGCGATGTTGCCCGTCGCGGCCCGCAACTCGGCCCGCTCGAAGCCCTGCTCGCCCAGCACCCACCGAGCCAGCGCCGCGACCGCCTCGGTCATCAGCCCAAGCCCGCGAAACCCCGGCGCGGCCCAATAGCCGATCTCGGTCTCCCGGTGCACCCAGTCCGTCCGCTTGAGGTCAATAACCCCGGCCAACTCGGAGCCATACCCGAGCGCCCGCACGATCCCATCGCCACTTTCCCGCTGCCCCGGAGCCCACTTCCGAACAAACTCCTCGGCATGCGCCCGCCCATAAGGCCGCGGCAACGGAAGCCACCGCTGGGTAACGGGATCCGCCCCCGCCACCACCACGGCATCAATATCGGCCTCCGCAAGCGGCCGCAAAACAAGCCGCTCAGTACGAAGCACCAAATCCGGAAAAATCAGCCTACCCAAGTACCGATCGCTCACCCCAAGATCTTCCCAGCCCCCACAACCCCACCCAGGCCGACATATCCGACTACAGAGTTTTAAGGAAGATTCTTTTCGTACGAAATCGATTCGGGAACACTTCCCCGGCCGTTCAGTTTGCGGGCGCGCCTTGGTCGACGCACATGATGTTGCCCTCGCTGTCCTTGAACCAGGCCGCCTTTCCCATCCCGGGGAGGGTGGCCACCGAGCCGTTCCACTCGACGCCGGGCATGTCGTAGATCTCGAAGACGACGCCCTTGGCGATCAGATCCCGCACCTCTTGATCGACGTCGTCGACGTGCCACTGGGCGATGGTGTGGGCGGCCTGCCCGGCGTACTGCGTCTTGTAGACGTTGAAGAAGGTCCCGTTGGCGGTCCGGTACCGCAGGGCTTCCCCGCCAAACTCGGCGACGGGCGTCAGCCCCAGCTTGTCCGAGTAATACTCGCGGACCCGGTCGAGGTCGGCGGCGGGAATGTTGGCTTCCACTGCGCTGTGGTTAAGCATTTTTCCTCCCGATGCGGCCGGTGCGACGGTGCCGCACCGCCCTCGGAGCATACGCCGAAGAGGCGCCCCAGGAGCCGCCTGACCTGCGGATTCGGCAATCCGAGTGACCACAACGGCGAGCCGGCGCAGGCGCAGGGCCCCGGGCAAAGTCGTCAGGTGATACCAAGGAGAGCGAGACGGCTGCCACCAGCAGAGCCGCTTCCACTCCGAACCACCCAAGCCGGACACCGCCACGACTTCACCGGCCCCTGCACGGCGACCCTCGCAACGTGGGGGTCTGGGCATGGTCATGCTGCACGAGTTCCTGGCGCAGTTCGAGGAGGGCACGGCCTACGTCAGGCGCCACAATCCGAAGTTCGGGGCGCGCTGGATCACCTGGCCCACGAACACCTTCTGCGCAGCGGTCGCGTGGCGTAACTACCCGCCGGCCGAAGGCACGCCGGCCACGATCCTGAACGCGATCACCAACCTCGACCGGGCCCGAGCGCTCAAACAGGCGGCCCGGGACGCAAAGATCGCCAGCCGTCATCAGGAAGCCTTGGCCGCGGCGCGGCGACGCGAGGAACTGCAGGCGGCACGGGCGGGGATTGAAACGGCTGGAGACGCCATGACGGCAGGTGGCGAGGTAGTGGGCGGGGTGGAGGTCCCCGCGCCGGTGGAGAGCGTTCTGGGCGGGCTGGTCGAGGCGCTGGCGGACATGCTGGCGCCGGCTGTCGAGGTCCAGCCGGTCTCGTCCACGCTGCGCGCGCCGTCCAAACCGGGCAGGCAGGGTGATGAACCGCGGGCTGCTGGAATGCGGGTGCCCGCGACGGCGGCGACGATCACCGAGTGGGCGGCCCTGTGGGTCCGGATGTGTTCTGAGGAGGAGTCGGCCTTGGGTCCGTTGAACGACGATGACGCTCGCGCTCGGTACGGCCTGACCGCCAAGCAGCTGCGCAACGTTCGCCACGCTGCGACCTCGGGCGCTCTCCGGCAAAAGGCGATCATGCTCGGCGTGGAGCTGCCGGAAGGGTACGTGGACAACCCGGCGGCCGGCCGGGCTGATGGCCGTGAGATGGCCGACGCGACGGCGGCAAGGCGACCGCCGCACTGACTAGCGGCCAACACGGCCCACCTGGCACGGCTGCTGTCCGAGAACCCTTACCCTGCGGCCTGATTCCGTACGGTACGCATGCGGGCTTGACCTTGCCTTCTTCCGGGACGGCGGCCCGGTGATCGGCCCGCCGCACCGATCCGGATGCGCTGCACACGGTCACTGTTGGTCAATCCCGTACAAATGAGGGGGTGGCGTGATATGCGCCACCCCCGCGGGTTGTCGGATCGG
>Ga0307512_10005800_pt1 | contig 12717 bp, 15 predicted proteins | sample 14_EM_MG_FD_200267 | JGI IMG/M metagenome (GOLD analysis project Ga0307512, IMG submission 200267) | Populus trichocarpa ectomycorrhiza microbial communities from riparian zone in the Pacific Northwest, United States - 14_EM | ecosystem: Host-associated > Plants > Roots > Unclassified | place... | reverse complement strand
CCTTGAGAGCATGCCCGGGAGTGTACTGAGATTGTACTCGGAGGTGTACTTGGGAGCGTACTCAGAGTGTACTGGGAGCGTCTTGAGAGCTTACTTGGGAGCGTCTAGTCAAGTGGGCTGGGAGTGTGTCATCGAGTGCAATTGGGAGTTGAGAGCATGCTCGGGAGTGTGCTTGAGAGCGTCTTGAGAGCTTACTTGGGAGCGTACAGTCAAGCTGGCTGGGAGTGTGCCATCGAGTGCAATTGGGAGCGTACAGTCAAGCAGGCAGGGAGTGTGCAATCGAGTGCAATCAGGAGTGTACTTGTGAGCGTGCAATGAAGTGCATCTGGCAGCTTGCTTTCAAGTTTGTTGTATGTAATGTGATGTATAGTATCCAGCGCACAAAATCGCATGCGTATCGTTGTAATCTAGTCAACATGTAGGTCCAGAGGACATTCATAGTTCCACACGTCAAATATGCTATGAATAACCGTCCCAACAACAGCTTCTCTATGAGTTACGCGTCGCGTAAGGTCATTTTTCCCCGTGATAATGCAAGACTTACAGCTTCTCGTGTTTGCGGATCGATTTTGAGAGCTTGTCCGCCAGGCTATTGACACACAGATGGCGTACCTACAGGAGCACCTGGTAATGCCCGCTGACGACCCTGAGCTTCAATGGCGAGTTTGCAAGCTTCTTCAACCATCAAGTACTTGTCATTGGATATTTTTGGCCAAGGAATCTTTGCAAATACGATTGCCTCCATGAACCTTTTTGCTAACTCACAAGTAGCCTTTTGGTGTTGGGGAACGTTCTGATCTGCACTGGCCTTGGGTTGTGGAACATTCTGGTCTCCACTAGACATGCGTAGTGGCAGCACCTGGGTGGATGGTGCACGGTCAGACTCGGATAATTTGTTGAGGAGGGTTGACTTTTGGTGATTAAGCAGTGGTGGCGCCATTGCCCCAGCCGGATTTTTGGGAATTTGGAAGCGGAGGGCGTGCAATAACAGTATCGGCACGGCTCCACTTGTTTGGCAGTGAAACCCTTGTACTTTGTAACAACTTGTCCCGGTGCGCCTGGCCTAGAAGCAGGACCTCCTGTTGGTGATCTAAATCATCTTCTTCGATGTCAGACGATGAGGTGGACTCTCCGGAGTCTTCACTTTCGTCATTACTGAGCACCTGACCGGTATCATCACCCTGCTTCAATAATGACATCAGAGACATTAGTCATCCGTAACACAATGCACAATGCACGCTGGAATGCAAACATTTGCTGGACAACGAACATTGGCTCCTTTCTTGAATGCCAGTGCTCTCGCAAGGTGTGCTTCTTGAATCTTCTGTGAATAGTGATTCCTCACCTGGCTGGGCGTAGATTCCATTTGGGATAATGATGATAGAAAGTTGGGGAATATGGGAGAGAATGTATAAGCAGTAAATATAACATTAAGTGCAATAGAATATCTGGAAAAGTGTAGCAAGAAGTTGCACATAGTCGAGGAGGATGCAATTCGAGGCGTGCCTTGAAAGGTTCAGGAGAAATGACTTCAATTGTTCGTATCGATATTGAGGACGGCAGTCCAGTGTTGTGATATAGAATGTTGTTAGGTGCACCAGAATAGATGGGATTCCTTGTCAGGTGTGCCGGAAAAGATGGATTCCTAAGGCCGAATCTTAGCAACTCCTATCAACAACACTCTGTATGGAGGCAAGAATTGGAGGTTGGCTGAAGCCAACGCACATAGAATAGAACCAAATGCACCGGAAGAAAACTTCCGACATTATCTATAGAACCCTTAGTGCTGGCCAAATGGGGCACTAAGAACCTGAATGAAAACATGTGCCACTGCATATGACTCTCTAAACGTAGTCATTATGCATGAATGTTCGAGCATTTGAGGTGACCGCATGGCATAGAATTGGCGCAGCATTTAGAATCTGCAGAACTCGATAGATTTGGGACCTTGGGAGTGATGGCTGAGTTGCAAGGGTTCATACTGAGTTTGTTATCAATCGAGGAGAAATATGAATCTCCGTATGTGGTATATCCGCCAGAAGGACACATGACTTTTCATGATAGTCAATTGTATTAGGATGCTGCAGCTAAGTTAGTGGTTGATAAGGCAGAATCGTAAGCATAACTTCCCTTTCATCCGTTCATCTGGGCCGTGTCTGCAGAATAACCTTCACAACAATGTTGCAGTTAATGGAGGAGAGAGAGAATTTGGTATACCAAGGAGAGATACAGGCACAGAGAATGAATGGTAAGGTACAATGGATGATGCAGGGGTAATCGTATTGATTCAAGCACTTGGCGATGCCAATATTGCTAACAAATGGGTCATGAATACTCACTCACATTCTGATTTTGCGCCTAATATCTAGTAAGTTGCACACCATTAAATCACATATTCATTGTGAGTCTCACCGCTACAATGTTGACTTCAATTAATGTAGGGGTTGAAAGCTATATGCTACAATGGTATGAATGGATAGTGAGACGTCACCTCACAGCGGTCAGAAGAATGATGATGGCATGCATATGCATACAGTTCCGGAAATTGAGGTGCACCGACATCAGCAAAATGTATTTTAGTCACTGGAAGCCTCCAGGAGTGTCTGAGAGGATGTGGAGTTTCAACTTAGATGTGTCAAGTTCAGGAGGGAATCAGACCCTAGGACGGTGTTCCGGCTGGCCTACAGAGTAACTGGGATCTCTGATGACTGCTACAGGAGTACCATGGGAGTGATTGTGATAAGTTTGAGAACAACTGGGAGCGCCGACGACAAGTCGGGGAGCGCCAATGACAATCCTGGGAGCGCCGACAACAAGCCTGGTAGTGCCTGAGAGCGCCGGCGACAAGCCTGGGAGCACCTCGAATCACTGTGGAGCTGTTTGGGAAAAACCTCTTCTTTAGGAATGCTGCAGGTGTGCCTGGAAATCATAGCTACTACATATCGTTCAAATGATTTTTAAAACTCATGTATTCAGTTTGTATTCTCATCTATGTATCTATATAGCAACCCATCTACACACGTTATATCTAGACTAGCTGCAGGCAGTGCTTGAGAGCAATTCGAGGTGCGCCTGCAAAGAGCGATCGAGTGTACTCAGAGATACACTCCGAGGCCGTGATTGAGCGAGTTTGGAGATGCACTTGGAGGCCGTGAACCAGTGAACTTGGAGGTCGTGATGAAGCGAGTTTGGTGATACACTTGGGTGCTCTGATCGTGCGAACTTGGAGGCCGTAATCGTGCAAGGTTGGAGATACGCCTGGAGGGTGTGATCGAGTGAGTTTGGAGATGCACTTGGAGGCCGTGATCATGCGAGATTGGAGATACAGTTAGAGGCCGTGATCAAGTGGAAGTAGAGATGTGCCCCGAGATCGCAGTCGAGTGCGTTTGGACATGCACTTAGAGGCCATGATTGTGTGAACTTGAAGGCTGTAATCGAGCGAGTCTGGAGATACACTTGCAGGCTGTGATTGAACGAGTCTGGAGATGCACTTGGAGGCCGTAATTGAGCGAGATTGAACCAGGACTTGGAGGCGGTCGATGTAAGGCACACCGGGTGCTGAGACTCCATTCATCAGTGAGTTAGCGTGCAACCGTGGCAATGTGAGAAACGGTGACCTTACCTATGAGCTCTCGGGGAGAGCTGGTTGATGGCAGTCGATCGTGTAGGGAGGCACGCAGGAAGCTGAAGCTACATTCAGGGTCAACTCGTAATCATGAGAACGAATGGAAGACAAACAATCTTGGCTGGATGCTGTATTCGGTGTATGCTGTACTCAGTGTCAACTCACGATCATGGCATGGAGAGATAGAGAGGGATGATTGAATTCTGTGTTCTGCGATGATAGTTGAATTGTGGATGAGATAGAGAGAGATGGGGATGAAGAGGGCAATGATGTGGAGGATATGAGCGGATATGAGAAATCAGGGGTACGACTTGCCTGATTGGGTTGGGAAGACCACATAGCGCTGTAATTACACGCCGAATCGGGACTTGTACCTGCCGTATCGGGTATGTCAAATAGACCTGCAGACGAAATTCTCTTAAGTCGCAGTTCCTAGTGATGATTTATCCCATCTCCTCTCATCTCTCTCTTTCTCATCCTCAACTCTACCATCACCTAAGAACACAAAGTTAAGTCATCCCTCTCTGTCTCTCCATGCCATGATCAAGAGTTAACACCGAGTAAAGCACACTCCGAGTACAGCATACACCGAGTACAGCATACACTGAGCACTGAATGCACCACATACTGCATCATCCCAACACCCACTTGTCTCCCGCTCCCAGCCAGTCTCTCATCTCTCGGCAGACCATGTTGTACTCAATTCTCTACATTCCCATCATTACGAGTCAACCAATGCATAGAGTCTCAGCTCCCATCACGCCTCCCTCCTGAACTACCTCCATCAAATGCATCTCCAAACTCGTTCGATCACGGCCTCCCAGTGATCTCCAAAGTCCCTCAATCATATCCTCAAAGTGTATCTCCAAACTCACTGGATTACGGCCTCCCAGTTTGCACGATCGCGGCCTTCCAAGTGCATCTCCAAACTCGCTCGATCACGGCCTCAGAGTGCATCTCGTAACTTGCATGTTTACGACCTCCAAGTTCGCACGATCGCGGCCTCCAAGTTCGCACGATCGCGGCCTCCAAGTGCATCTCCAAATACGCCATATCACAGCCTCCATGTGTATCTCCAAACTCGCACGATTATGGCCTCCAAGTTCGCATGATCACGGTTGTTACGGGGATATTTTGGCCCAATAATCAATACAACATTCATTTGACTATGTAAAGCCGCCTATCTAAACCCCCTTTCCCGTTCCTCATCTTTCCCAACACTCAACCTCTTAACTAGTTCCACTAGTAAGAGCTCACCAATGGTCCTCGTCCGTCCAGAGTGGTTCTTCAGAATATTCTTTGAACGGGAATAACCCGGTAGTGATGTACCGGTGAACGTTGTATTAGATACCGAGTGTAACGACATATAATGAAAGAGCGCGGCAGATGTGGGTTGAATGCCGCTCTGTGAAGAATTGTATTTGATGGCCGATAGTGTCGACGACCGCTTCGTGTGCATCTTGAGATTGTGTCAATTTCAATGAACACATACAAACTGCATTCATGTTGGTGAAATAAGGAGGTAATGATTAAAGATTTCGTAGATAGAATTCTTAAGAATATTTCAAGTTGTTCTTCGCCTGTAATGTCTGACTGTGGATTGCTGCTAGAGCTTGGTTCTTTCCATTGTCGGGGACAATGCGAGTTCTTATATAGTCGGATCCTCAGGTCAAGCTTGCCTTTGGATTACCGCCATGACACATAGTTTGCTTGATAGCTTATCACCGAGATCAACTTAAGTGACTCATTGAAAGTGCGACGAATTCCCTCGAGGTTATCGTGTTCATGTATGAGTGGTTTTCAGGCATTACACCCCCATGGAGGGCCATCCTCATATCATGATATCGTGCTCACATATTATCACAACTTGTAACTTCAACTTAGACATCTTGCTTCCCATTTGTTCAGTAGCTGGAACATCTGACGACACGTACTCTTATCAGTGCTTATCGCAATATAACTTAATAGTTCGTCGCTATTAATTGCATCACCTTAGATAAGGATGTTTGGCATTGCGTCAGAGATGTAATCGGCAACCAACCAATACTCTGCCAACGTAGATTATGACACGCACACCTAGTTCATTTTAAACTGGTAAGACGTCGCGATGCATACTAACTCAAACCAATGAGCAGGTTCGCTCCAGGCCTCTTATCTTCAGCCAATGTCATTAATCCCTCAGACACCGCATGCTTAGGTCTGTAGACCGGAGATCTTCACAGGGTGTTCTCACCGCTGAGCGCGTGAGCCTGCAACTCCCACATACTCGCATATTGCGTTATTGTCTGCTGCACACATAATTCTGCGTAAGCGCAACTTAACTGTGTTTGTCCCGCTAGATAAGGTATAGTAGGGGGGGTCAATAATTACGCGCACTGCTGAAGGTTTTTCACTTCCCAGTTATGGCGACGTAATTGCGTCATCAAAATTGAATCGGCTAGTCAGGGCGTGCCTATGACTAATTGATCGACACGCGGCCCTAGTATAATTCCGCTAACGATTACTAGGCTGACTGCCATGATGATGTTCCGCAAGTAGGTGTTATGCACGTGGTTCATTCTCAAATGAGTGGTCACGTGTGCTTGCTGCAATCCATTCATGTATCATTACCGCTATCAGGGAGAACCCCTAGCAACGGTCTCCAAGTGCATCTCCACACTCGCTCAATCACCGCCTCGGTGTGCATCTCTAAGTTCACTCGAGCACGGTGTGATGACACGGTGGAGCTGCAAGGCAGACAGCCCATCATCAACACTCCACCGTACCTCACATGGCATCCGAAGGGAATTTGTGAGAAAGAGCGGTTCTAGCTCAAACAGCATTGGAAGAGGGTGGGAAGACATGGAGCGATACCCGGCCATGATGAACCACACAAATTGCGTGGATGTATGAACGCTGGGCAAAAGTGCGTGAGGAACTGCAAACATTGCGTGGATCTATGAAAGCTCGGCAAGAGTGCATGAGACCGAGAGCTGGGAAAGCTAGAGTGTGTATTTCGTATAATGGGATGATGTCTATCTACCGTGGGGTCTTCGAAATATATACTTCCTGTCGCTGAGTCCATCTCCATTATCCCTGTATATCCGTATGTATATATATAGAGAGACTTAGATAATACATGCCATATTATGATGTAGCAAATCTGGTGACTAACAAAGATGAATATGATAGACGAAATGCCTTGTGGTTGTGGAACACTAAGAACCGTTGGTGTGAGAATATGGCATCAAGTCTCCCGCAGAGCGTGTGCTGAGGTCTCAGCTGCCCTTGAAGTCGCCTGCGGACCTATGCTGAGGTCTCAGCTGCTCTCAAAGTCTCCCGCAGTCCTGCGCAGAGGTCTCAGCAGCTCTGAAATTTGACTATTCTAATAGTCAAATCTGCTAGCATCCTGAATGCACCTCCATGACTGCAGGTGCTTTCAGGAGCACCTGAGAATGCTCTTGCAGAGTCTGAGAGCACTATGCAAAGCTCCAGGGGGGGCAGGGAGCATCTGGAAGTACTTAGAAGCACTGGTGAGAGCTACCGGAGTGTCTTGGGGGTTTGCCCATGGCTTCCGGACCGATTTACATGTTGCTGATGAATTACCATTCGAGGATGGTTGGCAGATGGGGAGTGTCAAACTGTTGACCATAGATACAAGTTGGATTTGCACTCAAAGACTGAGCTTCGGATCCAGGTCAAGGTGCTCCAGTTCGACAATGCATATCTCTCCAAGGTTGTCAATGATAAGAAATCATGGTTCACCCAAAAGGAAGTGCTTGATCTGATTTACCATCAATTTTTCTTCGCTGCCAATAGCTCCATCAGCAAAATGGAATTTAGTCACTGGGAGCCTCCAGGAGTGTCTGAGAGGATGTGCAGTGTAAACTTAGATGCGTTAATTTCAGGAGAGTGTCAGACTGTAGGAGGGCATTCCAGCCAGCCTTCGGAGTAACCGAGATCTCTAATGACTGGTTCCGGAGTACCATGGGATTGATTGTGATAAGATTGAAAACACCTGGGAGCGCCGACGACATGCCTGGGAGCACCTTGCAGCACCAGCGGCAAGCCAGGAAGCACCTTGAATCACAGTAAAGCAATCTGGGAAAAACAACATCTTTGGGAACGTTGCAGGTGAGACTGGAAATTGTAGCTACTATTCATTGTTCAACCATTTTTAAAACTCATGTATTCAGTTTGTATTCTCATCTATGTATCTATATAGCTACCCATCTACACACAGTATATCTGGACAGGCTGCAGGAGGTGCTTGAGAGCAATTCGTGGTGTGCCTGAAAATGACGATCAAGTGAACTGTGAGATACACTCTGAGGCCGGTATCAAGCGAGATTAGAGATGAACTGGGATGCGGTAATCGAGCGTATTTAGAGATACACTTGGAGGCTGTAATCAAGTGTATTTGGAGATACACTTGGAGGCCGTAATCAAGCGAGTTTGGAAATGCAATTGCAGGCTATGATCTTGCGAACATGGAGTCCGTGATCGTGCAAGTTTGGAGATGCACTTGCCCGCGGAAATCAAGCATGTTTGGAGATACACTGGGAGGCCGTTATTTAGTCAACTCAGAGATGCACACTGAGATCGTGATTGAGCGAGTTTGGAGATGCACTTGGAGGCCATGATCGTGTGAACGTGGAGTCCATAACCAGGTGAGTTTGAAGATGCACTTGGAGGTGGTAACCGAGCGTATGAGGCGATACAATTGGAGGCCGAGATAAGGTGCATGTAGAGATGCCCTGCATGATCATGATCGAGCAAGTTTGGAGATGCACTTGCAGGCCATGGTTGTACGAACTTGGAGTGCATAATCGTGCGAGTTTGGAAATGCACTTGGAGGCGGTAATCGAGCGTATTTGGAGATACATCTGGACGCCGAGATTGAGTGAACGTAGAGATACCCTCCGCGATCATGATTGAGCGAGTTTGGAGATGCACTTGCAGGCCATGGTCATGCGAACTTGAAGGTCGGAATCATGCGAGTTTGGAGATACACTTTGGAAGCTGAGATGGAGCGAAATTGCATGAGTCCTTGGAGGTGGTCGATGGACCAGCACCGGGCACTGAGGCTCTATCCATCTGTTAGTTGACTTGCAAATGTGGGTATGTGACAAGGTGACTTTACCTTTGAGCTCTCATGGCGAGCTGGTTGATGGCAGTCGATCGTGTAGGGAGGCATGCCGGAAGCTGAAGCTACATTCAGGGGTCAACTCATAATTATGGGAATGGAGGGAAAACAAACAATCTTGGGTATACTGTACTTGGTGTATGCTGTACTTGGTGTATGCTTGTACTCGGTGTCAACTGATGTTTATGGCATGGAGTGATAGAGAGGAATGACTCAACTTTGTGTTCTGCGATGATTGGAGTGGACAAGAAAGAGAGAGATGGGGCATGCAGCTGAGAACAATGTGGAGGATATGAGCGAATATGAGAAATCAGGTGTATGACTTGCCCGATTGGGTTGGGAAGACTTCATAATGGTGTCATTACACACCAGATCGGGACTTGTACCTGCCGTATCAAGAATGGTAAATTGACTCTCACACCAACGTCTCTTATGGCCCAGTGTCTCTTGATGATTTGCCCGATCTCCTCTCATCTCTCTCCTTCTTGTCCTCAACTCTACCATCACCCAAGAACACTAAGTTAAGTCATCCCTCTCTATCTCTCCATGCCATGATGAAGAGTTGACACCGAGTACAGCATCCACCGAGTACCGCATACACCCACTACAGCATACACGGAGTACTGCATACACCGAGTACTGTCTACACTGAGTACTGCATACACCGCATACTGCATCATCCCAAGATCGACTGTCTCCCGCTCCGAGCCAGTCTCTCAGCTCTCAGCGGACTGTAATGTACTCAATTCTCTACATTCCCTCAATTACGAGTTGACCAATGAATAGAGTCTAAGCTTCCATCGCACATGCATCCTGATCTACCGCCTCTAGATTCACTTCCTGCAGATTGACCGCCTGCAGATCAATCACCTGCAATTATGATCGATCATGGCCTCAAAGTGCATCTCTGAGTCCACTTGATGTTGGCCTTGGTGCATGTCCAAACATGCTCGATCCCCACCTCCGAGTGCATCTCCGAGTTCACTTGATCCCGGTCTCCAAGTGCTTCTTTGAGTTCACTTGATCTCAATCTCCAAGTGTAACTCCAAATACGCTCGATTACCCCCTGGAAGTGCATCTCCCAACTTGCATGATTATGGATTCCAAGTTTGCCCGATCATGGCCTTCAAGTGCATCTCCAAACTCCATTGGTCCCGGCCTCCAGGTACATCTTCTAGGAGTGACAGCAAGTGTACGGTGATACTGGGGTTACAGAGGTGGACAGAGTGACTGGGAGTATATATTCGGCAGACCCTGGAGTAGATAGACATCATCTCATTTGCATCTCATCTTATCATACAATGAAAATCCACACTCTATCATTCCCAACTTTTGGTCTCACTCACTCTGTCCAAGATCTCCTGGATCCACGCAATTGCGTGGATCCTCAACACCGGCTAGTATCATATCTTCTCACCTGATTCCTTCGCTCCTCCAACCAGAACTGTTCTTCCTCATGAATTCCATTTGGATGTCGCAAGAGGTGCCGCGGAGCGTTGATGGTGGGCTCTTTGCCTTCTAGCTCCATTGTTTCACCACAACAGCCTCCAAGTGGTGCATCTCTAAGTTGGCTCAATGGGCGTGACCAGGTGCTCCTCCAATTATCCTCGACTACCATTTGCGGCCAGATTGACCGTATGTGTATATATAGAAAGACTTAAATAATGCATGCCATATTATGATGTAGCGAATCTTGTGACTGTAACAAAGACGAAATGCCTTGTGGTGATGTAAGAACCACTGCTGTGAGAATACGGCACCAAGTCTTCTGCTGTGCTGCGCAGCAGTCACGGCTGCTCTTGGAGTCTCCCCCTGACGAGAGCTATGCAGTGGTCTCAGCTTCTCTCGAAGTCTCCCGCATATCTGCGCCGAGATCTCAGAAGCTCAAAAATTTGACTATCCTATCAGTCAAATCTTGAAGCATCCTGAGAATGCTCTTGCAGAGTCTGAAAGCACTTTGCTTAGCTCCAGGGGGGTCTGGAAGCATTTAGAAGTACTTAGAAGCACTGATAAGGGTGCCCGGATTGTCTGGGAGGATTGTGTGTTGCTTCCGGACCAATTTACATTTTGCTGATGTTGGGTCACCAGCCTATGACATTCCAGCATTTCCACCCTCTCACTCCGCAGACTTTAGCGCTGGCAGCCTCAGCTATTCATTGTGCGCTGTCTGAATATGCCAGTGGAAAGAAGGCCGCAGTTTTGTTTTCTCAAGATGAATATCAACGTACATTCTGCCCATCCCCTGTGATAAAATTTACTCCTGAAGCCACTGCACTCATCAATCACACATTAGTGGGCTGCTTCATCCCCCCCATCCCCCATCCTGCGGCTAACCTCTGCTAGGATAGGCATTCCTCAATCCCCGTCGGCACTCCTCAGTGTAGATTGACTCCCTTTTACTTCATCCATCAGTCAATTCCTCCTCTCTCAGAGCTCCTCTGGCGGGATAGGCACTCCTTCTTCCCCTGGTTGGATTGGCGATGCTCTATTTCATTCCGCAGTCTCTACCATGATTTCTGCGCTCCTCAGCTAGTGATGGCAACGGGTCTGGGTAAGCGGTCCGGGCTTGGACAGGAACAATGGTTAGGTTCGGTTCCAGAACCATCCCAGACCCCGACCCGCAGCAATTTGGCAGTCCAAACCCGGCCACATTCCCGACAACCCGCGAGTTTCGCAGGGTTTGGTTTGACATGTCGGGTCCAATCTCCAGATCTCCATTTCGGGTTGTTCGATCAATGGTCGCCTTCTGCGATTCTACTGTTAATCTTGAAGTATTAAAGATGGTACCTCATTGTTCTTTTTGAATATACTGGCCACGTTTGTAATCGAAAAATGGAGTAACACACTCTTCCCCATCCTGGAAATGAGCATCAACGGAGCATCAACGATTTTTGGTCTTGCATCTTGGGTAATCTGAGTATAGGTTGCAGATAGTTATAACTGAGGTATTGGCCTCCTTTATAGGCAGAAAAAGAAGCAACACACTCCCTGCCCCATTTTGAAAATGAGCGTCAACTGAGTGTCAACAATTGAAGGTCTCGCATCTTAGGTAATCTAAGTGGCACATGATTGCAGACCTCGATTAAGAACGAATTGGCAGCCTCTCCTTGCAGATACGCAAGCTGCATTCCCATGACAGCCCCCTGGACAGTAACAACTTATTTCATCAACTATAATGCAAGTAGGAGTTTGTGACCGTTTTGGCCTGGAGGAACGGTCAAAAGATCTTATATCGACGATGTCCGACGCATCGCCCTTTGATTACCCATAATGAAAGGCCAAAAATCGTTGACACCCATTTTCATGCTGGGGCAGCATCAGCAACAACCCTGGTTTCTGTCAGAAACAGCTGGGTGTTCTGGACGGCTCTGACGGCTATGACGGAACCTTATACCCTCTGACGGAGAATTACATGCTTCCCGTCGCCCAGGCGACAGGTTGTGTTGCATACTTACCTGCTTTACCTCGTCCCTGGAATGCAGTGACAAATACGCACCATCAGAATGACAATTGTTTTACACTCTTTGCAGGGGCTGCAGTTATGCTGTAGCCGTGTACACAATGCCTGGTGATGTTTATGCCTTTCTTCGGCCGATAGCCACATGCCACACTCTCATTTATGTTTAGCTTTCAGATTTTGTCACTTATTGCAATACAGTCATGGCTTTGGATACATTGCTTGCCATTGCATTTGCTTCACCATTATTATATTTTGCATGTCTGAAATAGAATGTCCCATCTTCACACTCTCAAGTACTATGCCCTCAGTCCTCCACATGCAGTGTTGATCCATCATCGGCTTGCGATGCTTCTTCATCCTCATCCGAATCTGCATCGTCGCCATCGTCACATTCATACCTGTTGTTACGGGGGTGCTAAGCCGCGTTTCAATAAAACATTCATTAACTTTAAACACAGCCGCCTAACAAACTTCTTTTTCTTTCCTCGTCTTATCCTAAGACTCAAC
>Ga0307512_10005799_pt1 | contig 12718 bp, 11 predicted proteins | sample 14_EM_MG_FD_200267 | JGI IMG/M metagenome (GOLD analysis project Ga0307512, IMG submission 200267) | Populus trichocarpa ectomycorrhiza microbial communities from riparian zone in the Pacific Northwest, United States - 14_EM | ecosystem: Host-associated > Plants > Roots > Unclassified | place... | reverse complement strand
CAGCTCGCCGACGGTGCGCAGGCGGCGGTTGCCGAAGTGGTCGATGTCGTCGACCTCCACCGGCACGTCCGTGCCGTCCTGCCCCTTCATGGTCGTCTCGCCGGCGTGCAGGCGGACCAGGTACTCGATCGTGGTGACGATGTCGTCCTCGGTCAGCACACCCCGGTTGCTCTCGGTGGTGAGACCCAGCTTCTTGTTGACCTTGTACCGGCCCACCCGGGCCAGGTCGTACCGCTTGTCCTTGAAGAACAGGTTGTCCAGCAGCGTCTGTGCGGACTCCTTGGTCGGCGGCTCGCCGGGGCGCAGCTTGCGGTAGATGTCGAGCAGCGCCTCGTCGGTGCCCGCCGTGTGGTCCTTCTCGAGCGTCGCGAGCAGCGTCTCGGAGAACTCGAAGCGCTCGCGGATCTGCTCGGTGGTCCAGCCGAGGGCCTTCAGCAGCACGGTGACCGGCTGGCGGCGCTTGCGGTCGATGCGGACACCCACCGTGTCACGCTTGTCGACGTCGAACTCCAGCCATGCGCCACGGCTGGGGATGACCTTGGCTACGAACACGTCCTTGTCGGTGGTCTTGTCGACGGACGTGTCGAAGTACACGCCGGGCGAGCGGACCAGCTGCGACACCACGACGCGCTCGGTGCCGTTGATGATGAAGGTGCCCTTGTCCGTCATGACCGGGAAGTCACCCATGAACACGGTCTGGCTCTTGATCTCGCCGGTGCCGTGGTTGGTGAACTCGGCCGTCACGAAGAGTGGGGCCGCGTAGGTCATGTCCTTGTCCTTGCACTCCTCGGTCGAGGCCTTGACCTCGTCGAAGCGTGGGTCGTCAAAGGAGAGGGACATGGAGCCGGAGAAGTCCTCGATCGGGGAGATCTCGTTGAGAACCTCCTGAAGGCCACCGATCGGGTTCTCGTCACCGGCGTCGACGCGGCGCTGGAACCAGGCCTCGTCACCGGTGAACCACTGGAACGATTGGATCTGCAGGTCGAGCAGGTTCGGCGTGCCCAGCGGCTCGCGGATCTTCGCGAACGAGACCCGAAGTGGTGCGCCAGGGATGCCAGCGTTCGACATGGTGGAGTTGGTCGCAGCAGTGGCTTGGGTCGCGCGGGAGACTGCCAAGATGCGTCCTTCCAGGACTAATGTGCGGTTGAGCAGCCTTGTTAGCAACTGTAACGAGGCTGTTCAGGGGTGCGGTCGTGCCCAACAGTCTAGGGCATGCGAAAGTGGGCAGCGCAAAGGGGCAGTCTAGCCACAAAGTCGGCGACTGTCTAGGCCCGCACTCAACCGTCCTCCTGCCGAAGGCGCGCTTGGTGAATAGCGTGACCCTGAGGTGGCCCTGAGTCAAGATGCCGCGCCATGATCTCAGCGGGTATTCAGCCAGGGCGTCAGCGTTGTGCTAGCGGAAGTTCAGCAGGTGAACGCAGGTAGGCGGGGGTCGGACGCTCCCGTCGGGCCCGCCGCCCGGCGTCTCCCGGCCCGGCGGACCAGGGGCGCGAAAAAATGTGCGGAACGTCACGTTGATCAGCAGCTCGGGGTCGGTTCGCCATTGACCAACGGCTGGTTGAAGAAGTCGAGCTTCGTGATCTTCCAGACCTCGCCGTCCCGCTTGGCGGCCAGGGCGAACTGGCCACTCGCGCCGGCCGTCTGGTTCGTGCCGGTCCTCGTGGAGACCTGGTCGACGAAGACGAGGGCCTCCGCGCGGTCGCCGTCGAGACGGGTCAGCGCCAGGTTCCTGACGGTGCTCCTCAGCACGATCTTCTGCTGCGGCGCGAGCTGCCTGACCTCGCTGAACATGGCCTCGTACACACACCGTGCGCCGTCGGTCAGGTACTTCTCGACCGCGCTCTCGGTCACGGCGAGGTTGGTGTAGTCGTAGCTGAAGGTCGCCTCGATCGCGGTGGTCAGGTCCGTGACCGCCTGACGCGTCCCCTCCGAGTCGCTCAGCGCGTCGTTGCCGGCGCCCGCTCCCAGCTCCTTCGCCTCCGCGTTGACGCGGGCGGCGGTCTGGTTCAGCCGGTCCGCCTCCGCCGACCGGTCGCCGGCCGCCGACCTCGCCCAGAGTGCGAGCACGGCGAGCAGGACCGCGACCGTGAGCAGGGCGACGACCCACGGCAGGCGGCCGCCACCACGCTGGACGGGCTGGACAGGGTGAACTGGTTGGACCTGGATCGGCCCGGTCGGTGGTTCCCAGGTGCTCATGACTGGTACGGCACCTGCCCGATGCCGTTGAGTTTCCAGTCCTGCCCGGTGCGCGCGAGCGTGCACGACATCCGCATGTACTTGTCGACCGGTGCGGCACTGCCCGTCGTCACGCTGAGCTTCACCGAGACGAGGACGGTCGCCGTGCCGGCCTGCGCGTCCACGTTCTCGACGGCGGCGGACAGGAGCTTCGCCTCGGTCACGGTCTTGGCGTTCGTGATGGCCTCTTTCGACTGCTCCCTACCGCTGACGACCTGGTCGTGCAGGTCGCCGGTGGTGACGCGCTCCCACGCGTCCATGCCGGCGTCGACCTTGCGGTAGTCGAGGGTGTTCATCACGACGGCGCCCTTCCCGCCGGCATCGAGCGCCGCGTCGCGGGCCGTCGTCACCGCGACGGTGCCGTCCTCGCGCAGGTCCTTCAGGTGCTGGTTCGCCGTGGCCACGTCCCGCCGGGCGTCGTCGACGTCCGAGCCGGCCGACATCAGGTCGACGGCCGACCAGGCCAGGAACCCGGCGGCCACCACGACGGCGAGAGCCGCGACGAACAGGCCGCCGAGGCGGCGGCGCGGTGGTGGGGTCAGCACGTGGGCGCCGGCTTGCCGCTGACCAGTGGCTGGCCGAACATGTCGAACTCCGTGATCTTCCAGTGGTCGCCGACGCGCTGGGCCCGCACCCCGAACTGGCCGCCGACCGCGACCGTCTTGTTCAGGTCGGCCCTGGTGGAGAGCTGGTCGATGTAGACGAGCGCCTCGGCGCGGTCGCCGTCGATGCGGGTCACCGCCAGCTCCCGGACCGTGGTGTCCAGGACGATCTTCTGCGTCGGCGCGAGCTGCTTGACCTCGCCGAACAGCATGTTGTACTCACACAGCGCCTTGCCGGTCAGGTTCTCCTTGACGGACTTCTCGGTGGAGTCGAGGTCGGTGTAGTTGTAGCTGAACGTCGCCTTGATGGCGTTCGTCAGCTGGCCCTTGACCTGGCTGGTCGTCGCCGAGTCGGTGAGCGCGGTGTTGCTGTCGCCGCTGGTCAGGTCGTTGGCCTTGCCGCGGAAGAAGACGGCGGCGCCGGCCAGGACGACCGCGACCACCGCCAGGATGATGGCCAGCGAGATCTGGGTCTGGGCGCGGGTGCGGGTCGGCCGGTCGTCGACCCTCGCGTGGCGCCGGGCCCGAGCCTTGGACTCGACGCCCGTGTCAGTCTCGGCCGCCTCGAGGTCCGTCGGGCGGGCCGCGCCCTGCGTACGGCGCTTGCCGGCCGGGCGGATGGTGTCGGTCCTGGGCTTGGTCGCCGGGGCGGCCGAGGCGGTGGGACGGCGCTTGCGCTCCGTTGTGACCGGGGCGTCCTCGGCGTCGGACCTGGTCGCGCCACGCGCCTTCTTGACCGGGGCGTCGACGGCCGCCTTCACCGGCGGCTCGTTGGTCTCCGGGTCGATCTCCTGCTCGACGGTCGCCGACGTGTCGGCGGGCTCGGTGTCGAGGACCCCGGTGATGGCCGGCTCGTCGATCTCCTCCGGCTCGTCGTCGGTGATGCGGGGCAGCACCGCGGTCTCGGCGGCCAGGTCGTCGGCGGCGGCGCGGCGGCGGACCGGGGGCGTGCCGCGGACGCTGTTCAGCAGGTTCTTGACGCTGTCCTGGTCCAGCTCGACATCGCTGTGCTCGGCCTGCGGCTGTTCGGGGCGGTTGCGCAGCCCGGCGACCTTCGGGCGGCGGATCGGCGGTGCCTGGCCCGAGGTGGGGGCCGGACGGCGGCGGTGGGGTGCCACGTCGTTCTCCCTTACTGGCCCGGCTGCACGTACGAGACCTGCCCGATCTCGTACAGCTTCCAGCCGTCGGCGGTGCGTTGGAGCTTCCCGGCGAGGCGCATGAACTTGTCGGTCGGCTGCTCGCCCTTCACGGTCACGTGGACCTTCAGCGCGACCAGCACCGAGGCCTGTCCGGCACGGTCGTCGAGCTCCGAGACCCCGGAGGACAGCACGGTCGCCTGGGTCACCGACTGGGCGGCGACGATGGCGTCCCTGCTCGTCTTCTTGCCCTTCACGATCTCGTCGTGCAGTTTGCCGGTGGTGGCCGTCTCCCAGTCCTTCAGGCCCTGGTCGACCTTGCGGTAGTCGAGGTTGTTCATGGTGACGATCGCCGCCTGGCCGACGCGGTTGACCTCGTCGCGAACCTGCGAGAAGGACAGCGAGTCGTCGTTCGCCGCGCGGATCCAGGCCACACCGAACCAGCCGGCCACCGCGGTGGCGGCCACGACCAGCGCGACGGCGGCCGTCAGCAGCAGCTGCGGCAGCTGGAAGCCGGCCGCTTTCTCGGTCTTCGCGGACTTCTTCGCGGGTTTCCTGGCCGGTTCCTTGGCGGATTTCCTCGCGGGCGCCTTCGACGACTTCTTCGAAGGCTCGTCCGACAGCTCCTTCGCTGCCTCTTCTGTCACGCGATCACCCCGGTAGTCCGAGAAGTGTGGCAAGGCTGAGTGCGCTGCCGCCTGGCTGGCTCACCGTCCCCGGCAGGCCGTCCAGCGGCCCGGCCGTCGCCGCCGAGCCACCACTCGACGTCGCCGGCTGTTCCTCCGCCGCCGGCACCCCACCATAGGGCGCGTTCGCCGAGCCGCGGACGTTGACCGGGCTGCCCGACGGTTCGGCACAGTAAGTCTGCTCCGGTGTCGGAGCGGCCGGGTCGGCGGTATCGGTTCCGTTGCGTCGCTGGGTCTGCTCGTAGCCCTTGGTGCATGGCGGCGGGTTGAACAGGTTGAGCACCAGACCGAGGTGCACCTGCCCCGGATCGGCGGCCAGCAGGCCCTGGCCGGCCGCGCTGAACAGCGGATACGCCACGAACGCGTACTCGAGGCCGTCCTTGCGGGCCCGCAGGATGTCCGATGTGGTCAGCAGGTTCGCGATCGTCACGCCGAGGCCGGGACCCGACTCGGCCAGCAGGTCGGTCACCTGGGTGCCCACCCTGGGCGCCTGGGTGATCAGCGTGCGCAGGTCCGGGTCGGAGCTCTTGAGCTGGTCGGACAGCAGCGACAACGAGTTCGCGAACGACGTGATGTTGCCGGCCTGCGCGTTCTGCGTGTCCAGGACCGTGCCGCCGTCCTGGATCAGCGTGATCGTCTGCGGCAGGTGCTGCTGGGCCATGGAGGTGAAGTCACGTGTCTCGTCCAGCAGGACCTGCAGGTCGCCGCCGGTGCCGGCGAACGCCTTGTCCAGCTCGTCGACGACCGTGCGCAGCGAGTCGGTCGGCACCGAGCTGGCGAAACTGTCCAGGTCGCGCAGGACCGTGTCGGTCGAGACCGGCGTGACCGTCCGGTCCATGGCGATCACCGAGGCGCCGGACAGGTACGGCCCCTTGTCGTCGCGCGGCCGCAGGTCGACGTACTGCTCGCCGACCGCGGACCGGTTGGCGACGACCGCGTCGAGGTCCTCGGGGATCTCCGGCGCGCCGGACTCGATGTTGAGGTCGACCTGGATGCCCTCGTGGGTCAGGTGGATCTGCCCCACCCGGCCCACGTTGTAGCCGCGGTAGGTGACCTCGGCGTTGGTGAAGATGCCGCCGGACTCGGCGAGGTTCATCTTCACCGTGTAACCGTTGGCGCCGAACAGCTTGCCGATGTCGGTGAACCGGAACGCCGCGTAGGTGATCGCGAGGACGGCGATCACCGCGAACGCGATCAGCTGGAGGCGGACCCGCTTGGTCAGCATCTAGTTGCCACCTCCCCCGAGCAGGCCACCGAGCAGACCGCCGAGCCCGGTGCCGCTGGAGGGCTGCTGCGTGCCGGGGTCCGACGAGCCGCCGATGATCGGGACCGGCAGCAGCGGGGTGTCCGACGAGCCGGACTGGCCGGACAGCAGCTCACCGACGAGCGGCACGTTCTGCAGCGGGTTGTTCCTGCTGCGGGACAGGTTGTCGACGATGTCCTGCAGGTTCAGGTCGATCTTGGCGTACAGGTTGAAGTAGTCGCCCTTGATGCCGTTCACCGCCTCGTCGCTGAACGGGATGGTGAACAGCAGCTGCAGCGACTTCGGCAGGTCGGCGCCGGCCTCACCCAGCTTCTGGAGCGCCGGCGTGAGTGCCTTGAGGTCGGCGACGATGTCCTCCTGGCTCGCGTTGACCGTGTCGACCGCGACGCCCGACAACGAGTCCAGCGACTGCAGCATCGTGACGAGCTGGCCGCGCTGGTCGTTGAGCACCTTCAGGCCGGGGCCGAGCGAGTCGATGGCGCCGGCGAGCTGGTCCTTCTCGCTGGCCAGTGTGGCGGCGAGCTGGTTGACGCCGTCGATGGCGCGGGTGATGTCGTCCTTGCTCTCGTCCAGGGTGGACACCAGGGTGTCGACATCGGAGAGCGTGGCGCGCAGGTCCGGCTCGTTGCCCTCCAGCGCGTTGTTCAGCTCCTGTGCGATGTTCTGCAGCTGCTCGACGCCGCCGCCGTTGAGCAGCATGGACAGCGCGCCGAGCACCTCCTCGATCTCGGTGTTGCGGTTGGTCCTGGTCAGCGGGATCATCGCGCCGTTCGCGAGCTTGCCCTGCGCCTCGCCCTGCGGCGGCGCGGACAGCTCGACGTACTTTTCGCCGAGCAGGCTCGACTGGCGCAGCATCGCGAGCGCGTTGGCCGGCAGCTGCACGTCGCCGTTGACCCGCATCGTGACCTCGGCGGTCCAGCCGTCCGGTGCGAGCTGGATGTCCTCGACCCGGCCGACCGGGACCTCGTTGACCTTCACCCCGGACTGCGGCACCAGGTCGAGCACGTCCTTGAAGTGCGCCTTGACCGTGTACGGGTGGTCGCCGAGGTCAGCGCCGCCGGGCAGCGGGAGGTCGTAGATGCCGGTGAACTGGCTGCTGCACCCGGCGAGCACCAGCCCGAGCGCGGCCCCTACGACAACGAGACGCTTCTTCATCAGTTGCCTCCCGCGACGTTGCCGGGGATCGGCAGCTGTGGTGACGTGCCGTTCTGCAGCGCCGTCAGGATCTCGGCCGGCGTCGGCAGCGGCAGCGCGCCCTCGACGATCGGCTTGAGCTGGTCGCACGTGTCGGCGAGGACCTGCGGCAGGTTGTTCGGGGTGCCCTGGCGGATGAGGTTGCAGACCGTCACGATCGGCGGCTGGGCCAGCTCGTTGAGGTCCGCGCGGGCGTCTAGGGTGCCGGACGAGCCGTTGTAGGCGTTGACGATGTTGGACAGGGCGACCGGCGCGACGTCCAGCACCTCGGCGAGCGCCGCGCGCTGGTCGACCAGGACCTGCGTGATCGACGCGAGCTTGTCGACGTTGGTCTTGAGGTGGGCCCGGTTGTCGGCGATGAACTGCTGCACGGCGCCGAGCGCGATGCCGAGCTGCCGCACCGCCTCGGCGAGGTCGCCGCGTTCGTCGGCGAGGAACTTGGTGACGTCGGCGGCCTGCTCGCTGAACTCGTTGACCGCGTCGTCGCTCGAGGCGAGCGCCGAGGTGAACTTCTGCAGGTTGTCGACGGTCGCGAACAGGTCCTCGTCGCTGCCGGACAGCGTCTTGGCCAGCTGCGACAGCTGCGTGACGGTCTGGTTGAGCGCCTCGCCGTTGCCGTCGAGGTTCTTCGCGGCGGTGTCGAGCAGGTCGGACAGCGCGCCGTTCTTGTTCACCCCGTTCGGGCCGAGCGTCACGCTCACCCGGTTGAGGCTCGCGTACAGGTCGTCGACTTCCAGGGGGGTCGCGGTGCGTTCCTTCGGCAGGACCGCGCCCTCGGCCATGGCCCTGCCGCCGGTGTAGACCGGGGTGAACTGCACGTACCGGTCGCTGACCAGCGACGGAGCGACAATCACGGCCTGTGCGTTGGCCGGGAGCGTGATCGTCCGGTCGACGAGCATGTCGACGCGGACGGTGTCGCCTTCCGGGGTGACCTTGTCGACGTGGCCGACCTTGACACCGAGCACCCGGACGTCGTTGTCCTCGTACAGGCCGACGACGCCGGTGAACACGGCCGAGTAGCGCTTCTGGTTGCCCTCGACCAGCGTCCACCACAGGAACAACGCCACGACCAACGCGAGCACGACGGCGATGGACACGCCGCGGGCGAGATCCCTGCCCATCCTGGAACGGAAGCTGGTCATGAGGTCGCCCCCAAGCAGCCCTCTTCGTTGATGGGCCCGAGCGCAGGCGGGAGCAGGCCGCAGATGTAGTTGTCGAACCAGCGCCCGTTGCCAACCGCGTTGTTGAACAGCCGGACGAACGGGGCCATGTTCTTGATGCCCTTCGCGAGCGCGTCCTGGTTGCGTTGCAGCATGCCGGTCAGCTGGTCGAGGCTGGTCAGCACCGGGCCGAGCTGCTGCTGGTTGTCGGCGACGAGGCCACTCAGCTCCTTCGACAGCGCCTGTGTGCCCTCCAGCAGCGCGCTGATGGCCTTGCGGCGGTTGTTGATCTCGTCCAGCAGCAGGTTGCCGTCCTGCAGGAGCTTCACGACCTCGGCGTCCCGGTCGGCCAGCGTCTGGCTGATCTCGCGGGTGTTGGACAGCAGCGTCGCGAGCTGCTGGTCACGGCTGGAGATCGTGGTCGAGAGCTGCTGCAGGCCGGTGAGCGCGCCCTTCACCTCGTCCGGGGTGTCGGCGAAGGTCTGGGAGATGACCTCGAAGCTCTGCGCGAGCTGGTTGGTGTCGATGGCGTTGGTGGTCTCGGCCAGGCCGCGGAACGCCTCCAGCACGTCGTAGGGCGCCACGGTGCGGCTGCGCGGGATGGGCGTCGACGGGTCGAGCACGTCACGGCCGTCCGGGTCCAGCGACAGGTACTTCTGGCCGAGCACGTTCTTGATCTTGATGGCGGCGCTGGTGTCGTCGCCGACCCACGCGTCCTTGACCTTGAACGTCACGACGACGTTGGCGCCCTCGAGCGACACGTCGGTCACCTTGCCGACCTTCACCCCGGCGATGCGCACCTCGTCGTCCGGCTCGACGCCCGCCGCCTCGCTGAACTCGGCCGAGTAGGTCGTGCCGCCGCCGATGATCGGCAGGTCGTCGGAGAACATCGCCACGGTGAGGCCGAGCGCGATCACCACGATTCCGGCGATGCCGATCGGCATCGGGTTGCGGGAGCGGAACGACCTCATCGGGTACACCTCCCCGAACTGGCCGAGGTGACCGGGATGTCGATGGGCTGGGTGATGATCCCCGGGATGCTCACCTCGCCCGACGCCGAGCAGAGGTAGAAGTTGAACCAGGAGCCGTAGCTCACCAGGCGGGTCAGCTTCGCGGTCTTCTCGGGCAGGAACTGGATGAAGTGCTCCACCACCGGCTCGCTGTCGTTGAGGTTGTTGACCAGCCCGCCGAGCGCCGCGATGTCCTCCTTCAACGGCTCGCGGGCCTCGGTGAGCAGGCCGGCCGTGGTGTTCGCCAGCCCGCCGAGCGCGCTGATCGCGTCGCCGATCGGCTCGCGGTCCGCGGCCAGCCCGGAGACCAGCTGCTGGACCGTCACGATCAGGTCGGAGAGCTTCTGGCCGCGCTGGTTGACCGTGGTCAGCACGCTGTTGAGGTTGTTGATGACCTCGCCGATCACCTTGTCCTTGCCGGCGATCGCACTCGTGAGCGAGGCCGTGTGGGCCAGCAGCGACTCGACCGTGCCGCCCTCGCCCTGCAGGACCTGGATGATCTCGTAGGACAGCTTGTTGACGTCGTCCGGCGACAGCGCGCGGAACAGCGGCTTGAACCCGTTGAACAGCTCCGTGAGGTCCAGTGCGGGCCTGGTGTGCTGCAACGGGATGGTGTCGCCGGGCGCCAGCGTGTCGTTCGGGTTGCCGCCGGAGCCCTGCGACAGCGACACGTACCGCTGGCCGACCAGGTTGCGGAACTTGATCTGCGCCGTGACGTTCTTCGGCAGCTTGCGGTTCGCGGTGACGGAGAACGTGACCTCGGCCTGCTTGCGGTCGACGATGCCGACGTCGGTGACCTGGCCGACCCGGACGCCGGCGATCCGCACGTCGTCGCCGGGCAGCAGCAGGGTCGCGTCGGTGAAGCGGGCCTTGTAGTCCTGCGTCTCGGACAGGTCCACGTTGGCGATGCTGACCGCGAGCAGCGCGGTCGCGGTGACGGTGACGACCGTGAAGATCACGAGCTTGACCAGCGGCCCGACGATGCTCCTCACTGGACGGTCACCTCCGTCCCGCGGAACAGCGGCCCGACCAGGTAGGTGGACCAACTGGGCACCTGCGAGGGCTGCAACCCCATGCCCGGCGCGATGAGCTGGGAGAGGAACTCGAGCTCAGCCGGGGTGTTGGCGACACTGCCCGGGGCGGTCGCCGCGTTCGGCGAGGTCGTGTAGCCGGTGGCGTTCGACGGCGGCAGCACGCCGTCCTCCTGCGTCCGGCTCTGCGGGCCGTGCGTCGAGCCGTCCTGCAGCGGGCCGTCCGGCGGCTGGTCTGGGAACGGGTTGCCCATCTGAGCCGGGTCGTAGCAGCGCGGGCCGCGGTGCTCGTCGAACTCGGGGGTGTCCTTGCCCGGCTCGTACTTGCCCTTGTCCACGACCACCTCGATGGTCGCGTGCAGGCCGGGCTGGTCGGTGCCGCCGCCGAACACCGACTTCGACGCGTCGACCAGGGACGCCATCTGTTTGAGGAAGCACGGGTAGGACGGCGAGTACTTGGCGAGCAGCTCGAGGGTGTCCCGTGAGCTGTCGGACAGGCGGATGATGTTGTCGGAGTTGGCTCGCAGGAAGGACTCCAGGTCGCGGCTGGCCGTGGTCAGGGTGCCGAACAGCGAGGAGAGGTTGGCCTGCTGCTCGTAGATGGTCCGGGAGGTGACGGTCAGGTCGTCCAGCGCGTTGACGAAGTCGGGGATCGCCTGTGTGTAGGTGTCGCTGACCTCGGTGAGCGCCTGGAGGTCGTGGGTCAGCTGCGGCACGTACGGGTTGATCTCCTCGACCAGCTTCCCCAGGTCGACCAGGGTCTGGCCGAGCTGCTTGCCGCGACCGTCGAGCGCGGTGGAGATGGCGGTCAGCGTGGTCGACAGCTTCTGCGGCTGGACCGCCTGCAGGACCGGCAGCAGGTGGTCGAGCGCCTGGGACAGCTCGACCGCCGGCGCGGACGTGTCCTGGGTGATCCGGTCGCCCTGGGTCAGGTGCTGGGTGTCCGCGTCCTTCGGGATCTGCAGCGCCACGTACCGATCGCCGAAGAGGGTCTTCGGGATGAACCTGGCGGTGACGTTGCGCGGGATGAGGTCGACCTTGTCCGGGTCGAGGTCCAGCTCCAGCTCGGCGCCGTGCGAGGTCGGGGTGATCTTGCGGATCGAGCCGACGATCAGGCCGCGCACCTTGACGTCGCCGAGGACCTGCAGCTGGTTGCCGAGCTTGTCGGTGGTCAGCGAGACCTTGACGACCGGCGTGAACGCCTTGTTGTACATGGCGATCGACAGGCTCACCAGCGCCGCGACCACCACGATGAAGCCGATGCCGAGCAGCCGGCGCCGGACCGTGGCCCACGTGTTCCGGTTCATCCGCCGATCCTCACCGTCACGTTGGTTCCCCAGATGGCGAAGCCGATGAAGAAGTTCAGCAGTGCCGCGGTCACGATCGTCGTTCTGACCGAGCGGCCCACCGCCACGCCGACGCCGGCCGGGCCGCCGGACGCGCGGTAGCCGTAGTAGCAGTGCACCAGGATGATCACCACGGCGAAGATCAGCACCTTGCCGAACGACCAGAACACATCCTGCGGCGGTAGGAACAGGTTGAAGTAGTGGTCGTACGTGCCCGCAGACTGGCCGTAGAAGTAGACGACGATCGAGCGGGACGCGAGATAGCTACTGAGCAACCCGATGATGTACAGCGGAATGACCGCGATGAACCCCGCGATGATCCGTGTCGTCACCAGGAACGGCAGTGACGGCACGCCCATGACCTCGAGCGCGTCGATCTCCTCGGAGATCCGCATCGCGCCGAGCTGCGCGGTTAAGCCTGCGCCGACCGTGGCCGACAGGGCCAGGCCGGCGACCAGGGGCGCCACTTCGCGTGTGTTGATGTAAGCGGACGCGAAGCCTGAGAAGGCGGCGGTGCCGATCTGGTCCAGGGCCGCGTAACCCTGCAGACCGACGACCGTGCCGGTGAAGACGGTCATGCCGACCATCACGCCGATCGTGCCGCCGATGACCGCCAGCGCACCAGACCCGAAGCTGACCTCGGCCAGGATGCGCATGGTCTCGCGCATGTACCTGCGCAGCGTGCGTGGGATCCACGCGAGCGCGCGCAGGTAGAACGACAGCTGGTCGCCCAGTGTGTCGAGCCAGTTCAGTGGCGCGTTCGCCACCCGCCGTGCGGTGTCCCCGATCGCCACCGTTCTCAGCTCCCCTTCTGCGGAACGATGGTCAGGTACACCGCGGTGAGCACGAAGTTCACGAAGAACAGCAGCAGGAACGTGATCACCACGGACTGGTTGACCGCGTCCCCGACGCCCTTCGGCCCGCCCTTCGGGTTGAGGCCGCGGTAGGCGGCCACCACGCCGGCGATGAAGCCGTAGATGACGGCCTTGATCTCGGAGATCCACAGGTCCGGCAGCTGCGCCAGCGCCGAGAAGCTCGCCAGGTAGGCGCCAGG
>Ga0307512_10005798_pt1 | contig 12719 bp, 15 predicted proteins | sample 14_EM_MG_FD_200267 | JGI IMG/M metagenome (GOLD analysis project Ga0307512, IMG submission 200267) | Populus trichocarpa ectomycorrhiza microbial communities from riparian zone in the Pacific Northwest, United States - 14_EM | ecosystem: Host-associated > Plants > Roots > Unclassified | place... | reverse complement strand
AGGGTGTACTGGACGGCGGGGCTTGGCCATATTGTGGCGAACCGTTTTAAGTCCGGGCTCCTGGATATTCCTTCATACCGCTCCATATCTAGTACAAATTGAGAACTAACGTTTGCAGATGGAGCCGGCACAACAACAAAGATGGTGCCTACAGACGATGGAGGACATATCCCGGCATTATACGGAGAATTGGTGAGGTTTTCAGCAAAGAGGCGGAGACACTCGCGCCGCATTGGTCAATTGACCATGCAATCGACTTGGAGCCCGGCTACAATTTGCCATATGGGCGGATTACAATTAAACGGAGTTGAGTTGAATGAAGTTTTGAGTTGATTTGAGTCAAGCGGTATTCACGCAATTGCGTGGATAAGGATCACTTGCTCAAGAGGCCGGATCATGAATTTGGATTTGGACTTAAAGATCCCATGCCATATGGACGGATCGATGAGTGTGTATTTTCTTATGATGGACGATATGTCACCGGATTATGGGACTGCGATGAAGATTCAATGGAAGACGGACATTATGGAGGTTAGTAAATATGACCTTTAGAGGGCTTACAGAGCTAGAGGAGCAGTCACGGAATGCGGCCTATACGAGCGCAATTATGCACATGGTGGAAACAAATGGCTGGAACCAACTAGATCACAGCCGGAGCTGGATCGGGACCAGATGGATCGCGACCGGAGATGGATGACAAGAGAAGGATTGCGGACGGGGATGGATCGCGGCCAGATATGGATCGCGACCGGATATGGATGGATGACAGGAGATGGATGACAGGATATGGATCTCAGGAGATGGATCACGGGAGACGGATGACAATCAATCTCCTTCCCTTTTATGAAGATATTGAGGTTATGCGAAGTTATACCATTTTCGAGATCACTTACTTTGATTTCAGGCTACACAGTTACAATCGAGCGCAGATATGCAGACATCCGATGTACCGGTGGCATGGCTCCACCGAGTACGATACCGAGCACTATTCAGAGCACTAATCAAACAGATCCCGAGTCACAGCTTCAATGCCGATAACTCACATCACGAAGCCGTATGAGATAAGTCGTCAGCGGTGCAACGGTCTTTAAAAGAGGGGGATGACAGTGCCGGATTCGCAAAAACCCTTACCGCGAACAATTACCGTACCAGAAGTGCAGGAACGAAGCACCGTGAAACGCATTCACCAATAGAGAAGGCTAGCAGCGGCAAGTGCACGTGGAGAAGAAGCAACAATTGTACTCCGAGAACGGCGAAAAGTGCACCCAGAGAAGTGATGACAAACACACCTACAGATCAATCAAGAAGCCGCATGCGCAAATCAGAATCCCGAATGAGATCCCGGCTCAGTCTCGGCGATCCCACCTCAGTCTCGACAATCCCGAGATACACAGCTGCTACTGGTAAGGAAGAAGCCGTAATGGATTAGTCGTCGGCGGAGCTACGACGTACTAAAGGGGGATGACTGTACCGGAATCAAAACAAACCCCTACCGCAAGCAATCACCATACCGGAAGTGCTGGGAGGAAGCACCGTGGAGTGCACTTACCCGCAGAGATTTGCAGCTGGACATTAGTCGATGAGATATGGATACCCAGATAAGTGACAGCAAGCACACCTGGAGAAGGAGCGGAAAGCATGCCCGGAGGAAACCTGGCGAGCGCACCCAGAAATTGGAGATGATAAGTGCACCAAGCACAGGGCGGATGTCAAGTGTACCTACAAGTGCACCGACAAGGAGGATGATCAGTGCGACTGCAAGAGCACCGGAGAGATGATGAGATGATCAAGCGAGTTTGATCTATGCCAAACGAGTGCAATTATGTCTACCGAAGCAGTTCCGAACGAGACCCCAAAATGATCTCCGAACGTACCAAATAGTCTACTGAACAGCATCGCGAGAGACAGTCACCGAATGGCATCGTGAGACAGTTGAGATAACTACAAAGATAGGATCACGGAGATTTCACAGCGACCAAGATCACGGTCGAAGGACTCAATATTGGGATTGATTAAGAGGATTATCGGGAGCCCTCTACCGAAGGCACCGACTGGGATGTTCACCAAGCGGCTTACCGAAATGAATGCTGAACGACCATACTGGAGGGCTATCAGCCTGCTTGGCCGATGCTGAATGAGGATGAATATAACAACTGACGGGCACCGTGTGAGAGCCACCGGCTGCAAGAGATGATATCGAGGCTGGCCTACAAAGCTATGCACGAGGGTCTGGAGAGTGCAACCACGCTTGAATATATGTGGTATGAATGACCATTTCATGAGAAGCTTACGAGATAGATACGAGGTCACATATGATTGACCATCACCGACAGCTATGATACCGAGAGCTGAAGCTGCCAAAGCAGCAACAATGATCAATGATGGGCTTGGCCTACGGAGTTGTTCACGAGGAATTGGGAGAGCTCGAGTGCTAGCGCACTTGGAAGTATAGTGAGTATGACCGGTTACTGGAATGCTTACAAATTAGATATACCGATGCAATCGCCGATAGCGATGGCGATGGCGATGATGATCAGCGAGCTGAAGCCACCATCGATGCCGCCAAGTCAAGACGAGGCTCATACTATGATTGGGGATTTCACCGAGATTACTGTGTCTAATTCCGAGGATGACCTACGCTTGGTGCAAGCTACGAGTGCAACATTGATGGTCGGATGCCGGACATTCCGGAAGTGGAGAGATGGAGGACGGTGTTACTTTGGATGTTCCTTCTTTCTCTTTTCTTCTCTTCTCTTTACTTCATTACTTCCTTGGATCTCGGCCCAGTACAAATGGCGTCAGCACGGGTTTTTACCACCTCCGGAGACAAGTCAAGTGGAGGTGGAGTTTCCCCGTCCGCCTGATCCGCCGAATGGCTACCATACAGTACTAATCGGTTGTGGGACTTATGGGTTCGTACGTTTGCGTACGTTGAACAGTCGTTTGATTGTTTCCTTCCTTTCCTACTCTTGTACGGGTTTATGCAGCCGAGGGGGTCTGCACCTAGAGAGGGGGATGATGTAATGGCACGGCTGTACGTGACGTGTCCAGGGCCGGGTAATACCCGCTCTATATAGTCGGCTCGCCACGAGCCTTAGATCTCTAGCAATAATCTTACCTTAACTTACCTTAACTTACCTTTATACTACTCTACAATATTGACATCCACGTTTGCAACCGTATCAACTGATATACCTTCCTACGAGGCCATACACGGGCGTATGCCTTTACACATATGCTAAATGACTCAAGAATACTTACTGGTAGCTGTGTAAATGAAATAAGTTGTTACAGTCCCGGAGGATGGGGCTAGAATATCCTGTACATATCTGCCTATAAAGGCTGCCATATCCCTCTGTGTGGATGCGTTTGATCAAGCACCACTCATATTACCGAAGATGCAAGACCAAATATTGTTGACGCTCTCTTGACGCTCTGTTGACGCTCATTTTCAGGATGTGGTTGGGCGTGTGAGTATCCGTGTTTTGCACATCAAGGCGGCTAATATGCCAAAAATGAACTGTGACATACCAATGTCAATACTTTACGATGTACAGTAGCATATCTGAATGCGACCATACATGTAAAAGCCGAAATGCAGAACCTAGGATTGGACCCGGTGGGTCTAGCCAAACCCGGCGAAACCTGCGGGTTGATAAGTACGGGTCCGAATTTGGCCCTCCAAGAGTCCGCAGGAAAGGTTTTTGGCCCGGTGTGGAACTGAACCGACCCCTTTTTGCGGTCCAAACCCGGACCGCTGGCGGGTTACCGGGACCCGTTGCTAACACCATTCACTGGGCGGCAATGAATTCTGCTTCCGACCATCCACATCAGAGCCAGCCAACGCACCGAAGCCCGATAAGTCAGAGCTGGCCATGTATGATACACACAATCCCACACCTTTGGTCTCACAATAGCTCCATGAATCTCAGAAGTCAGAGAGACAATGCAAATACTGTGGCTGACCTAGTGTTAAGAATGGGTCCGGGTAGCCAGCCAGCGGTGCGGGTTTCAACCGGCGGGTCGGTTCGGTCCGGTTCCAAACCCAGCCAAAAACCCGACCCGCTTTGTGTTGGCAGGGTTGTTACCTGGACCGGACAGAAATCCGCATTGTCTTTGCCAGGTATATCATGCAGCAGAGACTCATCTTTGCGAACTTAGAGCTTCGGCTCCGATTAAGGATTTCAGATGTGATTGGATCAAAATATGATATATATATAAAAGAAACAGTTTTGGATGCTCTTTCACCTCCGAGTGTCCAAATTGCGATCCGATCATTATTCGTTGAGTTGCTGTGAAATAACTTCGAACATTAGGCGTTTTTCAAGGCGAGCCAACCAATTGTGCTTAGTTTGCAATTGGCAGAATGGGATGTGAAAGAACATCCAACACTGTATCATTTACGTATATATCAGATTGTGATACGATCACAACTCAAATACTGAATTGGAGCCAAGGTTGTGAGTTAGCGAAAAGGAGGCACCAGCCAAAGAACCACGGGTTTAGTGTGGGTCGGCGTTTTGATGGGGTGAAACCCATCACAATGGTTCCAGTTCGGTTCCAACGCGGACCCCGAACTGAACCACCAATCTGGAACCGTTGCACACACTAGGCCCACCCTGACATGAAACATTCCAGTGCACAAAATTTACACAGGCCAACTTCCCAGAAGCCCGTCCCTCTCCAAGAGAAGGAAAACGAATCACAGGCCAACAGTCCTTCGACAGTAAGCCAACAAAGAACAAATCTTACGTCTCTCATTACATAGGTCGGTTGGGGAGTATGGGCGAATTGAAGCTTGGATTGCAGTCATTGGGTGAACCTGTGTGGATGGCAACAGCAGAGGACATTCAACTGGATTGGATTTCATTAAAGCCGAGAGTTGTCTTACAGAGCCCAAAAGCTCTCATGTCAAGTCGATCTTTGTGTGGAATGGCAAGAGAAGATTCATCGCACGGTGTCCACAAATTCCAGGATTGAGTTCAACACTGCGAATTGCAATGGATCCGAGGGCTCGTTGACTACGGTGCTACAAGCATCTTCGTGTCTCCACACCATCACAATAGCCTCAAAATACCCCACAAAGCAGCGCACATCACAACTCATGGCCTTCATGGGCAGGTGATCGCGCAAGTGAGGAAGAGCCTGAAGAGGGGGATGACGATCCAATATATGAATCACTGAGCCCAGGTCCACAGACCGGAGGTGCTTGTCATCCCAGTGAGGGCATATAATTCTGAACTGGGATTAGAATAGTTAAAAACCTACATGCCAGCGATCGTTTCGGCTACCACTCGATTAACTTCCTTTAATACCGCAGGTGACCAAGGGGAAGCATACAGATCAGGTATGAAAGTGCGGTGGTACGAAGGTTGGGATGGCGAAAGTATTAATGTCTGGCTGCCAGTCATTGGCAGGAGTACGCCGATGATCAACTCGACATCGGAGATCTCTGTGGACCAAGATGGAAAACCAAGGGAGAGCAGTGCTGACAGTCCTGGTACAGATATTGAAATGTTCGGAGCAGCCGCATACAGCGATCCCTTAGTTAGTGAAGAGAGCATGGAGACATTCGCCCTATGAATTGGGGAATACAGTGGACTGCTTGGTGCAACTATGGAGGTCACCACTTTAAACGATCCGGGTGAGATTGAGACTATCAACCCAAACTCTGGTGCAGCGAGCAGGGAAGGGAGCAGCGGCAGTAGTTGACGCTCAAGAGTGACCTCGGATGCCTGAATGACTGCGACAGGCTCACCCAGTCACTATGGGTGTAATGGATTGGCGGGGCTTGGCATGTTCCTGCACAAACCGCTGGACCTGTCAATTCCCAGGTCTCCCTTCCCCAGTGTCCCAAATCCCAAGTCTGAGACAATGGCTGACACTATTGTTGGCAAAGGTTCCGGGTTGCCCAGGGGCGGTCCGGATTTTGAAGCGGACCGATGCTCCAGTCAGGGTAAGATACCCGGACCACTCACAAAACCGCCGGATTCGGGGCGGGTTTGAACCGGACAGTGGTTCCATTTCACACGTTCTACAACATTCATGCGGATTCAGTAAATCCATTGTCATGATTTCGCGACATAATCTATACGTGGAATATGCGGTTTGATGCCCTCTTTTATCTCCTATTCTCCGATTTACGATTGAAGCAATATTCGAAGAGTTGCTGTGAAATTGCCCCAAAAATCACCCCAAAATGACCAGATTTCCATAGCGACTGAACCAATATTGATCCGATTGCAAATTGGAGCACGGAAGATGATTCAGGGAATCGCACTGCATATGTCATGTATTAATTATGTCGCGATACGATGAGAACTCAAATACCTAATGGCAGCAAGAAATGCTGACTATTGACATGAGGATTTTGTTTAGAAACCCGGTGGAACGGTCCAGTCCCGGGTCGGGACCTGACCCGGAACCGAACCGGTGATTTGGACCCATTCCAATCACTAGCTAATGCACTAATTCCGGAACCGGTACTGTACCTACTGATGATGGAAGTTTTATCTCTGTGAGATACAAGGACTCTGTGGACGTATTCAGCAAAGATATGACACAGACTCTTACACTGCACCAGCCGATGGACCACACCATTTGTGTGGAACCAGGTTCAAATTAAGCATATTGTCAAATGTATGACCCATTGGAAGTCAAGTTGGAAACTCTCAAGGCCGACATCAAAACAACGTTGGGGAATTGATTCGTTCAGCTCATGTCATTACCCATGGCAGCACCAATCATATTTGTAAAGATGAAGGACGGCAGCCTACCACTGTTCTTTGGCTCCCGAGCCCTGAATAGAGCCATGTTGAATTACTGATACCCTCTCCGACATGTCTCAGAGATGCTCGACATGTTGAAGGGAGCTCAGATCTTCACAAATCTCGACCTTGGGAATCCCTGTCACCTCATCAACAGTGAGGATGGCACTGAGTACAAGACTGCTTTCCGCTCCCAGTACAGGTATTTCTAATTCCCAGTCATGACGTTTCAATTGACAAATGCACAAACTACATTCCAACCATATATCGACAACTGTTCACGGCCTTCCATTGACTACTTTCCAGTATGCTACCTCGATGATATACTAATATACTAGACCAATGCGGAGGAGTGCGAAGAACAGGTACAAAAAGTGCGGCAATGGCCACAAGAATGTTTTCTTCACTCAACGGCCGAGGTGCCCCATTTTGGTATCTCAAAAGTCAGCTTCAATGTAATTGTCATATGCCCCATTGGGATAGGCATGGAATTGAACCATATATCCATGAACAAGGATTGGCCTATCATGGAGTTCATTTGGGACATGGAGGTGCTTCTTGGATTCACAAACTTCTACCAGCTGTTTATCAGGAAATATGCAAAGTTAACAACCCCTATATCAGGGCTGCTTAAGACTGCAGAGACTTCCAGGATGCCTAAACAGAACAAATGGGAATGGACTCGGGATGTTGAAGTAGCGTTTTGGAAGTTGAACAGGGACTTCACTGATGCACCCATCCACAGGAATTTTGATCTGGGACAGCTGAATTGTCTGCCGACCGATCATAGCGGCATTGCCATTGCTGACATTCTCAACAAGTAGGACAGTGTCAGGATTCTGATACCTGTCAACTCCTACTATCGAAAATCCTCAGGTATAGGACAGAACTACAACACATATGGTCAGGAGCTATTGGCCATTGGGGAAACTATTAAGTAATCACATCACTACCTCGAGGGAGCGAAACATAAGGTCCTTACACAATGACACCACAAGAACCTCGAGTTTTTCCAAATGTCAAATGTGCTCTCCCTGTGACTGGCTCGATGGGTGCAGATCCTCTCTTAATATGACATCATGATCAAACACCTGGAAGCCAAGAAGATCCTGGTAGAGGGACCATCCAGAGGACCTGACTAAGAGATCGGCTATGATAATACTACTGCCAGGCTCCAGACCAGGCTCCAGGTCAGCTTAGCTGCAACCACCATCACCAAATCACATGCTGACCTTCTGCCACGTATCAAAGTAGCCCAGGAGACGAACTTTTTAGCCTCAAAAATAGGTCCAACCTTGGACGATGTTTCAATCGCAGATGTGAGTGAATTGAGATCAATTGACTTAGCTATAACTAAAGAGAGGAGAATATCTGTGCCTGCGGAACTCCGCAGTTAAGTGGCCAGCTGTTCTTATGACAGCACCAAATCCAGTCGCTTTGGAGCCCTGAAGACTGCTGAGCTCGTATCACAACACGTTGATTGACTTGCGATGGAGTTAGAGATACGCAACTACATCGCCGGCTGCGAGTAGTGCCACCCAATCAAAGCACCGAGTCATGCACATCATGGACTCAACATGCCACCGCTGTCACATTCTCGTCACTTGGAGGGACTTACAATGGATTTCTTGCCGAACTTCCCAGAGTCAACGGATTCAGGATCCACAGGGATGTTGATAATCGTCGACAGTTTCACTAACATGGAGAACTACATCCACATCAGGCAGGACGGTGACTCCACAGAGCTAGCACAAAGGTTTTTCAAATACGTGATCTGCAAATGTGGTGTACCCGCCAATATCACCGCCAATTCCAGCAAACAGTTTACCAGTTGATTTTAGTACATAGTTCGCTCCCACCTCCATATCAATCACTGTCTCTACACAGCATGCCGCCCGCAGATGAACTGTCACACTGAGGGGCAGAACAAAACAATCAAGCGGTACCGCCGAGCTTGTTGCAACCACAAGCAAGACAGCTGGGTCGAATTGGTACTGCTGGCAGAATTTGCCTACAACAACTACATCCACCATTCCACGCTGATGGCTCCCATCTGGGTGCACTACAACGACCATTCTCCGATCGATTTCAAACCGCTCCAGGACCACTGTTTCAGATCACAGGTGCATGCAGACTCGTGGATGGCAGGCATGGAAGGGACACACTGAGTTCTCCGAGATAACATCATTGTAAGGCCATATATCTGTATATGGCCGGATATGAAAGTATATGAGAAGATAAGGTTGCACATGTGGATGTGGTAATATAATAGAGTAGTTGATAAGTAAGATTATTGCTAGCGATCTCAGAGAGATCGCGAGTCGTCTATATAAGGTTGGCGGTTACCCCACCCTGGACAGGTCACCTGCCATTGGCGAGAACCTTATCATGACTGCCATAACAATGGTTGAGGCTCAGGAGCTACAAACACCATACGGCTCTGGAAACGAGATGATATTTGTGGTTGGAGACAAAGTATGGCTATCGACCACGATCTTCAAAACATCTAGGCCTTCAAAGGATCTTCATTTGAAGCGCACAGGACCATATACAGTAACTATGATCATCTAGAAGAATGCTTACAAACTAGACTCACCAAGTAAAATGCGGCACAACAACATTTTTCATGAGGTGTTTGTGGATTCTTACTCGTCGGTTCAACAAGGATTCGGACACGTGACCCACGCCGGGTGCATAGATACTCGCGTGCCGGTATCCTTGCTTTCTGTTCTAACTTCGCTACTACAGAAGCAGCATGGCGGCCACAGTCAGGAAGAATCATGTGTATTACCTGCACCCTGCGGAACGGAAGCTAATTGTATAGGCCTTGAAGTCACACCCTGTCATCGCGCAGCCATTGTCGCCCTGCATCATCGACAGCTAGGGGTCAACCCCTTGTCTTTTAGAAAGATTTCAGCAACCTTGGGGGTTCCTAAGTCTACCTGTGGCGACATCTACAAGCATGCTCTCAACAATGCTACAGCAAAGCGGCTGGTGCAGACTGAGGCTGGTGGAAATACAGGGTCTATTGCAGAGAGGGAAGTTGAAAGAAGTGGTAGCGAGGTTCAGGCATCAGGGGGTATTGAGTTGGACAAAGATGACATACCACTACTGGAATTGATAAGGGCTGAGTGTTTGGACTCGGATGCACGCAGTGGACGGCCTCAGGCACTGTCAGAAGCCGAAAAAGATCATCTGGTGGCAACAGTCAAAAGAAATTGGGGAACACGACATATGTCTTTAACTGAAATTCAGTTAGAGGCTGTACTTGGTCATGTTAGTAGAGGTGCTATATTTGATACCTTGCGTACCAGGGGAATTAAAGCTTATGTGGAGGAATGCAAGTTTATTCTTGATGAAGATAATAAGAGGCGGAGAGTGGTAAGTGGTACCAGTTTGCCAAGACTCTGCCGAGACTCTGCCGAGTGAAATTTAGGCTGATGATTAATAGAATTCGTGCTATGGGAAAAAAGAATGGACTGTTGATGGCGAGTGGAAAAATATAAGCTTTACAGATGAAATGTCAATTGAAGTTGGCGGTACCTTTGGCATTTCATTTGTTTGGCGGGATAAAACAGAACGATGGCATACAGACTGTATGGGTGCCAAACAAAATCAGGGTTCTTGAGTAATGTGTTGGGGTATAATTGGCTATGGATGGAAGGGACCATTTCATGTATGGGATCCAGGGACAGAAGAAGATAAGCAGGAGGCAGAGAGTGAGATACTTCTTATCAATACCGAAATGGAAGAAGAGGCTGAGAAGGCAAATGCAATATGGAGAAACTCAGCAGAGTGGGCAACATTACAACTTGAGGAGCTTGCAACAGCCCAGATTCAATGTCAAGCTGAAAGAAATGGTGCACCAAAGAAGAAGGTTGATCAAATCTGGCGACGCAAGAAGTTCAAAGTGGACAAGCTAAAATGGGGAGAACACATACATGGAGTAGATGCTTGGAGATATGTCAAGCATGTTGCGATACCTTTGATGTGGCCTGAGTGTCACCGTCAGCTACAACAGCACCCAGATTTTTTTCTCATGCAAGATGGTGCATCACTTTATACTGCAAGTTATACCAGCCATGAGCGCGAAACGCAAGGAGTTCCAAAGCTTGACTGGGTGTCTAACTCTCCAGACTTTAACCCTATTGACCCAATTTGGACACTTTTAAAGAGAAGGAAACAATGGCGACGTGCATCAGAGAGGGTCACTACAGTTACTGATATGAAGCTTGTACTGCACGAGGAGTGGGAAAACATTACTGTGGAGGAAATCAACTGTGAGATTGACAAGCTACCTACAATTGTCACCCACTGTCTTGCTATCAATGGAGGTAACAACTTCCATGCTTAATCTTCTTTCTAGCTCTACCATACATACAGTTTTTCTACTTCTCTCTGTCACTGCCCTTGCAGCTTTCCATTCTCTTTACTGCTCATCTTTTCAAATTGCTTGAACTGAATTGCAGGTGTTTTCATCGGCTAGTTTGGGTGATCCCACACACCTTTTTTTTGTCACTTACACACATTACATGGCGTTCTATTTTTCATTTTTGTAGCAAATTCTCCTATTAGTTATCTTTAATTTGACTCTATGCTTGACTTGTTTGGAGTAGAATTGGTGGACTGAATTGGCCATGGAACATTGGCTTCCTGAGCGAGCAGGATCGCGGGCGAACAATCATGTGGTCGGTGTTGATCACGTGTCCAAAAACTTGTTGAACCGACGAGTACACACCACCTCACCTGTCAGTGGTCAACCAACTTCAGAACCTCACTCGGTGACAGTCAAAGAACCAGATATTACCGGGGTATATTATGTTCCAATTATCAATACAACATTCATTAGACTAAATAAAGCCGCCTATCGAAATCCCAATTTCACTCCTTGTATTTCCCAAGACTCAACCTACGACTTCAAATTCAAGAGCTAACCACTCTTCCTCGTTATTCCACGGTCACTCATTGGAAAACTCCTTCAAGGGGAACAACCTGATAGTGATGTACGTGTGTATGTCGTTTCCGATACCTTCGATAACTGCTGAGTACAAAAGCATACTGGAGTGTTGGGTTAAACTCCGCTGGTTGTTGTGTCATACGAGATGGTAGAAATTTTCATCAAGCTTGGTGTGCGTATACTTGGATGGTGTTGGTTTCCACATCCTTATATAGTGCGTATACATGTAAGTGAAGTAGAGAATTAATTTTAAAGTGTTCGTAGATAGAAATCTTAATAATAGGTTAAGGAGTTCTTCGCTGATAATGTCTGACTGAGGTTTGCAGTTAGAGCTTGTTCTTCACATGTTCCGGGACGATGTGAGTCTTTATATAGTTGGATGATCTGCTCAAGCTCGCCTTCGGATTACCGCCATGACACATAGTTTGCATGCTAGCATATCGCCGAGATCATCTTATGTGCCTTATTGATAGTGCCACTAATTTCCTCAAGGTCATTGTGGTCGTGCATGACTAGTTTCAATGCATTACACCCCCACAATGGGCCATCCCCATGTAGTGTTAGCAACGGGTCCGGGTAACCCGCCCGCGGTCCGGGTTTGGACCGGAAAAACGGTTCCGTTCGGTTACAGACCCGTCCAAAAACCCGACCCAGAGCTTCTTGGCGGGCCAAACCCGTACCCGTACCCGTCAACCCGCGGGTTTTGCCGGGTTTGGCTGGACCCGGCGGTTCCAGTCTCTGGTTCCCCTTTTCGGGTTTTTCTATTTATGGTCGCAGTCATATATGTTACTGTTATGTGCAAATTATTAACTTTGGTACATCATTCTCTTTATTGGTTTCATTGGCAGCCTTTATACTCAAAACAAGTAGAGACATGCTCCCTGCTACATCCTGAAGTTGAGTGTGATCAAGTGTTCATCTTGCATCATTTGTAAGATTCGAGGTCCAGAATAGCCATATTGATTGCTAAGGCAGTCATTCAGCCGGAATTTGAT
>Ga0307512_10005797_pt1 | contig 12720 bp, 6 predicted proteins | sample 14_EM_MG_FD_200267 | JGI IMG/M metagenome (GOLD analysis project Ga0307512, IMG submission 200267) | Populus trichocarpa ectomycorrhiza microbial communities from riparian zone in the Pacific Northwest, United States - 14_EM | ecosystem: Host-associated > Plants > Roots > Unclassified | place... | reverse complement strand
CCACCATCTCGCCGCTTCCTCCGCGTCTTCCAACGTCTCCGCCTTTCCGTAACACAATTCCTTTCACACCTTCCGTATCTTTCTTCTATATTTCCCAAGTACCTTCGTACCTTCTTGCGCCGTGACATCGGTAGCCCATTGTGCATTGTTCGTGCCATTCAACATGATGATTGTGATTATCGTCGAACTCATCTCGAACGATCCTAATCCTGTCTCGCAATCGTCAGTCATCGCAGTCTCTCAGACTGTATTTACGGGTGATGTCCAGCAGCCGCCATCAGAAATCCGGCGGGGTGCGGGGTGATTGCTTAGCTTGTGGAGACGCTTCTCCATGACGATGTTGACCTCCACTCGGCAAACGAAAATGGAAGTGTTGATCGTCGGTGCCCTTTGAAAATGCAAGGGCTCATAACCTGTTATACGGTGGCGTGTGCTCAAGTAGTCGAGTGTGCGCGGGCGTATGCGAAGGTGTGTCTATTGTATGGTGTAACGAGACATGTCGCATCGAAATAAGGTCGATCGATGACTAATGGTGCTAACTACAAGAGAGGCAAGTTACATCATAGTCCTTGGCATAGTGATATCCGTACTTCCAATCAGCTCAACATGGTATGTACCAGCCGTATGGCCACAAGTTATGTCATCGAATCAATTGCAAACCACTGACCAAGCTCCCAGGGAACTGGTTGGGAATATGAAGTCAAATGGGACAATTGGGGCAAGAAGGATAACACATGAAAGCTGAAGGAGGATATGGCAAACGCACAAAAAATATTGAAGAAGTATTGGAATGAGATAGGCAGGCAGCCAAATGCGACCAGCAAAGTGACCAGAAAGAAGGCATGAGAAGCAAATTTCGTTTTGGATGGTTGACTGATGTTGCGGGAGCATGTTGGTAATCTGATGATGGCATTTTCTTTTGTTGAGAGGTTCCTCAAAGAAGATTGGAGAAGGCTGTCATGTCAGTGGACAGCTCTAGTCAAGTAAATGTGCGGCACTGCTGCAGTAGTGCAGATCTGTGGAAGGCTTACGTAGTAGTCAGTTGTAGTGAGAGGTCAGCTTGAACAGCAATATCATGTTCTTTTACACCCACAGACAGGCTTTTTGCCTACATATTCTCTAGATTTGTTACTCATACTAGATTTATTGTAAAATATTATACTATTTAGAACTGAGATATGAATTTGCTTCGCTTCCAAGTGGTTTCTGATACTCTCTAGCCTGCTATAAGCTGAGTAAGGTGAGTTCAAATAATTTCAGTATATTTTCAAATATCACTGAAATCTCTTCCAGTTATGGATATACATTTCGTATCCTACCAAATGTGCATTGTGGAATAGTAAAATATCTGAGAATATGAAACATCTGTACACCTCTTTCCAAGAACTCTAAACCGACTATAACATCCTGTTGCCTGTGGTCTATAGAGTTATGTATATAGTGCATCAGGTATATTTGTTTTATTTGAATATTGGTATTGGATAATTGAAATGATATTTGCTATATTCCAATATCGTACATAATCTCAGTTGATATCTACTTATAGCAGTCCACACAGTTGAATCAGATGATACATAGTATATAATACCAACTAGAGATACATCTAGAGAAGAAATACAGTAAACTTGAAGATAACTTTCAACATATATGGGTGACCTCTAAGATACATTTGGAGGCATCAATTGAATAAGTTTGAATATATACTTGGAGACATTGATAGTGTAAGTTCACAAATCTATTCGAAGACAATAGTCATAATAACTGAATGATGGTGATCAGACAAAATGCATCAGCAAAATGTAAATCAGTGCGGAAGGCACGGGCAATCCTGCCAGACTAGTGACAGCAACGGTACAGGACCATTACTTCAGGTCCGGGTCGTGGTCCAGACCAAACTGTTGCCACATTGGCGGCCCGGGTTGTCAATAATGCCAAACAGGCCACAAGGGTACGGTTCGATGGTAAATACCCAACCCGTCTGAATTGGGCAGGTTGTCAGCGGGTTGCGGAGTGGGTCCATCTATATAGTGTTAGCAACTGGTCTGGGTAACCCACCAGCGGTCCGGGATTGGACCACAAAAACGGGTCAGTTCGGTTCCAAACCCGGCCAAAACCCCACCCGCTGACTCTTGGCGGGCCAAACCCGGGTCCGTACGCGTCAAACCGTGGGTTTCGCCGGGTTTGGCTCGACCTGTCGGGTCCAATCTCCGGTTCTGCTTTTCGGGTTTCACAATTATGGTCGCATTCAGATATGCTACTGCTAATTGTAAAGTATTAACATTGGTATGTCACGGTTCATTTTCGGCGTATTAGCCGCCTTGATGTGCAAAACATGGATACTCACGCGCCCAACCACATCCTGAAAATGAGCATCAACAGAGCGTCAACAGAGCGTCAACGATATTTGGTCTTGCATCTTCGGTAATATGAGTGGTGCTTGATCAGAAGCATCCATAAAGAAGGATATGGCAGCCTTTATAGGCAGATATGTACGGGATATTCTAGCCACATCCTCCGGGACAGTAACAACTTCTTTCATTTACAGAGCTACCACTCAGCATTCTTGAGCCGTTTAGCATATGATGACAGTCAAAACGATGTATATAGACAATAACCGCCACATCGTGCTGTGATTGACAATGATGACAGGCCAACAATCGTTGACACTCTGTTGACGCTCATTTTGAAGATGGGGCAGGAAGCGTTTCAGTTTCACTTTTGCCTATAAAGGCAGCCAATACTCAGTTTATGACAATGTGCAACCTGTCGCCCCCCAGATTACCCATGATACATGACCAACAATTATTGACACTCCGTTGACGTTCATTTTGATGATGGGGCATGGAGGGTATTGCAATCCGTTTTACCTATAAAGGCAGCCAAAAATTCCTTTATCACTGACTGCAGCCTATCGGAGGTGTGATTTCCCAGGACTCATGACCAAAAATCAATGACGCTCCGTTGACGCTCATTTTCGTGATGGGGCAGGGAGGGTATTGCAATCTGTTTTGCCTATAAACGCCGCCAAAAATACCTTTATGACTGACTACAACCTATCAGAGGTGTGATTTCCCAGGATGCATGACCACAAATCGTTGACGCTCCGTTGACGCTCATTTTCATGATGGGGCAAAGAGTGTATTGCACTCTGTTTTGCCTATAAAGGCAGCCAAAAATACCTTTATGAGTAACCACAACTTATCCGAGGTGTGATTTCCCAGGACGCATGACCAAAAATCGTTGACACTGTGTTGACGCTCATTTTGCCATGGCTGTATCCACAATATGCAATCATTGAATTTGGCACAGTTTATCATTCACGTTGTTTTGGGTGTCTTTCTTGCGTTTTCATTCACATCCTGCTTGATAACTACGTTGATCTTTACTAATACATAGATATATATAATAATAATCTCCAAAATCCCGTCTTTCGGTCAATGCTCGTCATCAATTGCAGGATCGCTCAATCCACTGCTCTTGTCTTCAAAATGAATGTTAGCCGCATTACCACACCACAGAGAGTGTACTAACCTTCATCAGTCAGCATACCTGGATCAAAATTGGTAGCGTGCTCGGTATCGTCATCATCTTCGAAATGTTCCGCCCAGGGAAGAGCTGTATGCGAATACGTATATCCAGCCCGCAAATTGATGATTGCAGCAGGTTGAGCTCCGGAAGTGTTACCGCTTGCGGCGGGTGGCATGCCTGGCGGAGGTGGAGTCGGCTCTGGAAACTGCTCTCTGCGTTGGGCGGGTGGAGGTGCACCTGTTTCTCTGCGTGTCCAGCGTGTCTGCGGATTCTTTGCAATGCCATTTTGGCAAGGAAGGCAGCCGGACATTTGGTTTTGACGAAAGATTGCCGGGTGTCTTTGTATCGCAGCCTTCACCTTTTTGTGCCCAGGAAACTCAACACCCCGCTTCTTTTCTTCTCGGACCTCGGCGCGTGGTTTCTTTATGAGATATTTCATTTCCTCAATTGCGGCGCGCGAAAAGCCTTCTTGGGCCATTTTGGCCATATTCAACGCCAGGCGCATGTCGGACTGTTCCAGCTGTACCTGACCTCTTTGCCTTGCCATAGTTGCAGACATGTTGAAAACCTACAAGACATTAGTTAATGCTTTTAACAATGAAATTCGGCTGTTACCTCTACCATATATGCTTCTGTAACCTCCTCTAAGGTGATTAATGGCTGTTTCGTCCACTGACAGGGACGCTTATCAGGAAATTCATCTGCGAAAATCCCAGAGCTCACAACATCATGATGTTGTATTTCGCGGACTGTGCCGACAAATGGCTTTGTCAACCTTGGAGATTTTCCGTTACGGGCAGCGATGAAATCGTTTCATAGCTCTCTACGGACACCCGCTGTATGTTATATGGTTAATTGACCGCCGATTGCATCGATATGGAGATACTCACATCCCACCGCATACTGCAATTTATTTCTCCTGCTGCGAGTCTTGCGGACGATTTTTAAATGTGCATCCTGGGTCATATGGTTGGTGGCTGCATCGGCAGAGTCGCAGTGAACTAACTTGTGTCTGTGCTCTTGTTGTGTGCCGAGAATTTCTGTATTTGATGTTGCGCCTGCCAATCAGCCGGTATTCAATCAGCTCTCACCTGGTGGGGGTGGTTGTGTATCCCTGATGTGCTGGTGTGGAATAGGAGAGGAAGATGATAACAAGAGGAAGTGGGAAGCCCTGAGGACTATATAGTTAGCATCTTGTCAGAATGGAATAAGTAGCAGCCAACATGACGGTTATGCTCACAATGAATCCTGCTCAGTATGGCTGCAACTTGCAGGGGTTTCCCACCGCCCCGCAATTAGCAATATGTCGGTCTGATGTTGTTTGTTTGGTAACATGGATAAATTGCGGTGTACGACCACCGGAATCGCCTAATCGCGTGAAATAGATAAAATGTAGTTCGAGGGAAAGAACGTCTGCTGATGATTGTCTCAAATAATCCCCGGGATATTATTGGAAAATGACTCTAACAATCAGGTTATGTTGTACGCTTAGCGTCACTATTCCTGATTTTTTAACAGTCAGGAGGAAGATTTTGCTTTGTTCAAGATGAGTAAACGTACCAACTTTGACATAAAAGATGCAGCTTGCCTCCATATTGTCCATAACTTGCAACATCCAACATCTCGCCTAAAAACACAGTCCATGCACACTACATTGGTCAATGCTCTGAAAAAGAACTTTTCGCCACTTCTGGCTGGCAGAAACGGGAAATTGACACAGCGCTCAACCCAACAACGTCATCAAGCGAATGAAGGCAAGAGCGGCTTCGAGGTACAGGTAGTTCGAGCCATTGGGGCATTGCGCAGCTTGAGATCCAAAAAATGGCTTGTGGCGGAGAACCGACGAGAAACGCACTTCTTAAGCAATGAAGAGAAAGAGACATGGATTGAGGATTTTGTTGAAAGAGAGACCACTGGGGCAAGAAAGCGAGTTGAAGACGCAGAGGCAGCGGTTCAACAAGAGCAGGACGATATAAGGAACAACGAACTCGCGGGATTGACATCCAGAAAGCCCGAAAAGACGTTTGAGGAGATGCTGATTACTATCGGAGATAGTCTGAATGAGCTTGCAAGTTCCAACGATGCGGAAGATGGGGAAGATGAGGATGATGAAGAGACTGAGAAGGGCAAGCTGAGCGAAGATGACGAACCCGGCCGGTTGATGGGCACAATCACTAAAACGGTACAGCAGCGCATGAAGAGGTTTCAGCTGACGCAGATGAGGTTCGACGAATTGACTCAACCGAGATGGGAGAAGGCAGCCGACTACTTCCGTGCACGCGATAAGAAGTACGGCACATCCGAATTGAGGGTTCCGGAAGTCGTTCAGCAGCGAACCAATGACGACGCTCCGCCGCATCCACCAACAACATTTGCAGAGCTTCTGGAGAGTATTGACATTGTCCCCGGAATATCGGAAGGGACTTCTCGACCACGAAGTAGTCATATCAGGCTAGGTTCAGTGAAGCCGCAGTCAAAATCAAGTATACCTAGTGGTGAGCCAGCTGCGGAGCCCAATTCGTCACCGTTGCTGAAAGCGAAGCCAGTTGAAGCAGTAAGTTTTTACCCTTGCATATGGCCTCCTGCTGATTACCATATAGATATCGGATTCCGACGAAGAGATGGTGACGGCTCCTGCGACTGCGGAAGAATACATATGCCAAATGCAATTGTTGACGTCTGATCGGGGGGAAAAGCAAGTTGTTTACCAATTTTGCTATGTGCCAGCTTTTTCTTCATTTCAGTGACCAAATTGTGAGACTTGATAATTCGTCTGTGTATGTGCAAGGGTCGAACGCACCATGTGAACGTTCTGGAATCCGAATCGCGCTTTAAGACGGCCAAAACGTTCAGTTGCATTCTGCAAGTGACTGTTAAGTGACAAAGTAAAAGCAATATTAGTGACGAAATGAGCTAACAAATTTTAAGTGACTGATGTCATACGTGTCATGGAATGAGCGGTCAGTGTGCCTGACGAATCGATCTGAATGACAACCGTCATGCTGCATTGATTCATGTATCCAACTGCATAACTCTCTGCACAGACCTGGTACACATGGTTGGGATACTTGAAATTGCTTGTGGTACGTCATGGAAATCGAGGAGAAGTAGCTGGATAAGGAATGGTGAGGAAGTCGACCAATATTTACTAAAAACTAGTGAAATGATCTACATGCCGTCAATTGCCGGCCAAAAGCGCGGGAATGTGATAGGGCCATGTCATTTCACACTCAGATAGCGTAGATAGCAGTTGATCAGAAAGTGAGAGGTAACAAAACTCCTGGATGGAAACGCTAATACATACAAACACAATACTGGATGTCAAAAATGGGTATATGATTCGTTGCATACAATTATTGAGTGTACAAAGGCTGTTTCGATGTCATTAATGTGTGCGTCAACAGCGTGTCAACAATTTTAAATCTTACATATTCAGGAATCAATGGGCTGCATTATCCCATCCTTCCAAAGTGAATGTATAGGTCGGCGTTACTGCGAAAAAAGCGAATGACTTGGTCGTTGCCACATCCTCAAAATGAGTGTCAACGGAGCGTCAACCAGTTTTGGCATTGCGTCATGAAATATCCAGTAGGCTGTGCAGTTACAGTACGTCATAATCAGACTATCGGCCGCCTTTCTATTGATCAATGGTGGTGGCAACATTTCTACTATGTCCTTAAAGTGAGCGTCAACAGAGTGTCAACAATTTTTGGCTTTGCATCTTGGAAATTGCATTGGCTGTGCGGCGACGTTACGCCACAATCGTGCTATCGGCCGCATTTCTAGACAAAACCTCTTGCAACAACATCGCTACTATGTCCAAAAAATCAGCGTCAACAGAGCGTCAACGACTTTGGGCCTTGTATCATGGAAAATCCTAGTGTTGTGCGGTGAAAATAGGCCATAATCAGATTATCGGCTGCCTTTCTATGCAAAAACAGTAGCGATGGCCTCGCTACTATGTCCTGAAAGTGACCGTCAACGGAGCGTCAACAACTTAGGGCCTTGTATCTTCGAAAATCCTAGGACTGTGCGGCGACATTGAGCTATAATCAGATTATCGGCCGCCTTTCTAGGCAAAAACAGTTGCGACGATATCGCTACTATGTCCTAAAAATGAGCTTCGACGCAGCGTCAACAACTTTGGGCCTTGTATCACGGAAAAACGTAGGGCTGTGTGGCGACATTAAGTCATACTCAGATTATCGGCTGCCTTTCAAGGCAAAAACGGTTCCGACGTCATCGCTACTATGTCTTGAAAATGAGTGTCAATGGAGCGTCAACGACTTTTCGCCATGCATCTTGGAAAATTCGGTGGCAGTGGGGCAACATTAACACATAATCGTACAATCGGCCGTCTTTTTAGGCAAAAATCCTATGTACGAAATCGTTACTATGCCCTGAAAATGACTGTCAATGGGGCGTCAACGATTGGAGGCCTTCCATCTTGGAAAATCAATCGGCCATGCGACCACGATGATCTACAATCGTACTCTCGGCCGCCTTCCTAGGCAAATATGCTAACGACAAGATCGTAACCATGTCTCAAAATGAGCCTCACCGGAGCGTCAACGATTTGTGCGCTGGCATCTTGGGTAATCTAACTGGAATGGAGCAGGGTTAAACCACAATGTACCAATTGGCAGCCTTTGTGGGCAAAAATGCTACTGACGATATCGCGTCCACCTCTTACAATTGAGCGCCCACGGTTCGTCAAGGCTCCGAACGCTACACAGCAATTAACCGCATTATGCTGTTCCTAAATGGAGTTTTACGCGGTCAGTCGTTGCAATCTGTCCTTGTATTCAACTTCACAAATATGCATGCAATTTCTTACTGATCTGATTATGTTCCTTGTAGCAGTAGAGTCAATATTTAAGAACCCACATTCTGCATTACTGTATCGTCATTTTCAGCATTCTCTCAAGTCAAAATACCTAGCTTTCCAATTTCTACCACCATGTCGGATACACAATCTTTGAACACCTCATTGCTCGAGGTTATGCTCTCATCCAGAAATGAACATGTCTTTATTCGTGATTTAAGTGACCTTACATTGCAAATCATCTTCGATGCTTTGTGGGCTTCAATGAATGTAAGTTCGAAGCGGCCTATTGCATGGAAAAACTCTAGACATGCTCCATCGTGGCGATTCTATTTGCATTGCGGAATTGAGAAGACTGGCAGCCCTGCCATCATATGTATCATGTGTCATCAAGTTCTTCGCGATCCATCAGAACATGGGACCAGCTCAATGGGGAAACACTTGCTGGCAAAAGCTCACATCGCAAAGTTAAACGAATTAACAGAGTCAGAGGTCACTGAATTGACAAGTTCGACTGTGGATGAAACATCTTTGGCCATCCTGAAGAGACAAAGAAGTCGCGGAATCACAATAGTAAGTGTGCCGAGAAAAATGATACTTGATATCCAATTAAATCTATACTGACCGAAATGACAGACAAAACGTTCCAAACAGGCAGATAAAGACTTTGAAACTTCCGAATCTCACCAAGACATGTGGAATCGCTACCTCATGTTAGGATTTGTTTCACCACATATTCCATGGAACGCTATATCAAATCTCGAGCTACGACAGTCATATAAATCATTACGCAAAGTCCTAGTTCTACCGTCCACTACGACCCTTAGTAACATTTGCCGGAGGCAATATGCACTGACTGTGGATGTAATTACGAAGCAATTGCCGATACGAAATAAAGTTAGTTTACCTTTTGACAGATGGACATCAACAAACAAACTAGCCATAATGTCGGTCATTGCGTCCTATATGGATCGAAATTGGGCATTGCGTGAACTTCAACTCGCTCTCGATGGGGTGGATCGCCTGTTCGGTTCCCATTCCAAAAGCTAATTAATGATGATAGGTCAAGGGCCACCATACTGGAGCAAGGTTAGCCGTACATTTGAAGGACGTGCTTGATCGTTTTGAGATTACCGACTGCCGCTTGCTTGGTATTACAACTGAGAATGCTTCGTCAAACTACTCGATGACACGCGAGCTGCAATCAACACTTGAGGCCTCTGGAATCGAGTGGCCGGCATTGAGGAACCACATACCATGCATGGCGCACGTCATACAGCTGGCTTTAGGTACATTCATGAGCAGTCTTGGTGTAAAAGGCCGCGCCAAGTCCTGGGAAGCCCATGAGCGCAATCAGCAATTTAGAGAGAATGAAAGCATAGACATTGGGAAAAGTCAAAGACTTCGAAACGAGGGCAATGCTAGAATCAACAAGGTGTTGGCCATGAAACCAGGTTTAGCAAAGATAATTGAGAAAGTACGTATTTTATGATATTTTGAAAGTCCTGAAGCTGACCTTCATATAGTAGAGATTCCTTGCTGTATTAATTGCGTTAACACCTGGTCGCCGAAACGAGTTCATTGATTGTCAAAAAGCCAAAGTCCGCATTGCGGTATTTCCTATTATGGATGTGAAGACACATTGGAACTTTACACTGGAGTTACTCGAGCGCGCCTACCGCTTATGGGAATTCACCCGTGAGTGGCTTCAAAACCTGAAATACGCTCAATATCGGCCATTATTCACAACCCAGGATGAATGGACGATTGTCAAGTATGTCATGGAAGTGTTGAGGCCATTTCGATATTGAACCCTTTGGATGTTGAAGAGGCATACATTCACATTGCATCACGTCATCACAGTGTACAACAACATGTTCGATCGCATGGACGGCGTGATGCGGGCTTTGGCCAAGAAGAAGACTCAATGGAACGAAGACTTGTTCTTCGCTGTGAGGTTAGCTCGGCAGAAGCTTTCCACATACTACGCTGAAGTGACACCAATGACAGGCATGCTCCTGATGTCCGCACAAGTCCTTGATCCGTTCCGGAAGTTGCAATCGTTTAGAATGTTGGACAAGGGAATGGATATTAATCCTGATGATGAGACATCGTACACTACACAATACCAAGAGGCCTTTCTAAAGTATGTCGAAAATGAATACTGCGCGAGACATCGACTTGCGCAGGTCAATAACCTCGAAACAGTACTGAGCAGCAATCTCGTCCCCTCTGCAACGGCATCAGGGTCCTATCAATCATCCTTTGATCCATATGATTTGTCCAGCGATGATGAGGAATACTTAATGCCTAACAATGTGCCTGAGACGACACCCGGACGAAGCAATCGTGCAGCCCGTGTATTGACGGCCGTAAGGCTCTATTTGAATTCGCCGCCTGAAGCAACCAAGAACTGGGGAAAAAGTAATCCAAATCTCAATGATTACCACTCCGACCCGATGGAGATTAGCAGTACATTTTGGATACCGGACAGAACTGATTGGTTGCGCCAACAGGAGGAAACGCACACAAAGTACGCTGATCTCTCCAATGTGGCTTGCGACATATTCCCTATCATACCACCTGGTGTCGGAGTGGAGGCCAGTTTTTCCCTTGGCCGAGATGTTATTGGGTGGAGGCAGTCAAAAACCAAAGGCGAGACCCTTCGCCAAAAAGTCGTCGTCAGGCAGTTTGCTCGAGCGTGTAATGGGATTTTGGCAGGGACTGACCCAGAATTGGTTACCCCACACACAGAAAATGACTCGGAAATGAAGAACGAGGCGGAGGAAAGGAAATTGCACAGAATGGCCAAGGTTCACGACGTTTTGGAGATGTGGCAGGGCAGCCAAAATCTACGTGCTACCCAGAAGGAATCTCGCGCTCAAAACCAGCAGATGACCGCCGTAGGATACATTTCGGACACTGAAGAGAGCGTTAAATCATCCTTGTCCCTCTTGCAACATGATGGTGCGGCTGCATTTCAATTGTCAGAAAGATCACTTTTGCCACCAGCTTTGTCTGCAAAGGACCTCCCTGGAGGACGAACTCAGATGTTAAATGTCTGCCAAATCCGGAGAATCAACCGTCATCCAGTCGAAAGCGATGACGTTAGCACACCTGAAAGCATTTCGGACACCGATGATTGGCTGAACTGGAATGGCCACTTGGATAATCCAGATGACAGCGAAGATGATTGCGCAGCAGACGATGAATCCGATATAGGCCCCAACAATGGCATTGAGGATTCGGAATGCCCAGAGCTGCAGGATGTGAGCCCCGCACCATATGTGCCCGGATTGGTTCGGCCGACACAGAAGTCAAAGAGACAGGCTGAAAAGGTGTTGGTGACGGCCAATGCAGTTGAAACGCGGAGAATCACAGGAGGGAAGTAAAAGTAGGACAGAATGCGTCAATCGTTCACCAGCTTTATGTAGCTTGACCAAGAGTTTCAGTTAGAGATATAATATGGGCAAATGGTAAGAAGTAGATCGTGAATATCGGTTCATAAGTAGATGTATAGCAGGCGCAATGAATCCTTGGGTATGATACATCATTTTTAGTGGTGTGAGAGTGAACAGCGCAAGATTATTACGCCGCTCGGCTTTGCCACAGGGCTGAGTCTTAATCAGGCAGAATAACAGCCGATCAAGTCAAATCAGGATGAAATCAATTGTCGACAGCAGCAGATGTTGAATGGGCAATACATTAAAATGAGCATCAACAGAGTGTCAACGACTTTTGGCCTTGCATCTTGGAAATTGCATGGGCTGTGCGGCGACGTTACGCCATAATCGTGCTATCGGCCACCTTTCTAGGCAAAACCTCTTCCAACAACATCGCTACTATGTCCTAAAAATGTGCGTCAACGGAGCGTCAACGACTTTGGGCCTTGTATCATGGAAAATCCTAGTGTTGTGCGGCGACAATAGGCCATAATCAGATTATCGGCTGCCTGTCTAGGCAAAAACAGTAGCAACGACATCGCTACTATGTCCTAAAAATGAGCGTCAACGGAGCGTCAACAATTTTTAGCTTTGCATCTTCGGTAAGTTATGTTCCGATTAGTTGTAGACATCCATTTATGGGATATTGGCAGCCTTTACAGGCAAAAGCAACAGCGAGATGCTCCCTGCGGCATCCTGAAAATGAGTGTCAACCGAGCGTCAACAGTTTTAGGACTTGCATATGTTGTAATCAAGGCATCACGCAAATCTTCGCGTGCGCAACTGTATTTTGACCTCCTTGCTAGGCAAAAATAGCATATATCGAAGGTGAAACACAGATACCAAATTAATCGATATTACACACTCCTCAACAAGCAAAAGCACATTGTTGGTTGCTGAAAACGCGATTTTGATAAGATACTA
>Ga0307512_10005795_pt1 | contig 12721 bp, 14 predicted proteins | sample 14_EM_MG_FD_200267 | JGI IMG/M metagenome (GOLD analysis project Ga0307512, IMG submission 200267) | Populus trichocarpa ectomycorrhiza microbial communities from riparian zone in the Pacific Northwest, United States - 14_EM | ecosystem: Host-associated > Plants > Roots > Unclassified | place... | reverse complement strand
ACGTGAGACATTAGGAAGGAGACGATTCCGGAAGACTTATGAAGCGGCATGCACTCAGACTGTCATCTTGGGCGTAATCGGAGTGCCAGTGGATGGCCGCATCCGCTCCCGTTGCACCAAGATAAGAATAATCGCACGGGTGGTCGGACAGAAAAGTTGTGGGTGACTACAGTAGTTCGGTTGTTGGGACGAGGATCGTCGATTCAGATCCGACAATTTCAATAACGATCGTCGTCTCCTGAGGAAGTGTTCAGAGTCATTAGAATATTAGAATGCCGTGCAACGCCAAAACGACCGCCGCCACGGCACACCGCTTTGTGGGATGAGGCCTCGCGATTGCAAGGACATGGTGTTACCACACCTGCATTGGCACCGACAAAGCGAGAGAATGCAAGGGGTGAATGCAGCATTTATGGTTCGGAATCTGCCGCACTGGGGGAGCTCAGCCGGACGACCTGGATGGGAGAGGAGCACCACGCATAGCGCCGCAGGGAGACAATATGACCGAGACACCCAAGACGTAGTGAATGTATATCGCAGACAGATAGTCCGCGCGAGAGTTCGAAGGAGTAGTACGATGGTGTGAATACGGGGGAGGCGGATTGGCGGTTGTTAATCGCGCGACCACCGGCGGGAGAGAGAGAGAGAGTGTGTGTGTGTGTGTGTGTGTGTGATGCGAGAGGGCTCCGCGAGAGCCGCTTGAACGATGTTGGGACGAGACGTGACGACGCAGACCGTGATGGGCCATCGTGGCTCCAATGGCACGGCTGGGGGATTCGTAACGGGCGTAACGAGTGACTTGAGGCGCACGCGAGTGGAAAGGGGGAAAAAGAGCGCTATGATTCGGTGCCGGCTCTGGGCCAGGCAAAGGGTGTTATATACAGGTACGCTATGTGCGGGGCGGTGTTCTAAGACAAAAAGAGAGTAAAGGAACGTACAAGCGTCCCAAATGGTTTCTATATGCAGTAAAATGCGTCCCCGGCAAAGCATGCCTCCCGAACAAGGACCTGACTAGGGAGTTGTCGTGCACGTCGCGCGTGACGTTGGATTGACGGCTGTCGGAGTGGCGCGCGCTTGTGGCGTCGGCCAGCGAGGGTTGGCGTTTCGTGTGGCGTTTGAGGTGCGACGAGGGGATTTGAGCGGGAGACGAGGAGGCGAGGAGGTGGGGCAAAGGCGACGCTGACCTGTCGAATTGGCAGGCGCAGAGCCCGTCACGTGGTCGAAATAGGCCGATTCCGAAGGTACGGCACGTCGTCCAAGCGTTACAAGTTGCCTCTGGACACTCGTTTTACAACCCCATGTACCCAATCCCATCAAGACGTGGACTTGCTTGTTGGCGGGGTATAGTCAGGTCTTGATAAGGATGTGGAAAGGAAATGGGACTCGCGAAATGCTTGAACGCAGCCTCCACGCGACGTCGACGACGGAAAACCACCTCTAGAAATTATATTCGTTCCCTCACGCGTCTCATCTCTAAAGCCTATAGGGTGATAACTAAGCATCTGAGCACTGCGTCGACCGCCAGGCCTCTGATCCTCTGCGCCTTCTCTCAAGGACAACGCTTCTGCACTCACACCCTTCATCTACACCGGATAAAGTTACCCACGATCATGAGTGGAATGCCCCAGGTATCTCTCCGAATCGTAAACGAGAAGCAACAGTTGATGAACACTTCCTCGCTCGGGGAAGTGGGCTGGACACATCCTGGCGTTGCTGCGTTAGGCTTGAATCGCAATACGCAGGACGTCAACACCGCCTTCTGCGTCGCGTCGAACGCGACGTTACCATATTTCTAGTCGCGCTTACGGTCAGGCTCTAATACGGAAGGAAGAGCGAAGGTAAAATTGGGCACACCTCCCAATAGTTCACCGCCGATTCTTCCGTCATGAGTTCGTAGATGCAGAGTCTGCCCTGTTCAGAAAAAGAAATTTCAGCGATGATGAGCTAGGTATACGCCTCAAGGTAAATTCACCTCTCGAAGCATAGATCCCTCTACGCCGACTAGCTCCGCAAACTCGCGATTTCCCTTGTAGACTTCGCCCGTCCGCCGCCAAAGGCATGCGGGGATACCCATAGATGAGAAGTAACGATCGTATTCTAGCATTAAGCGTTCGAAGGCTTCCTCGATGAATACTAAGTCCTGAAAGAAAGGCGTAAGCGCATTCGAACCACATCGAAAAAAAAAGTGTGTACGATATCGCGTAATGACTGCGCGACTGCCTGTAGGTGATGATTAATATAGCGCCGTATACAGTATCCTCAATGCAAAAGCTTACACGAAACTTGGGTCGCAGGACTGATAGAGGTTGCAAGATCTGCTGCTTCGATTCTTGCGACACGCTACGAGTCCGGAACATGAACAGAGGCTTCGGGAGGAAGAGAACGACGGCATACTTGCAATCCAACCACCGCAACAATCGCGAATAACCCTTCACGAAATTGTATGGCTTCAATAACCCCGCCTCGTACTTTGTCCGAATCACGCGCTTCAGGCGTTCATCACGTGATCCAGGCGCGGGATCTGCCGCTGTGAGCAGGAATTTCTCGGTCAAATCTGCGGTGGGAAGCACGGGCGGCACGAGGTCGACATATCGTTGTAGTACGTCGTTGACCTGCGGTTGCGCTTGCTGCCCAGATGAAATCGGCGGCTCTGGTGTTGTACTGTCGCTGCTGGTAGGGTGTGGTGGGAGGATCGCACCCGATACGTCGAGGGCCGTGTTGCCGAAGATATCAACACCCGCACCATTTACAGCGGCCCCTGTGATAAACTCCTGCTCGTCGAGGGTCTCCATGTAATCGCTTCGAATGTAAGGCGGGTATCAGCCGTGTTGGTTGCAAGTCACAAATGAGGTGCGACTCACGATAGGCCGGACAACTCTCGCCCGAACGACTCGAGGGGATACAGGTACGCGCTCTGCGAGGCTGCTAAGCCCAGCCAGCTAGGCGCAGGCGTAGGGGTTGTTGCCACTGCGGGAGCAGTATAGGGGGTCGTGGTCGCTGCGTGCGTGACCATGCCATCAGCTTCCAGATCAACTGCCACAGACTACGGCTCTGGTAGAAGGTGGAGGTAGGGCCAATTGGCACGCGTGCTCCGCCGCACGCAGAAAATGAAGGGTGGCACGACGTGCAGGGCAGACATGTGGGTGACCAAACAGAATCGAGGACATACCGGGGGAAACACCCACGGGCATCGCATGTGGGGCCATCGCCGTTTGCGACTGTGCCGAGTTTTGCTTGCCGGGCTTGTTCTCATCGTGGCAGAGGTGTCCAATCTCCCGCTTGATGCTGACGAGGGTGCGTAAGAAAGGTTGTAGTTTCCATGGTCGCGCTCTCAGCCGCGGATCACGGGGTGCCAGAGTGAGAAGGGAGGAGGCCCCGGCACGGCAGAGATCACGGGGGATGACGACGCGCGCAGATCCGCTGGTAAGTCGGAAAAGTAGCAACTCACCATCGCTGGCACGGTCGCCCTTCATCACAAGTCATATGACTCCGTCTGCAGTACAGACAGGCGTGGTTGACCTTGCGCCGCCTGGCCGCCTTTGGAGAACGTTTCTTGCCATATCCCACAGGCTCTTCCTCGACCTCTCGGTCTACATCCATTTCTTCTTGCGCAGAGGCGGTCGAACTGGTTGCGATCGGGGCTGAAGGGGTGTCGGGGGTGGAGGTGGGGCTAGCGAACACAACAGAATCCATAGTGGGGGTAAAGCAGCACTCTTTGACGATAGAGGGGAGACAGCCCTTGTCACCGACGTAGACAGGGGATGTTAAGAAAGGAGTCTGTGTCGTGTGCGTGGGTCACGGTCACCGATGATCTTCACCCCGTCCAGACGAGTGCTGCTCTGCTCTATATTCGCCATCATGGCTTCGATCTCAATTACGTAAATTTCACATCGGGTGAAACCGGTTATCATCTTGGCCCGACGCCTGTGAACTGAGCGCGCTTTTTTCAGCTAACCGTACCGCCTGTAAAAAATGCATCCTGACCTCATATTACCATTCTTGTCAGCGGGACCGTCATGATATAGATCTGCGTCTCGGTCGTGAGACCGATGATGACAAACAACCCTAGGCCAAGAATCAATGTTTGCTGCACAACAGTCAGCTCAACATGCTACACGTCAACGCGGGGATGTAATCTCTGAGGCCACATGGGGATAGGAAATGAGGTGGTGTGCCACCGATAGCCTGAGGGAGCGACCCCAGACGCGTTCTGTGGCTCCTTCACCTCAGCAGAATGATCGTAAACGGAATGCTATTCTCAAATCCTACAACAAGGAAGTGCTCACCGCTTCAATCTCGTGCCAGTGCATCTGGACTACCTGCCGATGAAATTGGGCCGTCAGTCGTCGTACAAGGTATCGTGCGAGGAGACGCAGTTGCGCGCACCTGCGCCGTACCTGAAACTGAAACCCCTTCCATTAATTCAAGAAGCGGACTCACTTCGCTTTTACAGCCCCCAGGAACGAACAAGCTCGATCAAACTGGAAAAAACTTGATTCCATTCTCGAGACTTTCATCGATACGTCACCGCTGTTTCGCTACCTGAGTGGCCCAATAACTCTATTATTCGATCCATGGGTCATTGATACAGCCGTGGAATGTCATCGAGGCCGGCATCAGGGACTACGACTATATCTACGCCGCCAGGCGACTAAAGATGAAGTATTTAGTCACCCGAAGTAGAATAGGGATGGTACCATACACAAAACCAGCGAAAGCGGTGCCGAAATCCAGGGGTCTTCCGAGTCCACTGGCCCACTGCGAAGTGCGCAATCGGTGATTCCTATTGAACTCACTGTTCCGTAGACGTTCTTCAACGATAAACTGGACGGTGATGACGGACGCCTGGAGGAGAGGGGCATTCCGCTTCTCGGGTGCATATCATATCTTTGCGGAACTATTCGGGTTCGGGGATTCAACACATACTTTCGGATGTTTTAGGGAACACGCACCCTCAAATTTGCCATTTGGCTAATGCTCATGTATGACCGTAGGTTATCTGATTGTCAGTTCATGGATTGTTCTGATACCCAGTTCTGGCTGTAACATGCACAATCAGATCGTCAAACAAACCGATTGGTGGTGGTAGGCTGTCGTTCCTCAGGTCATGCTCATAGAATTGCGCCCGGAGTCAGCTCAGACAAACAGCTTGCTATCCGGCGGTAAGCCGGGTAGATTTCGTACACCGGTCGGATGCTCATGCAAACCAAACCACATTCTTCAAGTTGGCGAAGGAGAATCAGAAGTTGGTTAGGAAACGGCCGGCATTATATCGTGTATGAACGCATCTCGTTTGCCATTTCGGGAGAATACAGGGATACAGGCTACCATTTGGGAGTCGCCGTGGTGAGTCGCCGCTGCCGAGTTTGATTGGGGTGAGGATTCGCGGGATCCTTCGGGAGGATCTGCCACGTGGATCGGGAATGGTGGGGTCCTTAACCGGCCCATGCCAGTCATTCATCGTCCGAGTAACGCCATCGACCCACGCCGTTCGCCGAGCACGCTTAGCTGGATCTAACGAGAATGGAAGATAATACGGATACAGTAGCAGCAGCAAATAAGTCCCAAAACCACGTTAACCACTGGTATATCTATATATATACTCTTGTCACCAGAAGTGGTCACCATAATCCGAGTATATGATCGCCGCAAAGCTCTCCACCTCGTGCAGATCTGCCAGACACTTGCATATCCATAGTCAGCCTAAGGTGAACCCTAGAATGTGAAGGAAAGGGACGCACGTCAACGAGCTCGTTTGGTAATCCATCGAGGGCGAGGCAGCTCCATCGTGCGAGACCCGGCAGCACACTCGCCGTGCGCAGTCGTACCTCTCCCTCTTCGCCCTCCTTGCCGACGAAAACGTTTTGGGAGAGACCGTCGAAGAGTAAACCTGTCGCGCGATCAAGTGCACGTTCGAGGACGAGTGCAAAGTTAGAGGACGTTAACAAGTCACGTGTCTCCTCGAGTAAGGCGGTGAACGCAGGTTCGTGCGTGTCGCTGTGAGCAGGTGGAAAGCCTCCGCGAGTAAGGAGGTGAGATAGGGTCGAAGAAGTTGGTGGAAGGAGAGTGGAACAGAAGCTAGAAAAGGAGACATCAGCGATACGGAGGCGTTAGTTGGGTCGATCACCTACTTGATTCTTCGTTCGGTACCCTCGAATGTGATCTCATGCTCAACACGCCGCCGGACATCGCTTATCAGTCTATGCAGCTCAATGATGCCGATTTTGCTCTTCAATGATACACTGAGTAACACCCATGAGCACGATCCCGGTAGCGAGAGTAGAGAGCTTACCCCTCGAATACTTCCTCGACACCCCTCCGCACACGTTCACCGACATCCTTCCAGCCTACGTTGAGGATCCACCAACTGAGCGTTAAGAACTTGCGTTCGGTCTCCGCGTCCACACCTTCCCGCCAAATGCCTTCCTCGAACCCAGTCTGTTGACCGAGTAGAGCCTCGATGTCGTCTGGACGAGTGAGGTCGGCCAGGGATGGGAATAGCATCGACGATAAGGAAAGACTGTGTTGGCGTCGTAAACGAGCGTCTTCATCCCGTTCTAGCTGCATCACAGATTGGATATATTTATAACGACCAAGCAGGGAGAATTGGATATTAGTGAAAATCGTTAGAAGGGTGATCGAGTAAAGGACTGTGAGCGTTCTCGTCACGGCTGGTCGAACGAACGGTTAAGGACTCGTCGGAGGAAGTGAAGACAGAAAGGGCGCACTAAGCATTTTAACCTCTCTCCAAAGCTCTGCCTTGCTCCTCGTCGGGGCGGTTTGCTGAGCGGCAGACAAATCAGTCTGCCGAGGTAAGATTTGTCAGAAAATGTCAGTCGCGCTGGGCGACTTCGCCACTCACGACAATTGAATCGCCGTTGCTGCTGACTACGGAGCTGGACACAACCGATTCTGACACTGCCTTGGGTTCGACGAGGCGCGCAGAAGCTCCCGATGAGCTCCCCTGTAACTCTAATGGAGATAACGATGCTTCTAGGGACCGTGGTGCGTAGGGTGGTGGTGGTGGCAGCTCAGCCATGGACTCGGCCAATTGTGTGACTTCGGGGCGTGGGGACACCGATAAAAAGGACGCTGAGCTGGTTTCCGATTGCGCATCCGAGGACCGTACGAGCTCCACGCTGGACCCGAGAGAGTCAGGCCCCGCGGACACCTGATGATGGGGCGGTGGTGGTAGTGGCGGCACGGTTTGTTCTTGCCTAGCAGCAGCCTGGGAGCTTCGCCGGATTTCCGCAGTACGAGAGAGGGACTGGAGCTCGGCCGTCAGCGCCTCGACGTCCATCTCGTCCAAGATGTTCTTGCTGAGCAAGGGCATGTACGTCATGATCGTAAATGAGATGTCCTGCATATTCTGCTGGAATCGTTTGCGCATGCTACGCGGGATCAACGACGACGAAGAAGAAGGAAGGGGGCGAGGGGGCGAGCCAACTAGGACGTACTTTTCCCGTGCTGCACGCTGTTCTAGGACGCCGTCCCTCATGTCCGCAATGCGCGCCGTGGCATACTGGCTAACCAAGTACAGACCCCCTGCGACACCCGCAGTACGGGCAAATTTTGTGCGCCGTTCGTATAGATAATTGGATACAGAATTGAGCATTGTAATTAGGAGGAGGGAGAAAGCATCAGGCGGGTGGCAGGTTGTGTGGAGGTGTCAAGCCGAGCCGTAGCGCTGCGTGGAGTGGGGCTTGACACAGTAGCACGTGCGGGTGTAAAAGGGGAGTTGGAAATTCAACGCTCGTAGTTGCAAAGTACCGTAAAAACTATGTCTATCGTTTCACAAACTCCTCACTCCTAAATCGCGTCAACTGCTCAGACAGTTGTCGCCACCGTTCCTGCACGATGGGCATCTTGGCAATACTCTCCGGTGCCAAGTAACCGCGATTTTTCCAATTGGTGTACCATTCTTTGGAAAATATCATCTCAGTACACCCTATACTCGTTCGGAATAAGATGTACATACGAATGTCCTGGCGACGCGTTGGTGCTGCATCAATGCGGTCTGCGCGCCCTTTCACGCAATCGTACAGGGACAGACGATTGTAATATCTGCACATTACCGTGCCTCCCTGTTTCTCGACGGCACGAATGGCAGACTTGGACGCGCGAGAAGGCGTAATGTGTATTGGTACTTTGAGGTGTTCTGCACCCTGGAGAATCCAGCATCGCATCAACAAACGAGTAAAAAAAATGCAAAAGGCGGGAAGGCGACGCACGTCACCCAATAGCTTGACTCCGTCATGGGCATTGTGGATACACCCACTCAACACCAGCTCCTTCGCAGTGATGGGCTTTTCGGGAGACGACGTGAGTCGTCCCTGCTCGATCCAATGGGCTATCCGATCGAGATTCACGGGGGCATAAGTTTTGCCATTGATGCTACGAAACCAGAAAAGCGCGAGGACAACTTTTGTCAACCAAACGCCCTCGTCCTCGTCATGACACGACGAGGTAGCACGCACGAGTTGGTAAAACCCTTCTTCGGGAAGAGCTTCGAGATGGTGGTCTGTCCGCCCTCGAAGCCCGCCTTGGGCTTTCCATTCCCCGACCGCGCCTTCTGGCCCTTGTGTCCACGTCCAGAGGTCTTGCCCAAACCAGAGCTGCGACCACGACCGAGGCGTTTTTGCTTCGGGCTCGTTAATATCATTATATCATCCACTGGAAAACGGTGCTTACCGTGTGCCGAGAGCCCGCTGATGGATGCAGGCTGAATAGGTGCACGCGCGTGCTGGACGCACGAGCGGCGGACATGGTGGAATTGGTCTACAAAACGAAACAAGCAGTCGGCAACGCCCGAGAGACTCTGCGCCATCATCGCCGTCGACCGCTTTCCCAACTTTCCCATTCACCCCACACCACTCCCACACCTTCTGACTTTGAGTTACACAATGGTGAGTATAAATCCGTGTCAATCGACGACGACAGACACTCTGATGTGATTATCGCTTGAAGGGAGGTGGCGCTAGGTATCCCTATCCAAAGGAAGTATGGTCGCCAGCAGGTGCGTTGCTGGACAACTCCGACGTTTCGCACACCACATGTCCCATATCACTCCTCCATTATAGGTGGCTGGTGGACGAGGCCATCAAACTGGAAGGCGAATACCGCTATCTTATTCGCAGGAATACTCGGAGTATCATACGGTGTCTGGACCTTCAGTGCTGATAGAGAGGTAAGCTCTCCTGGTTTCTACCCCACCTCGGTATCAGTGAAACTTTGGACTTCTCAGTATCGCTACAACGAGCCAACCCGTGCCATCCCTTCTATGCGGGTACGTTCACGTCCAGCACGCTCTACATCGCACCACCTAACTCATTTCGACTCATTCTTGCTCAGTGGGCAAAGCAGTATCGAGACTCTCAAGGAAAGAAGGAAGACGATGGATCATAGAACGTCCTCTCCTGTTTTTCCGTGAATCTTTCGTTGACGTTGCAACTCGGAGTGTATTTGCGAGGTTCCGCGCACTAAGCTCAGGGACGCTGTCTTCTCCATACCAATCAAAGATGACAGGACAGACGATAAGGAGTGCCCAATACAGCCATTCATATGAATATTGAGCATTCAGTCGCTGCGTGTTGCAAGATTTTGTCGCACCCAACTACCCCGAAGGGCTACTCTATCGTGGGATTTGTACTCTTGATGAGTTGGCTTGGCCTAGACGAACGTGGATCACCATAGCGCCGGCTCTGCGCGCAATATTGGACAAATCAAAGAATAGATGATATAGTGCATAAGAAATCGCCGCCAGGTAATCTACAATGGACGTGTGTTAGATTACCAGTCGCGTCAGACAATACAGTACCAAGGGGCTTTGAAGATTCCGTGGTCATATGTCAATTGCTGGTTTACTCATCTCCCTCCTGGTCATCATTTCCATCATCCGCATCAGCATCCTCCGCACCAGCATCCTCATCACTCTCGTCTTCGTCACCGCCTACGCTCATGTAATCGTTCATACTGGGACAATTCAATGAACGCTGCTCTTACACCATAAAGTAGATAAGAAAAGGCGCACCAGTAAACAAGCGGCTTGGCGGCTTTTACGACCTCCATCACCGTCTGCCCGAAATTCGGATCCAAGACTTCTTTATCTGTAAATTGATGCAGAACGACGAAAGAGCGGCATTTCAACAGGTCGATGTCCCTATGAATTTGGTTAGCTTCTGCACAATTTGCACCCCAAACAACCCACTTATGGTCCTTAGCGAAACCCTTAGGCGCAGTCTTCAGTTCATCGTCTCTCCCAAAAATGTTCTGCCGCCCTGCCTTGGAGGGCGGCTTTGCCGAGCCAAAGTTCTTGACAAAGCGTGGGGCGTTGATGATCCGACGCAGACGAGAAGAGTTACGCTGGATGTGTGACCGAATGGTCGCGAGCTCATTTTTGCCGGGGCACCAGCTACCAGCCGCAAGGAGGCTTTCACCGCCGGGTTTAACTGCGGTGGAGCGTTAAACAGAAAGCGGCTCCATTAACAGAAAAGCTCCTCACTCATTCTGAAGAGTCCAGCGAACAAGGCTCAGCGAAACTCCCATACGATAGAGCAAGGCGCGAAACGAGCGTACATATGATCTAGATGAGAGTGTGTTATTACGGAACAGAGCACGATGGTGCATACAGGGACGTACAACCGGCGAAAATGCCCTTTCTCCCGCTTCTCGAAAAGGTCGCAGAGAGGTTGGTTTTGTAAGGCGTCTTGTCATTGCTGAATCGAATCTACGCAAGGTCAAGAATGGTGCCAGGACTCTCAGAAAAGTGTTTGGACGCACATCTCTGTAGATTCTGTAAATCACATCCTTGGGCGGTAACGGGGGTATCTGCGGGTCAACTTCCGAGAATAGTTCCGTTAACTTTTCTATGAAGAACTTGAATTCCGCTTCAGCCTGGCGGAACACAGGTTCTAGGAGTGCGCCATGTCCGTCAGTTGGCGTAGGATAATCCCCGGAGGAGTGGCAACAAACCATGTAGTCTAAACCTAGATACCGAAGGAGGTCACATAGCGACGGATAAAACTGAGGGCGTCCTCACCATTCGCGGTCGTTGCATTCTGGCTTTTTGAGTTGCAAAAGGAAGTTGAACGTATTTTGAGATATCTGACCCGGTGGAACTGCGGCAGTGAATTAATCCCTCATAGCGGACCAGTATATAAACGCAACGCGTACCTCGCCCTGTCTTCGGTGCTTGGACGACCTTCCCAACAATTTGCTGGCCCTCTTTCAGATCATACCCTTCCTCTTCCTCGTCTTCGTCGCTTGCGGTATTTTTGCGCCTCTTACGAGGTGAGCTGGCCTTCGCGCGACGCGATTTGACAGGCGATGCGCGCTTCCGTTTTCTGGCGTGTTTCTCTGTTTCCTGATCGCTGTCGTCATCGTCCAGCGCGTCACTGTGCAGTGATTTCACATCGTCCTCGTCATCTTCCTCCTGATACGTGTCGCCGGCGTCTTCAGGCCCAGAAACGGCCTTTTCATCCTCGCTGGGTCTTGGTGACGTCTGTGCCGCGCGTTTGGTTCGCTTGCTGGGCGTCCTGGCGTTCTGGAGCGAAGACTTTTTATTATTGGGGTTAGATTTTGGGCGTGCTGATCGTGCCTTGACAGGCATGGCTAGATGACTATCGCAGTTGAGTCTTGTTCTTTTCCCCAAATGACGCGTGCCACCGTGACTGACACGTGCTTCGGCATTTAAAATGATGCTCGAAAACGCGCTCATAAACCGCTCAAATTCCGCACTAACTCCTGTCAATCTGGGCGTTTGAAACCCCTCACGTCCCCCCGCCCTTTCGCCGTTCACGTTGACTGAGGTCAAGGGGCCCAAGGGGCCTTGCGCTATTCCGCAACTGAGACAACGCCGACACGTGCCTCGTACTAGTACTCTACTGAAGAAAATTCGAATTCGACATCACGGAATGGAGCAAATCGGGTAGGAGTTCTGCGCCGCTGCCCCCGGTCTATAAAGATCAATCACCTCAAATCCATTCATCATTTTCGTTCACCCCCCACCATGTCTGACCCTGTACCCATCTACCCTGTCGCACCTCGCCTGAAGAACGGCCCAAAGAAACCCCATGTAGGGCCGACCATTGAGGAATACAAGGACTTACACGCGCAGACGATCGGTCCCGGCTCGGACGAGTGGTGGGCTAAGGCAGGTCCATGACATGCATGAATGAAAAAGAACGATGCCAACTCAGCTCAAACTAGATCGCCCGCGAGACGCTTCATTGGGACAGGCCCTTCCGGACTGTGCGGTCTGGTGGCTTTGAAAAAGGCGACATCACCTGGTTCCCTGAGGGGGGGTTGAACGTGTCATACAATTGCGTTGATCGTTGGGCATTCAAACATCCCAACAAGGTCGGTCACTTCCATATCATCATCATGTCATCATCCTCATCTCGGTGATTCCCTTATCTGATTGTCATGTAACCCAGACTGCCATTATATACGAAGCTGATGAACCAACCGAAGGCCGGGAGATCACCTACTCTGAACTGTTGCATGAGGTCTCCAGTGTTGCCAATGTACTCAAGTCACTTGGTATCAAGAAGGGCGACACCGTCTCTATCTATCTTCCCATGACATGGCAAGCTATCGCTGCCCTCCTCGCCTGTGCACGTATTGGTGCCGTTCACTCTGTTATATTCGCTGGCTTTTCCGCGGAGGCTCTTCGTGACCGCGTCAACGACTGCAAGAGCCGCGTCGTCCTTACTGCCGATGA
>Ga0307512_10005794_pt1 | contig 12727 bp, 9 predicted proteins | sample 14_EM_MG_FD_200267 | JGI IMG/M metagenome (GOLD analysis project Ga0307512, IMG submission 200267) | Populus trichocarpa ectomycorrhiza microbial communities from riparian zone in the Pacific Northwest, United States - 14_EM | ecosystem: Host-associated > Plants > Roots > Unclassified | place... | reverse complement strand
CCGCCCTGGTCACCCAGGCTGGCGAGGGGCGCCACGAGCCGGACGCCTTCGCGCACCTCTTCCGGGATCAGCAGCAGGGCGGATACCTGTCGTCGGATCCCCCGTCGGTGCCCGGTCCGGCAGCCGCCCCGGGCGGGCCGTCACCGGCGCCGCAGTACCAGGTACCGGCGGCCCCCGCACCCGTGGCGGACCAGACCCTGAACCTCGGCGCCATGCCCCCTGCGGCGGCTGCGGCGGCTCCGGCGACGAAGGGCGGGCGAGCCACTGGCCTGCTCAAGTCCAGTGCCGTGATGGCGGCGGGCACGATGGTCTCCCGCCTCACCGGCTTCATCCGCTCCGCGCTGATCGTCTCGGCCCTGGGCGTCGGTCTGCTCGGTGACACCTTCCAGGTCGCCTACCAGCTGCCGACAATGATCTACATCCTCACCGTCGGCGGCGGCCTCAACTCCGTCTTCGTTCCCCAGCTGGTTCGCTCCATGAAGGAGGACGAGGACGGCGGCGAGGCCTACGCCAACCGCCTGCTGACCCTGGTCATGGTGGCGCTCGGCGCGCTCACGGTCCTCGCAGTCTTCGCCGCACCGCTCCTGATCCGCCTGCTGTCCGGCTCGGTGGCCAGCGATCCGGCGGCCAACGAGGTCGGCATCACCTTCGTCCGCTACTTCCTGCCCTCGATCTTCTTCATGGGCGTCCACGTGGTGATGGGGCAGATCCTCAATGCCCGCGGGAAGTTCGGCGCGATGATGTGGACCCCGGTCCTGAACAACATCGTCATCATCGTGACGCTCGGCATGTTCATGTGGGTGTACGGCACGGCGGCCGACTCCGGCATGAAGGTCACGAACATCCCGCCGGAGGGCCAGCGCCTTCTCGGCATCGGCGTCCTGCTCGGCCTCGTCGTCCAGGCTCTGGCGATGATCCCGTACCTGCGGGAGACCGGGTTCCGGCTGCGGCTGCGTTTCGACTGGAGGGGGCACGGCCTCGGCAAGGCCGTGACGCTCGCCAAGTGGACCGTCCTGTTCGTCCTCGCCAACCAGGCCGGCGCGATCGTCGTCTCACAGCTGTCCACCTCGGCAGGGAAGGCCTCGCCCGTCGACGGCACCGGCTTCGCCGCCTACGCCAACGCCCAGCTGATCTGGGGCCTGCCTCAGGCCATCATCACGGTTTCCCTCATGGCCGCCCTGCTGCCACGCATCTCGCGCTCGGCGGCCGAGGGCGACGGGGGCGCCGTCCGTGACGACATCTCGCAGGGTCTGCGCACCACGGCCGTCGCCATCGTCCCGATCGCCTTCGGTTTCCTTGCTCTCGGCATCCCGATGTGCACGCTGATCTTCGGTTCCTCGGGCATCAGCGAGGCCACCAACATGGGCTTCATGCTGATGGCCTTCGCCCTCGGCCTGATCCCGTACTCCGTGCAGTACGTCGTTCTTCGCGCGTTCTACGCCTACGAGGACACCCGGACGCCCTTCTACAACACGGTCATCGTGGCGGCCGTCAACGCGGGCGCCTCGGCCCTCTGCTATTTCGTGCTCCCGGCCCGCTGGGCCGTGGCCGGCATGGCAGCCTCGTACGGTCTGGCCTACGCGATCGGCGTCGGCGTCGCCTGGAACAGGCTGCGCAAGCGGCTCGGCGGCGATCTGGACGGCACCCGCGTCCTGCGCACGTACGCACGGCTCGGCCTTGCCTCGGTACCGGCGGCGCTGCTCAGCGGCGCGGCCTGTTACGAGATCGGCCATACGCTCGGCCAGGGCGTCGTCGGATCCCTGGCGGCACTGCTGGCCGGTGGAGCGGTCCTCCTCGGGATCTTCTTCGTTGCCGCCCGCAAGATGCGCATCGAGGAGCTGAACTCGCTGGTCGGCATGGTCCGCGGACGTCTGGGGCGCTGAGTCGGGGGTACGCGCACAACCATCGTCCGCCACCGTGTGTCGTGCATAGCGGCGGACTGTGGGCACAATTGGTTTCGGCGTCGGACGGCGCGCACGGAAGTCGGTCGGCGCGCAATGAATGGGGAGGCGGGAACGACGGTGGCGGAACGGAGCACGGCTGCCGTCGACGTGGCAGACAACAGCGGCGACGAGCCGCTGACCGCAGAGGCGGACCAGTCCACGGCCGACGGGGTGGCCCAGAACCGGGAGCGGGACACGGAGATCGACGAGGCACAGGGGAGTGGCGGGACCGAGGGTTCCGGGAAAGCCTCAGCACCCGAGCTGCACAGCGGCCACAAACTGGCCAGACGGTACCGGCTCGAGGAGTGCGTCACCCGTCTGGACGGATTCAGCAGTTGGCGTGCCGTGGACGAGAAGCTTCGCCGCGCCGTCGGCGTCCACCTCCTGCCCGCGGACCATGCACGGGCACGTTCAGTGCTGGCCGCGGCACGTTCGTCGGCGCTGCTCGGTGATCCCCGGTTCGTCCAGGTACTCGACGCCGTCGAGGAGAACGACCTGGTCTATGTCGTGCACGAGTGGCTGCCCGACGCCGTCGAGCTGACCGCTCTGCTGGCATCCGGTCCGCTGGAGCCGCACGACGCCTACCAAATGGTCAGTCAGATCGCCTCCGCGATGGCTGCCGCGCACCGCGAGGGCCTGGCCCATCTGCGGCTGAACCCCAACGCCGTGCTGCGCACCTCCAGCGGCCAGTGGCGTATCCGCGGCCTCGCCGTGAACGCCGCACTGCGCGGCATCAGTTCCGACACCCCGCAACGCACCGACACGGAGTCCGTCGGCGCGCTCCTGTACGCGGGGCTCACCCAGCGCTGGCCGTACGAGAGTGACGCCTACGGCCTGTCGGGGCTGCCCAAGGACGTCGGCCTGATCGCACCCGACCAGGTGCGGGCCGGTGTCCACCGCGGTCTGTCCGAGCTCTCCATGCGCGCCCTCGCCAACGACGGGGCGACCGCCTCCCGCCACGAGTCCCCGTGCACGACGCCGGAGGAACTGGTGAAGGCGATCGGTGAGATGCCCCGCATCCGCCCGCCTGAGCCGACGTTCACCGCGCCACCGGAGTACCAGCGCACCACGTACCAGCAGGGCACGTACGGCCGCCCGGCGCCGCACCCCGGCGCCGCCCAGCGGGTGCCCGCTCCTCCGGCCCCGCTGCAGAGCCGCACCGGCAAGGCTCTGAAGTGGGCTGTCTCCGCCCTCCTCATCGCCGCTCTGGGCCTGGGCAGCTGGCAGCTCGCCGACGCGCTCATGGACAGCGGCAACAAGTCGGACGACACGAACAAGACGCATACGACGGACGGCAACGACAAGAACGGCGACAAGACCAACCCGGGCAAGGCTCTTGGGATCCAGGGGTCTCAGGAGTTCGTCGCGAAGGGCGACGCCCAGCACCCCAATGACGTCGAGAAGACGTATGACGGCAAAAGCTCCACCTACTGGAAGACCAACACCTTCGTAGGGGGCCCGGCGCTCGCACCGTACAAACCGGGCGTGGGCATCATCTACAACCTCGGATCGACGCAGAAGCTCACCACGGCAACGGTCGGGCTCCGCTACCCCGGCAATCACACCACCGTCGACCTGTACTCTGCCGACTCACTCACGCCGTCGTCACTGACAGGAATGACGAAGATCGGCACCATCACCACGAACGGGACCACCGCCACGGTGAAGATCTCCAAGTCGGTGAAGACGCAGTACGTCCTCGTGTGGCTCACCGCTGTGCCGTACTCGGGCTCGGACCCGAGTGCCTATACCGGCGCCGGCTACAAGCAGGCGATCACCGAAGTGAAGTTCACCGGCTGACAGCTCACCGCATCCAAGGGGAGGGGGTCCGATGGCAGATGACACCGCATACGGCGACGCAAGCGATCAGGACCTCCTGGCCCGCCATGTAAAGGGCGACCCGGACGCCTTCGGTGAGCTTGTGCGGCGTCATCGTGACCGGCTCTGGGCGGTGGCCCTGAGGACGCTGGGAGACCGCGAGGAGGCCGCTGACGCCGTTCAGGACGCCCTCGTGTCCGCCTATCGGGCCGCCCACACCTTCCGAGGACAGTCGGCCGTCACGACGTGGCTGCACCGGATCACGGTGAACGCCTGCCTCGACCGCGCCCGGAAGGCAGCCTCGCGCAAAACCTCCCCCGTCGACGACACCGAGCGGCTGGAGCAGCTGCTGGAGCCGCACGAGGAAGCATCGGCTCCTGCGGAGCGCAACGATCTGCATCGTCAGCTGTTCGAAGCACTGGGCACGCTGCCGCCCGACCAACGGGCCGCTCTCGTCCTCGTCGACATGCAGGGATACCCGGTCGCCGAAGCCGCGCGTCTGCTGGACGTCCCGACCGGCACGGTGAAGAGCCGCTGTGCCCGCGGCAGAGCCAGACTCCTGCCGCTGCTCACCCATCTACGGCCGGAAAACGCCAGTGGAGGAAAGGGACGGGGCGAGGGGCGGAACCGGACCCAGGGGACATCCGTCCCACCGGCAGCAGGACCGCCGACCGACGGTCCACGCGATACCGGGCCAAGCGATTCAACTGCTGTGAAGGGCGGAGGTGGGCGAGCGTGACATCCACGACGGACATGGCCGGACACCCGGACGTCACCGAAATCTCCGACCTCACCGAAGGGCTCCTTCCGCCGTCCCGCACCACCGACGTACGACGGCACCTGGACGAGTGCGAGCTCTGCGCAGACGTCTACGTGTCACTGGAAGAGATCCGAGGGCTGCTCGGCTCGGTGCCAGGCCCGACACGCATGCCCGCCGATGTCGCCGGCCGGATCGACGCCGCCCTCGCGGCCGAGGCACTGCTGAACGCGACGGCACCCGATGCCACGGACACGCCCACGTTCGTCGACTCGTCCCGTTCCATGGACGACAGCGACGACAGCGCACGTGTTTCACGTGAAACATCGGCAACGGCAGACCGCCCCACAGGGCACGCCCGCACCTCCACCACCGGACCGGGCCGCAAGGAACGCAAGAGGGGCGGACGCCGCAGGGCCGCCATCTTGGGTACGGTCTTCACGGTCGCCGCACTGGGCTTCGGGTCCGTCCTGCTGTCGACGCTGAACGACGGGAAACCGCCCGCCACCGAAGCCCAGGGCCGGGAGTCCGCCACCGCGGACACCTTCTCGGAATCCAAGCTGGAGAACCAGATCGCCGGTCTCCTCAAGAACCAGGGCTCGGACAGCGGCTCCCATGCTCCGCACAGCCTCGGCGTAGAGGGTGGCACCAACCAGCCCAAGGTCTTCAAGGAGCCCACGGTTCCGGACTGCGTCCAACAGGGCATCGGACGCACCGACCCGGCGCTCGCAACGAAGCAAGGGACCTACAAGGGGACGGACGCCTTGCTCGTGGTCATGTCCGACGCCTCCGCCAGCTCTCGGGTGACGGCGTACGTCGTGGATACGACCTGTGTGAGTCACCCGTCGTCCGCCAAGGCGAAGGTTCTCCTGACGCACTCCTACATCCGTCCCTGAGCGCACATGCTTCGTCTCCGCTCTGCGTGGTATCCCGTACGGTGCGCCGTCTCCGTGTGCCCGGACACAGCGGGAATGCGCGCCCCTTAGGATCCGTTGGGTGGGATGAGAGTTCTGAGAGGGGCTCCCACCCGGTCCGACGACGCAGTCCAGAGACGAGGAATCAAGCCGTGAGCGACGTTCGTAACGTGATCATCATCGGCTCCGGGCCCGCCGGCTACACGGCGGCGCTCTACACCGCGCGCGCGTCGCTGAAGCCGCTGGTGTTCGAGGGCGCCGTCACCGCCGGTGGCGCGCTCATGAACACCACCGACGTGGAGAACTTCCCGGGCTTCCAGGACGGCATCATGGGCCCCGAGCTCATGGACAACATGCGCGCCCAGGCCGAGCGTTTCGGCGCCGAGCTCGTCCCGGACGATGTCGTCTCCGTCGACCTGACCGGTGAGATCAAGACCGTCACCGACACCGCAGGCACCGTGCACAAGGCGAAGGCCGTCATCGTCACCACCGGCTCCCAGCACCGCAAGCTCGGTCTGCCGAACGAGGACGCGCTCTCCGGGCGCGGGGTCTCCTGGTGCGCCACCTGTGACGGCTTCTTCTTCAAGGACCAGGACATCGCCGTGATCGGCGGCGGCGACACCGCGATGGAAGAGGCCACCTTCCTCTCCCGCTTCGCCAAGTCCGTGACGATCGTCCACCGCCGGCACACCCTGCGCGCCTCCAAGGCGATGCAGGAGCGCGCCTTCGCCGACCCGAAGATCAAGTTCGTGTGGGACAGCGAGGTCGCCGAGATCCAGGGCGACCCCAAGCTCTCGGGTCTGAAGCTGCGCAACCTCAAGACCGGCGAGCTCTCGGACCTGGCGGTCACCGGGCTGTTCATCGCGATCGGCCACGACCCGCGCACCGAACTCTTCAAGGGCCAGCTCGACCTGGACGAGGAGGGCTACCTCAAGGTCGCCTCCCCCTCCACTCGCACCAACCTGACCGGTGTGTTCGCTGCCGGCGACGTCGTCGACCACACCTACCGCCAGGCGATCACTGCGGCCGGCACCGGCTGCTCCTCTGCTCTCGACGCCGAGCGCTTCCTCGCCGCCCTCGCAGACGAGGAGCAGGCGGAGCCCGAGAAGACCTCTGTCTGACCCCCATCCGCCCCACGCACCAACCAGTTAAGGAGCCCGCCGTGGCCGGCACCCTCAAGAACGTGACCGACGACTCCTTCGAGCAGGACGTCCTCAAGAGCGACAAGCCCGTCCTGGTGGACTTCTGGGCCGCCTGGTGCGGTCCGTGCCGCCAGATCGCTCCGTCCCTCGAGGCGATCGCCTCCGAGTACGGCGACAAGATCGAGGTCGTCAAGCTCAACATCGACGAGAACCCGGGTACGGCCGCCAAGTACGGCGTCATGTCCATCCCGACGCTGAACGTCTACCAGGGCGGCGAGGTCGCCAAGACCATCGTCGGTGCGAAGCCGAAGGCCGCGATCGTCCGCGACCTCGAGGACTTCATCGCCGAGTAGTCGACGGAGCCGTCGAACCGACGGGGCATGTTTCACGTGAAACATGAATGGGCCAACCCCTCAGGGTTGGCCCATTCGCTTGTCCGAGTGTCCTTCAAAGCGGCCTCAGCACCGGCTCCTTCTGCACAGCCCCCAGCAGCCGGTCGAGCGCCATCTCCACGTCTTCCTTCCAGGAGAGCGTCGTCCGCAGCTCCAGCCTCAGACGCGGGTACGTCGGGTGAGTTCGCACCGTCTTGAAGCCGACGGCCAGGAGATGGTCGGCAGGCAGAACACACGCGGGTTCCTTCCACCGTGCATCCCCGAAGGCCTCGATGGCCTTGAAACCCCGTCGCAGCAGATCCTTGGCGACTGTCTGGACCATGACCCGCCCGAGCCCCTGCCCCTGATAGCCCGGCATGATGAACGCCGTCATCAGCTGCACCGCGTCCGGCGAGACGGGGCTCGTGGGGAACGCCGTGGAGCGGGGAACATACGCCGGAGGGGCGTAGAGGACGAAGCCCACCGGTACGTCGTCGACGTAGACGACCCGACCGCAGGACCCCCAGTCCAGCAGGACCGCCGAGATCCATGCTTCCTTCTCCAGGGCGGACGTGCCGGCTTTTACCGCGGCCTCACCGCTGACTGGGTCCAACTCCCAGAGGACACACGCGCGACAGCGCTTGGGAAGGTCCGGAAGGTTGTCCAGCGTGAGCGGTACGAGCCGACGCCCCATGAAGGCTGTTCCTCGCTTCCTTCGCCCGCGGCATCGCGAGCGGCTGTCAGAGCGCTCCGTTCCCTGAGGAGGCTGCCGACGAAGCCGCCGACCGCGCCCAGCCCAAGGCCCGCGCTCACCAGTTCGGTGCGGCTCATCGTTCGCATGGCCCCTGTCCCCCTCTCAGAGGTACTGCCAGGTGGATGCGCCATACCCGAACGCATCGTATCCACGAAGCGATTCCATCGATACCGCCTGAAAGCAAAGAGCGGGCCGTGTTCCGGTACACACCGGACACGGCCCGCTCTGTCGGCCTACCGAGCAGGTTCGCCCTGTCGGCTACAGCCTCTCTAGGCTTCGTCGTCCTCGGCGTCGTCCTCCAGAAGGCTCTTCTGAAGCACCGGTCCCTCGCCGGGAGCGAGGCTGCTGAGGATCCGCTCAAGGTCCTCCATGGAGGCGAACTCGACGGTGATCTTGCCCTTCTTCTGTCCCAGATCGACCTTCACCCGCGTCTCGAAACGGTCCGAGAGACGGGTTGCGAGGTCACTCAGCGCCGGGGAGACCCGGGCGCCGGCCCGCGGGCCCTTCGAGCGCTGGGCCGTCTGCGGACGCGAACCCATGAGGGTCACGATCTCCTCGACGGCCCGCACCGACAGCCCCTCGGCAACGATCCGATGGGCCAGCCGATCCTGCTCCTCCGAGTCCTCGACAGAGAGCAGCGCCCTCGCATGACCGGCGGAGAGGACCCCGGCAGCCACCCGGCGCTGGACCGCCGGCGAGAGCTTCAGCAGACGCAGCGTGTTGGAGACCTGCGGACGGGACCGGCCGATACGGTCGGCCAGCTGATCGTGCGTGCAGTTGAAGTCCTTCAGAAGCTGGTCGTAGGCGGCTGCCTCTTCCAGCGGGTTCAGCTGCGCCCGGTGGAGGTTCTCCAGGAGGGCGTCCAGGAGGAGCTTGTCGTCCTCCGTGGCCCGCACGATCGCGGGGATCGCCTCAAGACCGGCCTCACGGCAGGCACGCCAGCGCCGCTCGCCCATGATGAGTTCGTAGCGGGCGGGACCCAGCTGCCGTACGACGACCGGCTGGAGAAGGCCGACCTCCTTGATGGAGGTGACGAGTTCCTGCAGCGCGTCCTCGTCGAAGACCTCACGCGGCTGGCGCGAGTTCGGCGTGATGGAGTCAAGAGGGAGCTCCGCGAAGTGGGCGCCCATGGGAGGTGCGGACGCCTCCGCGGCGCCGTTCAGCGACGGCTCCTCGGTTTCATGTGAAACAGGCGGCAACGCGGCCACCTTCGCCGCGGCCACTCCGCGCTCGGTCGTCAGTACCGGAACCGCCGACGGGGACGCAGAACCAGCGCCCCCCATCGCGGCCGGGGCCGGCGTCTTCTCCGTCGGTGCAGCAGGGATCAGTGCGCCTAGACCACGGCCCAAACCCCTCCGTCGCTCGCTCACTGAATACCCTCCACCATGCTCGGATCGTTCTGAGCGCCGATGTGGGCATGCTTCGCGTCGTAAGTCATACCGACACCCTTCAGCGCCATTTCTCGTGCCGCCTCAAGATAGGACAGGGCACCGCTCGATCCCGGATCGTAGGTCAGGACCGTCTGTCCATAGCTCGGCGCTTCGGAGATGCGGACCGAGCGCGGAATGCTCGTCCGCAGCACCTCGTCACCGAAGTGACTGCGCACCTCGTCGGCGACCTGGGACGCCAGGCGCGTCCTGCCGTCGTACATGGTGAGCAGGATCGTCGATACATGCAGCGTGGGGTTGAGGTGCCCCCGCACCAGGTCGACGTTGCGCAGAAGCTGTCCCAGGCCCTCCAGTGCGTAGTACTCGCACTGGATCGGGATGAGGACCTCCGCACCGGCCACCAGCGCGTTGACCGTCAACAGGCCGAGCGAAGGGGGACAGTCGATCAGGATGTAGTCCAGTGGCTGCTCGTAGGCCTGGATGGCTCGTTGCAGCCGACTCTCCCGCGCCACCAGGGACACCAGCTCGATCTCCGCACCGGCGAGATCGATCGTGGCAGGGGCACAGAAGAGACCCTCGACATCGGGGACTGGCTGGACGACTTCCGCGAGGGGTTTGCTTTCGACCAGAACGTCGTAGATGGACGGGACTTCGGCGTGATGGTCGATCCCCAGCGCAGTGGATGCGTTGCCCTGTGGGTCGAGGTCGATCACCAGGACTCGGCCGCCGTGCAGGGCCAGGGAAGCGGCAAGGTTGACGGTCGTTGTCGTCTTGCCGACGCCGCCCTTCTGGTTGGCGACGACCATGACGCGTGTCTGCTCAGGCCGAGGCAGGCCCTCACCTGCGCGGCCCAGAGCCTCCACCGCCAATTGGGCAGCACGACCGATCGGAGTGTCGTCCATGGGGGGCGGTGTTTCACGTGAAACATCCGCCCCCATCGACTCGGTACGGGGACCGGGGACCGGATCGGTCATCGGTCCCGCGATGTTGGCGTCGGACCGCAAGGATTCACTCTCCTCGACTTCAGGCTCGCAATGAACAGAGCCTCCCATGCCTTCGGGGTCGTGAACCAGTGAGGCCTGTTCTTCTGTGGAGAAAACCACCTCTGTGGACAACTCCGTGCCCCCCTCGGGGGACTGAGCGCCGTCGGATACGGGTGCCTCTGCGAGTGAACCGAGAGGCTTGCGGTCGCGGGGTTCGGCCGCGGCGCGGCCGCGGCTGATGATGCCGTGCAGCAAGGAGCGACGTTTCACGTGAAACACGATGCACAGCAGTAGTGCCCGAAATGAGGCGACACTCCGGCGTGCGTAGGTTTGGCAGCTTGTGTGGAGTACGTCTCGTCGTCAGGGCGGATCAGCGGCGACGACGTGTTCGCCCGGTACGAGCGGCCTTGGCCTTCTTCGCCGCGAAGCGCACACCGCCGGGACTCTCCCCGACCTCGACCCTCACAACCGTGGACAGAGGATCCACCACCCCTTCGCCCACATGCAGAATGGATGTCTCCACGGCACCGAGCTTGCTCAACGCCGTGGACGCGCTCTTGAGCTCCTCCTCAGCGGTGTCCCCCTTGAGCGCAAGCATCTCCCCGTACGGCCGCAGCAGCGGAATGCCCCACGTGGCCAGTCGATCCAGCGGAGCCACCGCCCGGGCCGTCACGACATGGACCGGCGGCACCGTGCCCATGACCTCCTCGGCACGGCCACGGACGACCGTCACATGATCCAGGCCCAGCAGCTCCACGACCTCGGTGAGGAAGTTCGTACGCCGCAGCAGAGGCTCCAGCAGCGTGATCTTCAGGTCCTCACGGACAAGCGCCAGGGGAATGCCCGGCAGGCCGGCACCCGAGCCGACGTCGCACACGGTCACGCCCTCGGGCACGACCTCGGAAAGCACCGCGCAGTTCAGCAGGTGCCGCTCCCACAGGCGAGGCACCTCACGCGGCCCGATCAGACCACGCTTCACACCCGCCTCAGCGAGCAGCTCCGCATAGCGGACCGCGTCCGCGAAGCGATCGCCGAACACCTCACGCGCCTGCTCGGGCGCGGGGGGAAGCTCCGCTGCCTCCGTCACGGGAACCGTCCTTCCGTACCGCATCAGCGCACCGGGCGCCGAGCAACAGAACTATCAGGCTGACAAAGTTCGGCCCCGCCTGCGCTACAGACGGGGCCGGAGGAACGTACGGGCCGATCAGGCGGGGAGCACGACGACGAAGCGCTGCGGCTCCTCGCCTTCGGACTCGCTGCTAAGGCCCGCGGCCTTGACCGCGTCGTGCACGACCTTGCGCTCGAACGGAGTCATCGGCTTCATCTTCACGGGCTCGCCGGTGCTCCTGACCTCGGCGGCCGCCTTCGCACCCAGCTCGGAGAGCTCGGCACGCTTCTTGGCGCGGTAGCCGCCGATGTCCAGCATCAGCCGACTGCGGTCCCCGGTCTCCCGGTGCACGGCCAGGCGCGTGAGCTCCTGGAGCGCCTCAAGCACCTCACCGTCACGGCCGACCAGCTTCTGCAGGTCTCGGCCGGCCGCGTCGCTGACGATCGAGACAGCGGCGCGGTCGGCCTCAACGTCCATGTCGATGTCGCCGTCGAGATCGGCGATGTCCAGCAGACCCTCGAGGTAGTCCGCCGCGATCTCGCCCTCCTGCTCCAGGCGGGTCAGGGTGTCTGCACCCTCGGCAGCGGCGGAGGTGGTGCCTTCCGTCACGGGATGGGCTCCTTCTTACTTCTTGGACGGGGACTTGGGGCGCTGTGGGCCCTTGCGCTGCCCGGACTGGGCCTTGCTGCGGGTGCCGCCGGGCTTCGGCTCGGCCTTCTTCGCAGCAGTGGAGGGCTTGGCGTCCTCCGGCTCATCGGACTTGCTCAGCGACGTCTTCGACTCGGATTCGTCGGCCGCCTTCGGTGCGCCGGACTGGCGCTGGGCCTTGCTCTGCCGCTTGGGCTGCTGGCGCTTGGGGGCGGCGCCACCGGTCGTCGGCGTACCGTCCTCGGTCTGGGCAGCTACGGCGCTTTCGCTCTTCACCACGGTGCCGTCGGCCTGGGCCGCAAGGCCCGACTTGTTCAGACCGTTGATGAACTTGCGCTCGAACTCGTTACGGTCGCGGCCCTTGGTGACGATCGCCTTGATGATGGTGCGCTCACTGCGCTTGCGGGTCTTGCCGTGGTGCGTGACGTGCTTGGTCAGGCGCTCCAGGTAGGCGGCCTGCGCCTTGGAACCCGGGGTCGGGTTGTTGTGGATGACGTACATCTGCTGACCCATGGTCCACACGTTGGTGGTCAGCCAGTACACGAGGACACCGACCGGGAAGTTGATGCCGAAGACGGCGAACATGACCGGGAAGACATACATCAGCATCTTCTGCTGCTGCATGAACGGCGTCTTCACCGTGGTGTCGACGTTCTTCGTCATCAGCTGGCGCTGCGTGTAGAACTGCGACGCCGACATCATCACGATCATGATCGCGGTGACGACCCGGACGTCGGTCAGCGTGGCGCCGAGCTGGGCGACCTTGTCGGCGCTGTCCGTGAACTTCGCGGCAAGCGGGGCGCCGAAGATATGCGCCTTACGGGCGCTGGCAAGCAACGAATCGTCGATGACGCCGATCGTCTTGCCCGTCGCGATGCCGTTGAGCACGTGGTACAGAGCG
>Ga0307512_10005793_pt1 | contig 12730 bp, 12 predicted proteins | sample 14_EM_MG_FD_200267 | JGI IMG/M metagenome (GOLD analysis project Ga0307512, IMG submission 200267) | Populus trichocarpa ectomycorrhiza microbial communities from riparian zone in the Pacific Northwest, United States - 14_EM | ecosystem: Host-associated > Plants > Roots > Unclassified | place... | reverse complement strand
AGTTGGCCGAGTGCGGTGCGAGGGCGTCGGGGCCGGCCTGTGCGGGCGGCCGGGCGTCCTGCGTCGATTCTCGCTGCCGTCCCGGGCCTGTGTGTCGTACTACGACCATGTGGTGCGGGAAGCCGATCCGCAGCACGGCGGCGGCCGCGGCCGCGGCGAGAACCACGAGAGCGGCCAGGAGCAGGGCCCGGTGGTAGCCGTGGTGCAGCAGCGGGGCGACGACCAGCGGGCCCAGGATCTGGCCCACGGAGTACCCGGCCGTCAGCAGTGCGACCGAGCGGGGGAACCGCAGGTGGGCTCCGGTGGCCAGGGCGAGGGTGCTGACGCCCAGGAAGGTGGCGCCGAACAGGACCGCCGAGACGAGGGCGGCTGCCGTACCGCCGATCAGCGCGGGCAGGGCGATGCCGGCCGCCTGGATCACAAGCGCGGCGATCAGCAGGCCCGGGCGGGACCAGCGGCGCCCGAGCCGGGCCCACAGCGCCGGAGAGGGTACGACGGCCAGCCCCACGAGCACCCAGGCGCCGCTGCCGACCCAGCCGGGGGAACCCTGCCCGATGGCCGCGACCAGGAAGGTCCCGGCGACGATGTAGCCGAGGCCCTCCAGGGTGTAGCTGACGAACAGCGCACTGAACCAGCGGAGTGTGCGCGGTGCCGTGGGCCCTGAGGTCGGGGCGGCCGCGGTCGGGGCGGCTTCGGGCCGGAGGTTCCAGGAGCCGGCCGTGAGCAGTGCGGCGAGCGCTGCCGACGCCCACCAGGCGGTCCGCCAGTCGGCCACGGATCGCAGGACCAGGACCAGCAGGCCGGACAGCGCGATACCGCCGCCCACACCGCCGAACGCCCAGCCGGACAGGTGCGGCGGGTGTTCTCGCAGGTGGTGCAGGAGGGAACCGGCCGCGACGACGAAGACCAGGGCGCTCGCCACCCCGGCCAGCAGCCGCAGGGCGACCCACAGCGCGGTGCTGTGGGTGAAGGGCATCGCGGCGAGTGTCGCGGTCAGCACGAGCAGGGAGCCGCGCAGGACGGTGCGCGCACGGACCAGTGCGGGGAACAGGATGCCCGCGAGCGCCCCGACGAAGTAGCCCACGTAATTGGCGGTGGCCAGGTTCGCTCCGGCACCGGCGGACAGGCCCGCCTGGGCGTGCATCAGGGGCAGGATCGGGGTGTACACGAAACGGCCGACTCCCATGCCTGCGGCAAGCGCCGCCGCGGCCTGGGCGACATGGGTCCAGGGGGAGAAGGGAGCACTCATCGGGTGCCGTCGGCCCGCCCCGGGTCGTTCGGGTGGGACTCCAGCGGGGTGACGGCGAGGGTCATCCACGGGCGCAGGGGCAGGGTGCCGAGCACCTTCTCGTGGAGCTCCGCCTCGTCGCCGGCCCGCCACACGCCGATGCTGCGCAACTCGCCCACGGGGCGCCACAGCCGGGCCAGATGGCCCGTGGCCGCCAGCTCCTTCGAACGAACGGACTCGGCGGCGCGTCGCCGGTCGACCTCCTCCTGAGGGGTGCCCTCGGGGATGGTGGTGGTGATCTCGACCAGGAACTCGCGCATGATCTCTCTCCGTTGCTCGGCAGCCATGCGGATGTTCTGCGGCAGGCTGAAATCCGCTGTCCCCATCGTGCGCCCGCCACCAGCACCGATGCCACGACCGGCTTCCTCGCTGCTGATAGGCGCGGCCTCCCAGCGCGCGTAGCATGACGCGCGTGGAACTGCGCCAGCTGCGGTACTTCATTGCCGTCGCCGAGGAACTGAACTTCGGCCGGGCCGCCGAGCGGCTGCTCATCGCGGGCCCCTCGCTCTCCCAGCAGATCAAGGCCCTCGAACGGGACCTGGGCGTCCGGCTGTTCGACCGGGACCGCCGCTCGGTCTCCCTCACCCCGGCCGGTGCCGCCCTCCTCCCGCACACCCGCGCCCTGCTGGAACGGGCCGAGGACCTCCAGCGCCGGGCCGGCCGGCTGTCCGGCTCGCAGCCGGTACGGCTCGGTTACGTCAACTGGCTTCCGCCGGACCTGACTTCACGTACCGCCGCGGTGGCCCAGGTGCATGTCGACGCGTGGGTCGCTCCCTCGCACACCCAGGCCGCCCGGGTCGCCGACGGCAGCCTGGACCTCGCCGTGTGCTGGGTACGCACCGAGGACCTCAAGCGGCTCGGGCTACGGGCCCGGCTCCTGGGCGCCGACCGGCTGTACGCCGTCGCCAAGGGCGGCGACACGAGCGACGTACCCGAGGTGGCGGCCCGGGACACCGACGTCCTCATCGACGACGACATCACCTCCTGGGCGTCCTGGAACGTCTACGCCGAGGAGCTGGCACAGGCCGCCGACGCCCGTACGGTGCACATCTCGGACGGGGCCATCACCGGCCCCGCCTTCTTCGACCACGTCCGCCGATGCCGCCGCCCGGTCCTCAACTCGCCCAAGGGGCAGACCACTCCGCTTCCGCCGGATCTGGTCCGCCGCGAGATCGTCGCGCCGAAGGTCTTCTGGACCTGGTCCCTGGTCCGGCGCGAGAGCGAGGACCGCGCCGGGGTCCTCGCCACCGCCGACGCCCTCTGCGACGGCGTCGGCGACCTCGGGATCCACGCCCCGGACGCCTGGCTGCCCGCCGACGACCCGTACGCACTCCCGCGCTGATCTGCACTGCGAGCCTGAGCCTCGCAGGCGGGAGGAAACGGGTCCCGCCCATACCCCCTCTGACCTTTGACGTTGTCGCTCCGCCCGACCTACCTTCCAAATAGTCGACCGGTCGGCTAGTACCGGTCACCGCATTCGGAGAAGGTCATCATGAGCACTCAGAACCAGAAGGTCGCGGTCATCACCGGCGCATCGCAGGGCATCGGCGCCGCCCTCGTCGAGGGCTACCGCAAGCTCGGACACGCGGTTGTCGCGACCTCGCGCACCATCGCCCCCAGCGACGACGCGGACATCCTGACCGTGCAGGGCGACATCGCCGACCCGGCCACCGCCGAGCGCGTGATCGCCGCCGCCGTCGAGCGCTTCGGACGTGTGGACACCCTGGTCAACAACGCGGGCGTCTTCGTCGCCAAGCCGTTCACGGACTACACGGCCGACGACTACGCCGCCGTGACCGGTATCAACGTCACCGGCGTCTTCCACCTCACCCAGCTGGCCGTGCCGCACCTGCTCGCCCAGGGCGGCGGACACATCGTCAACGTCACCACCAGCCTGGTCGACAACGCGGACGCCAACGTCCCTTCCGTCCTGGCATCGTTGACCAAGGGCGGTCTGCAGTCCGCCACCAAGTCCCTCGCCGTCGAGTACGCCACCCGCGGCATCCGCGTCAACGCCGTGTCGCCCGGCACCATCAAGACCCCCATGCACGCGGAGGAGACGCATGACTTCCTCGCCGCCCTGCACCCGGTGGGCCGGATGGGCGAAGTGAGCGACATCGTCGACGCCGTGCTCTTCCTGGAGACCGCTCCGTTCGTCACGGGCGAGATCCTGCACGTCGACGGCGGCATGAGCGCCGGACACTGAAATCACTCGACAGCACTCCTCAGCACTTTTCAACACGCTGACCTCACGCGACATCACTCGACGGGAGAAACCCCGATGAACACCACGACGGACAGCGACACGATCCTGCGCGGCGTCCTCGACCGCTGGAAGTCGGCCGTCGACGCCCATGACCCGCAGGGGGTCGCGTCCGCCTTCAGCGAGGACGCGATCTTCCAGGGCCTGCACCCCTACAGCGTCGGACGGCAGGGCATCGCCGAGTACTACGACTCCCAGCCGCTGGGCATGACAGCCGCGTACCGCATTCTCGAAACCCGACGGCTCGCGGACGACCTGGTACTCGGGTACCTGGACGTCGATTTCTCGTTCACCGACCGGCCCACCCTCACCGTCAAGCTGGCCATCCTGGCGAAGCGCGCGGAGGAGGACTGGTCCATCGTCCACTACCAGGTGTCCCGCCTGGACTAGGGCCTGGACGGGCCCTGTTCGTCCGGGCCCGACGGAAGGCACGCCATGGCCGACCTGCGTCTCGGTGTCCTCGGTTTCGGACTGCGCGGTCCGCTCGCCGTCACCGCCCACCGCCCCGGACGGGGCGCGCGTGTGACGGTCGTCGCGGACCACGATCCGGTACGCCGGGACCGGGCCACCGAGCGCATCGGCGGGGTGCGGACGGTCGACGACCCTCAGAAGGTCGTCGAGGACCCGGACGTCGACGCCGTGCTCGTCCTCACCCCGGACCACACCCACGCCGGCCTCGCCTGCGCGGTCCTGCGCGCACACAAGCCCGTCTTCGTCGAGAAGCCCCTCGACATCACGGTCGAGCGCTGCGACCGCATCCTGCGCACCGCCCGCGAGATGGGCACGCGCCTCTACGTCGGCCACAACATGCGGCACATGCCGGTGATCCGGCTGATGCGCGACATCATCGCCCGGGGCGACATCGGCACGGTGAAGACGGTGTGGGTCCGCCACTTCGTCGGATACGGCGGCGACTGGTACTTCAAGGACTGGCACGCCGAACGGCGTTACACCACCGGCCTGTTGCTGCAGAAGGGCGCCCACGACATCGACGTACTGCACTGGCTGGCGGGCGGATACACCCGGCAGGTGCAAGCCTTCGGCGACCTCATGGTGTACGGCGACAATCCGCACCGCCGAGCGCCCGGCGAGCCGAAGACCGCCGACTGGTACACGGAGGACGGCCACTGGCCGCCGCACACCCAGCGGGCGCTCAATCCCGCGATCGACGTCGAGGACGTCTCGCTGGTCAACATGCGCCTGGACAACGGAGTGCTGGCCGCCTACCAGCAGTGCCACTTCACCCCCGACTACTGGCGCAACTACACCGTCGTCGGCGACGCGGGCCGCCTGGAGAACTTCGGGGACGGGCCCGGGGGAGTGGTGCGGGTCTGGAACTCCCGGCGCTCCGGCTACCGCGAGCGGGCCGACGCCGAGTACCCGGTGCCGGAGGTGGAAGAAGACGCCGAGCACGGCGGAGCGGACCCGCTGATCATCGACGAGTTCCTGCGCTTCGTACGGCAGGGAGGGCCCACCGACACCTCACCGGTGGCCGCACGGATGGCGGTGGCGGCCGGGTTCGGCGCGACGCGGTCACTGCGCGAGGGCGGGGCCGTACAGGAGATTCCGGCCCTGGACGCGGAGCTGGCCGCCTACTTCGAGCGGGGACAGGAGTGAAGCGGGGGCGGGTGTGAAGCGGAGCTGCGGCGCGGCTTAAGAAATCCTCGATGGACCGGGTGCGGCGTGATACGGAAGATTGCTGAGCAATTCCACCCCTCTCCCCGGATGCGGGCGCCTTCGGCATGCCCGGACCCGGGGGTCGCACCCACAGGAGCCGTAGCGGTGAAGGCGCTGGTCAAGGAGAAGGCGGAGCCCGGGCTGTGGCTCGCGGACGTCCCGGAGCCGGGCGTCGGGCCCGGAGACGTACTGATCAAGGTGCTGCGCACCGGCATCTGCGGCACCGACCTGCACATCCGGGCCTGGGACGGCTGGGCGCAGCAGGCGATCCGCACCCCGCTCGTGCTCGGGCACGAGTTCGTCGGCGAAGTCGCGGAGACCGGGCGGGACGTCACGGACATCGCCGTCGGCGACCGGGTCAGCGGCGAGGGACACCTCGTGTGCGGCAAGTGCCGCAACTGCCAGGCCGGGCGGCGGCACCTGTGCCGGGCCACGGTCGGGCTCGGCGTCGGACGGGACGGAGCCTTCGCCGAGTACGTCGCTCTGCCGGCCACCAATGTCTGGGTGCACCGGGTCCCCGTCGACCTCGACGTCGCCGCGATCTTCGACCCGTTCGGCAACGCCGTGCACACGGCCCTCTCCTTCCCGCTGGTCGGCGAGGACGTACTCATCACGGGGGCCGGCCCGATCGGCCTGATGGCCGCCGCGGTGGCCCGGCACGCGGGCGCCCGCAACGTCGTCGTCACCGACGTCAGCGAGGAGCGGCTCGAACTGGCGCGCAAGATCGGGGTGAGTCTCGCGTTGAATGTGTCCCATGCTCAGATCGCCGACAGCCAGCGGGAGTTGGGGCTGCGCGAGGGCTTCGACATCGGTCTGGAGATGTCCGGCCGTCCCGAAGCCATGCGCGACATGATCGCCAACATGACGCACGGCGGCCGTATCGCCGTGCTCGGCCTGCCCGCCCAGGAGTTCGCGGTCGACTGGGCCCGGATCGTCACCTCGATGATCACCATCAAGGGCATCTACGGGCGCGAGATGTTCGAGACCTGGTACGCCATGTCGGTGCTGCTGGAAGGCGGCCTCGACCTGTCGCCCGTGATCACCGGCCGGTACGGCTACGGCGACTTCGAGGCGGCGTTCGGCGACGCGGCGAGCGGCCGCGGCGGCAAGGTCATCCTCGACTGGACCGCGTAACTCCCTTTCGGCGAAGGCATTTTAGGAGCTTCCCTCATGTTCGACTCCGTGCGCGACGACCTCAGCGCCACCCTCGACGAGATCCGCGCCGCCGGCCTGCACAAGCCCGAGCGCGTGATCGGCACCCCACAGTCCTCGACCGTGAACGTCACCGCGGGCGGCCGCCCCGGCGAGGTCCTCAACTTCTGCGCCAACAACTACCTCGGCCTCGCCGACCACCCCGAGGTCGTCGCCGCGGCCCACGAGGCCCTGGACCGCTGGGGCTACGGCATGGCGTCGGTCCGCTTCATCTGCGGCACCCAGGAGGTGCACAAGCAGCTGGAAGCGCGGCTGTCCGGCTTCCTCGGCCAGGAGGACACGATCCTGTACTCCTCCTGCTTCGACGCCAACGGCGGTGTCTTCGAGACGCTGCTCGGCCCCGAGGACGCGGTGATCTCCGACGCCCTCAACCACGCCTCGATCATCGACGGCATCCGCCTCTCCAAGGCCCGCCGCCTGCGCTACGCCAACCGTGATCTGGCCGATCTGGAACGGCAGTTGAAGGACGCGTCCGACGCGCGGCGCCGGCTGATCGTCACGGACGGCGTCTTCTCCATGGACGGCTACGTGGCACCGCTCCGCGAGATCTGCGACCTCGCCGACCGCTACGACGCCATGGTCATGGTCGACGACTCCCATGCAGTCGGCTTCGTCGGCCCCGGCGGCCGCGGCACCCCCGAGCTGCACGGCGTGATGGACCGCGTCGACATCATCACGGGCACCCTCGGCAAGGCCCTGGGCGGTGCCTCCGGCGGCTACGTGGCCGCCCGCGCCGAGATCGTCGCCCTGCTGCGCCAGCGCTCGCGGCCGTACCTTTTCTCGAACACGCTCGCCCCCGTGATCGCCGCGGCCTCGCTGAAGGTGCTCGACCTGCTGGAGTCGGCGGACGACCTGCGCGTCCGGCTCGCCGAGAACACCGCGCTGTTCCGCCGCCGGATGACCGAGGAGGGCTTCGAGATCCTCCCCGGCGACCACGCCATCGCGCCCGTGATGATCGGCGACGCGACCAGGGCGGGCCGCCTCGCGGAGCTGCTGCTGGAACGGGGTGTGTACGTGATCGGCTTCTCGTACCCCGTCGTCCCGCAGGGGCAGGCCCGCATCCGCGTCCAGCTGTCCGCCGCGCACTCCACGGACGACGTCCATCGCGCCGTGGACGCCTTCGTGGCGGCGCGGACGGAGCTGGAGGCCTGAGCCGTAGTACACGGGGGCATTTGAGACAATCGATCTCATGATCGAAGCGCGGCGGCTCCACATCCTCCGTGCGGTGGCCGACCACCGCACGGTGACGGCGGCTGCCGCCGCGCTGTACCTCACGCCCTCCGCGGTCTCCCAGCAGCTGACTGCCCTGGAACAGGAGACGGGCCACCGCCTCGTCGAGCGCAGTGCCAAGGGTGTCCGGCTGACCCCGGCCGGCGAGATCCTGCTCGGCCACACCAACGAGGTCCTCGCCCAGCTGGAGCGGGCCGAGGCGGAGCTCGCCGCGTACAGCTCGGGTGCGGCAGGCACGGTCACCGTCGCCTCCTTCGCGACCGGCATCGCCCTGGTCGTCGCACCCGCGGTGGCCCGCCTCGCCGAGTCGGCGCCCGGCATCCGCCTCCGCGTCCAGGACGCCGAGGGCGACGCCAGCCTGCCGATGGTCCTGGACCGCCAGGTCGACGTCGCGGTCGCCGTCGAGTACCGCGGGGCGCCGCCCGCCGACGACCCGCGCCTGATCCACCTCTCCCTGTATGCCGAGCCTTTCGACGCGGTCGTCCCGGTCACCCACCGCCTGGCCGACGCCGCCGAAGTCCCCCTCGCCGAGCTCGCCAAGGACCCGTGGATCGGCCCCTATCCCGGCAATCCCTGCCACGAGGTGGTGGTGCTGGCCTGCGAGAACGCCGGCTTCCAGCCCCGCCTCGAACACTCCTCGGACGATTTCCGCGCCGTGGTGGCCCTCGCCTCCGCGGCTGCGGGCGTCGCGCTCGTCCCGCGCTCGGCGCTGCGCGGCATGGACCTGGCGGGCGTGGTCGTGCGCCCGGTCGACGGAGTGGCGCCCACGCGGCGGGTGTTCGCGGCGGTGCGGCGCGGCGCGGAGGAACATCCCCTGATCCGCCCGGTGCTGGCGGCGCTGGAAGAGGCGGCCCACACGTAACCTGCCTGTTTCATTTATGGGATAGATTCCCGAATATGAAACAGGCGAACGAGGGAGATGCAGCGGTCGTCCCGGACCCCGTCGACGTCCGGCTCGGCGCCCGCCTGGCCGAGCTGCGGGCCGAACGCGACTGGTCCCTGGGCGAGTTGGCGGAACGCAGCGGAGTGAGCCGCTCGACCCTGTCCCGGGCCGAACGCGCGGAGACCAGCCCCACCGCCTCGCTCCTGAACCGGCTCTGCCACGTCTACGGACGCACCATGTCCCAGCTGCTCAGTGAGGTGGAGGCGGAACCGGCGCGGCTGGTGCGGGCCGCCGAGCAGCAGGTGTGGCAGGACCGGGCCTCCGGTTTCCTGCGCCGTTCCGTGTCGCCGCCGCACGCCGGGCTGCGCGGCGAGCTCGTCGAGGGACGGCTGACCACGGGCGCCGACATCGCCTACGACCGGCCGCCCGTGCCCGGCCTGGAACAGCACATCTGGGTACTGGAAGGAGCGCTCGACGTGACGGCACAGGACAGGGAACATCACCTCGACACCGGCGATTGCCTGCGCCTGCGGGTGTGGGGGCCGACACGATTCCGGTGCGCGGGCCCGGGGGGCGTGCGGTACGTACTGGCGGTGGTGCTGCCGTGATCGTGAGCCGGTTGGACCTCCGTGAACTGCACGCGCGCGTGGACGAGTTGGCGGACCTTCTCGTCGACACCGTGGACGGCGGCGCCTCCGTCGGCTTCCTTGCACCGCTCGACCGCGCGGAGGCCCTCGCGTGGTGGAAGGAGCGCGTCGCGGGCGTCGCCGCCGGGCAGCTCGCCGTATGGGCCGCACACGACGGGGACCGGGTGGCGGGCACCGTCGGCCTGGTCTTCCCGGACAAGCCCAACAGCCGCCACCGTGCCGAACTGGTCAAGCTGATGGTGCACCGGGAAGCCCGGGGACAGGGACTCGGCCGCAGACTCCTGACCACCGCCGAAGAGGCGGCCACCGCCGCGGGCATCACCCTGCTGCACCTGGACACCGAGACCGACAGCCCCGCCGAGCACCTCTACCGCGTGGCCGGCTGGACCCGGATCGGCGCGATACCGGACTACGCGGCCGCCCCGGACGGCGTGTTGCGGCCGACGTCGATCTACTTCAAGAACCTGAGGCCCGACGCTCTCACCAGGTGATTGTCAGTGGGAGCGGCTACGGTGCGAGGCATGCCGGACGCCGAAGACGTACGCCGTATCTGCCTTGCCCTGCCGGACACGACGGAGAAGATCGCCTGGAGCATGCCCACGTTCCGGGTCGCGGGGAAGATGTTCGCCACGCTGCCCGAGGACGAGACCTCCATCGCCGTGCGCTGTCCCAAGGAGGAGCGCGACGAACTGGTGCTGGCCGAGCCGGCGAAGTTCTGGATCGCCGACCACGAGGCCCAGTTCGCCTGGGTGAGGGCCCGGCTCGCCGCAATCGAGGACGAGGACGAACTGCGCGACATCCTCGCCGACTCCTGGCGCCAGGCGGCCCCGCCCCGACTGCTGGACGTCTACCCGGAGTTGGGGCGGGCGGACGAGGACTGAAAAGCCTTCGGGCGTTGTCAGTGCCGCGTGGCATGATCCGAAGACAGAAGTCGGGTGGGGGAGTCGGGGCGGCGGGTGGTTCGGCGACCGCCGGGGAGCGTGGAGCGCACAGCTCGCGGGGGAGCGGGCGAGGAGGGGAGCGGGAGGGGATGACGGGGACGTCGGCGCAGCATGCGCGGGAGGGTGCCGGGGCGGGGGAGCGGCCGGTGTGGTCGCGGGACTTCGCGCTGTTCTTCGTCGCCCGTGCCGTGGCCCGGCTCGGCGACACCATGCTCCCCGTCGCCCTCGCGGCGGGCCTGCTGCAGCACGGGTACGGAGCGGGCGCGGTCGGTCTGGCGATGGCCGCGACGGCCGCCGCCTTCGCCGGCCTGGTCGTCTTCGGCGGGGTCATCGCCGACCGCTTCAGCACCCGGAAACTGATGATCGGCGCCGACCTGGTGCGCCTGGGCACTCAGTCCCTCGCCGCTGCGCTCTTCTACTCCGGCCACGTCGTGCTCTGGGAAATCTGCGCCATCGGTTTCGTCAACGGCGTTGCGGGCGCGGTCTTCCAGCCCGGCGTCGCAAGTACGGTGCCCCGGCTCGCCTCCGACATCCAGGGCGCGAACGGCGCCATACGCATCGCCGAATCCGCCGCCCAGCTGGCCGGCCCCGCCCTCGCAGGCCTCCTGGTCGGCTTCGCCTCACCGGGCGGCGTGTTCGCGGCCCATGCCGCCACCTACGCGGTGAGCGCCCTGTGCCTCCTGCTGCTCCGCCTGCCTCCGCTCACACCGGGCAGCGGCTCGACGGGACACGGCGGCGGCAGCGCCTTCCGGGCCGAACTCGTCGAAGGATGGCGGGAGTTCAGAGCGCGCACCTGGCTGTGGGGCGTGATCGCCGTCTGGTGCCTGTACATGATCGCCGTCTGGGGCCCTTCCGTCCCGCTGGTGGCGACGGAGGTGGTGCAGCAGCACGGCCCCCGCGCCTACGGCCTGGTCAACTCGGCCCTCGGCGCCGGTACCGTAGTGGGCGGCCTCCTCGCCCTGCGGCTGCGCCCCCGCCGCATGCTGCGCGCCGGCGCGCTCGCCCTGTTCGCCTTCGCGGGGTTCCCGGCGTCCGTCGGGGCCGGGCTCGGTGTACCGGCGATGGCGGCCGGAGCGGCCGTGGCGGGTGCCGGAATGTCGTTCTGGGGCGTCATGTGGGCGACCAGCGTGCAGACCCAGGTCCCGCCCGACGTCCTCAACCGCATCCACGCGTACGACGTGGCCGGTTCCCTCGCGATGATGCCGGTCGGTCAGGCCCTCGCCGGCCCGGTCGCGACGGCCCTGGGCGCCGGCCATGTCCTCCTCGTCGCCGGAGCGACGAGCCTCGTCATCCCGATCGCCCTGCTTTCGGTACCGGCGATACGCAACCTGATACGCGCCGACGCAGCGAAGGCCGGCTCGGCACAGGGGGCCACGCACGAACGGCCGTGCCCGGAGACGACGCGCTGACGTCAGCCCCCATGCCGGCCCCGGGTAAAAGCCATGCGCGACCATCGACCCGAGTGCGGTATGGTTTCCATGCACGTTCGGCCGGGGGAAACCCCAGGTCAGACAGGCACCGGGACGTGGCGCAGCTTGGTAGCGCACTTGACTGGGGGTCAAGGGGTCGCAGGTTCAAATCCTGTCGTCCCGACGGTGCAAAGGGTCTTCGCAGGCGAGAGCTTGCGGGGGCCCTTTTTGCGGCTCCGGTCGAAATCCGTGCGGTCGCGGTGTCGGTGATCTCGTCCTGGGTACCCCCTGCCCGAGGCGCATACAAGGAGAAAATGGGATCCTGAGTGATGGGAGCGCTGCCCATGCCGTAATGGACAGTGGTGGTGAGCGTCGTGGCTGCGATCGAGGAGAACGTTCCGGTGCCGGCCGACCGCTGGGTCGATCCGCTGGGGGACCCGTTTCTGCGCACCCGTTTCGCTGTGCCGAAGAGGCCCGTCACCTTCCTGCAGCGCCCTCGGCTGGTCCGGCACCTCGACCGGGCCCTGCGAACGCCGTTGACCATGGTCAACGGCGCGGCCGGGGCGGGCAAGACCCTGCTGGTCGCGGAGTGGGTCGCGGGCTTGGAGCAGCCGGTCGCCTGGTTCACCGTCGAGCCGGGGGCGCAGCGTCCCGGCATGTTCTGGGCGTACCTTCTCGAAGCGCTGCGTGCCGCCGGTACGGGGCTGTCCGACCGGGTCGGCTGCCCGGCAGACGCGACCCACGTGGATCCGAGCGTCCTCTCGGCGGTCGCCGCCGAACTGAACGGCCGCGACCGGGCCACGATCGTCGTGCTCGACGAGTACGACCGGGTGCAGGGTCCGGAGGTCGCGGAGCAGCTGGAATTCGTGCTGCACCACGCCGGGCACGGGATGCATCTGATCCTGGTCACCCGCAACGAACCGACGCTTCCCATGCACCGTTACCGGGCGGCCGGCGAACTGACGGAGATCCGCGACGCCGAGCTGGCCTTCACCCCGGAGGAGGCCGTCGCGCTGCTGGAGCTGCACAGGCTGCGCGTTCCCGTCGACGCCGCGCGCGCTCTCGTGAGCCGGACCCGCGGCTGGGCGGCCGGCCTGCGGCTGTGCGCCCTGGCCGCGCTGGACAGTGCGGACCCGGAGGCCTACCTCAAGGAGTTCGAGGCGGACCGGAGTACGGTCGC
>Ga0307512_10005792_pt1 | contig 12731 bp, 9 predicted proteins | sample 14_EM_MG_FD_200267 | JGI IMG/M metagenome (GOLD analysis project Ga0307512, IMG submission 200267) | Populus trichocarpa ectomycorrhiza microbial communities from riparian zone in the Pacific Northwest, United States - 14_EM | ecosystem: Host-associated > Plants > Roots > Unclassified | place... | reverse complement strand
ATACGAACCCCCACCCCAGCAAGCAACGGCGCACACCCAGCCAACACAGGCAACCCACGAAACCGATCCCCAGCCCCAGCAAACCGCAGCGCGAGATGCTCCTGCCCAGGCCCAAGCACATGCAGACACCAATGAGAAGCCGCAACCGCAGCAGCATGCCCCCGATTGGCCCGATTGACACAGAACAACACCCGAGGCGGCACAACCGACAACGAACACACCGAACTCACAGTCAACCCACCAGGCCGCCCCAAAGAATCGTAATAAGTGACCACAGTCAACGGCGCGGCAAGCGTCGCCATGGCATCACGAAAAGTGGAGACGTCCACATCGGAGTTCATGACGACCTCCGAGCCGAGAGCCAGCGACCCGTAGGAGACCCGAAGACCGCACGCGACGCATCCCACATCACCTGGCCAGCCCGAATCGTGGTACGCACCCGACCCGTAAAAGTCCACCCCTCGTACGCGGACCACCCACACTTGGCCCACACGTCACGCGCGGAGAACAACCACCGCTCATCCGGGTCGAACACCACGAGGTCGGCATCAGCACCAACAGCAAGCCGCCCCTTGGCAGGCAAAGAGAACAACGCAGCAGGCTGAGCCGACAGATGCGAGACCAACCGAGCAATCGCAACATCAGCGGGCTCGGAAGGCCACCGCCGACGCATCCCGGTCCACACGGTCACCGCCAACTCCTGCACACCAGGCAACCCAGGCGGCGCATCCGCCACGGGCCGGGACTTCTCCTCAGCCGTATGCGGCGCATGATCGCTGCCAAGCGTGGCCACCTGCCCAGCACGCACCGCAGCCCACAACCGATCCTGGTCACGCTGCGCACGAATCGCCGGCGAGAGACGCGTCTTCGCGCCGAGACGCAGCGTATCCCCGTCCGTAAAGGACAAATGGTGACCAGTCAGCTCGAACGTGACCGGCAACCCCGCCGCACGGGCGGCGGTCACCAGGTCGGCCTCCTCGGCACTCGACAGGTGAAGAATGTGCGCGGAAGTGCCGTACCGACGAACCAACTCGAGCACCGTGGCCACCGCGACGATCCCACCGGTACGCGGACGAAACCGCTCATAGTCCACATAGGATGACGGCGCACCCTGCCACTCGTCGAGCAGCTCGAACAACCCACCATCCTCAGCGTGCAACACCAGCCGCACCCCACCGGCGGCGGCCGCCACGAACGCCTTCTCCAACTGGGCCCGGTCACGGAAGACCGTCGGCGCGGTGTGATGCCCGGTGAGGAACACCTTGGCGCTGGTGGCGATCTCAGGAGGCACATCAGCGAGCAACTCCGGCCGCGAGGGATCGGCCCCGAGGTGGAACGCGAAGTCGACAAGAGACTCGCCGGCGATCAACGAGGCCTTCGAAACAACCGCCTCGACGTCGAGCGTCGGCGGAACAGTGTTCGGCATGTCGAGAACCGTCGTGACGCCGCCGGCGACCGCGGCCCGGCTCCCGTGCGTCCAGTCCTCCTTGTGCGTCAACCCGGGCGTGCGGAAGTGCACGTGCGAGTCGATGAGCCCGGGCAGCACGTACCGCTCCCCCGCGTCCACCGTCTGCACACCGGGCGGCACGTCGTCAACCTCGGTCACCGCCGTGATCACACCGGCACACACGTGCACCGCGCCGGCACGCACGCCGTCCGGCGTGACCAGACGTCCGGTGACGACCAGGTCCGGCGTCACCATGACCCGGCCACCAGCTCACGGCACAGCTCGTTGGTCGGCCCCATCAGCGCGACCGCCCGCGCGTCGGCGGTCAACCGGTTCAACCGATGGGCGACGATGTAGCCTGCGGAACCGAGCATCCTCGCCACCTCGATGCACACCTGCTCGGCGACCGTGGACGCGTGCAGCTTGCTCTGCAGCGTGGTGATGCCGGGCGCGGCCGAGATCCGCTGCCCGGCACGATCCACGAGCGCCTCAGCCGCCTCGACCAGCGTCGACAGTTTCACCAGGCGATGCCGCAGGTTGGCGCGGGCCTCTGGCGCGAGGCGGGCGCTGTGGGCCAGCGCTAGCTCAAGGACGGCACGGCCGATCCCGACGGAGACCGCGCCGAGCGTCGCGCCGGTCTCCCGCACGCCGGCGATGATGGCGGGCGCCTCACCGAGCGGGCCGAGCCGGTCGGCGTCGGTGACCACGCACTCCCGCAGCGACACGAAACCCGTTGCCGAGCCACGCATGCCGAGCAGGTCGAGACCGAGATCCGGCACGATCCCGGGATTCTCGCCGCGTACCAGGAAGAACGACTGCCCCGCCGAGCCGTAGCTCGATGCCGGGTCGTCCTCGGCTTCCGAGGTCTGGACCAGCACCAGGTAGATGTCCGCGATGCCGGCACTGGTGGTGAACGACTTCGCGCCGTCGAGCAGCCAGCGGTCGCCGTCGAGTCGGGTGCCGGTCGTGCCGAGCTTCTTCTTCGCCGCGCCGGCGCCGGTCTCGCTCCACGCCGACGCGGCGAGCAGCTCCCCGGACGCGAGCGCGGGCAGCAGCGTCGCCTTCTGCTCCGGCGTGCCCCACTCGTCGATCCGCGCGCTCACCGCGAAGTGCTGGAACAGGATGATCGCCACCGACGGGTTCGCCTCGGCCACCCGCGCCACGACGCGGTTGATCTCGGCGGCGTCCCCGCCGGCGCCGCCGTGAGCGACCGGCACCGCGGTGCCGAGCAGGCCGGAGGCACGCAGCTCGGCGAGCGCCGCGGCGTCCGGTTCGCCGCTCGCGGCGCTCCGTTCGGCCGCGTCCCGCAACGTGTCCACAAGGGACGGTGCCGTGGTCATGCTGACAGCGACAGACATTCGCCAATCTCCTTGAGCTGGAAGTGGGCGAGCGGCTCGATGAGGAACGAGCCGTGGAACGTGACTACCTTCTGACCGACCGAGATCCAGGCCAGCTCACGTGTCCCGTCCCGCACGATGGTGGCGGCGGTCACGGCGCCGGTGCCGCCCGGCGTGGTGATGCCGATCCGGCCGTCCTCGCAGCCGGCGTCACGCGCGGCGAGCCATGGCACGGTTCCCTCGATCCCGGTGGCCGCGCCGAGGCAGGCGGCGCCGGTGAGCGCGAGCGTCGGGTGCCAGCTCGGCACCGAGATCGCCCGAGCGGCAAGGCTTCCGTGCTCGTCCGGCATGATGACCGCGATCTTGGGGAACACACTTTCCGCCGGCCAGCCGAGATGCGCCGACGCGGCCGCGCGGATCCGCAGCAGCCGGTCCATCAGAACGGGATCGTCGGCGAACAGTTCGTCCTTCGTGGCAACTCCGGCGCCTGCGGCGTCGACGAACACGTACGGGTTGCCGGCCGACACCAGCGACACGGCGATCCGCCGGCCGTCCACGGTCAGCTCGGTCGCCGGCTCGCCCGCGAGCAGCAGCTGGCCGACCGGGGTCGGCGGGTTGCGTACGAAGTGGACGGTGAACTCGACCTGGTCCCGGTTCACCTCGTCAACCTCGCACACCAGATGGTCGCCGTTGTTCAGCACGTTGACCCGGTTGCGCACACCCGGCCCCAGCCGGGACACGAGCCCGCTGCTGGCGGCGGCGGTGATCGATGACAGGATCGAGTGCCCGCAGGACCCCAGCAGGTCGAACCGGTCGAACCCGCTCGGCAGCGCCTGCACGAAGCGGTAGTCGAGGTCGAACAGCGGATGCGGCGACGGCTCGACGAGCGCGATCTTCAGCACATGCGCCCCACCTGCCTCAGCGAGCCAGCGACGGGTCTCGGTGAGCGCGGCGAGCAACGAGTCCTGGTCCCTCGGCAGGTAGCGCGCGTCCAGCACGAGCGTCGGGCAGGGGCTCCCCTCCGCGTACGCGATGTGTCCGATCATGCCGCCACCTCCTCGTTTCTCGGTCTGACTGCGATCTGCTCGCGCCACAGCTCGTGCACGGCCAGCGCCCAGATGGTCAGCGCGGCCGTGTCGTCCGGCTGTTCCGCCTGTCGGGTAAGCAACTTCCGGACCGCCGCCGGCGAGACCTGTCCTGCCGAGCACAGCCGGGGTGTGGCGAGCAGGTCGTTCGCGAGGTCCCACAGCGGCCAGCCGGGCGCCAGCATCGCGGTGATGGGCAGGGTGAACGGCTGCTTCGGCCGGTCCAGCACGGAGTTCGGCACCAGTCCGCGCGCCGCGGCGTAGAGCGCACGCTTCACACCGGTCGCGTCGATGCACGCATCGTCGGACAGCGCGGCGGCCGCGCGGATGACACTGGGCTGGCAGAACGGCAGCCGTGTCTCGATGGAGTGCGCCATGCTGAGGTGGTCGACTCGCCGCAGGTGGTAGGCGGGCAGGCGGTACGCCTGCTCGAAGGCCATGATGCGGCGCAACGGCGTGCTGGCGCCGCCCCGCAGTTCGGCGAGTGCCTCGACGGGAATGGCCGGGACGGCGGCGACCTCGGCGGCGTACTCGTCGGTGTAGAGCGCGGCCCTGGCCCCGGCCGGCAGGACACCCAGAGAGTCCACATAGGACTCAAGCCATGGTCCGCGGGCCTGCGTCGCGGCCCGCATCCGCCCGTAGCCGCCGAACAGCTCGTCGGCGGCGTCGCCGGTCAGCGCGACCGTGAACCCGGCCTCGCGGACGGCGGCGAACAACGCGTACGAGCTGAGCGTGATCGGGTCCGCGTTGGGTTGGCCGAGGTGGCGCACGGTGTCGACGAGCAGGTCCGGGAAGCGGGTCGGGTCGACCTCGACCTGGTGGTACACGGCGCCGGTGTGCTCGGCGACCGCCGTCGCGAAGTGCCGCTCGTCGCTGGGCCAGGTTCCCCGGTAGGCGATGTTGAACGTGTGCGGCGGGCCGACCTCCGCGGCGAGCGCGGTGACGAGACTCGAGTCCAACCCGCCGGAGGTGATCGTGGCGACCGGCACGTCCGCGATGAGCAGCCGGCGAACCTCACGCCGCAAGGTCTCCTGAACGTCAGCGTCCACAGTGGACTGTCGGGTGTGCCGGCGGATCCGCAGTCCTCCGGGACGGTCGCAGACCGCGGTGCTCGCCGGCGGCAGCACCCGGATGTCGGCGAACATGGTGCGCTCGCCGAAGGGCGTCTTGGTGGCCAGATACGCGTCCAGGCCGGGCGTCCACGGCTCCGCCGACACCGCGTCGAACGCCAGCAGGGCGGGAATCTCCGACGCGAAGTAGAGTTCGCCGGACTCCGGCCGCCAGCTGTAGTAGAGCGGCTTCATGCCGATGTGGTCGGTGGCGAGCAGCAGCCGGGGCTCGGTGCGCCGGTCCAGCACGGCGACCGCCCACATCCCGTCGAGGTGCTCGGTGAAGCTGTCGCCGTAGAGGTGGTACAGCGCGGGCAGAACCGACCCGTCGCAGCGGTCGGTGAAGGTGTAGCCGCGAGCGGACAGGTCGCGGCGCAGCTCGTCGTGGTTGTACAGCTCGCCGTTGAACACCACGGTGATGGCGCCGCCGAGCAGCGTGTACGGCTGGGCGCCGCCGGCGGGATCCATGACCGCCAACCGGTTGATGCCGAGTGCCCAGCCCTCGCCGGAGGCGTGCCCGGTCCCGTCCGGCCCACCGTGCCGCTGCGTCGCGGCGACGCGCCGAAGCTCGGCCGGGGACACGTCGGCATTGAACTGCCCGTGAATCCGGCACATATGCCCTCCCCGAGTGTCAAGGCGACCAGCAGTGGCACCACGAGGCTGAGGAAGGTGTTTGGGAGGCGGCTCGAGAACCGCTCAAAGACGCCGGTCGGAATTACTTGAGGACGTGCGGAACCACGGCGGGGCGCGCACCATGAGAAGATGTTCGCCGCACTGCGGATCCGCAACTACCGGCTGTTCGCGACCGGCCAGCTGGGGACGAACTTCGGCACCTGGGTGCAGCGCATCGCCCAGGACTGGCTGGTGCTGGAACTGACCGGCTACGACCCGGTGGCGCTCGGCATCGCCGGCACACTGCAGTTCCTGCCGACGGTGCTGTTCAGCCTGTGGGCGGGGGTGCTCGCCGACCGCATGGACAAGCGCAAAATCCTGCTGGTGGTCCAGTCCGGCGCGGCAGCGTGTGCGCTGGTGTTGTGCGCACTGGACGTGACGGGCGTCGTCACTCTGTGGCATGTGTACGTGTTGTGCGTGCTGCTCGGCGTGTTCTCGGCCTTCGACCAGCCGGTCCGCTCGGCGTTCGTGGCGGAGGTGGTCGGCAAGGAACACCTGGCCAACGCGGTGGCGCTGAACTCGTCGAGCTACAACCTGGCCAGGATCGTCGGCCCCGCGGTGGCCGGCCTGCTCATCCTGTGGGTGGGCACGGGTTGGGTGTTCCTGCTCAGCGGAGTGAGCATGGCCGCGGTGCTGGTAGGACTGATCCGAATAGATCCCACGACGGTCCACCACGCCGAGTCCCGCGGCCCGGCCCGCCTGGGCGAAGGGCTGAGATACGTACGCGCCCGCCGCGACGTGCTGACCCTGATGGTGCTGGTGTTCTTCGTCAGCGCGTTCGCGATCAACTTCTACACCGCGCTGCCGATCATGGCCGCCAACGTGTTCCACCGCCAGGCGGACGGCTACGGCACCCTGTTCACTCTTCTGGCCGTAGGCACACTGGCCGGCTCACTCCTCGCCGCCCGACGCAGCGCCAGCCACACCCCGAAGTTCCTCATCGCGGCCGCGGCAGGCTTCGGCGCGACCGAGGCGGTGGCAGGCCTGATGCCGAACTACCTGACCTGCGGCTTGATGCTGATCGTGGTCGGCCTGGGCATGATGACCTTCCTACCGACGGCGAGCACGATCGTGCAGCTGGCGGTGGAACCACACATGCGCGGCCGCGTGATGGGCCTGTACACACTGATCTTCCTGGGCAGCAACCCGATAGGCGCCCCACTGACGGGCTGGGTGGCGGCCACCCTGGGCAACCGCGCCCCGCTGGTGCTCGGCGGCATCCTGGCGGCCGCGACCGCGGTGGTGTGTGGTCTGGTCCTGCTCCGGGTCAGCGTGGAAGAGCCGGCGGTCACGGAAACGGCCGCGGCCTGACCACACCGTTACATCTGGACACTCCCGTCCGACTCACTATCAGGAGTGTCCAGGAGGACGGTGACAGCCGTGCCAGCCGACCAACCAGACGTCGTCCCCGACTATGCACGGACCGGTGCGTACTTCCTGGCGGCCCAGGGAGGTGACCGGGCCGCACTTGACGTTCTCGTCCAGGAGCTGACGCCACTACTGTGGCAGGTGGCCCGCATGCAGGGCCTGGACCGAGACTCCAGCGCGGACGTCGTCCAGACGGTCTGGTTGGAACTACTCGGCTCACTGACAAAGATCCACAGCCCGAACGCGCTAGTGGCGTGGCTGATCACAGTCACGAAACGAGAGTCCTGGCGACTACGCCGAAACACCAGCGACCACCGCACCGACGACGAGGCCGCACTGAGCCACCTACCAGACCCCCGCCCAATGCCCGAGGACAGGCTACTGGAAACCGACCGCCGCACACGCTTGTGGACAGCCGTCGACCAGCTACCCGAACGGTGCCGAACACTGCTCCGCATCGTGGCGTTCTCGCCGAGACCGGACTACTCGGCCGTCGGCCGGGCCCTGAACATGCCCGAAGGCAGCATCGGCCCAACCCGAGGCCGCTGCCTGGCCAAGCTACGCAAGCTCCTGACGGCCGACCCAACGGACAACTGGCGGTGATGGGCGGGCAGCACCCCTGGCCGAAGCGACAAAGCCGAACCAGGCAAACGATCTGGCGCGGTGGTGGGCGCGGGACCGGCAGCCCAAAGGCGAGAAAGCCGACCCCAGTGATGGGGTTCGGTGGTGGCGGCGGACAACATCGCGACCGATAAACCAGTCAACCACAAAACCACCGACGAGGAAAACTCAGCGACCACAAGCCAGCGACCAGCACAACCAGAAGGCCACAATGGCCGGCGACCAGAAACCCTACCCACACCCAAAACAAACAAACGGCATCAGCGGCGCGGTAAGCGCAGCATCAGCAAGAGCCCGAGCCGGAGGAACACCAACCCGCACCGCATTGTGATAAGCAGCCATAACCCCAACAGCATCCCGATCATCCACACGAGCCACACTGGACACCACAGTCCGAGTACTGCTGTACAAGAGAGCAGCAGTGAACCCCAACGTCTCATCCCCAGTGCGCACAACGGTCTTCCCAACATCACAAGAAGACAAGATCACATGCTCAGGCGCAACCGAGAGCTGATGTATGTCATAAGCCATCAACGGCCCATCACTGAGATCAAGCCGAGAGAACAGCACATTGTCAGGCTCATGATGCCCATGAGTGGCGAAATGCACAGCCGACCGCCCATCAAGCGCCCCCAGCGTCGCCGAAACAGTAGCCTGTGGACCGCGCAGAACAGTAGCGTCCGGATAAATCCGAGCAATGCGCCCAATCTCATCGGGCGCATGGTCGAGATGCGGCCCAGCCACCAGCAACGGCGACCGAGGCGCACGCCACCGGGCACGCTTGGCCGACTGCCATACCGAAGCCGACGGTGTCACGGTGACCGGACGCCCCCGCAGCTCGGGAAGCAACCCCCACGGCAACGCCGACAACGGCCCGGTCGGCACCAGCACGACATCGAGATCCGCCAGCATCGTTCGTAGCGGAGCGAGCAGATGCGAGCTGAGCACGGCGAGCTGCCGCACGACCGAAGCCTGCACCACCGCCCGAAGGGCGGCGGGCAACCGGCGACCGCACAGCACGTCGAGATCGCTGCGCAGCCGGGCCGCCGCCTCGGACACGCAGGTGAGATCGCCGAGATCACACAGCTGCGCGCTGGAGCCGGAGACCACCAGCGCCCGAAGCTGGTCGCCCTCCCGCACGAAACTCAGCAGGATGCACTCGTCCGCGAGACAGGCTCGCACCTCATCGAACTCGACCGGGGCGCGATGGCCTCCGGCGGCGCCGTCGGTCTGCCAGCCCTTGGCCCGGATCACCCGCTCCAGCTCCGCGCACCGGCGGACCGCGGCGACGTCCCGCCGACCGTCCAGTTCGGCCATGCGTGCGTGGTGGGCGAGCTGGCGGAGCTCGGCGACCGCCGCGCTGGTGGCGCTGTCCGCGACGGGACGCACCGGCGGATACCGGAACGCCTGTGCCCTGGACAGCTCCAGCCAGCGGAAGATCTCCTGCGGCGAGCGCCGCTCGATCGCCTCGGCCAGGCCGATTCTGGCCAGGTCGGCGCCCAGCGAGGTGGTGCTGGTCTGGAGGTCGACGCTGCCGAAGTTGCGCCGGTGCTGCTGGAGGATCTCCAGGCCGGCACGGGCGTTGGCGAACGTCGTGCGCACGTCGCCCGACGCGGCGCCGAGTTCCGCGCGGGCCAGCCGTCGTTCCAGCCTGGTCGCGAGGGTGGACCGGGCGCTGTCGCGGCCGCGCAGACACCGCCTGGCGGAATCGAGGTCACCGATGACGACCTGTGCACGTGCCGCGAGCAGGTCGGCCCGCTCGGCGTCGTTGCCGAGGCCCAGTGCGCGCAGGCGTCCGGCCAGCTCGCTCGCCTGGGCGGCGACTGTGGCCGGCCGGCGTCCTCGGGCGAACTCGGCCCGCCTGTTGGTCAGGGTGGCCACCGCCGCCCAGGTCAGGTTGCCGCGCCTGAGGAAGCGGCGTTCGGCGCGGCGGGCCCAGTCGCTCGCCTGGTCGGGGTCGCCCGCGGCCAGCGCGACGTGCGCCATCGTCAGCTCGGCCTCGGCGTGTTCCTGGTCCATGTGGACGCCGGGGAACCGGTCGAGCGCGCCGCCGAGCTCCCTTGCCGCGTCGCTGTGCAGGCCGGCGGCCAGCAGTGCGCGGGCCTTGTCCACGGCGAGCACCACGAGCATGCCGTCGGCGTTGGCGTCCGTGTAGGCATGGCTCGCGTTGTCGAACGACCTCAGCGCGGCGGGGATGTCACCGGTGAGCAGCTCGCACGCGCCGCGGCCGTGGATCGCCTTCGCGGCCTGGAGGGTGTTGCCCAGCTCGATGCTGAGCTGTTCGCAGTCGGCCAGGTCGGGGACCGCGAGGCTCACCCGGCCGGACATCTGGTGCACGAACGCGCGGTTGAGCAGCGAGGTCGCCAGCGTCCTGTGGTCGCCGCCGGCCCGCAACAGCGCGACCGCGCGGTCCAGGTGGCCGACGGCCTCGCTCATCCGGCCGACCATCAGCGACAGCAGCCCCCGGTGGTGGGCGAGGATGCCGCGGTTCCCGTCCAGCAGCACGGAGTCCGCGCTGTCGAGCAGGTTGAAGCCGCGGTCGGTGTGGCCCTGGGCGACCTCGGCGGCCGCGAGGAGGCCGAGCAGCCGGACGGTCATCTCGGGCTCGGTCAGCCATCCCGGCGTACTGGTCGTCTCCGCCGGGGGCGACGGCCAGTCGAGCAACCGCAGCGCGGCCCGCAGCGTCCTGGCGCCCAGGCTCGGCCGGCCTCGGTTGATCTCCTCCGCTCCCCGACGGTGCAGCTCACGCACGCGCTCCTGCCGCCGATCGGGCACGACATGAGTATCGCGCGCGACGGCGGTTCATTTCGGTTGTGTCGCGAATTCCCCCTTTACAGTGAAAACGCCGGGGTGGTGACTGTTTGTGTCGCGTCCCGCCGGACCACGAGCTGCACGAGGCCTGCCGGCACGGTGCCGAACGCGAACCGGCCGCTCTCGTCCGATTCCGTGTTGAGGTTGTTCTCGTCGGTGCGCAGCTCGATGGAATGTCGCGCGGCCGGGGTAAGCCAGCCGTCCATTCGGCGGACACCGGCCGCGTCGGAAACCACCGTGATCATGATCGTCAGGCTTTCGCTGTCGAATGTGATCACCCGGCTGCGTTCGTCGCCTCTGGCCGCGGCCACCTTTTCCATTTCGGTCAGCCGCGACACCTCGGCGTCCATGTTCGCCAGGTCGAGGGCGAACCGGATCCGGTCGACCAGGTCCGGCGGCACCGGGTCGACGGACGTCCAGTATTCCCTGACGCCGGCCAGGATCGCGGCGTCCAGGTCGTCCATGGGCTCGTTCTCGCCCATGGTCTCCTCAGGCGGGCTCATGTCATTTCAGTTCTTTCCTGGCCCGCTCGGCACGCGCGATCGTGGTCGTCGTGTCGACCTCGGCCAGCGACTTGTCCTTGATGATCGCCGAGGCGAGTCGCGCGGCGGCCAGCGGGGCCGCGAACGACGTGCCGCGCCATTCCGCGAAACCACCCGAGAAATCGTCCGGGTCCAGCCCTTCGCGTCTGTCTGTCACGTCGAAATCGGCCTCCTGCGCGCCGTTCAGCGGCGGATACGTGCTCACGACGTTGCCACCCAGCTGCCAGTTGACCACCCAGCCGCCACCGTTGCTGAAAAGCGCCTCGGTGCCGTTCGGGTTCAACGCGCCGACGCTGACCACCTGCGGCGCGCCAGGGCACGTCGTCGGCGTGTCGGCGAGGGCGGCCGGATAGAACCGGCGTGTGGTGGAGTCATTGCCGGCGGCGGCCACCACGAGGACACCCAGCTTTCTGAGCTTTTCGAGGATCTCCGTCAACGCGATCAGGAATGTTCCCGAGGTGGGCGTCGAGTCGGCGAAGAAACCGAGCGACAGCGACACGATGTCGACCATGTGTTTCGCGGCCGCCTGCTTCTCCTTCGTCGTGCTCGCGGCGGCGTAGGCACGCTGCGCCTTGTCCACCCGGTCGGCGAGCGCGGTCAGCGCGTAGGCCACGTCCGCCTCCTCGGCGATGCCGTCGTTGTGCATCACCCGCACCACCAGCACCCGGGAGCTCGGCTCGGTCTGGCGGATGAGCCCGGCGATGAACGTGCCGTGCCCCGCGGCCGGCTCGATCTGTCCGATCAGCGGGTTGTCCACCGCGGGTCCGGCCCAGGGGTCGGGCAGGTTGGGTGGCTGCAGATCCTTCGACGCCAGGAGGAAGCCGTCCGGCGGCAGCGGTGTGGAGCGGTCCACCAGGCCGAACCACGGGTGCGGGTCGAGCCCGGTGTCCAGCACCGCGACGACCGGCCGGCGATCCACCTGTTGGGGCGGCGGGGGCGCCATGACGAGGCTCACCGGCCTCGGCCCGCTGCTGCCCTGAAGGTAGGAGCTGCCCGGCCAGTCCACACCCCATGGGACGCCCCAGGGAACTCCCCACGGCACGCCCCACGGCGAGCCCTGCAGGGCGCCGGCGAACATCAGGTGCTCCACCGTGACCTGCTCGGCTATGGCGCGGTCCAGCCCACTCGACTCGCGCAGGTACTGCAGGGCCACCCAGGAGTCGATCACCACGTTCGCCCCTGGGGCCTCGCTCCGCCGCACGGTGACCCGGCGCGGTAGGCCCGCCGTGTACTCGCCGAGCTCCGGAGTCCGGTCGTCGACGGTGAGCATCAGCCCGGACTCGTTGGTGCCCTCGTTGTCGTTGAACGCGCCGACGACCTGGCCCACGATGCGTTGCGGAACCAGCAGGCTGTTCGCCTTGTACACGGTCGAGCGAGGGGTCGCCCAGCCCCGAGCCACCCAGACTTCCTCCGGGTTGAGCACCCGCCCACCATGGCGATCCAGCACGACCTGCGGCACCGGCGGCAGAAAGTTCGCGACGGCGGGATCCTCTTGCTCGCTCGGGCCGGGTTCCACTGACATCAGACCTGTCCCCTTCCGTTGTCCATCGCCCGGAAGGTGCGCACCCGACATGGCGAAATACGTCCACGACGTCTCGGCTCGATAACGGTCTCTCATGGGACAGATCAGTGACAGTTCCGCCGTCACGGTCGTGCCGGACACGCCTCGCTGCTAGTTTCTCCGGCGGCGACTGGTGCCTCGGCTACCGGCGGCGGCAGCCGAGGCACAGCGCCCAGAA
>Ga0307512_10005790_pt1 | contig 12733 bp, 15 predicted proteins | sample 14_EM_MG_FD_200267 | JGI IMG/M metagenome (GOLD analysis project Ga0307512, IMG submission 200267) | Populus trichocarpa ectomycorrhiza microbial communities from riparian zone in the Pacific Northwest, United States - 14_EM | ecosystem: Host-associated > Plants > Roots > Unclassified | place... | reverse complement strand
GGAGAATCGAGTGTCGGGGTGATACCAGCATGTGGTGGGGTTGAAGTAGGTGGGGTTGCCACCCTTCCCGCACCCCGCAGTTTGGAAGGTTGGCTGGGTTTCGAACGAAACGGCCGAGGCGCCGTCACCCCAGATGCGCGGTTTAGAGACAATATCCACGCCCCGACACAACGGTCGGGGTCCTGACAGTTCCCTTAAAAGGCTATTGATATTCATCTAGGCTTGTACACAACGCCGTATAGCCCTGGGGACAGTCACCCACTCATCCAATATCCACCGGCATCACTCAGTTCACGTTGAACTTGTGCCACTTGCTGAAGAATAACTCGCCCATAAGGCGGGCTGGTAAACCCCCGGCTGTGGGGAAGTATGAGTTCCGTATGGTGAAGAGGTCATTGACCCGTTAATCGAGTCGGAAGGACCGCTCATATCGGGTACAGCGCTCTCGCTGTCGAGCAGCCACAGAAAAGAAGTCCGGGGACCACTAAGGTTCGCATTGCAAGTAAAGCGTGAGTAATTTGGGCTAGCTGTAATGTACGTATGCAGGTATGCATCGGAAGTAATGTTTCTACTTTTCGTGAGTGGGGGGGTGACAACAAACGGGAGGGAAGCATAAGCAACAACTTTTATATCGTGCCCGTACACGAATCACCGATGAAATTAGATGGGTGTACCAATAGAACACGAATGGTTTGAGCTGTCTAGAGGAGCTTCGTGACAATACCGGTTCCAACTGAGGGCGTCTGTAAGAATCGTGGGTTAGGAAGACAGGGTGCAACTACTTACTAGTCTTGCCACCCTCACGAAGGGTGAACCTCGTCCCGACCTCGGCAGCAGCCTCGTGAACGAGCTCACAAACCATCTCGACGTTGTCACCGGGCATGACCATCTTCTCAGCGGCATCGGGGGTACCCTCCGGCCATTGGAGGGAAATGGTGATATCAGCTGTACGCAGGAAGAGCTGAGGGCGATAGTTTTCCATGAAAGGAGTGTATCGACCACCCTCCTCCTTGGTGAGGATCTAGGGGTGTGCGACGTCAGGACTACAGGACTACGATAACGGTCGACAATATTGAGATACACTCACATAGATCTGAGCCTGGAATTTGCTAACAGGCTTCATGGATCCGGGGGCGACGATAACCATTCCTCGTCGGACCTGCTCACGCTTCACACCACGCAACAAAGCACCCATGTTATCTCCAGCTTCACCACGCTCTAGCTCCTTGTGGAACATTTCGACACCGGTTAAGGTTGTCCTGAAGTTGGCACCATAGCCAATAATCTCAACATCACAGCCTTTAGTGATGACACCTCGCTCAACACGTCCAGTAGCGACGGTACCACGACCGGAGATGGAGAAGACATCTGTGATGTAGGCGGTCAGAAGACCGGTCCAATGAGATCGATCAGATTTCGTATCTTTACCTTCGACGGGCATCAAGAATGGTTTCTCAAGGTCACCTGATCACACAAAAACGCGTCGAAAATCACGTCGCGGAGAGGTTTGCCAGCGTGCACTTACGAGGAGGAAGTTCAAGCCAGGTGTCACAAGCCTCGACGAGCTCAGTGATCTTCTTCTCACCCATCTCGGGATCACGGCCCTCAAGGGCGGCGAGGGCGGAGCCCATTATGATGGGGGTGTTCTCACCATCGAAGTTGTAGGTGGACAGGAGATCCCTCATTTCCATATCGACGAGCTCCAACATCTCCGGGTCAGAGACCATGTCGACCTTATTGATAAAGACAACGAGCTTCTTGATTCCGACCTGGCGGGCAAGAAGCAAATGTTCACGGGTCTGGGGCATTTGGCCGTCGGTAGCAGAGACGACAATAATACCGCCGTCCATTTGAGCAGCACCGGTAATCATATTCTTGATATCTGCAAATATTTAGTCGCAACACAGGAACAAAAAAGGCGTGCTTACAATCGGCATGTCCAGGACAGTCAATGTGGCCATAGTGCCTGTTGTCGGTCTCGTATTCGACGTGGGCGGAGTTAATTGTAATACCACGAGCCTTTTCTTCCGGAGCCTTATCGATTTCGGCATAGCCGGTGAATTTGGCACCACCTTTGCTGGAAAGGACCTTGGTGATTGCAGCAGTCAAAGTGGTTTTACCGTGATCGACGTGACCTAGTCTGGAGTTAGCTCGAACCTATCACGGAACATTCAACCAACATACCAATGGTACCAATGTTCATATGGGGTTTTGACCGTGTGTATTTGACAGCATCGGCGTAACCCCTAGTTTGGACTTTACGCCTCCCTTGAGTTTCAGTCCGCGTTAACTGGATATAGTCGCGTACCCCAAGAGAAGTTTGGTCTCGTCAAGGCTGAGAGAGGAACAGCGGCGCGTGGGGCAAACCGGGAGCATGTAAGGAGTGATTCGGGCACTGTGAGGTGTGAGTCGTCCGTTCCGATGCAGTTTCCGGAGAAAAAACGGACCCCTTGAACTGTAGAGCCTGCGAGCAGCAGTCCTAGAAGACTGAGTGAGGAACTGAGGGCGCAACATGGTGGAAGAGATGGAGGACGGAGGAGATGCCAGATGAGTTGCGGGTGAAGGAGGAGGAAAGGAATTTAAAGGCACGTGCCAGCTCAACGCTCTCATGGATCGACACGAGCTGGTTAGAAATGCGGTCGCGTTCCTCTCCGACCCTTCGGTAGGACTTTATTTTCATTTTCTTGTATACTCAGTATCTAACATCTCGTGTCCAGTCGCAGAGCTCATCTCTTGCACAGAAAATACAGTTTCTCGAGGCGAAAGGCCTGACCCCAGCTGAGGTCGAGGATGCGCTTCGGCAAGCTTCTCTCAGCAGCGCAAGTCGGGCCAACGCCTCGTATCCGCAACCAGTCTATGGCCCAATGCCATATCAATTTGCCCAGCCGCCTCCGGGACAATGGGATTGGCGGGACTACTTCGTATGACAAACCAACATCCCTACCCCATACTGTTGTGGCTCATCCAGTAATACCAGATTACCGCTGTAGTTTCCGGGGCAGTCACATACGGAGCGGTATCATTGTTTAGGGTGAGTTGTGTGCGAGTGGTTTTGTGGCTTTGTTGACATGCTATAGAAATACGTTTCGCCTCACATCCAACCTCCGGAGGCGACTGCATACGAAGCGGACAAGGATGCATTGACCGCTCAGTTCGACGCCGCTGAAGCTCTTTTGAAGGAGATCCAGGCTGAAACCACAGCAGTGAAGATCGCTGTTGAGGAACAGAGGAGCCATGTTGAGAAGGTGACTCAGGGTGTTGAAGCTGCTGTCAAAGAGATGCGTGAAAGCGAGATAAAGACTCGGGATGAGATGCGGGAGATACGGTCGGAGGTTACCAACATCCATGAGATGCTTCCAAAGGTTCGTTTAGTCAAATACTGCGTGTCGTGCATAGGCTCACTCGCGATTCAGATGATTGAGAAGAACAAGGAAGCACAGTCGCAGTCTCTTGGAGAGCTACAGCAAGAGCTGAAGTCGTTGAAAGCTCTCCTCTTAAGTCGAGGGCCTACCACACCGTCAACACCACCTGTTCCCAGCTTCCCTAGCTTCCCCAGCTACCCCACTAAACCGTCCATACCTGCCTGGCAATTGGCTGCTGGTGATAACCGATCATCGACTCCCCCTGTTCCAGTCTTCTCACCAAGCATGAACGGCAAAGGGAAGGGAGCGGACCTGGGTGACACGCCCGATGCCCCAGTTCCGTAGTAGTCACCCCTCTCGTTCCTACATATTTACTAGACCTATCTCTAGTCTAGTCTAGTCTGTAATTTAACCTCTCACTGATTCTGTTCCACGTGGCTGAGATATCGGTATCAACCTCAACTATGGTAACGAGTAGCGCTTAGCCACCACGTCATACTCACCTTTGAATTCGTGCATCGAGGCTCTCGTCCCGAAGCATGTTCTCCCAATTCCGGAATGCGGTCGAACATCTGGCTGTTCAGCCAATGCGCCGTTCTACCTCTCAAGATAGCGATACCTCGAACGTAATGTCGCGCACGAATTCCGGCGAGGATGGACACCCGTCCTCGACTCAGCTGGCGGATTCTGCACTTTCGAATATCCGCAAATCGCTACAAGCCCAACACCCGTCTAGCCCTGCCCGAGCTGGTACAAACGGTACGGCTAACGGAGGAGTGTATGACCCTAACAAACCCCGCTCTCGGTTGGAAGAGAGGCTCCGTGCTTCCCTGTCCTTCGGAATTGGCGAAGTGTCAAATCCTTCCACAGAAGTCAACACTCCAATTTCTACCAAAGCCTCGACACCGTTGCCTGGGATCGACGCGACTCCCCTTTCACCCACACAAGCACCTTTGCCGGAATCTCCGATCTCTCCCACCACAGAGACTGGAACTAACAGTCTGTCGTCGTTGTTACTGAGCTTAAGAGACCCGCTGGGCGCGAGCTCATCCCACCCACTTGGTTCTCCCACAACCAAGTCCGAACCGCAGCCGGAGCCTCCGATTATCACTACTCACAGAACCGACGAGGACGTAGCATTAAGCCAACCTACTCCCATACATCACGGGTCAAAGTCCGTGGATACCTCGTCTGTAAAGAAGCTGGAAAGGGTGGTTGAATTTGAGGAGGATGACGAAGAATTCCAAGGCCGGAGATACGCCGAAGCTCAAATGCCACTCCCACCTACGCCACCACCCGAATCTCTCGAGCTCCCTCTGGTCGATCCTCCCACATTCAATCCCGAACATCAGCCAGCCGCCATCGATGATGTAGGCAAAGACGATGTCTCCCCTCCCGTAATCATAGATCCGTCCCAGACCGATCCGGATACCGGGGCGGACCCCACGGGCGCCACAATATTCCCGGCTAACAATGTCAACGGAGACGCTGCTGGCACAGATGTTGAGGCATTGAGGCAGCAACTGAAAAGGTTCAAAGAACGATTCACAGGTAGCGAGACAACAGATATTGACCGATCCATGTTGACCAGATGAATCCGTGTAGATGTCTCTTCCTCGTTCAAGAGGCTCCAGGCTGAAAAGCTCGCCGCGGATAAATTGTTACAGGAGCTGACACCGCTTCAGAGTATCCAGGATGCGGAAGGGTTAAAGGAATACATTAAAAATATTAACCTTCAGAGCGAGGTGTGTCACGCGATCCTTCAGTATGACGAGCACATCTAACGGCCTCACAGATGTCCCTCGACGAGATCAAGCGGTTAAACAACAAATTGCTCCGTGCGTGTCTGTTCTTTGTAATATACTGATAGCAACCACTTCATCTTGCTTTATGCACAGGTCAAGAAGAACGTATCGAGGAGCTCCATGACACCCATCATCTGGAATCCAAATCCCAATCTGATATCATTGAACGCCTCCGCAAACAAGTTGAAGAGACAGAAGCCCTTCTCAGAGCTTCGCACTCTTCGGAAACGACCAATAAAGAGTCCACCGAGAAACTTCGATCGGAAATAAGCAACCTCCAAGTAGAGCTGGAGAAACAAAAGGGTGCGGTGAAGGATGAGGAAGAGAAGAGGACGAAAGCGATTGCACTGTTGAAGACGGTTAGGCAAAAGTTGGTCAAAGCGGAGAGGGAGAGGGATGACGTGACCAAGGAGGTGGGTGAGCTCAAGGAAAAGGACAAAGCGGACAAGACGAGAGAGAGAGTGGAGAAGATAAGGATGCAGAACGAGATCGAACAAGCGAACCTGGAGAGGGAGAAAGCTGTCGCCGGTCTCCGGACCCAGTTCGACAAAGAGGTCGCATTGTTAAAGGACAAGCAGGAGAAGGAGATCCAGGCGTTGAAGGGTCAGTTCGAGTCAGAGACTGCTGCAACCAAGGTTTGTTTTGATTCCTGTTCGCGCGTGTCTGTTGACCAAATGTTTGCCGTTTAGAATGCCCACGCGCAGGAAGTCAGAGCTCTCAGCGACAAGCTATACTCCTTTGAATCGGTGAACCTCAGCCTAACCAGGGAAAAGGACGGGATGTTCGACCAGCTAGAGATGCGCCAAGCTGAACTCGAGTCTTCGACTACCCATATGGAGACTCTTCAAAGCCAGACGACGGAATACCAATATCAGATCCGCGAACTCAGCGATCGCGTTACATTGTTGGAGGGCGAGCTAACCGACGCCCAGCGGGAGGCAAACCCTGCGAACGGAACCGGAATGTCTGCTGAGGAAGTTGCTCGTCTCATTTCCGCTGCCGAAGCCAAGTACGAAGCCCGCTTGGCTGAGTTACGTGGTCAGTTGGAAACGATCGAGAAGGAGAGAAACGAAGCAGATGCGGAGTGGAGTTCTAAAGTCGCCGCTAAAGTTCTCGAGGTCGAGGAACTGAAGAAGGTTGTTGGGAAGAGTCAGAAGAGTGAAGTTGACCACAGGGTCATCGAGGAGCAGTCGAGAGAGGAAATCTTGGCTTTGAAGGAGGAGGTGAGGGGGTATCAGAGGCAACAAATCGAGTTCCAGAGACAAGCGGAGAGAATCAAGGAGTCTGAGGTATGTCCATGTTCTTAGATGGGAGCCCCCTCAGGCTGACTGGGAACTCGGCAGGATGGCTTGCAAACACAACTAACAGAGTCCTTGGCGAGGGGTGTTGCCCTTGAAACCCAGATCAAGGAGTTCAAGAGCAGGGAGACCCAACTTCGGTCCAGCAATAAGGTGAGGGCTTTAGCCCCAAGCTCCCGTCAGTAGGAGACCACGCTCACCATTTACCAGACTCTTCGTGAGGAACTTCGAAAAGTTCAATCTTCCGCCGCGTTGCTTGAAAAACAAAGGAATCCGGGCGCAGGTTATTGGGCGTCGAGGGATGCCAACGGGGCGACGGATAGCCGAACGTCGATTTCGTCGAATTCGGATCGACCGTCCGGGGTAGCATCGCCCACGGATGAGTCCAAGGCGGAAGAGGATGTGAACCTCGAATATCTCCGGAACGTCATCCTTCAGTTCTTGGAACATAAAGAGATGAGGGTATGTTTTTTCCCTCCCTCGACAGAGGAAGTCACGCGTACTGATGCTTGGGGGGTTTTTTTTTTTTTACGCTCACAGCCGAATCTCGTGAGGATTCTGACCACCATTCTGAGATTCACCCCGCAGGAGACTAGGCGGCTCAGTCGCAGCCTGTAAACTCGACGTACTTTTTTCTGTGTTGTGTGCTGATGGACTCGCTCTTCATTGTATGTTTTGAACCCATTCGTTCTTCTTCCATATATATTTGCAAGGTCATGACCCCACTTCTGTCTCGGGGCTCAGGACAAAGTAATAATAATAATAACTATGGTAACCGAGGTGATAAACAGTACAACATGAGGGTAAGTCGTGCAAAGTGATGAGATGGTGATACTACGGCAGAGTATTGCCGAATAAGTACAGGACAAGGGGGACGTTCTATAGGTGAAGATCTGACGGGTCAAACAGATAGACGATAACAAATGATATGAAATCGTGATATCAGAACTCGAAACATTCGACAACGGGAGCGAATCGGACTTTTTTGGGTTTCTCTGGGATCATGATGCTCCCCCGGCTACCTCGTTGCAGTCGTTGGGCGGACACCCTCTGCAGCGGCTTCTCCACCTCCAGCCTGAAGCCGTCGACCCAACCGTCTTCATCGTGGAGCCTCTCGAGCCCGCCGAGGTAGGCACCTACTTCGGCAGGACTGGGTGTCCCGGACTGGTATTTAAGTTGAAGGCGTTGACTGATGGCAAACTGGCGTTGGAGCTCCCCACGCGACTCCGAGTGGGGAGTGGGAGAATCCTGCGTGTAGGTCGTGGACTGACGGGAGCCGGCAGGAGCCATCAGAGTGGTGCCAACGCCGGGCTGGTGATAACCGTTGAGAATGGATTGATTGGAGGATTTACGGGTAAGTTTGTTGGGAGCATTAAGGTAGTTGGAAATCTCCTTGAGGGTATAGGGCGGTGGGTGGAGCTTAGAAGTTTGAGGACTGCCAGGCGACTTCAATACAGCGGATACCCTTCTAAGTTTGCGCTGCTCGCGGCGTTCTTGTGAGCGTTGAAAGAGTTCAGACTGATGAAGCAGCTTAGCGGACTTGATGCGAGTGAAGAACAGTGAACAAGCGAGCTCACGGGAGTTAAGATGCCTCGTGTATAGACCGCTGAAGTCCTTACTGGGCTCTGCTTTTTCAGCACGCGAGCAGATGGAATGCCACATGTCTCATCAGTTTTGCTTTCGCGCGGTAGAGGGGAGAGTGCGCGTTGCGGAGAGGAGTTGCGGACAAGACCAAAGAATTCTGCGCAAACCATATCGTTGGTATGTGTCGTTGTCAAAGATAACGATGGATGCTACCTTACCTCACTGCAAACGCCCACCTTTTAAAACCCCTTTGCTAGCGTGGTCGAACGACGGAAAAGCGCGACGGATGATCGGAGAGAGTTCGGGACCTCGGAATCTGGGGTTGCATTACGTCACGTGAGGATATAGCGAAGGGATTTCTGAGGGATATACCAGTGATAGAACACGACTTTATCTCTATCCAGCCTCAAGCGAGTCGCTTTGGAGGCTCACGGGTGTTGGCACCATCTGAAGATCTGATACCTGGCCGATGGTCGCTTGATGGATGCGATTCAATCATCCAACCTGCGCTGGTCGAGCGCACCCGGCCCGTATGATGCTTCTTTGCAGTAACTTGAAATGCACAGCTTACAATTCTAAATACCAGACAAACGGTCTGTGCTCGTCCATTATGGTGGCAGTGCTGCATTCCTTCTTTTTTTGTGGGGAATGTGGTTCCGGGTTGTACAATCTCGCACAGCAATCACCGGGGACTGTGGGCGGGGCGGCATAAAATTTGTACTCGTTTTTTGGGATTTCTGGTTCGTCGTTTGCAGAGGCAAGGTTGGCAACACTCCGATCCACCAAGCATAACCTTGGCCTCACTCACAAGCTGCTTCCATTCGGTGCTCGGAAGGGCAGGTCTTGGGCGTCGGCGCCTGTTAGGCCTCTCTGTACTAATGGATCCTTGCCTCGACCCCCCCTTTCACTTTTGAAGGGATCGGTCGACCATCCTCGCCCCCGGTCACGTCACTTGGCTTTATCTTTCATCGATCTATACGAATACATGTTGCCGCTGTCGTCGTGTCCGTGCCATTCCTCGCTCCCTTCACCACACCCCCATCATGCCCGTCCGCAAAGTAGGTAGTGGCCCAGCCAAGGTCTCCAAGGTCTACAAACCTCTGAAGATGCATCCGGAAACGTTCGAACCGGTCAGGGTTTATCCTAACGAGGTCAGACCATCGACACCAGTACTCAAGGACAAACCTCGGAAGACGCCGGCATCGGTACCATCTTCGATGAAGCCCCCACCACCGACGAAACTCCCCCCTCAGAAATGGGTTCCCGCGCCGGTCCCCAAGACTCCTGCTAAGACAGCCACAAAATCGTCATCTGTCCCGAGCCCGATCACCCAACCACCTCCAACCCCCGGTCCCTCAGCTGGCCCACCCACTTGGAACAGGTTGAAGTCACCAAGATCTGTCCCCACTTTACTCAGTGCGTCCTAATGGCCCTCTTGGACGAGAGCTCACGCTGGTTGAACACGTATAGATGGGCACGCTGGCGGCAAGCCAGGCGGCATCCTCGTTGCCTCAAAAAGTAACCCAGCTCTCAATAGTCACACTCTGGAATCTCCGCAACCCGGGCCGGACCCATTCTCAGCAACTTTAACGTCAACGTCAACGTCAAGTATGAATGTTCCTGGTTTACGGTCAGAACAGACTCCGCGGCCTTCGTCTTTGTTGGATAACAAGCTGGCCCAGCCATCTCCGGTAAATATTTCTCCCGCTACAACAGTGGCACACAACCCATTGCCCGTTGAACAGAAAACCGCGAAGCAGGGTTTCTTCGCCAGACTCTTTGGATTTGGCAGATCGCAATCTAAGGATTCAAAAGAACCCAGGCCCACCAAAAGGCTAAGTAAATTGCCAACCACGCGACCAATGTCCGTCCCATTGGTAAACTACACCACCAGACTCACCCCTGGCCCCACAACGAGACGGTTTTCTATTGCAACATTAGATTCCACCCAACCACCTTCCACAGCAACATTAGACTTCAATACCCAACCCACCATCGTCGCGGCGTCGAATATCACCGCGGAAAAAACATCTAGGGTCCAACGAGATACCCTCTTCGGGTCGGCTAGCCCACGCCAGCGTGCGGTTCTCGTAAAGAAACCGCCTATAGTCCAGCCAACCAAGCATAGTCGCCAGTCCTCTCCCTTCACTCACCCCAGCGGGCTACCGTCTCACCAGGTACGACGGAACTGCATAGCACTTTCTCTCGCTGATCGATGTTTTAGCAGAATCCTAGTCACATCACATACGACAGTTACCCGCACGGTACAATCGACCTCGAGAACCTCACTCCGGAGCCCACAACCATTGTCAGCGCCACGGATAGCACTATCCCCCCCAACGTTTCTAACTTCAAGAATCACAACCACGAAATCGCTGTCACCAACCCTACTCACACCGTTGACCAAACCCACGGCGACCCCAATCACTCTTATGATATTAACCACATTCAGCCCGTGGCGACCACCGATCACACCCAACACGTTGGAACTGGAAAGTACTATGGTCAATCCACAAGTTACACGTACGGAGGTTACTCTGGAGCTCAAAATTCGGGATACCAATCCCTAGCCACCACTTCGAGTTACGCTCTTTGCGTGGTAGGCATGAATTATTTCGTTTAGGATTTGTCATTTCTAAGGTGATCGTGAATTGGTAGGTTTGCAATGCGAACCCTCAATACGTCTACCCGACCACTGGAAAATCGTCGCCCTACTGCTCGGACGTCTGCAATCCCGCGGCCACGACTGCGACTCCGCAAACACAGCGAGGCACTACATTTTACCTGCACTCCTGACTGGCGTTGTTTGACACTCTTTGCAGCAATATGCAGCTACCAAGGATGTACGTATCCTGCGGTCATGTATCCGAAGGACCATTATTGGAATTATTGTAGTGAATCACACGAGCGGTACGTTCTAATGGTCGATCTCCCAGACGTTTCCCCATCCAAACGTTTGTCCAGTCTCGCGCGGAAAGGGTGTATTAATTGTCGCCAGCCCGCCGGGAACGGTAAGCAGCTTTGTAAAGGATGCAACGAAACTTTCAAGTACCACAACCCGACCATCATCCCTGTACCGATGGATCACGATGCGTTCTGGAACGGTGAGGCCCATTCCACCCCCCGGCGCTGACCTAGACTCATTCAAACCACGAACTAGTGGTCGACCGGTTCACTGAGTCGTGGGGCCATTCAACGCGATGCCCAGTCGTCCGAGCGGTCTACAAGGTTGCGCTGACACAACATAATTTAGATACGTACCTTGGGTATCGGTTCGTATCCTATGGTCCTCTGTGAACCCGCAAAGCGTGCGGCTGATGATGACTCCACTTGCTAGCGACACATTGGAGTACTACGGATGCTTCACTACGCAAGGGAAACTCAAGGGCAACGAGCGTATCCTCTGGCATGGCACTCGTCGAGGTTGTAACCTGGGCGAAGCGGGTCAAACCACTCCTTGCATGATTCCGAGGTGTTCACTGTGTTCTATAATCCGCGGGTCGTTTGACATCGGCGAAGTCGCAGCGAATACGCCAGCGGGGAGGTTTGGAATAGGGATATACACTTCTACCAAGACGTCGAAGTGTGTTTACGCCACCACCGAATCGTGGTGAAATTGACGCTGACTTACGTTACTTGTCTACAGGGCCAGCGATTACTCCGGCAACGACAAGGGTGTCGTTTCACCCTTGAAAGCGTTGCTTTTGAACGACGTGGCTGTCGGACGTGAATACATGATGCGCTACGACGACAGATCCATAAAGGCTCCCCCTCAGGGGTATAATTCAGTGGGTACCCTTGTTCTGTTCTTCCTACAATGCACCCAACCCTTGGGCTCCATCCAGGTATATGGGGAAGTTGGGGGCGGTTCAGACTACGATGAGCTCGTGGTGTACACAAACTACGCGATCAGGCCGACCTGGCTAGTTATGTATAATGGAGCATAAGCGATAATTTTGGTTCTAATTTACCTATTCGCGGACTCCAATGTTGTACACCGATCGTGTGTGACCGTAATCCTAATATGCCCACTACCTGAAAGGCGGAGATAAACAAAGGCGATGGAGAGAACATCTGGTGGACTCCACTTGGCATCGAGCCGCGATGGCCACTGACGAATGCATAAATCCATTGGGAGGCTTTCCGGCGCGGCCGCCCGCCTGTCTGGACGTGCTCCGCTTGGTGACACTCGACATCAACGCGGAGACTATTCAAAGTATTCGAAGTCAAACTCACTGAGGGCGGAGATCCCTGGAATGGAAATCACGGTTGGTGTTGCAGGTTGAGTATGTACGACATCGGACATTGCTGGACGTGCCCTCAAAGGCTTTTTGCTTGATGACTCGGGACGATCGCCCGAGACAGGATCAAAATGATTCTTTTTGGTTATTATCCCATTTGTTCTTAGGGGGTCTCGACTGGTCTCTATAAGAAGGTGCGAACTTTGACCGAGCTCCATTCCACAAGTCGGGGACTCATTTCATCCGGTGCTTTGTCAAGAATCGGATGAGTCGACTCACCGTGATCGGATCGACGGGCGGCCTCGGACTAGACAACGCAACCATCCAGTCCTCAAGTGGAAAATCACCTGTCTTGGATCTTAGACAGTCCGCAGCAACCAGCTGACCTTCGGTACGTATTACAAACCTAGTTGTTTTTCCTTGGTAACCGGGGGGGGTATGTC
>Ga0307512_10005789_pt1 | contig 12736 bp, 12 predicted proteins | sample 14_EM_MG_FD_200267 | JGI IMG/M metagenome (GOLD analysis project Ga0307512, IMG submission 200267) | Populus trichocarpa ectomycorrhiza microbial communities from riparian zone in the Pacific Northwest, United States - 14_EM | ecosystem: Host-associated > Plants > Roots > Unclassified | place... | reverse complement strand
AGAGCGTGTCAGAGAGCGTGTCAGAGAGCGTGTCAGAGAGCGTGTCAGAGAGCGTGTCAGAGAGCGTGTCAGAGAGCGTGTCAGAGAGCGTGTCAGAGAGCGTGTCAGAGCATGTGTCAGAGAGCGTGTCAGAGCGTCAGAGTCATATCGTCAGAGAGAGCGTGTCAGAGAGCGTGACAGAGATAGCGTGTCAGTTTCATCGTGTCAGAGCGGGGAGCATGTCAAGAGTGTCAGCTCCAGTGTTGACCGGATTTGGCTAGATATTAGAACCTCATTACTCATTGCTAACACATCCTAGGAATCTTTGCCAGATGGATCAACAGTTGTCCCCGCTATACTCGGCAGTGACAAACTCATGCCCTCTACGCTAAGCGGCGACAAAACGGATAGGCCGGTTTATCTCAGTATCGGCAGCCTCTCTAAGGCGAAGAGACAATCGGTTAAGACGAACCGGTTAATACTAATCGGTCTTTTACCGAAATGTCCAAACAGACCAAAAACCCACACTAAAAGGTTCGCCTATCATGAATCTATTGCAGCAATATTGCGTGCTCTAGAGGAGCCGGCGAACAGCGGATTAACCGGTCTGTGTGCAGATGGTCGCACTCATCACGCAATTCCCCGAATTGCGTCATTCCTTGCAGACTACCCAGAGCAGTGCACCATAACTATGGTGAAAAATGGATGGTGCCCTCGATGCGAGATATGCCCGGATGATATGCCTGGCTTCGCCCGCAGGCCCAGGCGCTGCCACCCCCAACGGTACCTTCATTTGTCAACAACGGCTGCTGAGGAGGTGGTGCTGTGGAAGTTTGCCAACTGTCCAAATTTCGCCGATGCCCATGCAGGTTGTAATATATATAGTTGTATGAATGTTGACCGGTTGCACCAGCTACTGAAGGGCTTATTTAAAGATCACACCTGGGAATGGATTGTTAGTTTTCTGAAAGATATTTATGGCCAGGAAAAGGGTTTGGACCTGATAGATGAACGATTTTCCATAATTCCTCGCTTCTCTATCATATGCCAGATTGGAGCCAAACTTACCCGCGTGAAACAATGGACCGGTGCCGAGTACAAGGACCTGGTGAAGGTCTGGCCTGCAGCGCTTGCCCCTCTTCTTGAAGGGCATCCTGACCACTTTAAGTTCATCATATCTGTCACCGACTTCATATTGATTACCAGCTACCACTCCCACACCGAAACCACGCTCAAATACCTACAGGATGCGCTTAGTGGCATCAGCAGCAACATCCACCTCTTTCTACCATACCGCAAGAGCCACAGTATGAGCAAGATACCCAAAATTCATTCCCTTCTCCGCTATATCGAATGAATTAGGGAAATGGGCTCTGCCGATAACAGTGACACCGAAATATCTGAAGCCGCTCACAAAATCCTCATCAAGGATGGCTACCGTTCTTCCAACATGGTTAACTATATTCCGCAAATGTTACGATGGGAAACACGCCTATTTCATTTCAAGTTGAGAGTTATTATTTTACTACATATCGTTAAATTAGATCCCCACTCGCCGAAGGCAGATATATGCAGGAAGCTTCATGTGGGGGATTCTCTGGCGTCCGACCAATTATCACTTGGTTTGATACCTCGCATCAATGGAGTGATGAGCAAACGCAACACGATTGCAACTCTGACATTTCCAGAGGGTATCAGCATATCAGAGTGTATTGATGCTCTGACATCCTATTTTTCGAAATTTCAAGCGGATACGAGCGCCAGTCTAGACCTACGGACCTCTGGAACCCGTGCATCGTGGATTCTCCGTCCAAAGATATACCGAGTGAACGGCGTCACAGTCACTATACAGCAGCACAATAATCCAGATACAGTTGTAGTTCAAACGGCAAGGTGGGTGGAGAAGTGGTGTGGACAGGGCAATCAATTCAACAATATTTTGATTCAACGACATCGAGCACCACGAAACAATAGTTGGGTACCTCAACAAGGATATTGCCCTGCCAAACTGTTATACGCTTTTCATTTTAGCGATAGAATCAATACAGGGGAAGCCAACGCAAATGGGAGTGTAATATGGCGGATGGTACATTACAACCTATTGTTTGTAGAGGATTTGGAGTATCTATTATCTGCGATGCCAAACAGAACCCATGGAATGATAATGTGTCGAGATGTGCCGCAAAGAGTACGACGCATTGTAGATGTTTCTTCAGTTCTTACACCCGTGCAACTTGTTCCGAGCGGCGAAGATAACTAATACCTACTGAACCAGTACTCATCTTTGGAATCATATCACATGATATACTAGATCGATCGGATATGTTGATCTCAACAGGGATGCCTAGTATCCAGTGCCGCCTTTTGCACCTTGTCAGAGCCAATCAGAGCCAGAGTCCATGTCAGAGTCGCACTTGTCAGTCACATTCATTGCAGCCCGGACTGTCAGATCATGTCAGAGCGCACTTGTCAGAGCCATGTTTATCAGAGCTGGGATTGTCAGAGCCATGTTTATCAGAGCCGGGATTGTCAGAGACCTTGTCAGAGACCATCTCAGAGCTGCACATGTCAGAGCCACACTTGTCAGGGCCAATTTACTTAGCCATATAATATACTCTTTAATCCACAAAATGAAACATTCGTTAGATCTAAGATTCAATCGTGGAGGCTCTGAAGGAGAGGTAGGTTCAACTAAATCTCCTTCAGAGCCCAACAGAGCTGGAATTCATTTATTGCAGCCGGGATTGTCAGATCTTGTCAGAGCGCACTTGTCAGAGCCATGTTTATCAGAGCCGGGATTGTCAGAGACCATGTCAGAGACCATGTCAAAGCTGCACTTGTCAGGGCCACACTTGTCAGGGCCACATTTATCAGTGCTGGAATTGTCAGAGACTATGTCAGAGCGCACTTTCATAGCCAGGATCATCAGGGACTATGTCAGAGCCACATCAATCAGACCAAGATTGTCAGAGACCATATCAGAGCAGCACTTGTCACAGTAGAGCGGTGATGAATACCAGGTAGTTGTTGCAGTACCAATCTCATGAGAAAGATATTGATCGTCTCAGGAAGGTCGCATACTGCTCATACACATGTCAAACCAAGTTACCTTCGGTATGTGCACATTGCCATCAGTTGATGAACATGTGTCGAGTGTCCGCTACTCTCGCGCCCAATGTGTTTTCCGATTTAATCAGTGACCTTCGACCTTGTTATAGAGTTGACTTTGGAGGAGTGGAGAGAGCTATTACGGGAGTGGTAGAAGAGTCGAGCTTTGTGTATATATTTAGCTGAACGAATTCTACACCAAAAAAGTAGCATATATCTTGATCAATGACATGATTGCTCTGATATAGCACATAATTATGACGTATCGTTATGGTATGTGAACACCAACTTGTTGGTATCCGAATCGGTATTAAAAATCGTGTGCGCAAGTTGAGACTCTCACACACGAGATGACATAATATCTTGGAAACAGTAAAAATGTAACCGAACATACCATAAAATCCTGTGACTCACGGTAATAAACCCGTAATGTGCCGTGGCACGGCGGTAATCTCAATAACATATCGTAGTCCCACGCTAATGGCCATAACAAATCTCGGTTATGGTAACGACGAAGCTATTCCCAACGTATACTTGAAACCTAAATATTAAATTTGAATTTGCTTTGCGAACCTACAATCGGAATACCTCAACTTCCTTGCCTCATGAGTATGGCCAAAGCTGGTTCATCGACTGTTGAACTAGTCAATTCGGTTACTTCGGACACTGTTGATTCATTTAACTTTGCGATGTGCACTTTCGCCTGCATGTGTTTGCCCATTGAGCTGGTCCCATGTTCCGAAGGATGGTGAAGAACTTGATGACAAATGATACCTATGATGCCAGGGCTGCCCGTCTCCTCAATTCTGCAGTGTAAATAGAATCGCCTTGAAGGCGCATGTCTATAATGATCCCAAGCAATAGACCTCTTCGAGCCTACATTCATTGAAGCCCACCATGCATCGAAGGTGAGTTGTAAAGTATGGTCGCTCAAATCACCAATTAAGACACGTTCATTTGTTGATAATATCATAACCTCTAGCAACGAGGTGTTTATAGATTTTGTATCTGACATCGCGGTAAGAACATGAACTCTAGGTAATTTGACCTGAATAACTATCAAAAGATGCGTTATAGTCAGGTACAACGCAGGTTCCTAAATATTGACTTTAGAGCTAGAAGCAAGAAGAAAGTTCGACCTGTGAGACATCGCATGCATATTTGTAAAGTTGAATACAAGGACATGCAAAGACTAGGCGGTTGCGATATCACCACTAGCATTGTTGCTGATAAAGGCAGCCGATAGTACGATTATGGGTCAACACTGTTCCATTGCTGTCTCATCACCCAAGATGCTACCCCAAAAATTGTTGATGATCCATTGACGATCATTTTTCGGAGGTAGTAGCGATATCGTCACTCGCATTGTTGGCTATAACTGGGGCGAATATTATGATTATGGGTGTAAGCCATTGCATAGCCCTTGAATTATCTAGGATGCATGACCGAAAATTGTTGGCGCTCAGTTCATGCTCGTTTTTACAAGGTAGTAGCGATATTGTTACCTGCATTTTTCCCTATAATGGCGGCCAATAGTATGATTATGGGAGTATGCCGTTGCACAGCCCTTGAATCCTCCAAGATGCATGACTAAAAATCGTTGATGCTCCGTTGACACTCATTTTCAGGAGGTAGCAGTGATATCGTCACTAGCATTGTTACCTATAAACGTGGTCAATATTATGATTATGGGAGTATACGGTTACACAGCCCTTGAATTATCCAAGATGCAAGAGCAAAAGTCGTTGACACTCCGTTGACGCTCATTTTTGGGAGGTGGTAGCGATATCGTCGCTGGCCTTTATGCCCATAAAGGCGGTGAACACTGTGATTATGGCTTAATACTGTCGCACAGCCCAGTGATTATCCAAGACGCAAGACCAGAAATCCGTGATGCTCCATTGATGCTCATTTCTACGATGGGGCAACCAGCATGTGGCTTGCCTTTATACCTCTAAAGCCGGCCAATAAGTCCTCATTAGATCGTTGTGACGATGCGACCGTTTGATTGCCGAATTGATCGCACTAAAATCGTCGACACTCCGTTGAGACTCACCTTAGAGACATACTAACTGTCATTGGGTGCACAATCATTTTGCTTAAAATCCATACTGTCATTTTTGACAGCCAATATACCATTTCAAGTTATAATCATTTGCATGCAAAGCATCGAGGCCTCTCAGATTCTGAGCCACCACCATTCACATCATCAGTCCGATAAATGATTTACCTCCGTCGCATTTTGGCGCTTCCAGCTCATATGTTACGGCATACAGATCCATCTACTAATGTTAGACATATAGAGCCTGATTTGGTGATCTTTGATTTTCCAGCTTGTTTTCCTCGATTTCCATGACGTACCATAAGCAATTTTCAAATTCTTGACCATGTGCAGCAGGTCTGAGCGCAGAGTTATGCAGTTAGCTGCGTAGACCAATGCAGCATGACAGCTGCCATTCATCCGGGTTCAGACTGCGCACTGACCGCTCGTCCTATGAATCGTATGACATCACTGCCTTAAATCTTGTTTGAATATTTCGTCTCTATTTTATGTTTTGCTTTCCAATGTAACTGTAACACGCAAGTCTATATCATGTTTGCTGGCCATCTATCAACCAGATTTGGAGTCTAGAACTTTCGCATGGCCCGTACGACCCTTGCACACACACTGATGAAATATCATGTCTCACAATATGGTCACTGAAATCAAGAAAAAGCTGAAACATAGCAAAGTAGGTACACAATTTGCTTTTACAACAGATCGGTCTTCAAAGTTACTATTTGGCTATCCATACCTCTGGTGATGCAGGAGCCATCACCATATCTTTGTCTGTATCCGATTTCTATATGGCACTTAACTAGGGATGCTTTGTGCAAGGGTAGACGCTTAACGGGTTCAACAAGCTTCGCATTCTGAATCGGTGTTGAATCGGGCACCCTGTCGGGCGAAAGAACCGGTTAGGATATGTGTTACTGTGGTTTCTGTGAACCCAGCCCCATTTGACTACTTCCTGGTCGAGAAGTCACTGCCGGCATTTGCCGTTGTCCACACATGGTATCATGATTCTGCATATTCTCTCCAAATGATGTTGGGGGTGTTGTCTCAGCAGTTGTGTCTATTTGGGGCTTGACAACTGCCGGGACCTTCAATTGGGCAGTCCCATACTTCATATTTCTCTCTCGGAAGGAGTTGGCTGCGTCCCCCTGTCCTGGTTGGGTCAATTCGTCAAGTCTCATCAGCCTCTGCCGAAAACTCTCTACTCGGTGCTGTACTGTTTTCGAGATTGGGCCCATCACCCAGCGAGGTTCATCATCATTACTCAGCTTGCTGTGCTCTGTATCTGCTTCATCCTCTTGCTTGTATTCCGCATGCTGCTCATGGTCGGAACATCCAAGATCGCTCAGACTGTCTCCGATAGCATTCGACATCTCTTCAAACGCTGTTCAGGGCTTTCTGGTTGTTGCCCCCGCACTTTCAGCAATAGTCATATCTCTCAGCTCTTGCATGATTGCTGTCTCTGCGTCTTGAACTCACTTTCTTGCCACAGCGGTCTCTCTCTCCACATAATCCTCAATCCATTTCTCTCTCTGTTCATTGTTTAAAAAGTTTCTTTCCCGTCTTTTCTCTGCTGAATGCATCTTTTCAGATCGTAATCTGCCCAATACTCCCAACGCTCGGATCCTTTCTGCCTCAAAGGTTCTCCTGCCTTCATTCGCTTGATGACGTCTTCGTGTGGACAGCATTGTCGATTTGCCATATTGGCCTGCCGGAAGTGGAGAAAAGATCGTTTTCAGAGCATTGAGCATTGTATCGTGTGTTGTCCTTGTTGTTGTGCGAGATGTTGGATGTTGCAAGATATGGACCATATGGAGGCAAGCTGTGTCTTCTATGTCAAGGTTCGTACGCTTGATCAACTCGACACATGCACAATCTGCGTTTTGACCGGCATTTAATTTGGAATAGTCACGGTTTCTGTTTGTCATGTGTTCATAGTTACTGTGTGCTTCGTGTATGATCCCGGGGATGGGTTGAGACAAACATCACCAGATGTCCTTTCCGTTGAAGAATTACGCATGTATATTTTTGGAACATGAGATATCAGCTGTCGTTCACTTCAATGTATCCCTGCAAACAAACTAACAAACAAGATGGGACCAGCTTACAGCAAATCGCGGGACTGTTGGAATCACCTGCAACTTGCAGCTATATGCAGCCAGATACAGCTTGAGTAGAATGTGCAAGTTGACTGTCCTTCATTCCATCGAGACTTGTAGTTTACTATATTTTCCTCAGGGCTTTCCACTTTTCATTATCATCTTCCTCACATTTTCCACAACCGCAATTCATGACTCCACACACCTCAGCCCGGCGTGATTGAATCTGAATCGAGACAAATGATGGCTGCTTCATCAAACGCGCCCCTGGCTGAGACACAGCAACAACGCAGACACCAGTTAGTCCACCACAACGCTGCAATTGCAGCCACCAAAAATATAGCCCAGGACGCACATTTATAAATAGTAAGAAAAACCAGACGCAGGAATCATACAATGCAGCATGCAATCGGATGTGAGTATCTCCATATCGATGTAGACGGTGGTCAACTAATAATAGAATGTACAGCTGGGGTACGTAAAGAGCTTCGTGACCAATTTATTGCTGCCTGCAATGACAAACTTCCATGGTTGACGAAGGAATTTGTCCGCACAGTCTGCGAAATCGAACATCATGATTTCATCAGCTCTGGGATGTTCGCAGACGAATTTCTTGATAATGGTCCCCAGGAGTGGACAAAACACGCTTGAAAGACCTCAGAGGAGGCTATGGAGTCATGTATGGTTGAGGTAATCGCCGAATCTTCCTTTTAGAAGCAGAAACTAATTTCTTGTAGGTTTTCAACATATCTACTACAATGGCGAGGTGAGGAGGTCGGGTACAGCTGGAACAGCCCGACATGTTCCTTGCCTTGAATATGGCCAAAATGGCCAAAGGGCGGTTTTCGCGCGCCACAATAGATAAAATGCAACAACCAAATATGCAACCTTGCGCTGATGTCCGAGAAGAGAAGAAGCAAGGAGTTGAGTTTCCTGGGCATGGAAAGTGAAGGCTGCGATAGAAAGACCCCCAGCAATGGTTTATGAAAATCACATGGATGGCTGTCTTCCATGCCAAGATGGCACAGCACAGAATCCGCAGACATGCTGGAGACGCAAAGGAATCAGTGCACCTCCACGAGAACTGGAGGCACTTCCGCCTGGAACGCCACCTCCGCCCGGAACGCCTCCTGGGATACAATGTGACACTGACGGAAATGAACGTTATGAAATAGAAGGTATGCCATGCAGGTGTGTGTATATACATTCTCCGCATCCCAACACTCAATTTTTCAATCATAATGCATATTCCAAGGATTGCAAGCGCGATACAGATTTGATTCCAGATTTGCTGAGGACACTATCTGCTGTGTGGAAATACCGCTGACGTTGATTTTGAAGATTACAGCAGCATTTTGAGCGGATCTGATAGTGGAGACGACACTTGATTGATAGGAATGGGAGTTTTGAGTATTATCATTATCTACAATCAGCGAACACTTTAAAGGATATTTTAAAGGATATATTCATATGCACAATTAAAGAACAATGTAGGGATAAATGAAAACGTACCTGAAGAGGATAGAACCACTGCCAGAACACAGTTATTGATTTTCTATGCTAAAGTGAATGGTTGCATAATGTGGATACGCCTGTGGCAAAATGAGTGTCAATGGAGCGTCAAAGATTTTTTGTCCTGTAAGTCAGGTTATCAAAATGTCAATTAGTCGTTGTTATCTATAATCATTGTATTGGCCGCTTTTATAGGCAAAAGAGAATGCTACACTCTCCCTGCCCCATCTTGACAATAAGCGTCAACAGAGCGACAATGATCTTTGGTCCTGAATCTTTGGTAATCTTGGTGGTAAATGATTGCAGTCATCTATATACGAGGTTTTGGCAGCCATCATAGGCTGATAAGCAAGAGATGGTCCTGTGATAGCCTCCCAGAAAATCAAAACTTACTTCGTATTCGATGCTGCAACTCAGTGATCATAAATGTTTCAGTCTATAAAACTGGTCAAAACTCCATATATAGACATTAGCGGTCATCTTGCGCTTTGATTGACCATCATGCAAGGCCAAAAATCATTGACGCTCCGTTGATGCTGCTTTTCAAGATCGGGCAGGGAGTGTGTCACTGTCTCTTTGGCCTTTCAAGGCAGCCAATACTACTCTTATGCATAACAATGAACAAATAACTTTTCAATTTCCTGACTTACAAGACTAAAAATCGTTGACGCTCCGTTTACAGTCATTTTCAGAATGGGGCAGCGAGCATCTCACTTTCTCTTTTGTGTTGAAATACAGCCAATATCTCATTTATGATTGTCTGCATCCAATCGCCACCTAGATTACCCAAGATGCAAGAACAAAAATCATTGGCACGCTGTTGACCATCATGTTCAGGATGGGTCAGGGAGCGTGCCTCCCTTGTTTCTGTCATAAAGGCAGCCAATTGATCCGAAAAGGACAATGACGTACCAGAGTCAACATTTGGCGATTCGCAATTGGATATCTAAATGCGACGATAAATAGAAAAACCTGAAACATGGAACCGGAGATTGGAACTGACGGGTATAGCCAAACCCTGCAGAACCCGCGGGTTGTCGGGTACGGGTCTGGGTGTGGCCCTCCAAGACACAGTGGTTGTGGTTGTTGGATGGTTCTGGAACCGAACCGAACCGTTGTTGCGGTCTGAACCCGGACTGCTGGCCGGTTACCTGGACCTGTTGCTAAAATACTCTTATGGCAGCTGGCCAACTGTATACGGTGTATAAGTGTCTAGCAAACTGATGTGGGAAACATGGTGCTTCCGGATTGTAAATGGAACGTCTGATTGGTACTCATTCCTACTGATGACCTTACTTACCATGTATGGTCCTGTCCATTTGTAATCCTACATCTTCAACTGTCTTAACCTCCAGAAGTGCCACTTTGTATGTCAGACCATATCTTCAACCTCGAAAACAACATCTTCGCCGCCAGGGTGTTTTTCTTGATGAGCTTGAGCCACCTGCAAGTTCTTATGGAGAGTTGGGTGAATCATCTCCAAGCCAGCTACAAAAGTGTCGGCTTGGATTTCGGATTTCAAACTAGAAGGTTGCTTTGGGGCCTTAAACTGCATCACTAAAAGGTAGTTGTAATTTGCCTAGAATGGAGTCATCCTCCTGGATGCGTGCATCGCATTGTAGTCAGCAAATTCGGCTAGCAGTAGAAGTTCAACCCAATGGTCCTGCTGAGAGTTGCAGAAAGCCCGGAGACACTGCTCCATCATTTGGTTTTGATGCTCTGTTTGCCTGTCTATCTGTCGATGGAAGGCTGGTAAGTGGGGACTGTCAGTACTCAAGTGAGTACATGCCTGGGTCCAGAATTGGCTTCAATACTTGGTGCCGTGAACTGTGACTAAGTTGTCAGGGACGTCGTACTTGCCAATGTCCTATTCAACGCAGAGTGAGGCCAAATCCGGCCAGCCACAATCCTCCTGGCGCGGTAAGTATATTGCCACCTTTGTCAGTAGGTCTATGATATTATGAAACCCCACCAGCAAAAACTGAATTTCCTTGATTAAATTGATTTAGTGTATTGTACCCACAAACTCAAAAAAAAATGAAATCGAGGTTTCCCAAAAATATGGCATTCCGTGAATATTCCTGAGTGAGCTTTCAGTTGTTGCAATGCTGTTATCAAGTGACCTGACAAGTTGACCCACTTTTGGAACTGTCACAACAAGCACTTGATGAACGGTTCACACTAGCGTTGCCAATATCACAAATTACCACTTCGCATACCCCTATGTAACCCAATTCAATTTCTCATTCCGATGATGATGATACTTGCTCTGTACATTTAATGAAGCAGGTAGTTCTTGTTTGTGAAGATCCCTCATGGCTTAATTTGACCAATAATCGTCACATTTCATTATTGGTTCATGATATTGGATTTGTTAGTGAGGTCATTCAGTAGCTAGCATATTTTCACCTGTCATGGGATGGTTAACCATCATTGCAATACTGATTTCATGCGGTTGAGATTCCACATCAGGAAATCATCAGTTCCATTGCATTTACTACTATGATATATCGACGAAACATAGAATAAAATAGCACCCACAGTAAATCCTAAGTCTGATCACTGACACCATTACTAACCTCTGAATGACATTGCACTCGCTACAATCGTGCTTCAATCGACTAATGCGGTATTTCCAACACTAGCAAAGTTGGTGAAGTCGTTCATCAGCAAAAAGCGAAATTAGTTTCCAACAATGGTCACCATTCACGAATCCATCTCCCCATTCTCCACAAGTAATCCGGGAGACGTATTTGCAATCTTCCACCATGCTTCGAAACGTTCAATGATGTGATCGTGTCATCACAACATTTCAAAAACTTGTTTAGTCATTTAACATAATTTACTGCACTTGTGGCTTTCCTGTTGGTAATCTAGAATTTTATCATTTCGACGGTTTTTGAACTGTTCCATTGATTTCAAGGCTATTCCGAACTATTCAATTGCTGGAGTTATCGATTATACACAAGCTTGCACAACTCCCATAACAATAATTAAGACACCCAGAGTAAACACTCCACAGATTTCTACAAATCGCTGCAACGATTGCTTCCAGCATGGAATCAAATAATATACATGTAAAACAAATTGAAATCATTCAAGTCGATCGTGGTACTCATGTGCCACCGCATGATATCTGCCTGCGGCGTTAGCGGAAGACGGTGTACAGACCCTTGGATTGCGCTCTTAGGGAGGATATAAGGTGTTCCGATGCTGAAAAGAGGCTTATGATGGTAGCTTCCATCGCACAAGGGTTGCATTGGTGGATGCTGTCTCTCCTCGACAATTATCATACCAGCAGTCTGATGTATTCGCCGAGTTGCTAACAGCTGAACCAAGGCAACAAACCCTATAATGCTCGATTCAGCATCCTTGACAACGAAAAGACACTTCACACATCCAGGAATCTGTCCAGCAGTCCACTTGAAGTGTCTATCCAGACTCATCCCCATCCTGAGTAGCACTGTATCATTTCTGGATGGCATATGATTTCTCCACCTTGTGGACCCAGTGTAACGAACTGTATGAACTGCATGCTTGTTGCATTGAAATGACGTGACCGGAATTGTTGCTGCATTGTACCAACTGTATTTTGAATCTTTGAGGCAACTGAAATACTGAACACGATTAATGTAGTCTCTGAAGTCGCCAAATCTCTCGAAACACAATGCCATGTGATTCTGTAGCTCCCCTTTTTGCAATGCACACCACTAGGGCAAGTCATCAAGGGGCTTGATTTCTGGTCACGAGTTTTTCATCATTTGGTGGATAGGTGCTTTGGTTTGAGGCATTGCAACGTCGCGATGATGTTTCACAGCATTTGCATTCCGCTCTCAATATTGAAACACCTCCTTTCGGGCTTTCATTCACAACATCTGGAAAGCTGTGTGATGACAATTTGATTGTCGGTATGCTTGGTCAAGATCCATCATCGCACTCTCTCGGAGGTCAGAGCTTGCATTTAAGATATTGGGAAGCTGGC
>Ga0307512_10005788_pt1 | contig 12740 bp, 11 predicted proteins | sample 14_EM_MG_FD_200267 | JGI IMG/M metagenome (GOLD analysis project Ga0307512, IMG submission 200267) | Populus trichocarpa ectomycorrhiza microbial communities from riparian zone in the Pacific Northwest, United States - 14_EM | ecosystem: Host-associated > Plants > Roots > Unclassified | place... | reverse complement strand
TTTGCAGGACACGAGGAACGAATTGATCATGAAGCCTGTGTCCGAGTCACGAGCTGGCCCACTAGGCATTTCACAGTATAGCATAAAGTGGCAAAATGGTCTGATTTCCGCGGCGATGTGGTGGGGTATGCGACTCGCGACTCGGAGACGGATGGGGAGGGATTCCGCACGGAGAGGTGTGGATGACGTGTATGTACATGTGTATGCATGTATGTGCGTATATGTTCGCGCCGCGGTGTCGGGCCAGGTTCACCTTGTATGGGCACGAGGACAGAGGCAAACACATAGAGCGAATCACATGGAGGGTGTGGAGGGACATCGAGCGCGGCGATGTGCAACCGTTTTGCGCATTTGCCAGTTTGCCAGGATCGGCGCGTCACGAGGGAGAGTGAATTAAGCCAGCGACGGGGGGGAGACGCCAAGGGGCCGTAGCAACTACGACCGAAAGGAGGTTTCGGCGCGTCTGGAATCGCGTTGGCCGCAAGGGTCACGCTCTGAAACTTGCCAAGTGGTCGACTTGTGGCGCGGAACCAAGTTTGAAAAACTTAACATCATCAAGGGCCTTCCAGGCTTCCAGAACCCACACTCGGGCTTCTAGGGAGACTTTCTCTTCCGATATAGTGGAGGTCGACACAGCCTACAAAGAGCGTGCCGTGTGATGCCTTGGTTTGATTGCTGGTCACGGGTCCCTACAAGGTGCCATACTATACCATACGGTACTTGTATATCATACCAACGACGTCGTTCTGTCAGTGTATGGTCCGGCGGCGTAAACGATACACTCTTTCTCAAAAAAAAAAACATCTAGAAAAGACACCGTAGGGGGTCAGGGACGCAAAAAATGAAATGGAAGAGGGACTTTAATCAATGAGACCAAAAGGAGAAAGTGGTGGGTCTGGTGGGAGTTGTGAGACTAGGGTCGACGTGGCTGTCCCGGGGTCAATAATCCTGCAACCCCGTTATCCCATCATCCCTCTAGGTTCAGACCCGCACCCGCTTGTCTTGTCCCTTTCTTTATCAGGTAAAATTCATGAATGTGGATTGATTTCCGGGACATCGTTTGATGTCCTTGTTTATGTGCCGACATGTGCGAGTACATACTTGCATTTACGGGCAACACGGAGTACATGTACGTTACGCGCGTAGTGCAAACATGATCCGGTGAAATGTTTGAAAATGACGTTGTGCGCGTGCTTATGGAACCCTTCCGCTTTTTCAGGTTAGCTTAGATAGGCACGCGATGAAATCCGATAAAGCATACGGTACATTCATGATGTCAGTCAGGCAGTCAGCCGCCATCTGTTGCACCTCCACCTCCACCAAGAGATCCGGAATTCAAAAAAAAAAAAAAAGGGAAAAAAAGGCAACGGGGATCGCGTAAAGGTTCAGTATTAGCGGCGCGGCGTGTTCCGACACGGACGCTGGTCAATTCAGACGGGGTTGATGCGGGTGATGCGACCGCGGAGTCCGAAGCCGACGGAGGTTGATTGCATTTTTTGTTTGCGGGGTAAAAAAGAATACGTATTTTGCAGCCAAGCACGACGTCATTTCTGCTGCACGATCGAGCATGTGATCCACCAAGTCACCATACTGTGCGTGCGTTCACCCACGCTTGTCGAATGTTCTCTCGCCACATAGTAGAGTGGAGCCGGGATTGTGCGATGCCCGGAATCGAATGTGTGGGGTTTGGCTTACCCGACTTCCCAACTGGGGTTTTCTACCCTGGCGGCGCGGCGTATTGGTTGTACGACGACTACGTATACTACTCGTGTACAGTACTGTACGCTAAATGAATCCATCCGTGACCGGATGATCAAACAAGGAAACGGAAGACCGCACATGTCGCAAATGTCAGCCATGTGATGTTGTCTTTTTACTTTGGAAAAAGGACAAGGCGCAACTTGTGCATGTGCATATGCAACCCAGTTAGTTCAAAGCTTTACGGCCTCCCCGTTGGACAGGATCTTTGTTGGAGTGCCCGGCTGGGGAGTGAGCTGAGATTGGGATTGTAGAATCAACGCCACTACGGACGTTTTGACAGAATTTTGGAGCCCCACGGAAGAGCCCGAGGGCGGCAGACGTGGGACGCGCGTGAATAACGGGGCGCGCAGAGGTGGTGCTGCCTCGTGCTCGTGCTCTTCCTCCGATTGCTCCTACAATACGGTATGGGGAAATAAATGCTCGGGGATTCGCGCGACGCCGAGTTGATAAGCGAGATGAAAAAAAAAGGCACTGTATTTAGATCAAAATGTCAATATGTTCAAGACGAAACACGGCGCACAGCCTCCTTGATTTACAGCGAGAAAAGTAAGGTGTGTGAATGAGTAGTAGGAAGGGGATATGAGGCGTGGAAAGTGATCGGGGAATGGTGCACGGGCCATGAAGCATGACGGGGAGAGAGAGGGGATGGGTAATTTGCGCACTACCTCCGAATCGTCGTTGCGTTTGTTATCAAACTTCCGAGGCCGAATCAGTGTCTCGTTTTGGCAAGAAGTGAGATCATGTGATCCATCGATGGGCAGTGATTAGATAATACGGCGCCCGAAATGAACGTCCTGGCAACGACGGGTCTTGTATTTTTTATTTTATTTTATTTTTAATTTAATCAGAGTCCAGTTCAGACCCTGTCACAAGACTCGGATCATATCATACTGTTGTACACAGTTGTTGCTGCGGGCCAAGAGATGACGAGTAGAGCAAGGGTGATGCTGGATCATGGCTCACGGATCGACGGTTATTTCGTGCGACCCTGATCGATCCTCGCACTCGGGACGCTGTTGCCCCGTTTTAGTCCCTCAACCAGAGACACCGGAATCAACGCTTAGCTCCTTCGTCCTTCGTCCGCTGCACGACGTCCCACACATTTGCGGCACGGCAAAACGGTCGGTTTCGCTTTGGACCCCTCTTCTGTCATTATAACCGTCGTCAATTAACCCATTCTTACGGCGCTTGACCTGAGTCCTGGGAAATCTTAACGTGGTGGTGACAACTCTCAACCTGCCCAAAAGAGAATAAGAACACAACAACGCCTTCCCCTCGTGCGCTTGTCCCCAATCTCGAGCCCGCTCAACCACCTCCCCTTTTTTAACTACCTTTTTCTCCCCACCATCTCCCTTCCTCCTTCACTTTTCTCAATCCCTCGACGCAAACTCTTTTGAGGAAAAAAAAAAACAAAAGAATTCATGATGTCTGAGTTTACTCTCGACACCTATCTCGATATGCCAGACGACGGTACGCTCCCCTCCCATCCGGGACATGTAGAGCCGCTTCTCACCCGCTTGCCGTTGTCCGCCGCGGTGGCCTCTCGCTTCCACCTGCTAGATGATATGCCTCCGCTCGTCGACCGTCCCATGCTACTCGATCACCCGCCGCTTCCGCCACCCCCGACGATGGCGATGATGTCCTACTCCCTTGACGCCGATTTCACACCCATCCCTTATAGTCCGGACTCCCCAACCACCGACATGGTTTTCGACTCGTCGGCTCACCGCTTCGAACTCATATCCGAGGAGGACGCGCCCCGGATCTCCGCCACCAAGCCTTCGCACGCGAAGAAGCGCGATGCGGGCCACATCCCGCGTCCGCCCAACGCGTTCATTCTCTTCCGCTCCTCTTTCATCAAATCCGAGAGCGTGCCGGGTAACATCGAGGGCAATCACAGCACCCTCTCTAAAATCATCGGTACGTGCACCCCCGCGCAATCCAAGGCCTCGCTGCCGTCGTACTGGGGTCTGACCACCACCACCACAACCATAGGAATCGTATGGAAGACGCTCCCGCCTGCTGAACGCCAGCTGTGGGAGAAGCGTGCCGTGCAGGCGCAGGCCGAGCACCGCGCAAGATATCCAGATTGGCGTTTCAGACCTGGAACGAACGTCGACGCCATCGCGAAGCGCAAGACCAAAGACAAGAATAAAGACCGTCCGCCTTCACGCCGCAAACGTAACGCCAGCACCCGCGATAAAGATAAAGCCCTCGCCACCGCCTGTCCTGGTGCTGGCAGTTCTGATAGTGGGGGAGGACCCGGCGGCGGCGGCGGCAATCGTGGCGGCGCACGGTGTAAAAAGGCACGCGGAGGACTCATACAGGAACGTCGATGTGCGCAGATCGCGGAGCTCCTCACGCGTGGTGTCAAGGGCGTTGCTCTAACGAGCGCGGTGCAAGCGTGGGACAAGGAGAGCGGCGTCAGCAATGTCACCGACGGCGTGTTTGTCTCCGAGCAGGGCGTCGGCGTTGGCTCAGGCCCGGATGCGGATACGGACGGCACCAGCAGCAGAGGTCGCAAGAGGAAGATGACGATGGTGGAAACGACGGAGAGGACGACCAAGGCGCCCAAGACGCGCTCTGCGTCTTCCGCGCAAGAGGCGCGCTTTACGTCATGGAACATCGCGCTCACCGATATGTACCGTCGCGCGACCTCAGCACCTCTTGCACCAGACCATGGAGCGATTGCGCCAGCCTCTCCCACCTCCACTGGCACACACACGACTTTCCCCACGAGTGTCAGCCCAGTACCTGATTTCTATCCACCCCCGCTTTCGCCCGCATCCTCCGTGTCTTACGGCAGCGAAGTGTCCTTCCCTGACAGCGACAATATGAGCGTAAGTGCCTTTGCGCCTTCTTCTCCTCCGCCTACCCCCCTTTTCTCACCCTTTTCTCCTTGATTTTCTTTTTTTTTTTTTTCTCCATATATTATCATTATTAACTTTATTGCAGGTTCTTCCCATGTTCGATCTCGTGCCTTTCTCGCCACCGGGTAGCCCTTGCAGTTCCAACTTGGACAACAACGACATCGCCGCTCTTGGCTCGGTCAGAAGCCCGTCTCTCGGCATCCCACCGGCAAACCCCGCTTCTGCTGCGCCGTCGCCTCCCCAAGCGGGACAAGGGCCCGACGCGGCGTCCCTGCAACATTTCTTCTCGAGCTACTCGACGCTCTGCGACTGGGCCGGAGGAGGCGGCACTACGACTTACACCAGTGCCGGTCCGGGAATGCTCCACCACGGCAGCAACGGCCATCATGCCGTGCCCGCTAACGCAAAGGTCGTTTTGAACCCACTTTCTTTGCCTTACGGGCCCTTTGGCGGAGACCCGTACTCTTTCTTGCATGCCTCGGCGGTGGCGATCAACCCGTGGAATGACGAGCAGGATCTCGTCGATCGTCCGTTGTTCGGAGGGCTCGACGACGCTTGGAGGGCTGGTCCCTATGCCTGCTGATCATCACGGGCAACCGTGCGCAATGCGTATGGTTCTTGACACTATGGCGAGCCAAAGTCAAATGGTATAAACGGAGATACCTGTGCGGGAGCGGGAGTGGAGGTGGGGCAAGAGTCCTCTTCTCTCTCGTTTACCTGTTAGCCCCCCACACCCTCACCTACACTCGCCACCATTCAGGCCCACTCAATGCAAACAATGTCGTTATGGATCCCCTCGTTTCATTTCTGTTTCTTTCCCCCTCTTGTTATGTCCTCAGTATGACCGACTCCTCCGTGTGTTTGTTTGAACTATTGTTCTTGGCCTATGCTTACCCTTTCCTAGACGTGTATCCCCCCCCACTTTTGTATCTAACTCCTTTCCATCTCCACCTCGCGCGTCCCTCTTCCCACTTCTACTCTTACTTATCTCCGACCCATGTCCCCCAGTGCTCTCCGCCTTATCACCACCCTTCCCCATTATTGTCTCAAAGTAAAGAAAAAAGAAAGTGAAGAAAAAAGGGCCATGTTTCTGTTATGTCGCGTCGCGTTGTCTTGTTTTCGTTTGTAATATATAAATGTATTGGTTTGTCGACTTTTAACCAACTGCGGATCGCGTCATCAGATGCATCAGAATTGAAATATTGAAACCCAACGTCGTCGTGACCTTCCGAGTTTTTTGTTTTTGTTTTTAAGCTTTTGCGTGTCCTTCGTCCACCGGCCTCGTGTGTGCGCACGAGGGTCCTTCCCATTCGTCACTCCCTTTGTTAGTTTTTATTCGGCTTAAGCCGTCACACCGTGACCTGTGTGGCCTATCTACACCCGCCATCCCGTGTTCTTCTTTTCTTCGAAGATGTAGAGCAACAAAAAAGGAATGCGGGCTGCGCCATTTTCGCTTTTTGCGCCTGGCGGAGAAGGTTTGTATCGTTCTTTGGCTCGTCGCAAGTCCGAGTCACCGTGCAGGTGCGTGTGTATATGCATCCGTATGCATGCATGTATGAATGCGCATCTTAATCTTAATCTTATCCCTATGGTCTTATTGTTCTTCGGGCGTATTGGTGGGAACACCCCCCTCCCGATTCGCGCACTCGCGTGTGCTTTCGCTATGTGGGCCCTTGTGTGCGCTCGAGGGAGATCGAGAAGTCGCTTGCGCGAACACATACCGAAACAACGGCGGTGTCTGTATGCGGGTATTCCGTCCTGTGTATGTCCGGGGTCGGGGTCATGTGCATGCCAGCGGCTGCATCCGATGCACCCACACGCACTGTCCGTCACCGTAAATTCGCTGGTGGTGCCTCCGCCCCCGATCTCAAACCCGCAATCTAGTGATCTCTGACTTGTGCTCGCCCGCCCGTGCGCGCGATCCCTGGCTTTTGAAAACCGAGATCGATTGGTCCAAGCCCGTCTTTTTGAACCGAGCGACTATCCTCGCCTGATATCGATGGCGAGACGGTCGCTTTGGTCGGCGAATCGCCACGGCTTTGAAAAGCGATCAGATCGTCGTGGTCCCGGTAAATAACGCCAGTCATCGAACTACAGTGCGCGTGCCCCGTCGCTCTTCGGTAGCTAATGTCATGACGCGTGAGCTTAAGTATTTTTATCCACCTCCGATTGGTTCCGCTCCCGGAAGGCCTGGCCTCGGTGAAACCTCGTGAGTTGGGCGGGGTCCGGAGAATTAATCGGTAGTCGCCACGATCATGATTATGGTTATGATGGCCGTCTTGGCATCATGATGGTGGTCATCGTCTTTGAGAGGTGTCCCCTTGTGACGTCGAGGAGTTCGGTAGCACTAGTGGCGGCTTATCGATGCGCATACCTTCGAGCGATATCCGGGTCCTTCGAATGATGGCACGTTGGCACGGGATGCCCCAAACGACAGATTGTGACAGAAAAGCGCACGTCGCGGCGCCAGGGCGCACAAAGGGACGAGAACCCCGAGCGGCACCAGTAAAAACGGTCCCCCAAAAGGCAATGTTTTTTTTTACTGTGCCGCGCTGGGCTGATCGTTTGCCGGCGATCAGAACAATCAATGTTGGGTCTGAACACTATTATCGTGATGCTGATGACGCGGACATGGATGCAGGCGGAACTCGCAGAGGTGAGGATTGGACCGAGTCTTGGTTTCTGCTTTGTACTGCTCCCGCATCACGCGAGGGGACGGGGCGTTATCAAAAGTCGGAGATAGCGACATCGCGCTGGGTAATTTCCAGACGAACCATTTCCGCGATTGTCGGGAGATGGCGTCCACATGTGAGACATAGCAGCTGCCAAATGAGGTCGCGGGGTCGTGCGAAGCTCACCCCGCACTTGCCAAATACGCGACCTCCTACTAAATCTGCCGAGTCGGTCCCAACTGCAACGACCGACTGAGACTGAAAGCCTCGCGGACGTCCTAGTCGGGTTGACATTCAATCCCCACTGGTAGGCATCCATTAAACGGATGATACGGCGAAAGTTCCATCTTGGACATCCTAGTTGACCACTATGGACTCCGAGTAGCAGTGATGCACCCTTCAGTAGCTTCAGTCTCCGAGACCGTTACTGGTGGCTGCACCTCGTGCATGATAGGCCACATAGCCTGTCTCCGCGGGCACACACAATGTCGAGGTCGTTAAGTCGTAAGGTTGTACTTGATGCGCCATACCCGTGCCTTCCCTTACCAGTTTATTCACGGGAGAACGCGATGATGGGGGTTATTGACAAGCGCCTGCAGACCATGGGCCGTGAAAGCAAGGGAGAAAAAAGGCATCGAGCCGCATAGGTTCTTCTTAGCGGCGTCACCGTTACTAGAGAGCAAAGATCCTTCCATGTTTCGCTGTACCAGAGCCGCGTTTGGATTTGAAGTGAGGCTTGTACATCGGAGGCACCCTTGGAGAATATTAACCTTGGAATCATCCGCGCCAGAAACGTCGCTAGACTTGTAGATCAGAAAGTGTGTCAGAAGGAAATCCCGAACGTGATTGTGCGTCACTGAAAGAGAGACGGACCGACCATAATTTCATGGTAATCATCACGTCTTTGCCTGGATATCGAGGGTCTAGTAATTTTGAGCCATTCCTTTGATTTTTTCTGATCTGCATGGGCTCTTTAATCTGACATGTCGCACCGAACTATGACTTGTGAACTAGCTTCCGCAAAACGATCGTTGCTTCCTCGCAGTTTATATGACATCATCCTGTCGCATTTATTCTACCTTTTCACGCGAGAACTTGACGCCAGTCAGGCCGACCTCAAGATTACAATGGCAAACTGACTCACCAGGGTAACCACAGTCCCATCTTCGAGCACTTCCTTCCTTGGTACCAGGCGGAACTTGAACACGTATGGCAGTACCAGTTTCCAGACAGCCCAATAAAATACTCCGGACATCAAGACAGCAATTGCGATGAGACAGTAAAGGTAGTAAGCAAGCGGGGGTGTGTCGCCGACCCCGTCGGCTGGGGGTACGTATGGAAAGATGACCACTGGGAAGGGTGTTAACTTCGGATGTGCCTTCATGAAACGCCACATGACGTACGAAAGCATTCAACCAATAAGAAAAATAACGCTAGAGGTGTCCACACTACATCATTCGAGAGATCAGCTATGATGGCATACCGGGGTGCAGTCAAATAAAAGTGCCTTTGAACGGTCGAGGCAAATGAGGCTTCTTCCAACGGAGATAGAACAGTCCCTGTTCGAGAGCGATGAGAAGTGGTAGGAGAAAGAGCTAGCTAGGGCGCACGAGAATGATGAATAGGTCGATAACCTGCAATGGGTAGCTTGCCACATCTAATATGAAAGGATATGCAACTTGCAGCGGGGGCGCGAGTGTGATAATAACCTTGACGAAGGTGAGATAGGATGAGAGACGAAGGCAAGTGTTACTCACTGTGGGGATAAGGTGAATAATCAGCCCCGGGAAAGGAGCATTTTGGGTGGGCCAGTTTGCGGCCCAGATGCGGTTGCCGAAAGGCAATGGTATGCCCTCCTTCGCGAGCTCTTGATTTACACGTGCCGCGCTGTAAGCCTGGACGACATATCAACATCGATCAAATGACGTAGAATATACGAAACCTACGACGTTGAGGACGCTCTGCAGTCGCCATCAGTGGACTCTTAAACACCGTAGGCTATACACTCACCCTGTCAGGATTGGTAATAACGTGACGCTCAGTAGTAGGGCAAAGATGGATTAAAACTCAGTGTCGCTCACCCCAATGCACTGTTACCCGGCCCATAAATAAGATTTGGTATACTCTTAGGAGTGCGCGAAGGACGCACCTCAAGGCGACGAATACCGATAGTGCTTTCTGCGCTTGCGTGCCAAATACATTCTCAAAGAACTGCGAGGCAACTGTTGTACCGGATTCCAAGATATCTGATTTCGAAGATGCGCTACGTGGATCACGTCTTGGGACCGAATTTTTCGGATGTACGTAGGTGCACGTACGCAAAGTATGCGATATTTGCCAAGATGTATAACGTGGCTGTAATCCCAAGTGCGAGCGGTCCTGCGATCTTGAGGGTACGCACTGGATTCTTGACATCATTCATGACGTAGTTCACGTTTTGCCATCCTGCATATGAGTAGAGGATTTTGAACATCGCAGCTGCGTACTACAAGGAGATCAGGGGCATCTATCGATAAACAACCAGAGATACCAACGTCATTGGCACTCGTCGAGCTGCCCGCGAACGCATGGCGAAAGTTCACATGTGGGTCCTTGACGCGAGTTTTGCCGCCCAAAACAACCCAGCCTAAGTCGAGAGTATAGTCAAACGCATCGCCCCGAGAAGCGTGGTGACTAACTCGTCACCACGATGAATACCAGGATAGCTATTTTGAATAGTGACAACACCTGATACAGCTGTGAACATTTCTGGGAACAGGGAACAAAAACCCTACTTGCATTCATCGCATATACACCCAATCGGGGCGTAAATCCATGGAGAAACACGGTAAAGAAGATGACTAGTCGTATCATCAGCATTGGAGTCCAGAGAACCAAGCTGATCGCGCACCTCCGACTGCTATCCCACGGACAGCCCAAATACTAGGGTCATGTCCACCAGCTATGATAATACTTATTCGACTTATGGCGTGTATGGGGTAGAAACAGGCACGCAAAGACGTACTTTTGGGCGAATACCTGATGCAAACACATGTTAGAAAAACTTACATAAACACTCACAAGACTTACAAGGCAACTGGCTGACGAAAAATTGAGAAAGATAGCATATGCGGCAAAGATAACGGTCGAGAGGTGCTTCGGTCGGCGATAGACAGCTTCAAGGTAAACCTTCTCGCCGCCAGAGCGGGGATACATGGTTCCGAATTCAAGCCAGATAAGGAGCCCGCAGAGTGAGAATACGAGGCCAAGGACCCAGAGCATCAGGGATGCGCCGACAGACCCGACAGACTCTAGGATGGATGATGGAGTGGCGAATATACCCGTGCCGATAATGGCGCCAACGCTGATCGAAAAATGAGAAAGTGAAGGAAAATAGTGATTCGGGGCGGGGAGCCTGAGGGAGGAGGGAGGGGTCCGTACTTAAGCATGGTGCAGCTGAAGACACCCATGTGGCGGCCCATTCCGCCAGCAGTATCTAGCGTAACATGTCAGACGGACTTCTTGAACGCACAGAGTTGTTGCAACGACCGACCCTCCTCAAACGTGAGCTCGCCGGGATTGATGTCAGATTCTGTGTCCGGGTCCAACACCATACCGACTGTTTCTGTCGCGAAGACCACATCTTTCTCACTGTGAGAAGCTCCAACGGGCATCGGATCGTCGGAATAGCCAGAGTTGTGGAATGGGGAAAACATCTTGAAGCAAGAGCTCGAGGGGGGCGGCGAGATGTGGACTTGACAGTCTGGACAGTCTGGGTCATTTATCTGTCTGGGGAGATAATTATTTCAACAATACAGTACTGTAGGCGTAGACATGGGTGGTGAGGGTTCTGTGATGCGAACAATGGGGGTGCCTGGTTGTAGATTGAGGGCCTCGCCTTTGTTCTTTCAGCTTCCAAATCTCTTATCAGAAAAAGCCCGCGAGGGGTGAAACTAGAGGGCCGAGTCTGGGTCTTCCGCCTTCAAGGACCCAAGATAGCACTGCCGTCAAAGCTCCACGTGTGGGATTTATCCTACCTGTTGCATACAGTATTCCTTGATTCGCGGGCATACGAGAGGGTGGCGCGAAATCCTTGGCGCTTTCGGTGCGTGAGCGGCCTGATGAAAAGAATGGTGCGAACGTCGCCATCAGCACCACTATCAGGTGCAACGCCGTAAGAGTGGAACCACATGCTTTGCCTCGTGACGTCCTTCGCACGTCCAGACCGTGACAGCAAGCACAACCTTGTCGTGGAATATATCTGTCAATCAAGTGCGTTCCTTGTCGGTGCTAGGGAGGCAGCCTACAATCCGAGTCGGCGAGCTCGGGCAATGCGTCTGCTAAGACCGGGGCTTGAAAATATGTAGCTCCGTCTTTTGCGATTTCATCCTGCTGGAAGGAGCTCAAAATTTCTGACGCGGGATGGAAAAACGGAACTACTCACCTCGGAGGTCTGTACGGCGTCATGTCAGTAGAATTACCGAGACAAGGTAGAATCCGTGGAGCCTTGGTCAAGAAAGTGGCGCAAGTATTGCCAGTTTTGTTTAGCCCCCAGGACTATGACCTGACCTAAGATTAGTAGGGATATATTTCAATTATTCCTACACCAGACCACAGCACACCCCACGACCTGTCCGTCCTCCTAACAGGGGTAGAAGTACGAGCAGGTGTGTCCGTTAATTTGTTCTGTTGTTGATGAAGGCGACCAGGAACCAGTCACAGGCTATCGAGTGACGTCCAGCGTTCCAGGCGAGGAATGAAAGGAGTCATTAATAAAGGAGATCACACCACCAAATGAAGCACAGGGAAGGAAGTGGAACCATCACGGGGGAGCCGCAGAAGACTCGATATGATCGCGTGAATAAATATGCTTCCGGATCATGCTAATGAAATCGCTCGGATGCTCGAGCCTATCCCGTGGTAAGTTTAGCCCAACCGTTGACGGAGACAGTGAGGTAAGCGGTGGATGGAATTTAACGACATTGTGTGGGATGGAGACCTGGTGGCGAGCTTCTGAGGGGAGTATACCTGTTTCTCCGTCGACAGTTCACGATGAGTAGGAAGACAAAGCACATAACTACTACACATAGCCACTGCGAAGACCGACTCACCAATCATCGTCGAATTTGAGGCGTCACGTGTCAGTGGTGGGCTATTTTCCCAATCTTCTCCTTCACCGTATCATGGTTTAATATCGCGTATCAGCTCATCTCGCTTCTGTCATAGGGAATGATTCATTCAAAGAAGGTCGAGGCGTCGGCGTGGCCATGCTCCCCGCTGTCCAATGAAATTGAAGAGTTTCTCATTGTCATCATCCCTAACGTCGACCCTCATTCTGTAAACCTCGCATTGCCCCGTCACTTCCTTCTCGCGTTCACTCCACCTTTTCTCTATGAAACTGGATGATAGTCAGCCCTGGGCCTCAGATCGAAAGCATCACTCATACAGAGCCAAGTCG
>Ga0307512_10005787_pt1 | contig 12743 bp, 4 predicted proteins | sample 14_EM_MG_FD_200267 | JGI IMG/M metagenome (GOLD analysis project Ga0307512, IMG submission 200267) | Populus trichocarpa ectomycorrhiza microbial communities from riparian zone in the Pacific Northwest, United States - 14_EM | ecosystem: Host-associated > Plants > Roots > Unclassified | place... | reverse complement strand
AAACAAATACAAAAACATACAAATAATATATATATATATATATATATTATAAATACATTAACTAATCTCAATAACTTTGTTTTTATGGATAAAAAAGGTTGTTTAAGGAATTGTAATATTATTTTTTAAAGTGTTTTTTTTTTAAAATATATTAAAATAATATTTTTTATTTTTAAAAAATATTGATAATATTAGTACATTAAAAAATTAAAAAAACAAAAAATAATTAAATAATTTTTTTAATGAAACGCATTCCAAACAGTGCCAAAAAAATGCTGTAAAAAAATTCCATTTTGAGATTTTATTTTCCTTTTATTTTGTCCATTACTTAACAAAGTTACAAACCTCTCCCTATACTCCATTCTCATTTTTTCCAGCACCCAGTCACCATACCAATACCATGGGCATACTCACACATACTCTCTCTCTCTCTCTCTCTCTCTCTCTCTAATACCAAAAAGTAAAGACATGACAACCTCTCTCTAGCATTTTCTCTGCTACCTTGGAAAGTGCAAAGAGAGAGAAAGGCCGAAAAAGTTTATTCTAGAGAGAGAGAAAGTGAAAGATTGCGACTTTGATGATTGTTGAGCGTGGAGGGAGTGGTGCAGCGGAGAAAAAATGGAGAGGGAGACAATAGCGAAAGCATTTCTTGAATACAAAGCTCCCTCTTTCTCTTTGAGGCAGGCATCAGTATCAATCCAAAACCAAACTGTCACGTATTCTCCTTCTCCTTCTTCTACCAAAAACATTGCAAAGCTTTCAGCTTTCTATCACACCTCCGCGTCTACTTTTTCTCAGTCTTTATTGCCTGCCCATATGACACAATTTTTATTTTCCACTCAAAATTATAATCGGTAGGTGGGTGCCAGATAAGAATTTTATACCCCTCTCCTTTTAGTTGTCGAAAGATAGTTACCCCCTCAGGGAGAGACGAAAAAAGAAATTTTTTTCTTGATCTGGATTTTCTTTGTTTATTGCTGAATTGGACAGAATTGACTGGCTGCTCTGAGGTTTTAATAGAATTCGAGGAATCTTGACTTGGATGTCGATGGAGAGATTGGCTTTGTGGTTTTCACTGTGAATTGGAGAGAATTGAGGTTCCATGTTGGTGTTTCAAGGATTGGAGATATGACTTTGAAGGGGATAAGTCATGGAGCTCTTGATCAGTTAATGCATAATTGGCCGTTGTGGAGCTGAGTCTTTTTGCATACTTCAAGGCAAGCTTGCTTGGATTTAGATAATCTTTTTTTTTTCCGAGTAAAAGTTTGAAGGTGAATTCTTGAGCTGTGATCCACCTCGCGTGCTTTTTATGTGATTGGTCATTTCGTTTAAGGAAAGACCAAAGTTTGAGACTTCAGGCGCTGGTTAAGGACTTGATACCTTGTCAAGCGAAGAAAGTTTTAACAAGCTTAAACTTGACTCTTCTGGAAGCCTTTTGAGCTGTTGAAATTAGAATTTTTGTCCGTTATATTCTGGCTGTTTACACGGTATCTGGCTGCATTGTTGTTCTTCTTGGCTTTATCGAATCTTAGGTAATTGTTCTATGCATTCCATTTCTTTGTTTTGTATAAATTTATATGCAATATGTGCCGGATACTGAATCTGCTATATTTTTTAGTTTTTCGGGCAGATGTCAAGTCAGTTGATTATTAGCTTGATCTTGTATCTAAATCATTTGTGGATGATCATGAAGATTAAAATAAAAGAAATATAATACTCTGAGTAAAGTTTTGCTTCTGCATGACTGACGATCAATGATAGTGTTATGAGAGGTTGCAGAATTTCTGTTTCAGAACGCTTGTGAACATCTATGGCCTTATGTTTGCTGATAAAATCTGTCTCTATCTTTATCTCATTTTTCTTGTTCCCTAGTCAATTGTTTATTCGTTAACATGCTTTCTTGTTTGAAAACTGAGAAGGTAGTTTAATGCTGAAGAGGTTGAAACAAGAAGCTATTTCATAGTCTACCCCATGTTTCATTAAAATCTTTTTTCCACTAGGTGTTTCAGGCATGGTTTTCTTTGCTGTCACAAACTTCAAGGAATAGTGTATCAAAACTGTCCACCCACTGGCTCACCTGTAAAAAATTATTTTTGCCGTCTCCTATTTTCTGATCTGATGATGCAATTCTAGAAATCATCACTGCTGCTTTCTATCACTAAGCAGTGGTTTTAGAGGGTAATCATCACCATCACATGTGCAATATTATAGATGCATGATGCCATACCATATTTACTACCACTTCATTCTTTCATTCTGCTTTGCATTCATTTCCACGATGCTCATTGTCATGTGAGTTTATATATGAGTTTTTGAATTGGAAACAATTCTGGTTGATACTCACTCATTCCCTTTCACAAATGTATCAGATATCAAGTAGCAATTCCTGTGAGCAAATTTGGATTACAGTCAAAGAACTAGCCATTCACCATGGCAAAAAAATCACAGAGGCACCCTGTACGATATGAAAGAGAACAATCAGGCTGCATGTGGGGTTTAATTACTATGTTTGACTTCCGCCATGGTCGTTCAACGCAGAAGCTAATTTCAGATAGGAGGCGGGGGACCAGGCATGCTGTTGGTAAGAACTTTCTTTGAGATGCAGATGAATCTGAATAGTTAGCAAACACATGGATGCATGTAGGCACACAAATATATCTACTGAATCTTTTTTGAGTAGAAGGGATGGGTTTGTGCATGCAACATGCACACACTTTTCTTCAGAGTTCTGTTGCTAACAAATTTCCTTGAATCGAAGTGTATTTGGGAAGTATCAAACGTTGGTTGTATCTGTAGTGTGTTTGAATGATTGTCTTCTTGTTAAACTTGTTGATCTGGTTGGCCTTAGCATTGGTCATTGGTCAAAGATAAATTTGTAGTACTCTTGCTTTGAGCTCATGAATTCGCAATGCATTACAAATCGGTGAAGTTCTCTTTTCTTTTGCAGGTACTGGAACTCCGAAGAATAAGGTTGACAATCTTAGTGAAAATTGTCAAGGCATGATCGTAAGTTTTGTCAACTTGTGCGTCCAAACTAAATGTCTTTCAAAATTTGCTTGATATTTGCAAGGTTCCTTACAACCGAACCTGTTTTAAGATGGGTTGAACTATCTGTACATTACTTGATTTTTCCTATTTTAAATATATCAGGATGGTGAGGAGAGCAGAAAAGTAACAGATGATACCAGTAAGCTGAGTGTGAAAAAGCTCATTGAAGAAGAAATGTTCGGTGAGCAAGACATAAAGAAGGAAATAAACAATCCTGGAGTAGAACCAAAACAGTCTAATTCAGAAAATGGAGACCACAGAAGAAGAAAAAGTCGTACAAAAAGTTTTGATATACACATAGATGATCATAATGTTTCTGAAAGCTTGGAATCTGAACGGCCTTGCCTTCATAATTTAGAGAAGCAAACTACAGGTAGTCTTGACATAGGTGAAATAATGGAAGACTTCTGCCGCCAGATCCATCAGAAAAGCTTTGGTAATGTAGAGCGTGACCAGCTTGATGAAGTTCACCATCAGCTGAACCAGAAGAATCCTGAATTTGAAGAGAAATTGAGTGAGGCAATAAAACTCATAAATGAGAAACTTATTAACTGGAAACACGTTGCTGAAGATGGGGAATTCCACCCATCCAAAGAACTGAGGGATGCACTTCAGATTCTAGTTTCTGATGAGGAATTGTTTCCAAAACTCTTACAAGGTCCAAAGTCCATAATGGTGAAGCATGTTCAAAGCTTGTGGAATGCTCAGGTAGAGAAAGATGAAGAGTCCAAGTCACTTCCAGGATTGAACTCTTTGGAACAGGGGCTTCATGGCTTCAGACATTCTGATGAGGCTATCCATGGTAAGCAGCACAAATTTTTCAGAAGAAAGACCAAATCTCTGGAAAAGAACCCATCAAAGGAAAACAAGGCATCTCAAGCTTCAAATAGAATTGTTATATTAAAGCCTGGCCCGACAAGCTTGCTACCACCTAAAAATGAAAGCATCATTGGCTCGTCGCGAAAATCTCAATTCACCATTGGAGATAAGGTTCCGAATGAGAGATTTGGTTCCAACTTTTCTCTGACTGAAATTAAAAGAAAGTTGAAAAATGCAATGGGAAAGGAAACGCAGGATACCTCTACTGATGGGACTTCAAAGAAATTTGCTAACAAACAACAGGCTGTGGGAAATAGTGAGAAAGGATCCAAGGAGAACCTTGGAAGGAGTTCTCCAAGTAAAGACCACTTCTTTATTGAAAAAATTGCTAGACCTCCCGTGGTTGGCAAAATGAGAGAGAAGACTGGCAAGTTGAAAGAATATGAAATAAGCATGGAATGTGAGGCCGCTATTTATCCCAAGCATAGGGCATCTAACATCTACATTGAGGCCAAGAAACATCTTTCTGAGATGCTGAGTACTGGCCAGGGGGATGTGGATTTTTCAAGTGAACAGGTTCCAAAAACCCTCGGCAGGATTCTCTCCCTTCCTGAGTACAGTTTGTCGCCTACTGGTAGTCCTGGAAAGGATTGGGAGCAAGGCTTTCTGACAGCACAGATGAGATTTTCTGCCAATGACAAATTCCAGAAACACGAAACCAATGTCAGCCATTTAGGTCGAATAGCATTAAACTCAGAGCCTCGGTCATCTGTTTCCAATGACAGCACCGATTGTATAGAACAAGCTTCTTCAAACCCAAATGCAAGTGCCTCAAATGAACTTCATGATAAGGAAGACAAAACCTTGTGCTCTGTTGGAGATGAGATGCCTTCTGAAGGTAGTGTTTCTTTATGGTAGGACATGGATAAATATATCACTGTGCTGATAATTTTTCCTAATATTGGCCTTAACGTTTCTGCAGGTGAGGCAGAGGTTGTAAAGGAAACTGAAACTGCAATTGATGAAGAGAGTGATGTCTTAGATACTCTATTTGAACCAAGTAAATCTCCTCTTGATGGAGATGGCCGAAATGGTGATATGTCTGAAGTTTGTGATAAAAAGGAAAATTCAGAATGCTTGGAACATGTAATTTTACTGGTTGCCTATCATTTCCAGTTCTTCATCACATATCTTGACATTTTATCCTAATGATTTTACTTTTCTTTCTCAGGACTCTGAAGAACAACCCCCAACTTCTCCATTAACATCTCCATCCACCTCTTCAAACACCAAAAAACTTGACTGTCTAGAGGGTCCTTCTGAGATACCAGAGCGGCCTAGTCCTATATCTGTTCTTGAGCCTCTTTTCACGGAGGAAGATGTCAGCCCAGCAAGCAGCAGATTTGAACCTGGTAGGTCTTTATAAGAAAAAGGTCAATAACTTTCAGCATTTGTTTAGTACTTCTTATCACGTGGTTTTCAAGCTAATCTTTAGTTCATCTCTTATCTATCAGTTGAACTAACAGTGCAACCCTTGAGAATTCAATTTGAAGAACATGAATCTTCAGCTGCAGATCGAATCCCTCTTAAAGCTTCTTTAGATGACAAGGAATCGGTATTTGAGTATGTAAAAGCAGTGGTTCAAGCTTCTGGCATGAAGTGGGATGAATTTTATATGAGGTCACATTCTTCAGAACAGCTTCTTGACCAATCAATATTTTTTGAGGTAGAATTCTTTTCCAACCAGCTTTGTTGTGACAAGAAGCTTCTCTTTGATTCCATCAACGAAGTTCTCATGGAGGTATATGGGCGGTATTTTGGTTGCTTCTCTGGGTTATCATTTGTACAATCTAACATCCGGCCTGTCCCAGACGTGAAAAATGGCATCTATGAGGTTTGGGAAGGAGTCTCTTGGCATCTCCTCCCATTGCCAATGCCTCATACTTTGGATCAACTTGTCAAGAAAGATATGGCTAAAACTGGAACGTGGATGAACCTTCAATATGATATTGAAACTATCCTTGTTGAAATTGGTGAGGACATTTTTGAAGATTTGATGGAAGAAATCGTTTTTGGAGATCTAATGGAAGAAAATTTATTCATCCATGCAAACGAAAGTTTAGAGGGTGGAAATCAGTTGATTTCAGCTGAGTTGAAGGAAACTGAGAGCAGCATGAGCTCCTAGAAGACATTTTCATGTATTCATTTCTTGATCGACCTTGTGTCTGGATGGGAATGATAGTGAGTCATTGCTTGTGCATCAGGAGGATGAGCAGTAATGCAAACATGGAAGAGCCTTATATGGCTCCCTTGTTTGACTTGACATGGCACTTCTTTAACTTCGCTATTGAAATCATGTACATAACACTACAGCTTGGAAGCTCAACTAAACACAAATCATGAAATGAATGAACAAGGAGCCACACTACTTCATGGGCAAAACTCACAAACCCAATGTGCAAGTGTTTTTTGCTACTGTATGAAGACTAGTTTTCACTTGCAGTTTTTGCAACAAGGGCCAGATCAGTGCCCTGCACTCGTTGGGAATAGTAGTGTTCCACATTATAGAATTTGTAGAAATTTGTGTCTTATTTCTTATATTAGGCTGTGTGCATTTTTCTTCTTCTGGGACTTGTTTCATTTATTCTTCTGTTGAGTTTGTGCTGATGTTTTTTCTTTTGTATTTACAAAGCCGGGGTTGAGTTGTGACCATTTTAGTGGGGAGGGGATTTGACAGTGAGTGTTGTATGCCACAACAAGCTGTGGCTGTTGTGCTGTAAAACAATAATAAATAATACAGAGTACATACTTGATCTAGTTGATTATTGTACTTTGCTCAGGATTATCCCATCTTGAGGTCCTAGTATAATATTCCTGGTCACACATGCTAAAGAGAGATGACATTTTCTTCTTTAATCATTAACCGATGCAAACCATATTATATCAACTCTTTCCTGTCATTCTTTAGCATTCCACCAAAATTCCCAAATCTTATGGAGCATATATTTTAATCTTCCGTGCAGGAATCGCATGTTTGATGTTTCTTCTTCTTCTTCCTTCCTTGGCTTCGGGCCTTTATTTTTGTAACGTGACTGGCAGGTCCCATTAATTGACTTAAAACAATAAATCGCACTCCACCTAACTGAATAGGATTTCTGTGGGAATTTCTTCTGTTAGAGAGCCTCCAGAATACAGTGGTTAAAATGCATCATCAAGTGCACAAGAAGCCCGTGCTGTAACTTGCATGATGCCCTATAAACCATTCAAAAGGATTAGGTAACTTCAGGACTAATCAAGACGCCCATCGGGACTTCTCAGCAACCGGTTGCTATGGCCCGCTACTATAATCTAATTAGATGAGCCTCACAGCTGAGAAAGATAAATTAATGGTTTTAATTTACATTTGTTGTTCTTTCTCGGCAGCGGCATTTGTGTCTGGATGCATTAAAAGCTCTATACGCATGACCAAAGAGGTCCATCTCCTCTCAAGCCAGCAGGTAACTTTTTCTCCAGGCTTATATGATCTGTAATAAGATCAGATTCTTCCATTCATAAAACCAAAGTAGTTGCTTTTCCTTGCACTTTCATCATCATGTGTAACTCACCAAATGACCTCTCACCATCATGTCCGGAGCCCTTATGAGTGCAGGCAGAATGGTACACCAACCATCAATACAAGCTGCCGAATCCAGTTACTCTCCTTGCCTAAACTGCTTTGTTGCGATAAGAAAATCAGTATAGCAAGGATAAAAGCAACTATGTCCAGATGTTGTTGGAACTTCTAAAGACGAACAAAAAATACCACTCCCCAACTGTTGTGGAGTTTTTTTTTTTGTCTGTAAAAGTGTTTTTTAAATTTTTTTCATTTAAAAACACATCAAATTATATCTTTTTAAGTGTTTTAGATTATTTTAATAGACTATTATCAAAAATTAAAATTAAAATTAAAAAAAGTATTTTAATACACTTTCAAAATCTCCAACTACGACCACTAATTTTGTGCCCAAAGGCGTGCTTGCTTCCATGAACATGAGTCGCACGTTGAGCTTTCAAATTCGTGATAGAATCTCTGGATTACAGGCAGAGGATCAATAATTATCTCCAGGAGTGCTGAAGTGCTATTAAGCACATAGTGCAATTTCCACATCGACTTTGTATCCAACAAAACCAATCAAGTCAAGCACTTCAAGCCATTTGTGCGGATGTTTAGCCTTCAGCTTAACTTTGCTTTGGGGACATCAAGTAAAGGGGGGCACTCAACTCTCCACGCGTTCAAGCCAATTCCAACTTGTTGATATATATTCCTGAACTTTGCAAATTCGGGTACCCCAAAATTCTTTAATAAAAGATTAAAAAATATATGCAAGCTAAAAAGAGATATGGATGATTCTAAATAAGCTAAAATCCCTTTGTCTCATTAGCGTGATAATTTTTTATAATTTTTTTTGAGAATTTTTTACTAAAATATTTATGTTATGATTATTCCAAAAACAAGTTTCAATTCTTAAAAAAATAATATGTTAATAATTATAATATGAGTATATTAAAAAACATAAAAATGATATAACGATCATGTATTGTCGTGATTAACTATTTGTCAGTATTATTAAACTTGGCTTGGTAGGTTAACATTGAAATTTCCAAACTCAAGTACTTGCTTGATTTTAAGTTTCAAATTAAATAATATAGGGGTTGTTTTGACGTGATTCGGTCGACTTAGTAGGACCAAAAACAACTTGAATGACCGGTAAAAACATAGTTTGGCTTAAAAAAATCAAAAATGATTTTTTAAAAAAATATATTAAAAATAAAAACATATTAAATCGACCTGGATTAATCCATCAAACCCACGGACCAGGTCATAAACTTGACTGGCACTCATCTCAATGGCACTCATCTCGTCAAATAGAACATTTTGACACCAAGTTTGTTCATTTTTTCCAACAAAATCTTACTGGCCAATATCTTCTTTTTTTTTTGTTGTTTTTTTGACAACTCTCTCCTTTTTCTCAAGCTTTTTAGGAATAAAATGTGAATAAAATAAAATTTTGAACTAAACCAAATAATTTTCAAATAAAGGGATTAAAAAGGATTTATTGGAAAGAATCTAGGGCAAAATGAAGGAAAAATGTGCTAACACCATTTGTTTTTAAGTGCTCATCCCTTTATTTTTGTTTAAATTTTGGTCCCCTCATTTTTAATATTTTTCAAATAATAAAATTGGATTCTTTTTCATAAAACCAAATATCAACCTAATAGTATGATGTTTTTCAAGATCGAGGTGACTACATAAAAAGAAAATTGAAACAAATTATTAACCATAAATCCTAATCAATACAACACTGAAAAATAAAATCGAAAAAAAAAATTAATGACCAAAAGGGAAAAAAGAAGAAGAAAGAGGAGCAAAGTTGACACAATGGTTTTTTAGAAAACAAAAGGGCTATTATATTTTCTTTGTTTCAATTTTGATCTCTTTATTTTCAATCTTTTTCAAGTAATAAAATTGAATTTTTCTCTCGTGAAATCCAATATTAACCCGATGCCAATACTTTTTTTAAACCTTAATAACCATAAAATAACAACCCCACAATTAGTTTAACTCTACAAAACACTCTTTAAAAATAACCAAAACCAAGAGAAAGAACAAAAACACCCCTACACTCTCCCACTCACCAGCACACACATAAATATTCAAATAAACAAAAACATCAAAAAAAAAACCTATCCACTCTTTAATTCCTATTCATCTTCTTCGTCTCCAAACACTTAAACATCAAAAACCATAACCACTCTCTCACCTAACACAAAACTTCCGACCAGCCAGCACCTAAACTACAATACATAGCCCCCGAGTCCCTTCGTAGCTGATGCCAACAACAACAATAACTCACAGTGAAGAGAGAAGAGGAGAGAAAGGAAAAGAAAAACTAAAACCTCAAGTAAGTCAATCTCTTTTTTTCATAGATGGTGAGCTACATTGTCGATACCAGTAAAGAAAGAAAGAGTTGGTCTATCACGCGAAGGTCACACACCTACAAGTCTTGTTATTAGTCAGTGGCGGAGCCACAATGGGAATTAAGGGGGCAACTGCCCCCTTAATCTTTTTTTTTTAAAATATTTTTTATATTAGAATTTTAATATAATAACTTAAGAAGTTTAATTTTTTTTATTAACTACTAATTAATCCAAGCTCTTTTTTTTTATGAATTATTTTTTCTGTCTCTTTTTCTTCTACAAAATTTCTCTTCAAGTCCTAAACTATTAATTAGTTAAGTAACCTTTTATGCTTTATGCTTTATGTTTTAGGTGAGTTTCCTTCATTTTTTCTATTTATTTCATTGTCTAATTTTAATTTTATTCCTTAATAATTAGCTATTAAAAATGTTAGAGTTTTATGATAATTTATGGATTTGTTAAATTAATATGTGTATGGATAATATTATATACATATGAATATGAATTGAAATGAGTTTTGATAAATTAATATGTATTTTGTTATGAATTGCATATGAAAAATAATGGTGATCAACTTACTAGTGATTAAAAATAAAGTACTGAACAACTAAAAAAATTAGGGATATAATAAAAAAATTAAAACAATATATTTATATTTATATTTAACCCACTTGTATAAAACAACAAGTTAACAAAAAATTATTGCCAATAATTTCACTAGTCCCTGGAAGATTAAGAAATAGATGAATGAAAGTTTAATTATATATATATAGAGAAAGAATATCTTTAATGAAATTAATAATGAAATCATTATGAAACAGTTTCAAAATATAAAAACTCGAAAAAAATAATTATAATGTAAGTTTTTTCATTTTAAAAATATTTTTAAATTAATTTTGCTTGACATGAGTTAATAGATGCATTTCAAATTGATTTCTCTGTATATAACACATGTTTATATAATATATAATATCAAGTATTTATTAGTAATTTGCCCCCTCATTTAAATTTTTTTAGCTCCGCCACTGTTATTAGTGTGTGTGAAAAACATGCCAGAAGCTTTGGCTTTCTCAAGTTACGTATACTAATGTATTGCTATTGTTTTTGTGGATTCCAACACCTCCAAAGACCTTCAACTCCTCCATTGAAGATTGATTTCTAAGATCCTAAACCATAACTTCTTAACCTTATTTTTCATGTTTAGCTTGTATTTTTAATTGAATATTAGACTTTGATTCATGGATTATGTGTTTAACTATAGTATTTGTTTGAACAAGTTTATGGTTTGAATGTGATTTGTGAATTTGAAAAACTTTATATTGATTTAGGTTCTTATTAGATTAAGTGGTTGAGTTGTTAATGATAAGTTTTAGGGTTGTGTGAGTTGACTTGGATAAAGATATTAGATTTGAACATAATTTGTTATGCTTGTTTTAGTATTTAGTGCTCCATGAAGTGTGACATCATGTTGAAGAATTATATGATGTGCTAATGGTTCATTGAGAAACTTAGTATTTAGTGCTTAAAAAGAACCATACAATATAGTCTGTTTATCCCTTATTGTGTGGCTTAATATCCTTTATAAATGGGGTATCCCATTTTGGGTGCCTAACTTGTTTTTGTTTTTTGTTTTAATTTTTTAATTATATTTTTTAATATTAAGTTTTTATTAAAGTTTTTGATTGTTTATTTGTTTTAATCGATGGGTGTTATTTTGTTTTAATTTTATTTTTTATTAATTTTTTCTATTTAAATATTGATTTACACCCTCTCAATCTTTTCTTAAACCAATCGAATTAACTTTGAATTCTAATAACTAACCACAAAACATGGGTGATTAAACTAGTTTAGTGCTAGTTTAATTATTTGTGGAAAGAGTAGAGGGTTGCTGGATCATGTTCATGTGAAATACATGATGCAATAACGAGGAATAATATTACACAGAACGTGTTGTTCTAACCTAATAATACGCAGCGGTACAAAAAAAAACACAAACAGATGACAAAAATAGTAAGTAAATCACTCGATGCCGTTTTCCCCAAGACAAATGTGAAAATCTACAAGCTTCCTGCTTTTTTATTTTCCACAAAGCGTGGGTGATTAAACTAGTTCCTGCTTTAAAATAATATTATTTTTATTTTTAAAATTTATTTTTTAATATTAATACATCAAAATAAACCATACAAAAACACAAAAAATAAAAAGTAATTCAAAGTTAAAACAATAAAAGTATGGTTAAATTCAATACCAAATATCATGTTTTTTTATTTAAAATTAATTTTTTTTATGTTTTTAAATTATTTTAATATATTAATATTAAAAATATAAAATATTATTTTTAACAATAAAAGGCTCTCAAAATACTAATGAAGTTCCAATGGTAAACATCTTCTTCAACCAAAACAATTCTCATCTTCCTCGGAGCAAAAAGGAATCTATCACATTTTTCACCGCCTGAAAAAGCCTGAAACACCAGCGACACTGCTCCCTGGCATTCCTCTTTTAACCTCCCATTCCATTCCACCCCTCCGAGATTCCTCCCCATAAACACTAAAAAGTCCCAAGGCTAAACCAGTAAAACCATCTTAAAAAAGAAAGAGAAAAATAATTTTTTAATATTAATTCTCGTATGAACGAGTAGATCGTTTCTGTTTCTACTCTTCTAATTTGTTACACAGGAGACAAGCAACGACATCGTCTTCGTCATCAGCATCATCAAGACAATCAAGAAATAGCTATAAGAGTCAAACCCTCTCCTCTCCTCTCACTTTCTCTCTCTACTCTACTCTGATATATATATATATTTATATACATATAAAAGCAGCTATTCTTCTTTCTCTCTCTTCGAATCTTTATTTTCTTTCAAGGTAAGATTTTTTTCACGTAGTCTCTTCCTTTCTCTCTCTTAATCGCAATAT
>Ga0307512_10005786_pt1 | contig 12745 bp, 13 predicted proteins | sample 14_EM_MG_FD_200267 | JGI IMG/M metagenome (GOLD analysis project Ga0307512, IMG submission 200267) | Populus trichocarpa ectomycorrhiza microbial communities from riparian zone in the Pacific Northwest, United States - 14_EM | ecosystem: Host-associated > Plants > Roots > Unclassified | place... | reverse complement strand
ATGCGTTGGTCTGAAGTGTGCTAACTTAGCTGGGGACCGCTCTCTTGAAGCCCAACCATCAATCAATCCGGAAGTGCGGCCAAGCCAAACCCCGGACTTCTCGGAGACGGCTGCCACGCCACACAACGCTCTGCTAAACTCTGCACGCTGCATCGTGTGTCCTTCAGACCTGCATGGAATTTTACCAACTTGCGTGTGACAATTCATCCGACTCTCACGCAGCCCTCAGGTACTGGCCTTGCTATGGGCAAATGCTGGGTCCTGGGGCGCCATGGGCGAGACATCCATTTCATTTCATCTCGACACACTCAGAACCTTGGCGGAATGGCAACCCCCGTTGATACAAGGCCATGCCTGCGTGATAGGGACGTCAAGCAAAGCACGCCTCCTTGCTGAACTACCCTTGACAAACTCGGCGAGCGCAAAATTTCAGCATGTCGTTAGTGGTGAAGAGAACCGTGGGCGCGGAGAAACTCTCACCGTGTATACTTTACGTGCCGCCTATTAGAGGGGCTAGCGACTGCCTCGACATAGGTCTCCTGCACTGGCACGATCCTGTTTCTTTAAACATACATCGCAACAAACTAGCGCAGGTGCAAATGTGCTGTATGCACGAGTCCAGGACCTCCCCGAGGGTTATCAAGGGATTGTTGGGACAACGACCCGATGCGATATTGCATTTCGAATTACCTGAACGGCGTCAAAAGATCGGCATACATTCGGGACGAGGCCCCTACTCGTATCGAGATACAAAATCCGGTGCTATGTAGAAATCAAGCCGATAACCCTGACAGAATCTTCTCACTCAATGGGCTGCCGTTCAGTATTTGGCCCATATGTGTGACACGGTAACCCTGGCCTTTGCATCGTAACTCCATCAGTCTCTTCAATATAGGTATCCGACTTCTTGCGAACGGAGAGCTCCTCCCGGTGCGGTACGCGGGTGGAACAAATCCATCCAGCTCGCTGTACTCTGCCTTCGGATGTGCCATCGAGAGTGCCAGCAGTACGCATACCCTCTCATATTCCTCTTTACTATCAAAGTAAAGCTGGCCTGCAAATAGATTCAACTCTGTTCTTACGTGCGCAGGTGTTGACCACCGTTCTTCCGGCATATCTGGGATAGAATAGAATGTGAGGTCAGAGAATGAACGCATGGAAGACGCGACTCGGGGTGCGTATATATGTAGCCTGACGTTTTTGCTCTGGCGGATAAGAGGAAGCAGTTCGTTTGCTTCATACGGGCTGATTACGACGACGATGCTGTACTTCCCTGACCCACTCGAAAGAATCCAATTGACGGGACGGAGATATTCTGTCAGTCCCAAGCCATCGGAACCGAGGATAGTCGTGGTGAAATCCATTGTCGCAAGTGGGGTGGGAGACCATTCAGCTGTCGAATCCAAGGTCTTGACCATATTGATAGGAGCCAAGAGCGGGGAAACGTGCATCGAGGATCGACTGAGTTCCCCTGTCTCAACAAACTTGCTGATAGCCTCGTGTATGAAATGCTGTGCAGGCTGGACCTTTGGAGCCTGAGGTCGGTGCTCTATGGCAGTTGAACGTCCTGGGTCGGTTTCATGATTCACCTCGCACTCTTGCTCTTCTGCCATCCTGGCATCGACCATATTCGTAACGCCAAGTCGTTCGATTCGTTCACTGAGGGACGGCGCACTGCTTATACCAGAACGCACCTTGGCGACGGCAGGTGCGGTCCAGTACATTTCTTCCAAAGTTTGTGACTCGGGTTGTAGCCAGACATTTCTAAGAATCTCCAAGTCCCCACTTGATCTGTATTCTTCGTATGCAGAGAAACGCTTGTCGTGGTCAAGACCATGCTGAGCCCAGTACAGGAGGTGGTGACTGATGTCTCCACAAGTCCCGTAAATCGCCCAGCGGATTACGTCTATCACCCGGATGCGACCCTCAGATGACATTCCACCTGGAATAAGACTACGAATGCTGCGGTCGACCACTCCGGGTGCAAAGAACTTTATTGAATGGCCTTTTCCTAGCTGACGCATTCGCATACAACCTACACCCGGGTCAAATTTTTTTCTCTCAACGAAGCACATGGGCCTACCTTGCACTAATCTGTCTTTAGTTACCTTCGGATCTAGTGTAACAGCTGCGCGCATTCCTTGGGGAAGCTTCAGATCTGTACCTCTGGTATGGGCGTCATCGAGGTACACTACGCATTTTTCTAGCTGCCTTCTGAAAGGAGATGAGATGAGTGGTTCGGTTGTTCCATCCGGAGTGACTACAGTGAGGTGATCTGTGTCGTTGAAGAAGATGGCAGCGGAGACATCTGGTCTAAGGGAGAGCCAGTGCCGTGCAAGTTCTTCGTTCTGGAGTTCCAGCATCTGAGCTCCTATGTCCAATAGCACTCGGATTTCAGGCTCTTGGTTTACCAGACGCTTCAAGAATGACGTTTCAAATTCCCGTTCGCCATTTTCCCCTTCAGTACACTCGTAGTGGTCATTCTCAGGCCGGAGTAGATTCCGCAAAACGAGTGCGTTTGTGCCACGCACAACATCAGGGTCTTCCTGGGATATCGACGTCGGCAAAAGATATCGGGTGTCATTCGTGCCACTAAAGCCTGTTGTAACGTTCTTCTTGTGTTCCGCCAGATCCCATCCGGATGATGGGAGCTTGGATGGAAATGCTCGTGCAGCCCGAGGGAAGACGATTTGTGACAGGTAGAAATCCACCATTGCTTTATTTCTCGAGAATAGCGGAACAAGTAGCTCATCCACCTGCTTTTCGTCCTCCATGTTCACGCCTTTGAGCTGGCGCAGCTCCGCAGGGAGGACTTGTCCAGATTCGATCCAGTGATTGTATTCCATCTCCGGATTGTCGAGCCTGGCCAACAAATCAAAGCACGAAATCACCTGGTCCTTCGTTAAGCCACCGTAGTAATAACTTAGACAAGTTAATGTGATTGCAACATCCGGGTGAGCAAACTCGGCTCTTATGCTTGGAACATCCTGTGTTCTCTATAAGTCAAATTTAAATGGTACATTAAAACAGCGGACCTTGGCACGATATGGGACAGCTAACAAGGTCCTGCTGGAATCGAGACCATAGTCTACTCTCCATCGTCGCTCTTTGAGCACATAGGCAAGAATTCCTCCGCCGTCCATCAAGAGCCCACGGAGTACAAGAATTGCGTTGAACGATGTCGTCCCCGTGCAGTGGGAATGAATCAAGGCGTGATCCACGTCCGAGCCCTCTGCCTGGGACATGAAGCGGCGAGCAGCTCCCCGAATTGATGATGGAAGGATCCCGACTGGGAGGTTAGATAGCCGTCCTTCCAGGGCGTCGTCGATGATGAGTGAAGATATCCGCTGAAAGATGGCTGAATCGAGTATATGAATAATCGGAAATCCTCGCAACGTTGTGTCAACGTCGAACATCCTCGGAAAACTGGTACGGAGTGCCACAGCGTGTGCCTGCAACCTAGTAAATACTTGCTGTATGGTGATCCATCGATTAGGGTGATCATCGACGGGTATCTGATTTCCTATGGGGTAGACAAGTTGGTACCTCGGATGGAGAATTTCGTCGCTCTCGTCGAGCACGTCGCGCGATGTCTTGAACACCCAGTCTTGTAATCCCCCTAGTTCATGCGTTATTGAATGTTCGTCGTTGCCTTTGCCCGAGGTTGAGATAATTTTATCGCTCTTGCGAAGGACGTCGCGTGGGTCCCTGGCCACTGACACCGGGTCATGTGATACCCCGAGGTCATCGAGCATTGAATGTCCATCACCGTTTTTGTGTGGAAACAAGATATTATTAATGTTCATGAGCTTCAGAGAAAGTATGTGTTCAGGCTGGACAACCAGAACTCCACCCTCAATGACACATCGTTCGAAAAGACCCCTTATTGTTCTAATCAGAGGAGTATTCATGCGGAGACTGCGAGAGACCGGGACATAGAAAATAGGCCTATTAGCCAGGCCAGCCAGCCGGCTAACGAGTAGTTCGAACATCTGATTTGACAGAGGCTTGAGAGTCACAACTCTCACGAGATCTGAGCCATTGGCAAGAGTCGATGCAACGAGAGGTAAAATAACTGATGACTTTCCCTCTCCCATATTCAGTTGAAGGCATATATTCCGCTTGGAGGTTGGAGAAATCATTTCACGGGCAACAGCTACCTGAACAGGGCGAGCCACAAGATTCGCATCAATCTGTTCACAGTGGTCAAATTTGTATCTCTACAACTCCGGTGACAGGGTAACGGACGAACCTGAACCAACAACCAGTCGGGGGTAGATTCGGCCAGTACGTCGTTGCGGATGGCCTCCGTTTCCTGAAGAAGTTCCTCATATTTCTGTGTAGAAGAAAGCTGTAATAGGCGTCGAGACTGTTGGCATTTGACGAAAGAGATGGCATAGCGTATAATCACGAATTTCCACCGCTCAGGAAGTGTGCTGATACGATTTTGGGCCAATTGACCAAGTATAGTTCGAGGCGTTATCCGGGGCCAGAGGCCGGCTATGCGGCTGGTTTCCTCCACGTTTTGAGACGGTGCAAGAATTGCGGAAATTTCGGAAAATAATTTCTCTTTCCTGTGAGAACACCCCTCGTAATAGAGTAGCAATGCGTCGTGCGAAGGAACTGATCCCCGCGCATTTAGGGAGCCATTAGGTTCCATCAGCTGATTCAGCTCGCTATGACTTTTTCTCAGTTCATTCCGTAGAGCTGCAGCAGAGGCTGGCTAGAATTCCGGAACTCTTCAATGAGATTTCAGAGGCTATCTGAACTAGCCCATGGGGGGTGGCCTTCCGTTGTTGCGATGCTAGTAGAAGGGTGGCCCAACTGTGAAAGAAGCTCTCCGTCCGGTGATGTAGTAGTTGGGATATTGGTCCGGGACGCTAATACACCTCTAAGTAAGTACGATCGCTTGTTCGGGCTGCTGGTGGGTGGCTGACTTGGAGGTGGTTGTACGTATTGCATGGTGGTGGGTATCAAGACATATTTATAATGTTGCACAATGCGCTGTAGTTGTAGTATGTACGCCCTGAGTTGGGTAGGGGCACATATTAATCGAATATATTCCTTGATTTTTCGCGTGCATTCAGGTTTTTTGAACCAGCGTTCATGAAAATCTACGGATGAATAGTCCGGCCACTGTTGTAATATAGATTGCACATCTAATGATGATTCCTCCCTGATGGCAGCGGAGTGTTCACTCAAGGAATCACGGGCAGATGTCAAAGATATGGGCAGGGCTGACTGGGACATCAAGGAACTGGGGTTTGTGAATTGTCGGGCTAGCCCGTCCGAGAAGTCATAAAAAATGTTTGGTGGAGGCCTGAGGTTTCGACATCGTTCGTCCAGAGCAAAAATGATGATAAATGGGACGACGTTCAAATGCCCACGCCTAGACAGGCTGAAAGCTGCCGCTGAAAGGGAGAAAGACAACTCAATTGATAATTCTCGACGGTTTCGAATTACCGAGTTGCACCAGAGGTCATAGATCGCGAGCCAGTCATGTTTGGGCACAAATTCGACCCAGTATCGAGTATATCGCAGTGAGACCCCTCTGCCAGCGGGGCCAAGTGAACGCCATGAATCCATAAGATCCCAAAGTTGGGGCAACGCGTTATCAAGAGAAGGCCGGCCATTCCGTATGGACCATGACGTTTGGAAGGCCACTTGCTCACCAGTTCCGTTGGAAACTACTCTCGACCTGTATTCGACATCGCCTGGGGATTCATCCGGGATATGCAAGTCAGATGGGTAGTATAACATATTACGGTAGGCTGCCCGGCGGTTCAAAAAATTTTGATGGTGCTCGGGGAATCTAAAAAAAGGGGGCGGATCATAGAGGCCCTCTAATGTTCGCGCATGGTCGAGAATGGTGCATGCGTCATGGAAGAAATCGTAGTGTTGTGAGAGCCCCGGGAGATATTCCCACCTCAATTCGGTCGCTGGATTATCCGGCTGTGGCCCGGGGATGAACCGTCTCAATGGGGACAAGGCTGACAAGGCACCAATCGATGTCAACAGAAACAGATTTTCTGCGTGGAGGTCGAGTCTTCGAAAGGATCTGCAAGCAGCGCCTCGCAATAAGTAAAGGGCCTCTTCGGTTCCCGTGTGATCGAGCAATGGATCAGGAAGACAGTGGCTGGTGAGCGCGTGCAGGAAGCATTGGTAAAGTGTCTTATTCAAATTTCCGTTACTTGTGAGCCGTCCAAGGTCAGTGTCGATTGTATATTCGTGCCATCCAACGTGCCGCTCAGAAGAGTAAGATATGGAGACGCTGGTAAAATCTCCTTCTGACCGAAAAAGGATCTCCCCTTGTGGGATGATTACCTTTCGTGGCAGCAAAGCCGCTTCGGGGCTGGTAAGGCTGGGGCACAGGATAAGTTTGTTTCTCAGGCCAAACACTGTCCCACATGACTTGGTCTTGTCAACAACATAACCGGGCATGGTTCGACACTCGAGCTCCCCGATTGTGTTAAAAAAAAAGATAGGCGGAACCGGAGAAGGGAAACTCCCAACGTCCGGGCGGTGTGCGTAACAATAATATGCGTCGGGGGTTCTAGTGGGGACAGTAGGCCAGACACCACATCAAAGGTACTCGAACGGATGTCGATGAGTTGTGTTGGGGAAATCGCCTGAGAAGGTTTCTCGAGCACGGTGCGGGTTTTGTTACCGGGTTTTTGAACGCGGAGCCGCCAGTTAGAAGGTCTGAGCATCCACTGTGATTCAGCTGGACGGAATTCGAGCTCGCCAGTGCTCAAATCGAGCCAGTGGATGTAATCACGGACAAAATGTGCAGGAAAATCCCCCTCGAATATCGACTGCGGAACCAGCTGTAAGATTTACAAGTCTCCCGGCTTCCGTGCTTTCAGAATCAATTCCGGATTCTTCCACGAGAAAAGGATCTGCGGTTTATCTTGAGTACTGAACGCGATAAAAAAACAAAGAGGCAGTGATTTTACCTCATACCCGCACACTGTAGATCGAGTCATATAATCCACTCCAGGGATGTCAGCAGGAACCACTTCAACAATTCTCTGAAAGCACCTCAGGAAAGGTCCAGAAGAAAGTTGACGTGGGTAACTCACCCCGCGTAATACGCTTGTATATGTGGGGTGCATCACAATATCTCGTTGAAGCCCTCCCAATCGCTTTCCGCCAATGAGCAGTTTTCCTGTCAGTAAGTCGTAATGTACTTTCTTCCCTCCCTGTGCTACGCAGGATATCCACCGAGAATTTGGCTTGGGAAGCGTATGCCAGCTAGAGGTGTTGTGCCGACGATAACCTACCCACAATCGCGAAAGAGTAAGATCGTAGGCGCCCCCATGTAACAATCCCGGTCGACCACTCTTGGGAGGAAAAGATCGGCTGAACATGGGCTCTAGGTTATGCAGTAGCCTATAATGGCGATGAAGCATCCGATTGTCATAAACACGTTGGTGTCCAGCCCCTGTGTTGTCATGGACGATGACCGCGCATTGCATAGCAATAGAAAAGTCTTCCTCACTGGAGAGGGCAGCGGGGATGTGCTCTGGGCTCACATCAAAAGTTGAAAAGCAAGTTGCAGCGAGCATACACAATCGATGTCGGATGCCTGCGCGGGATGTTTCATCTTCCGTAGAGTCCAACTGCCTGCTTATTTCACCAATCCATCGATACGTCACAGCACGAGCCTCCCGCAGAAGCGTACATGCTTGCAAACCAATTTTCGGGTCCGTGGTCGAGGTTAGAAGACGGCTGCAGATAAGAGCTTGCGGACAGATGAGACCAGAATGAGGGCTGAAGGAATCTTGCGTACCCATTGTTCGTACTGTCACCTCCTCTTGCCAGTTGGCTCGTATCATTCTAAGAAGTGAACCCGCCCCACGTAAGAGGGCACCTCCGAAGTTGGAAATGTCAAGATCCACATGCCACTCGCGAGCGCCGTTTGACAAAGGTCCAAGTTGCCAAGCTGCCTGAGTAATCAAGGTGTGCACTTCTTCGCGACTAAATGAGAGAGATGGTGATGCGAGTTCCCTTGCGATGTTGAACCACTGTAAACGTGGGCCACAGCGCAACCCTGAAAATGCAAGAAATTCATGCAGGTTGATTTCGTCAGGGCAATCGGCTTGAGCCGCGATAATGGCATTTGGTGCGTGTTGAGTGCCGGACACGAAAACATGGAGGCTGCTGTATGGGTTTGACTTGGGAATTGGAGGTGTGCAGAGCGTTGCGAGACTGGATCCAGAGAATGACGTCATCACACGGGATGCACGAAAGCGGTCAAATAGCCATAACCTTCCTTTGTGGCCAAGAACTCTTGGAGTGTCTTCCGCATCTCCCACGGTGTTGCCGTCGTTCTGGTCGGAAAAACCAACAGTTACTCGAGGAAGTCCCTGACGCTTCGCTATCAAGGGCTGCAAGACAGGGAAGTTATCTAAGAAAAGGGCTGACCGACCTCCCGAATCGGGGACTGAATCCAATCCGATGTCGCGGAGAATCATGTAAGTCGTATCACGCCAGGCAGAAAACGCTCGGGGAGGATATAGCTCAAACGCAACAAGCTGTATGGGCGCAGAAAGGAGAAAGGTCCGTTCAAGGGTGGGAGGATCGGCGTAATAACCATCTATGTCCGGGTCACAGTCCAAGGCGTGCGGTAAGGAACATCTGAACTCATTGTACCGGGAAGCTGCTTCGCCACGTTTCGCACGTTTCGCACGTTCCGTTACTAGTGCTCTTGTCCGCGTAATTATCTTATCATTGAGGTGTTGAAAATCCCCGGAAGCACGAAAGTACTTCATAGCGAAACAGGAATCATCAAGGCTGCTGGAGAAGACGGATGTGACGCTCAAAGCTTCTTTGTGTCGTCCGCTGAGATACTCTTCGATATGCAAGGCACGTTTTAAGTCGGACGATCGATGAAGGAGTAGGCAATGGAGGAAGTTGGAAAGAACCTCAGGAGAATATTCCTTCAGTAAGGGACACTGATGGATTGTGATTCTATCCAGGGCCACCCAAAGATCCATGATCGTCAGAATCATTATCGAATTATCTTCGGGGTTGGCCTCATAAAGACCTGTTGCGCCAGTATAGTACTGCTGGATACACGAAGCAATCACCTCCGAAGCATCGTCGTTGCTTCTATATGTGGCGGCCCATGATTCCAAATGCCTCTCCACAGACAACTCGAAATCTGCGATTGCGATGCGCCGATCTACGGCAATTGCCTTTTCAAGTCGACCATTCGTAAATTGTGTGAAATCGGATACGTCGCAGAGACGTGATTCATCATGTGAAGGGATGAACTGACTCCGTGATGAGCCATGTGAGGCAGTGCCAAGCGCCTCCCTAAGGTACTTGTATGAGTTGTTAAGTGAGATGTGTGCATCCGCGACAAAATCGGGCGCATGGAACAGTGGTGTAGGATTGGTCGGCTCAACAGCCTGGAATGCGGTCCATCTCTTTGAAAGAAGCGTCTCGGTTTCGGTTGCGGCATCTTGAACGAATTGACAAATATCACGTGACATCACAGACCCTAATTTTGTAAGACGCCGGGCCATTTTGACCCTCATTACGTACAGTAGCTCGCTTGGGAAATCTTTGTTGGCGAACGCAAATACGCAGAAGATGGGCGTGAAAGAAGAGGATGAAAGCCTTGTAAATATTGGTAGAGATGAGGGAGGACTGAAGGGAGACTCTGAGGATGAGCCATAATGGGGATCTTCGCCAGAGCTTGCGAGTGCCCTGTGGCTTCTTAGTGCCCTGCGGCTTCTTGTCCTGCCTCAACAGCCACCGATGCAACTTTTCTGGCCGCTCCTCTTCCCCTTCCCGCGATTCGTCTAAAAGCAAGAGTTCGTCTCCTATGCGTTTTGTGATGTGATCCACAACTGCTGGCTGGCCATATCCCCTGAGGATTCCAACCAATAGCTCCGATATGTAGCCAGGATGGCCACTTCCGTCATCACTCTGCTGAGTCGAACTTGTCATGGGAGGCGGAGGCAAATGATCAACATCCATTTGAACGAGGAAAGAAGACAGCTCGCGGAGAAAGCATTCATCCGTAAAAATATCCGCGGGGATGTGACTTGCAGGTCCTGGGTATGAGCACAGCAGCTTTCCCTCGGCCTCCATCACGGCGCTACCCAGCGGCAAGACTTCAAAAACCTCAATTTGAACGGAGTCGCCGGTGACAAACCGACGCACAATGAGAGCGGCATTCTGTGCCCGAATATGAATACAAAAGACGTCTAGTGAAGAATGTTTTGAGCCAATAACGCAACAAAGCGCAAAACTGTCGGTACGTACCTCCGACGCCCATATCTGACAACACGTGCTGGAGGTCAACCTCGTTGAATGGGGATTTTGCAGCGCGACGGGCCAGTTCCATCATCTTGATCATTTGCATCCACAAAGGGCCTTCTGAAGGAGGAAGGAATTGGAGGAAGTCCTGCGCGGCTTCTAGGAGGGTGTTACATAGGACCACATTCGTTTTCTGCTCCCTTTGGGTGCCTGGGTGTACCCGAGGAAGCTTTGGGGGCATAAAGACGTGGTCAATGACCAAGCGTAAAATTTCGGAATTGGGATAACCAGGGGCGAAGTCGGACATGCCTGTCGAGAATGGGGTTGTAGACTGGTCAGTGATGTGGTAAGGGGTAGAGGGTTCATGTAGCGTACACGCGTCATCCACGCGTCGTCCTCGCTCGCTGACTGGCCTACCCAAAGAGGGATGTCGGGTTATGCCACGTCGTCGGATCGGGAACGAGTAAATCCGGAGAGCTAATGAGACGTCCGGACGCACTCACTCAGAAATGGATTCGCACAAGGCTTGCATGTGTGAGCAACCACACTACGCGTCGCAAACGTAGCTGCGCGTTGTCGTCGCCGCCGCCCTCATCGTTATCATTGTCTTCATCTTTATTTTCACCTTCGTCATCGCCATCGGCGTCATCGTCAATGCCAGTCCCGCAGCCGAATTCGGCCTCGTGCATCTCCTCGTTCTCGACGAGCCACCGCTCCAACTGCATCTCCCTCTGCATACGACTCGCACGCGTCAGCGGCAAGCTGTGGTCGGCCGCGTCGGCCGCCATGAGCGCCGCGAGGGCCCGCTCCTCATCGTCCTCGTTCTCTGCGCGCAGCGGGACGTCGTCAAAGTCGAAGAGCGAGGATTGCAGCTGCGTTTTGTTGCGCTTGCCGCCACTGCTACCATTTTGCTCGCGGACCATTGTGGGCCACATGATGGTGCTGAGCGCGTCGATGACGCGCGGAAGACCTTGAACGTCGTCGTCATCGCCACCGCCATCGCCGTTTTCAACTGTCACCGAGCCGACGGCCTCTCCGGATAGCGGGTACGCTCGCCGTCGATGTACTCAAAGCCGTTGTCGGCGAGGAACGAGTCGGGACCCTCGGGGTGGGTCATCGTGGTGGGGAGGTTTGCGTCCAAGGGCGATGGCTAGGGCCACTTCGGGTTCGAAGCGAGATAGACCATCTTGAATCGCGAATACGTGTTCCGCATAAGGCTGCGTGAAATAAAGGAAGGTGCACGGGATGTACGTGGGGGAGAATAAGAATAAGAAGCAAGTGGCTCAGCAGTCTGATACGGAGAGACCGAGAGAGGTCACCTGGCCACGGGCTCAGACGAACATGACAGCAGGGACGCGGTGAGCTGATTGAAGATCCCAATGAGCGCATTCTACGAGACGAAAGTGCACGTCCGCGGAATAGTACTTGTCCTTGATGGTCCACGGGATGGTGTCGGAAGTGGGCAAGTCGGACGAATCATCATCGACGAAGGCCTTGATGACTGGGGGGATTTCCACGTATTTGGGCCGTGTTCAGGTAAAAGAACACGCAGCGCAAAAAAAACATACGTTTGACGGCCGCGCGGGCTTGGTCCAGCGAAGCAGAAACGACGAGAATACGATCCTCTGGACCTTCTGACATGAGTTGGTCTGAAGTGTGCAGATTGCAAAGCACCTTGCGAGCTGGGGTCCGCTCTCCTGAACTGAAGCCAAATCCCGGACTTCTCTTCTCGGACACGGCTGCCGCACAACGCTCTGGTAAACTAAACACTGCTGCTGCACGCTGCACTGTGTGTCCTTCAGACCTGCATGGATTTTTACCAACTTGCGTGTGGCAATTCATCCGACTCTCACGCGGCCCCCAGGTACTGTACTGGCCTTGCTATGGACAAAATGCTGGGTCCTGGGACGCCACGGGCAAAACATCCATTTCATTTCGACACACTCAGAACCTTGGCGGAATGGCAACCTCCGTCGATACAAGGTCATGCCTGTGTAATAGGGACGTCAAGCAAAGTACGCATTCTTGTTGAATTACTCTTGACAAACTCAGCTCGCGCAAAATTTCAGTATGTCGTCAGTGGTGAAGAGAACCGTGGGCGCGGAGAAACAACCCTCACCATGTATACTTTACGTGCCGCCTATTAGAGGGGTTAGCGACTGCCTTGACATAGGTCTCCTGCACTGGCACGATTCTGTTCCTTTAAGCATTTATCGCAACAAACTAGTGCACCTGCCGGGTGCCAATGTGCTGTATGCACGAGTCCAGGAGCTCCCCGAAGGTTATCAAAGACTGTTGGGACAACGACCCGATGCAATATTGCATTTCGATGTCTTTACCTGAACCACGTCAAAACATCTGCATACATTCGGGACGTCACTGGTCACCCGTCATCAAGGCCCCTACTCGTATTGATACTCGCTTCCGGTCATGTTCGGGGTCATACAGGGACCTTCTTTGAGGTCAAATAGAG
>Ga0307512_10005785_pt1 | contig 12745 bp, 10 predicted proteins | sample 14_EM_MG_FD_200267 | JGI IMG/M metagenome (GOLD analysis project Ga0307512, IMG submission 200267) | Populus trichocarpa ectomycorrhiza microbial communities from riparian zone in the Pacific Northwest, United States - 14_EM | ecosystem: Host-associated > Plants > Roots > Unclassified | place... | reverse complement strand
GAGGACGGCACCGCCGGTGTGTCCCGCGAGTACGTCCGCGGCTTCGGGCCGGCCGGCGGGCAGTACGCACTCCAGGTGCGCTTCGACGAACATGCGCTGCCGTCCCGCTGCCACCGCTTCGCCCAGCACTCACCGGCGGCCCCTCGCAGCGGCCGCCAGGAACTCGCCCTCACCGGCCGCCACCACTCGGTCCACCTCGTCGAGCCTCGCGTGCGGTCGGGGATCGTGGGGATCGGGTGGGACTGGGAGTGAGCCCGGCCTGAGGCCCCGAGCAGATCAGCATGCGTACCCCCGCGCCCTCGGACGTAAACGTTTGCGCAAGCGTTTACGTCCGACGGCGAATGGGATAGCGTCCCGGCCGGGGGCGCCGCGCTTTCGGCGGAGAGGCGCAGTTCAGGAACAAGGGCCCGGCTCAGGGAGGGGAAGCGATGGCGACCATGGCCGACGTTGCCAGGAGCGCCGGGGTCTCCGTCGCTACCGTCTCGCACGTCATGAACGACACCCGGCCCGTCCTCCCCCGCACCCGCCAGGCGGTCATGGACGCCGTCGACCGGCTCGGTTACACCCCGAACACCCTCGCCCGGTCCCTGGTGACCTCGCGCACCCGGTCCATCGGGCTCGCGGTGTCGGCGATCAGCAACCCGTACTTCACCGAGATCCTCCAGGGTGTCGAGGCCGGCGCCCTGGAACAGGGCTACAGCCTGCTCATAGCCGATCCGCACGACGACCCGGAGCACGAGCGCAAGGTCGTCCAACTGCTGCACGAGCGCCGGGTCGACGGCATGATCGTCGCCCCCTCCGCGAACCCGGGCGAGCTCGTCGCCTACCTCGCCCGGCACGACGTGCCGGCCGTCTTCCTCGACCGGCTCCTCGACACCCCTGCCGACGGCACACCGCGCTACGACCAGGTCTGCGCCGAGAGCACCGAACCGGCCGCCCGGCTGGTCACCCATCTCGCCGAGCTCGGCCACCGTCGGATCGCCCTGGTCGCCGGGCTGCCCGGGTTCAGCACCACCCGCGAACGCATCGCCGGATACCGTCGCGGCCTCGCCGTCTCCGGGCTCCCCCACGACGAGCGCCTCGTGGTGCACGGCAACTCCGAGTCCGCCGGCGCCGAGCGCGCCACCGCGGCGCTCCTCTCCCTCGCCGTCCCGCCCACGGCACTCGTGACCGCCAACAACGCGATGACCATCGGCGCCCTGCGTGCCCTGCGGGAACACGGTCTGTCCGTGCCCGGCGACATCGCCCTGTGCTGCTTCGACGACTTCGCCTGGGCGGACCTGTTCTCACCCCGGCTCACCGCCGTCGCCCAGCCCAGCAAGGAGATCGGCGCCCAGGCGGTGCGGGTGCTCCTGGAACGCCTCGCCGCCCCGGACCGCCCTGCCCGCACCCTGCGGCTCCCCTGCGCCTTCGTCCACCGCACCTCGTGCGGCTGCCCGGAGGGGGCGGTGGGATCCGAACCTGCCGTACAGCCCGGGAAACTCAAGAAAGGAACCGTCTCGTGATCGTCGTCGCCGGTGAGGCCCTGATCGACCTGGTACCGCAGGGCGCCGGAGCCCTTGCGGGACTGAAGCCGGCGCTCGGCGGCGGCCCGTACAACACGGCCGTCGCCCTCGGCCGCCTCGGCTCCCCCACGGCCTTCTGCTCCCGCACTTCGCACGACGCCTTCGGCGAGGCGCTGCTCGACGGGCTCCGGGAAGCGGGTGTGGACGTCTCGGCCGTGCAGCGCGGCGCGGAGCCGACCACCCTTGCGGTCGCCACGATCGACGGGAACGGCTCGGCCGCCTACTCGTTCTACGTCGAGGGCACCGCCGACCGGCTGTTCGCCGCGCCCGAGGCGCTCCCCGCCGGGACCCGAGCCGTGTCCTTCGGTACCTGTTCGCTCGTTCTGGAGCCCGGTGCGACCGCCTACGAAAGCCTGCTGCGGACCGCCGCCGCCCAGGGCGTCTTCACCGCGCTCGACCCCAACATCCGGGCGGGACTGATCCCCGACGCGGACGCCTACCGGGCCCGCTTCACCAGCTGGCTGCCCTCGGTGAGCCTGCTCAAGCTCTCCGAGGAGGACGCCCTCTGGCTGGGCGGCTCCCCGCGTGAGTGGCTGGCCGCCGGACCCGCGGCGGTCGTGATCACCCATGGCGGCGACGGGCTCACCGCCTTCACCCGGGACGGAGCCGTGTATCCGGTGCCGGGCGAGAAGGTCGACGTCGTGGACACCATCGGCGCCGGCGACACGGTGAACGCGGCTCTCCTGCATGGCCTGGCCGCCCAGGACGCCCTGTCCTGCGAGGCGCTCGACGGACTGGGCGCCGACGGCTGGACAAGGCTGCTGCGATTCGCGGCGCGGGCAGCCGCGATCACCTGCTCCCGCGCGGGCGCCGAGCCGCCGTATGCGTCCGAACTGGGCGAGATGTAGGGGCCGTTCATCATCAGGGAGGGGCAACTACCCTCTTCCTGCACGGGAGTTACGGAACGGTCGATGCACCGGCGCCGAGGACCGCACCCGCCGGCCGCTGCAGGCCCGGCTGCCCCTGCTCGCCCTGCCCGGCGACTCCCGCCGTCGGGAACCCAAGTGCGTGCGCCTGCAGCTGTCCCCACCACGCATGTTGATGACCCGTCACAACACCTCGGGTCCAACAGCCCATTTCAATATACGGACAGCGCAGCCGGTCCCCCTCTCTTCGGACTGCTCGGACCGGCCAATCCCCCCTGCCCTACCAGTGGTTAGGACGACTCGCAGGAGCATCAAATCGGGAAGTGAATGCCTGCCGCTTGCTAGGATCCGTCGCATGTCGACTTCACAGCCTGACAACAGCGCAATACCCGCTAACCAGTTGCTCGAGAAGCTGTCGGATCCGGAACGCAGCGTTCGCAATACGGCGGCGCTCGCGATCGGGTCGCAGTTCGAGATCGGGTGCGCGAATGCACTGGTCGACGCCTTGTGGGCAGAGCCGGACTTCTTCGTACGGGAGACGATGACCTGGGCGGTCACCCGGCTGGAGGAGGCCACACGGCCGGCGGTGCTCGCCGCCTCCGGGCCGGACCGGTCGTCGGAGGTACGGGTTCAGGCGTTGCACGTGCTCAGCAAGTTCGCCAACCCCGAGACGGTGGACGCCGTTCTGCCCTACATCACGGATCCGGACGAGGGGGTCGCCCGCAAGGCGCGATGGGCCCTGGCCCGTATCCGGGAGCACCGAGCGGTACCGCATCTGGTTGCACTGCTGGGTGACCACGGGCTCGAGGAACGCAATGCCCTGACCGACGATGTGGCCGCGTTCGGCTCCGCTGCCGTTCCGGCGCTGGTCGAGGCGCTCGGGTCGGACGACCAGGTCGTGCGACGGCACGCGGCGGACATCCTGTGTTACATCGGGCACCCCGACGCGGAGGACGCGGCCGAGGCCCTGGGTACCGCAGTGGAGGACCCGGAGTCGATGGTGGCCGTGGCCGCGCTGATGGCCCTCGGCGAACTGCGCGGTGACGTGGCCCGGCAGAAAATAGAGCGCGCACGGGAAGCGGGTGACCCACAACTCAGGGGGATCGCCGAGCGGCTGGCCACCCCCAAGCGCCGGCGAGCCACCGTGCGGACCCGTCGGGCCGGCTGAGCGGAAGCCCGTCACGTCACCTGACACAGGGGGCGCAGCACCCATGTGCACGACCGGCGTGGACACGTTCGGCAGCCGTCCGGAGCACCTCGGTTCGCCGCCGCAGCCCGCAACTGCGCGATTACGGCCTTCTGTTCCTGCTGCATTACGACGAGTGCTGCCAACGCGTCCCGCGGGGAAGAGCAGCAGCCGCAGCGTTGAGAACCCACACGCAAATGGCAGTTAAATTCTTCGCCAAGTGCGGTCTCGTGACCCGCTGAGGTTTTTGGTCACTGGTTTTGACTGCGTGACCCGAGGGTGTGATTCCGCCCAGGATGAAGATGGCTCTTCGAATCCGGAGTTCCCAGCCGGATTCGCTTGGGGGGTCCGGTTCTTTCTCATCCAAGGACGGAAGGAAGTCACATGGGCAACAACGAGGAGTACTTCGTCGACATCAGCGACCTGTCGATCGACGTGTTCGACGTCGTCGAGCAGGGCGGCGCGGTCACCGCGCTGACCGCTGATCACGGCATGCCCGAGGTCGGCGCGTCGACCAACTGCTTCTGCTACATCTGCTGCTCCTGCAGCTCCAACTGACATACCGTCAGATCGTCCCAGGCTGAACGAGTCCGGTCCCGCGGTGTGCTCCTGGGCACGCCGCGGGACTGCGGCATGCCACATCCCTCCTGCCACAGCGAGCGAGGTAAGGAACCATGATTTCGGCGTCCGGACTGGCCAAGTCCTATGTCGTTCGGCGCGGCCGGGAACGGTTGCAGGTCGATGCGGTCTCGGACGCGAGTTTCGAGATCACCGAGGGAGAGATCGTCTCCTTCCTCGGACCCAACGGTGCGGGGAAGACCACGACGCTCCGGATGCTCACCACCTTGAGCAGTCCGACCTCGGGCTCGGCCCGGGTGGCCGGCCACGACGTCGTGGCCGAGTCGCGCGAGGTGCGCCGGCAGATCGGCTACGTCTCGCAGGGCGGATCGGCCGGCGGGCTCGCCAGGGCCGGGGACGAGATCGTCGACCGCGCCATGCTGTACGGGCTCGACGCGGCCACCGCCACGCGACGGGCACGCGCACTGCTCGAGCGACTGGACCTCGCCGACGCCTGGTCGCGCGTGCCGCGATCGCTGTCCGGAGGGCAGCGCAGGCGGCTGGACGTGGCCATGGGCCTGGTGCACCAGCCCCGCCTGCTGTTCCTCGACGAGCCGACGGCCGGCCTCGACCCCCAGGCGCGCGCCAATCTGTGGGGGCACATCAGGGACCTGCGTGCGGAGTACGGCATGACCGTGTTCCTCACCACTCACTACCTCGATGAGGCGGACGTACTGAGTGACCGGGTCATCGTGTTCGATCACGGCCGGGTGGTCACGGCCGACTCCCCGGATGCGTTGAAGGACCGGATCTCCGGCGACCTGGTCGAGATGGAGGTCGCCGACCCGAAGGAGTTGGACGCCACCGTGCGCATCCTGGAGAAGTCGGCTGCCGCCCCTCCCTCGGTGGCCGGGCTGCGGGTCACCGGCCGGGTCCACCGGTCCGGGACGGTCCTTCCCGGCCTCGCCCGCGAACTCGGCGCGGCCGGTGTCGAACTGGCCTCGCTGGAGATACGCCGCCCGACCCTGGACGACGTGTTCCTCACCCTGACCGGACGTTCGCTGCGGGACTCGCACTGACTGCGCCGAGGAAAGGCATCACCCATGCTCCACGACACGATCGTCGTGTTCCGTCGTCAGATGCGCATCAGCCTGCGCAGTCCGGCCATGGTGGTGACCGGGCTGCTCCAGCCGGTGCTCTACCTGGTGTTGTTCGCCCCGCTGCTGCGGTCGGTCGCCGCCCAGGCCGGCTCAGCGAACCAGTACACGCTCTTTGTTCCAGGCCTGCTCGTCCAACTGGCCGTGTTCGGGGCGGCCTTCACCGGCTACGGCGTGATCGGCGAGTGGCGCGACGGCGTGATCGAGGGGGAACGGGTTACTCCCGCCCACCGCTCCGCCCTGTTGCTGGGCCGACTCGGACGCGACCTCGTGCAGTTGCTGGTCCAGGTCGCCGTACTGATCGCTCTCGCCTACGCCTTCGGGATGGACGCCCCGCTGCCGGAACTGCTGGTCGGTGTGTGCATCACGCTCGTTCTCGGAGTCGCCTGCGCCGCGACGTCGAACGCGATTGCCCTCAGCGCCAAGGACGAGCGCGTCATGGGCAGCGTCGTCAACACCCTGCTCATGCCGGTCATCCTGCTGTCCGGGATCCTGCTGCCGGTCGGGATGGGACCGCACTGGCTGCGGTTCACGGCAACGCTGATGCCGGTCAAGCATGTCGTCGACGCGGTCCGGGCCTGCTTCGCCGGTGACCTTTCGGCGAGCGGTGTGCTGTGGGGCGGCGGCTGGGCCGTACTGCTGTGCCTGCTGGGCGTCTGGTTCGGCACCAGAACGTTTCGCGCGGAGGCCTAGAGCGCTCCTGACCTTGGTTGTTCCCCTTCAACTCCACATGTCAGCAAGGCAGTTGACCCCAACTTGACCTACGGCGGCAGATTCACGGCATGTCAGCCTTGATTGCCGGATGGGTGGCCACTAGAGTCGGAAATTGCTAGCCGATCATCATATTTGATGGAATATCAAGGCGCTGCGACACGGGGTGAAGTTCGCGCGGCGTAAGACAGGCGTTGGCGCTCGCGGCCGCGGAATCCACAGGCCTTTGCGAGCTTCGATATTGATCACACGGCCGGCCCCTGCGTCGGCGGAGCTGTCGATCCTGGGCACGACATGGGCGAGAGCGCCGTCCGGCCGGATGCCGAAGTTCTCGGCGGGGGTCACAAGTTCGGGCATGGGGGTGCCCGCCGCATCGGCCTCACAAGCAGTGAACCGACAAGCCAACTGACGAACCATCAGCATTCCTATGCCCGGTTGACGGGCGAACCACGGGGGTAACAGGGTGGATCCTGTTGATGGCTGTTCCATGTCCTCTGAAGAGATCGCGGTGAACGAGGTCGTCCTCGTCCGCGTGGCCGGATTGAGCAGATCTTCTCTCAGAGGCTTTCACCACAGTCGCGTCGACCACCTGCTGTCCGAGCGGGCGAGGGCGGTCAGGGAACTGGCCGAGTCCACCGAGAGAGCCGACGCGGCCCTCTTCCAGGACATCGGCGCACGCACCGGAGACGAGCGGGCCGCGCTCCTCGCCGCGCGCCGAGGCGTGCGCCAGGGCGATCTGTCCCGGCGGGCCGCGCAGGTGGCCGTGCCGCTCATGTCCGAGGACGCAGCCGCCGCGTTCGGCTCCTGGACAGCCGCGCGGCAACGGGCGCGCGACCTGGACGCGCAGCTTGACGAGGCGCTCGTGGCGGCCGAGCGCGACGATCTGGGGCACCTGCGCGACCTGTGCCTCGACCGGCGGTTCCAGACCGGCCTGCGGGCCACCAGCCGGGACCTGGCCGTCACCGCGCAACGATGGGCCGCGGGGCAGACCGGCGCGCCGCAGCGCAAGCGGCTCCTCCGGCTCACCCGCATGGCGGCCCGCGCGGGCGCGAAGACAAGCCCGTTCAGTTCCTGGATGGTCACGGTCCCGGCCCGCTGGGGCCGGCCCGGCGGCACGGTGACCGGAGAGCGGCTGCTGGCCGAGCTGGACGGTGTGGTGGTCGGGCTGCTGACCCGGGCCCTGCAGGCCGCGTTGCCCGATGCCGCCGGCCTCGAGGTGCGGGTCAACCCGACTCTGGTGCCGGTCGAGGGCGGCTGGCTGTTCATCCGGGCCGGACAGCGGGAGCAGACGGTACGGGTCGCCGGGCATCCGGCGATCGGCGAGCTGCTGCATACCCTGGCCCCCGGGGACAGCGAGGCGGCACTGGCCGCACGGGTGGCCGGCGGGGCCGGCCTCGTGGGCAAGTGCCTGGCCGCCGGGCTGATCGAACACTGTCTTCCCGTCCCCGACCACCACCCCCGCCCCTGGGCGGCGTGGGCCGCTGTCGCCGACGCGCGTGGCGCGGCGGAGCTGGCTGCCGGGCTGACCGCACTCGACGCGGCCCTGTGCGAAGCGGACGCGGCCGGGGCACAGGCCGCCGCCGGGCAGGTGGGGCGCCACCTCGGGATCGAGCTGCCGCTGGTCGAGGTGCACGAGATGTCGGCCGCGGCCGACTGGCCCCACGAACTGCCCGGCCGCCCGGAAGGCGCGGCGCTCGATGAACTCGACTGCGCCCGGCGGCTGCTGGCGCTGCAGGACGTGAAGCTCCCCGCGAAGCTGGCGGCCGCCGAGCACCTGGCCAGGCAGTTCGGCGCGGACTACGACGTACCGCTGACTCTCGCCCTGGACAGCCTCGCACGGGCGCGCCTCGACGCCGATGAGGACCTCGGACGGATCATCGGGCCGACTGCGCCGCCGTGGGGGGCCGACCTGGCGACCTGCGCCGGCAGCACCGTCCGGGAACTCGGCAGCGCGCTGTCCGGGCTCACCGGCGACGTGCTGAACCTGGCGGCGAAGGGCCCTCTCGCCGTGGACGACGTACGCCGGCTGCTCGACGACTTCCCTTTCGCCCACCCGAACCGGTCGGCCACCTTCTACCTGCAAGAGGCCTCCACGGACGGGGTCCGCCGGGTGGTGAACGTCGTACACGGCGGGCACGGCCGCGGCCGGGGCCGACTCGCGGCCCAGACGGGCATCCCCGTCGCGGACCTGGTCCCCACCGTCGACGAAGACGTCGTCGAGATCAGCGGGCTGCTCGGATCGGCGCTGAACTCCAGGGCGGCCACCGCACCGCGGGAGTTGCAGTATCCCGGCACCACGACCGACCGACCGCAGGGGCAGCGCCTGCCGATGACGTCGGTGCGCGTCGTGCCTGGGGCGCACGGACTGCCCGATCTACGGGACGAGGACGGCCGGAACGTGCGCCTGGTGCACCTCGGCATGGCGGCGGACCTCGCGCTGCCGCCCTTCGTCAGGCTGCTCGAGCAGGTCTTCGGCAGCGCCTATCTGATCCACCCGAGCATCGCGGCCTTCACCCCCGCGGCACCCGGGCGCGCCGGAGTGGTGCAGTCGGCCACCCCGCGCGTGACGCTCGGGGCCACGGTGCTGCAGCGGGCGCGTTGGCTGCTGCGCCGTGAGGAGTTCCCCGGCGGGGGCGAGCCGCGCGCATCGCTGCGGGCCTGGCACGAGTGGCTGACGGCGCACGGCCTGGGCAGCCGCTTCTACCTGCGCGCGTGGAGCTCCGCCGACCACGGCGGGGGCCAGAGCAAGGCGCGCAAGCCGGTGTTCATCGACATCACCAGCCCGCTGATGTTCGCGGACGCCGAGAAAATGCTCAGGCAGGCCGAGTACGCGATCGTCGAGGAGTCACTGCCCGATCCGTTGGCCGGGGCGGGACACGTGACCGAATACGCGGTCGAGATCGGTGGGCGACGTTGACGGCCTGGGCGTCCTGGCATGTGCATCAACACCAGGACCAGGACCGGCTGTTGGTCGAGGCGGTCACCCCGCTGATCCGCGCCGTGCGTGCCGAGGCGCTGGCTGACCGGGCGTTCGTCCTGCGTTACTGGGACGGGGGTCCGCACGTGCGGCTGCGACTGCGGGCGCTGTCGGACGCGGCCCTTGCGGCGCTGGAGTCGCGGGTGCCGGCCGAACTGGGGCGCTGGTGCCGGGCCCATCCTTCCGAGCGGAGCATGGGCGCCGAGGAGTACGCACTGCTGCGCGACCGGATCGGCGACCGTACCGCGACCGCCGACCTGGTCCCGGACGGCTCGGTCGTAGGGGCCGTCTACTCCCCGGAGCACCAACGGTACGGCCGGGGGACGGCGTTGGCGGCGTGCGAAGGGCACTTCGACGACAGCACCCGGATCGCCCTGGACGTGCTCGCCGCGCGCCCCGCGGCCGCGGCCCGGAACTCGTTGGTCGTACTGATCCTCGCCGGTTTCCTCGCGGCGCGTGGAAGCCGGGCCGGCGCCGGCTGGGCCGAGCGTGTCCAGGCGGCCGGTATCCCGGCGTCCCCGCGGCTGGACCTGGGGCGGGTGACGTCGCTGCTGAAGCGGCCCCCCTCCACGGTCGTGCGGTTCATCCGGTCACTCGAGCAACTCGAGACCGCGCTGCGCGCGTCGGGGGACGACTACCGCCCGCCGGCCCTCGGGTTCGGCGGCGTGGCGTTCGATGCCACCGGCGCACAGGATCCGATCGCGACGCTGGACATCTGCATCCACCTCTTTGCGAACCGAATAGGAGTGGCCATGCCCACCGAGCTGACGCTGCGCGCATCGCTCGCCCAGGCTCTGCTCGCCGACACGAAGGCGGACGTGTGAGCGGGGCGCAGAAGCAGGCCGTGACGCTCGCCGGCCGCGATGTCGCCGACTGGCAGGGGCTGTTCGCGTACCACGAAGAGGACCGGTGGAACGCTCTGCTCCTGGGGCCGTTCCGGGAGTGCGCTCAGCTGGCGGAGGCGGCCGGCTGCCGGTTTCGCCTGACCCGGGAGTGGCAGCGGGGACCGCATCTGCGCCTGGGGGTGCGGGGCCCCGCCGAGGCAGCGGCCACGGTGCGCGCGCAGATCGACCGGCGCCTGCACGAGGTGCTGCACTCGAGCCCGTCCACACGGACCGTGACATTCGCCGAAGTCCGGGATCGGGCGCAGCAGATCGCCGACCGTGCCGGGGTCGAGCTGCGCCAGGACTGGCTGGCGGACAACTCGCTCACCTGGACGGCCGGGACGGGGATCGCGGAACCGGGCATGCAGGCGCTGCTGGAGGACTTCCACTACGCGGCCACGGTGCCGGCGCTGCGGCTGCTGAGCGCGGCACCGCCGGACCGGCTCGGGCCGGCCTGTGCCGACCTGATGGCGGTGACCGCCCAGGAGTTCGGCCGGGGCGGACTGGCCTCGGCGGCGCTGTCCTTCCGGTCGCACGCCGAGGCGTATCTGAACCTTGAAGCCGCGACGGACGTACGCGCGGTCTGGGACGCCGCCGCCCACCGCTCGGCACCGGCACTGCGCCGCCGCCTGCACACGGTGGCAGCCGGACCGGACAGGCCCGCCTACGCCAGGGACTGGCTCGCGGCGATCACCCCGGTGGTCCGGGCCGCGCAGCAGGCGCAGGGCCGCGGCGAGCTTGTCCTGCCGACGATGGCCGACGGTTTCAGCACCGATCTGACCGAGCGCAGCCCCTTCCACCGTGCGCTGGCCGGATCGGCCGGGTGGGAGGACGTACGCACCTCCGACTGGTTCGTGCTCTACCGCTTCGCGATCAACCTGCTCTACCTCCAGCTTTCCCGGCTGGGCCTGGGAGCGGTCGGCCGGTACCGGCTGTGTCACCTGGTGGCCGTGGCCCTGGAGGAACACGAAGACCCGACGACAACCACCGAGGGGGACGACTCGTGAGCCGGGCACAGGACATAGCCGCAGACCGGACCGAACGACTGAAGCCGGGCGTGTTCAGTGCCGAGCGCGGCGGGCGCACCCACCTCATGGCCTGGCCGCACCACATCAGCCTGCCCGCCGGTCACCCGACGGCCGAGGTGATCGCCCGCCTGGCCGACACCGGGCAGCCGGCCGGTGCGGAGGACCCGGCCACCGAACTGCTGCGCCGCGAGGGCTGGCTCGACCAGGAGTTCAGCGACGACCGCGGGGTCGCCTTCGTCGTACGGCAGTTGCGCGCCCGCGGACCGGTGCCGGCCGTCGGCAGGCGGCTCGACCTCTCCCGTTTCGCGGTCATCCGGGCCGAGGCCGGTGCCCTGATCCTGGAATCCCCCCTGGCCAGCGCGGAGATCACGATTCATCGGCGGGAGCTGCTGGCCGCCGCGCTCTGCCCGGCGACCGACTCGGCGTCCGCGCCCGGAGAGCTCGCGGCCGCCCTGGGTGAGCAGCTGCTCGCCACCGGCTTCCTGGCCGACCCGGAGGGCGAACAGGCACAGGAGCTGCGCTACCGCCAGTGGTCACCACACGAGTTGCTGTTCCACGACCGCAGCCGACTCGGCTACCGCGGATACGTCGGCGACGGGTTCGGCGGCACCTGGTGGGGCCGTGCGGCGGGACTCGAACCGGAGCCGGCCGCCCCGCCGCCCTATCCGGGACCGCGCGTCGAACTGGCCGTACCGGACTTCACGGACCGCCGCCTGAGCGAGGGTTCGTACTTCGACATCGCCGAACAGCGCCGGTCCGAGCGGGTGCACGACGACGAGTGCCCGATCTCGGTGGACCAGCTCAGCGAGCTGCTGTACCGCACTGCGCGGGTGCGCCGGGTGCACGAGGAGGACGGAGTCGAGTTCGTCAGCTCCCCGCGCCCTTCCGGCGGTTCGGTGTACGAGCTCGAGCTCTACCCGGTGATCACCCGCTGCTCGGGGCTGGACAGCGGTCTGTACCACTACGACGCGCACCGGCACGAGCTGGAGCTGGTGCGGCCGGTCGACCACTACGCGGTGCGCCGGATGCTGCGGGTCGCCTCGCAGGGATCGACCACCGGCGTCGTCCCGCAGGTGCTGCTGGTCGTGGCGGCGCGGGTCGGCCGGGTGATGTGGAAGTACGAGGGGATGGGCTACGCGGTCGTACTGAAGAACACCGGGGTGCTCTACCACGCGCTGGCCGAGACGAGCAGCGCGATGGGACTGGCCGGCTGCCCCCTGGGCACGGACGACGCGGTGGCCTTCACCGAGGCCACCGGTCGCGACCCGCTCGTCGAGTGCAGCGTGGGCCAGTTCATCGTGGGATCCAGCCCCGGGCGGCGCGAGGAGCAGAGCCGATGAGCACGATCCGGCGGATGAACGCCTACACGATCGACCACGAGGGCAGGACCTACGGACTGTCCGAGTCCGGACGGCTGGAGCTCTCGACCGGGCTGTCCGCCTGGATCCGCCTGCTGTCGTCCTGGGTCGACCAGGGCCGGGACCTCGAGCAGGCCGCCGACGAAATGGGCGGCGCGCACGCCCGGCAGGCCCGCCGCGTACGGGACGCGATGATGTCCGTCGGAGTCCTGCGGCGGTTCGACGCGCCCGGTGAGGTGAGGTGTGTCGGCGAGAGCGCGGATCTGGTCCGCGCGGTGGAGCGCAGTGCGCCGAGCCTGCCGGACGTCGTACTGGGCGCAGGGCCACTGCACGGCGACTGGTTCGACGGTGTCCGGGCCGCGGCCGGGGCGGGCCGGGCGGGCGTCGTGCTGTTCACCGAGCACGCCGCGTTGGTTGCCGGGCCGATGGACGCCACGCAGCTCGAGGACGTCGTG
>Ga0307512_10005783_pt1 | contig 12745 bp, 14 predicted proteins | sample 14_EM_MG_FD_200267 | JGI IMG/M metagenome (GOLD analysis project Ga0307512, IMG submission 200267) | Populus trichocarpa ectomycorrhiza microbial communities from riparian zone in the Pacific Northwest, United States - 14_EM | ecosystem: Host-associated > Plants > Roots > Unclassified | place... | reverse complement strand
GGTATGTTTCAGTCCAATACATAGAGTCAAACTCCTCATCTCTTCACTTATTTTAGCAGTAACTTTCCAGTAGCCGCTAGCAAGAGCAGAGGTCACCTTTTGCCAGGTCCGTATACCAACTCTGCTGGCCTATCGTTGCCTCATGCATCATCTCCTTACAGTACATGCCCACAGTGCTCGAAACATTCTGCAGTGCCACTGGTGTGTAGTGGGCACAGATCTCACCCCCCATGCCTGGTATGGAAAGTGGAGCCGCTGAGGTCAGTCTTCAAGTTGCTTGAGTACCAACCATACTTATGGGCCACTGTGCAAGGCCTGTGGGTTAGTGGGAGTGCACATCCATGGTGTGCTCATTACAATCCACAGTAGTTAGGGTGGGTCAATGTCTTTACATGTCGGAACAAACAGGTCATGTTTCTTGCTCACATATATAAAAATTTTATTGTTGCAATCTAATTTGAGCCTTACAATGCAATCATATTCTTATGCATGGATTCATGGGTGCCTTGAAAGATTGATAATATTGCACAAGTTCATTGCAAGCTTGATGAGACCTCATGGATTGTCTCGGGACTGTGCTGGTCTCATGCATGGGATATGTGATGGCCAAGGACTCATGCAATGAGACAGGACCTAGTGAATGACTCATGCTCATATAAACGATCGTAGATTCTCATGAAGGAATTACCCAATGGCATCAAACTCATGCAGTCAAAATGAGATTGTGATGCCATTTTACACCACGCGCCACATATGAGAGGGCCTTACGAGGCCTTACATGTACAATACAAAAGCATACCGCTTATAGCAACTCACAACAGCTGATATCAACTCATGAGGCGTCGTGAGAATTCTACCGAATCCCTGATGCATATCAGTCAGGAGAATGTCCGATGCTTGATGGGCTACATTGTAGACCTCATCGTAATCCTGGGTGATATCTTTAGGACAACCGCCGGCTATGTGTCAACTATTGACGCTCTGACCGCTATAGATAGGCACGTTGAACAGGGTTGGAGGGGTATGATTCACCAGGATATCCGCCGCTTTGTTAAAGAGACATTCGTGACTAGTAGTAATACCGTCCCGCAGAGAGACCTGGTCTTGGAGAAGATTATGGCACTGATCCAGCAATATTGTTCCCCCCCTTTCCCGGAGGCTGATGCCGAACTTGAACGGGATGTCGAGCTTGTGGGAGTACAGGAGCAGGAGACTACTTTGATAATTTCAGTAGGGTAGCAATAATACTATACACTTACTACTGGCGAAAATTATTGACGATCTATCACTATCCCTGCTAGCTTACCCCATAATTAGGCGTTCCAAGAGAAGAGGCGAGCGAATCGGCCGGTGATAACCATGGCTCGATGCAGCGACGCTCCTAGCGGCAACAACTCCGAGCGCGTCAACCGTCAGTGGAATGGCGCACTGTTGAAACACCACTTGGGGAAGCAGTGTAGCAAATATGGCGCGCAGAGTGGATCGATAAGATCAAACACCCAGTACATTGACAGGCATGACAGGAGCACTCTAATTTAGATCAGTCCCCTGGAACCTAATTGTTCGTTTATATACCGTAGAGTAGTTGATCATTGTGCCCTCAGTTCCCATGTCTGACCGGCACGCGCGTTCTGAGGCCCAACGCGTGCCCGGAACTTAAAACCCTGGCTTTCACGCTTTCTACAAGTAGGTCAATCCCATTAGGCATCACTGTTGAGACCGTCGATGACGATGCCAGTGATCTGCCCTGCTCACCGGACGCCGATGCTGGTCTTTAGTGGCCGCCACTCAGGGCACGTCTACGATCCCCCTCATTGTCGATGAAAACATTTCATCCGCAGATCAGCTCTACCTCCGGGAGTACACGACTGCCTCTATTAGAGGGCGCATCGCCGTAGATCCCACTCCATGCCTTCCAAGGAAAATGTAGCACGTTTAGAAGTGCCCCTGACAGACGATGAACTGATTTCGAAGATTTCTGGCTACTGTAGTCCACACACCTCGCTTTCCACAACACGCTCGCGACCTCCAGTTCAGGCCTTCAGGCACCACTCCCACCCAGTGAAAAGGCCCAAATGTGGCTCAGCCATCCGACGTACGCGTTACGGCGCTGCTATCGCTGCTGCGGTGTCCCCAGATACAAGCTTTGATGTAGTTCCTAACCTCGGTCCTCGTCTCGTTGGCACAGAGAAACAGCTTCCGCCTTCTATATTTCTCAATTTTATCCATGGCACTGCCGTATATCAGCGTTGGAAATGCGTTGAGAGTATCTACGCATGACCAGATAAATGTCACTAAGAACGTGTACTAATGCGGAAGCAGGAACTTATCATAGATCCTGGGACTGACTATTAAATCAAAAGGGTGGGTTATGGCCGAGGCCACGGATGAGATGGACCTTTCGGTGGTGTCAAGGTCAAGGGTCTATAAAGTTACTACCACAGAGCTGGCCGCGAAGATTCAAAAGAAAGAGGATGAGGAACAATTGAGAGAACACTGACAGGGGGGCAGTGGGGCGAAAGTAAAGTAGTGGATGGGTAGCATCGCGGACACCATTCCAGTCGAATCGGACACTGGCAGCCAAGACCAGGACTTGTAACAGTAGCAGAGAGAGAGAACAAAACTTCATCGTAACCACATAATATGAAGCAACGGTGCTCCACCGCGCGGAGAGCTTTCAGCATGATCGGCGAAGGTTTGAAGGTTTAGGCCGTGATTACGCAATTACGCGTCACGGTAATGTGTGGCGACTGTGTGGCGTTGGTCGTTGGCCTCCCTCTGGCCAGCGCGGCCCCATCGGAGGGCGTCGTACGGTACCTCTACCGCCTTGAACCACCCTCAATCACTCCGTGCACACACACGCAAATGGCAGAAATCGGAACATGCGACAATCCCGATAGACGCCCCCAACTCAATACAGCACGACAATACCTCCCGAGGATAACAAAAACCATGGAAAGGTCTGAAAGGGATCATCTTCAACAAAGCACAACGCAGCAGCTACCGCTACCCCCTCTCCCCTGCGGCCCCTTTGCGCCCCCGTGTAAAGCGCACCGTTAGGTAAAGGCGAAGCCTTGAAAAGGATATAGAACTCTGGCCGCGAACTGGATGGATTCCGCCTGACAGCTGAGAACCACTTTGGGGTATTATTAACTGCACAGGATAATATAACCCCAAGTTTGTGTAGATGTGGAGTTGTGCGTGTGCGCGTGTGTGCGCGTGGGTGTGTATTGACAGAAGGCCCGTGGAGCTCGCGAGGCAGTGTGACAATAACATGTGTCGAAAGCCGTGTAGAGCAGTGCATGTAAATGAAAGGCGACAGTCACCTGTGTGAGGCAATGAATGAGGTACGGAGTTGGGTGGGTTCAAAGGGTAAACCAGCCTGGCGGCGCATGATTCCTGTTTGGATAGGAGCACATCTGTATATCTTAAACATAAAGAAGGGTATCTCTAAGTAAAGGTATTAACTACGACTATTCACTGGCACACCTATGGTCAACAGTAAGGAATCATAGGGAGAAGAGCGAAAAAGAATTATCACGAGTAAACGCGTACATGTGGAACACTAAAACGTTGTCAAACTTAGAAGTGCCCAGAAAGACACTGGCAAGAGGAGAAGTAAAAGCATACGCAAACGATCGCGGGCGTCCATGCGCCAAGTGCGCGATTGATCTCCAACAGAAGATACGGCACTCAGATCTTCCGGCACGATTCGCTTGATTATGAACTGATCGTTGAGGCGCTGTTGGCACGTTATCTTAGACTGGCCAGAACTTGCGGGGCACGGGCAGCGACTTACCAAGGGATATAAACTCCCGAACTGGATACATGATGCCATCAGCAAAGAGAATATATGGTGATGCTCAACTTGGAAAGCGCACCTGGGCCGTTTGCGATTTGAACTCAAAGATACCTTGCTCCGTATATTTCTTCTCTAATTTCTTTCTCCTACGGACCGACAGCTCCTCACCGAGGACCCTGAATTTTCCCCTTGCGTTCCGTACACGCTTGAAGGCCATATTTGAAAGACAATGACTACGAGGGCATTTCAATCACACTGACGTATAGGGACCGCAAAGTACTTACTTCAACTGCTGGTTCAGCTCCCCCACTCCGATGGATGGGTTCTCCCCTACGTAATATGTTAGTGGAGTACCTTCGGAGCTACTAAACAGGCATACGCAATATCTTAATTAATTTCTAATAGATCCTTCGTTAACCACGTGGGTCCCATTTGATTGAAGGCAAGCGAAAACACATACCACGGTCATTCCTTTACCATTCCTCTTGGTGTCTTCGAATGTGCGCTCGCTATCAGAGCATGCCGAGACGGAGATCTGCACAGATAGAACGATCGATCGGCAAGTAATGAGACAACGGAGGGGCTTCTTACCACGAGGGGACTGTTCAACAGCTCATATGCGCAGAAAGCACTCCCACAACGAGGACGTGGGTTAACGACCCTGCCACTCTTCGAGCTATTCGCTGCAAGGATTCGCAACCGTATAACCATACGGGTCGCCGTTGCGGCGCGCATAAACACCACGCGGGCATTAGAGGCATTACTCCAGAGCCGGGGCTGTATCTCTCCGGCGGTGTGACGCCGTCTCGCTTGCCTCTGCAGCGCTAGAGGGCTTTTCTTCCCAAGCAAAACAGCTTGAAAATTGCGACAGTGTGAGAGAGAGAAGACGGAGCGCAGAACAGAGCATACATTGACAGCGTCTCCGAATGAAGCAGTGACAAGTATAATGCTCCAAGCTGAGGAGCATAGCTGAATAACAGGCGTCGAGGATGGCCTAAAGGAGAAATTTCAGTATCTCTCGATGGCCAGGGGTAAGGTGACCTTACTGTCAAGCGGCAATTCTTGGGAAGTGGGGAAACGAGGTGCTCGCGAACGTCCTGCAGGGGTTGAATGACGTCGAACAGCTGCTGAATGATTGGTACCCACTGTGCCAAAGATCTTCTGGTTATCGCATGTGAGGATATCTGATTCATCATCAGTCGACCAGAGCACTAAAAGTAGCGAAAATCGGACTCACATGAGCGACCATGTTTGCCGTCGTTCTCGTTGCGGCCACAATGGCCGGCGTCTAGGAAATACGATGAACATGCGAAGGCAAAGCGACGTAGAAGCTCACAGTAGAAGACCAGCGCATCCTGGGACGATGAGTTGCACACGAATCTGTCCATGGCCCGTAACTGCAATTCGATTTTTCCATGAGGTGAGACGTGCAGTCCCGAACATGTTGTGAGGAGAAGACTCACGATGTTCTCTTTGGATGGCCAGCGGTTCGTCCCCTTGTTCTCTTCCTCGTCCGTCATCGTGAAGATGTCATCTTCGCGGTACTCATAGGGTTCTATAGTATAAGGCATTCGAAGGTTTAGAGTGACAACGCGGTAGAAGCATCATCGAGCCGCACCTATGAGCATCTTCTTTATCTCCTTAACGTCATTTACTGGGCCCACGAGTGGGCTAGGACGATCGTCCTCGGAGTCGGTATCGTCCTCGGAAGATGAATAGTTGATGCCGATTAAGAGTGCCTTGTAGTTGAGAGGGCCGGTAGGGACCACGGAAGAGTGAAATTGGGGAAACTGGATCGCCATTGGACTTAGGTTGGGAGGGGAAAACGTGTTGACGGTGCCGCCCCCGAAGGGCTTTATAGGGACTCGATATAGCGCTCGGCAGATCCAAGACGGCAGGACGCGATGAGCGAATTCATTATAGACGGACGAGGCGATGATTGAGTGAAAACCCGACGGTGCAAAGATAGCGCCGAATTTGACAACCCGAACTGGCGTCCTTGGTCCGCTTGCAGTTCACTTGTCCATCGGACCCGAATGAACTGATCACCTCTTGTAGAGGTGGAAAAAGGGCCCAGGTTCGGCGTGTGGTTGGATAGACGGGCATCACGATCACGACAGTTTTGAGATGCGCGCGTCTGTTTACAGTCGGCCCGCAGCGAGCCGGATTCAAAGCGGCAGTCAGAGCGGTCAGAATCGACTCGATGCATGGATTCGGCTCGGTTTCGCATCCTCGATATGCGATGTCCTTGTCTGCAGTGCACACACCGTCCAGGACACAGTGCTGCGGTTGCATCGCCATACAGTATCCTTCTGTTTGGAACATACTCACCCCACGGTATATAAGGTTCTCCAATCCTAGGAAGCAAAAAAAAAAATCGACCGATCGGGGTACATCATCCGGCGATCCAGAGGTATATTAGAGCGGGTGGGTGCTTACTGAACCTAACTCTACAGCACCGGGTCTCTCGACCAACGGCATAACCAACGAACAAATTTATACTCGTACCGCACGCGTGGGATCGTCTGACACTTTCGATAACAGCGCGACCGACGGACTCCGCCGGGGATGGTCTTCGTTCATTTGGCTTCGGCGCATCGCATCCAGGAGCGCGAGGGTCTCGGTTGGTGGCCAGCACCAGGAGCGAGCTCGACATAAAAAGGGCAGTTATAATGGGTTTTCCTTTGTGTTGCCTTTTAAATGATGGGGAAAACACTGCCCCTTCAACGTGTATGTCGGGCTGCACAGACCATTGTTCTTAGTCGGAATCTGGGCGGAACTCAGAATGAATTGTGAACGCCGGTGATCAGATCACGCACGTTGCACACTGATGGGGGCAAAGTATCAATTCTTCAACGTTCACCTTTCGATTGTGGTCCGCGTGGAACACCGCCCGAACGCCGCGAGTGCGGTGCCCTTTCCAGGCATGTTCTCGCGTATGTATTCAACGCGACGTGCGTTTTCAGTTTCCCTTTGTCACTCTACTGGAACCTTTCCCCACCACCCATCATGTCATAGTGCATTCGCGAAGACACCAGTCAAGGCGTCGCAATCCCATTCCTGTACGTATAGTTCCTGTTACGCTAAGGGTGTCTCCGTTGGCATTCGGACACGAACGATGGTTCAGGTGCCGAGCGCTTCGAGCGCCTCTCACCCGGGGCAAGATCATGTGGCAGCAGGCCAACCTTCACTCGAATAGATTGGGGTACACGGCAAAGAATCGGCGTGAATATAGGTATCGCATAGAAGACAAGGTAGTACCATAACTGGGACAGCGGCCCTTATGAATAAAGAGGGCTGGTAGTTCTTGAACAACTATAGGCATTCGAAGGCATCAACGTTATCACGGAACTCAGTGCAAGAAGTAGAATCCAAAGTGTCCCACAAAGGAATGACAAGGAAGAAAGATAAGACTGGAGGCCTGGAGGTTTCAAACGAAAAAACGCATATCAAGAACAGGTGGAAAATTTATCGAACACCACGATAACTGTAACCAAATCACCAAGCGAAGGACAACCACGTCAGATCGAAGGGGCCTATGAACGAGATCGATGCATTTCTTCTAACGTAAACCTAGCGGACATGTAGATTCTGTCAAGGAATGAAGTAAAACGTCAATTTTGTCCCTGTCGCGGAAAAGAAGGCAAAACAGAGCCCGAGAAAATGCATGCGTACCATGGAGATGAGGCTGTCGAACAGTGAAAGGAAAGGCGAGAATTGAAGTCGAATCTTCGGTAGGCGCCCAATGTAGTCGCCCACCCGTTAAATATAGACCACCGTCCGGATAATAGAGCTTCCCATAGAAGGAACAGCTCTCAGCTACTCAGAAATTATGGGTAAGCGCATTGTCGATCGATCGTGCTGCAGCCGTGTTCCTTGTAGTGTGGGACCAGGATATCGAAACGCGAGGGGTGGAAAGTCGATCCAGAATGGAACTGTGCGTCATCTGCCGAAACAAACGGGAGAAAGGGGGAGCAACAATATTGTGCCCCAAACGCGAACTTGGTAGGGAAGAGGAAAAGATCGATATTTCAACCTTCGTCATCCTCTCTATAACCCCGCAGCAGGAGCAGTGGTTCGCCCGGGCCCTGTTAATATAGTCCAGTCAGATATAGTCAGAGCGAAGCGATGACGTGAGCTCCCGCCATGCGCGCCGACTTACTACAGGGCGCAAGCTCCCAACCTAGATCAAGTAAGCAAACTGCATCAAGAAGGGTCGCTCGACTGGGGGGGCGAACCTGTGCATTCTGTTCCTTAAAGTCGAACACACCACGAGCTTTGTACTTGTTCTCCAGCTTCTCCTTGCGTTTGGGCGACACGAGCACAGAGAGACTGCGGAATGCGCCTGTGGCCATCCGAACGCGCTTGAACGCTAGTTTGAACAGGCATTTCCTACAATGTGTTGGCCACGCAGACAGATGAGCTTCACAAGCACTCACTTCAGCCGTTGCTCTAGATCACCTAGTTTGATAGAAGGTTCCTCCGCTACGCCGTGTTAGTTGGTCACCATGACCTACGGAACGGGCGTACTCAAGATCTTGAGCAATTTCTTGAAGGCAGGGAGTAACCATATTAACGCCTTGCTTGAGGACATAGGAAAATACTCACCGTCGTCATGCCCTTACCCCTCTTCTTGGTGTCTTCCCATGTCTGTTGGTTTTTTCCGCATGCCGCCAAAAAGAGCTATACAAGTATGTCATAGGTGGACAGGAACTTGGCAAGGGAAGCAACGACATACGATGTTGGGGGCCTTCGGGAAATCACAAACACGATTGCAACGGCCACAAAGCAACTGCTGGCCACTGGTACTCGGGGTGGGCTGCACCGGGTCATCTTCGTCTCCGTTGGACTTCTTTTCCATGAGGTTCTTGAGGCGTATGACCGCAAGTGCTGTCGTAACGGCCTTCCTAAACCTCCTACGGGGAAGGCTGGTACTTGGGGTGGGTTGCACCGGGTCATCTTCGTCTCCGTTGGACTTCTTTTCCATGAGGTTCTTGAGGCGTATAACCGCAAGTGTTGTCGTAACGGCCTTCTTAAACTTCCTACGGGGAAGGCTAAGAAATGGGGGACTAGGTGGAACTGGGACCCGCCAAACGCCTTCGGTATTACGACGAAGCAGCTCAGCGCGTCTCGTTGGCGTCGCCGAGAAAGCTTGATGGATGTGAAGGTGAGACACGGACAGATGCAAGATAGAAGTTGGCATCATACATTGGGCACGTTGGCGTGGCAAGCACGACTGGCACAAGTAGTGGCCCAGGCCAAGGAACGCGCCGGAATGGCACGCGTCCAAGATAACCTACAGAGATGACTTCAGTAGTTCTCGATACACGATGATAAGGAGAACTTACTGTCAGGCGAGACCCCGCAGGAAGACGGTTGATGAGGCGCTCGCGAAGGGTCTAAGTTACAAGATGTCAACCTCGGATGGTCGATGAATGAGTAGCACTCACGTTGCTCATGATGTTCTCTCCATCACAAGCGATGATGTCTGGTGTGGTAATTGCTTCATCGGGGGACGAAATGGTAGTCAAGGGAGATCAACACGCACATTGATACTCGCCATTGTCATGTTGTCCACAGTGGCCAGCATCTAAAACACGATTAACGAGGGAGAGTAAGGTAGAGTAAGACCATACAATAGAATACGAAAACATCTCTACGAGACGCCCTATCAACGAGATTGTCGATCGCCAGCAACTGAAATTTCAAGTTGTCAGCATATAGGGAACGCGACCCCAGGTATCATTATGCGAAATTCACGATGTTTCCTGCAGAGGGCCACAACTCCGTGTCTTTGTTCTCATCCTCGTCCGTCATAAGGGTGATGTCTATCGTGTGATAGTGGTACACGGCTGCGAAAGCGGTCATGCTATAGTCTAAGGAGCGAGGAAATGGTCGAATTGTTATCAAGTCTGACCTTCTAAAGTCTTCTTGACATCCCTCGCGTCGTTCACGGGGCCCTTCAGTTCATCTGAACGCGACCAATAATTAATTCCGATGATGAGGGCCTTAAATTGGGGAAGGGGATCCTCGGGGGATGCGCGATAGGGAGGGATCGGGGAGAGTCTAGAGGGTACGGGCATTTTGGGGCTGGGGGGTAATACATGAGGTTGAATCGGTGACGGGGCCTAAATAACAAGAGCGGGACGCCACAACAGACAGCCTGGAGAGTCGGCATTTTAATGGGGACAATTCCGACGCAGAGGGAACGATTTCGTTGGGAAGATAGCGAGATGGGCAGTGCACAAGGTGTCAAAAAGATAGTGAGCGGGGACTAAATTGCAGCGCCCACAGCGAATTCAGGCGGGGTCCGTCCAACCTCGTCCAACCCACCCCACACCCTGGATCTGTGATACCTGGGTATCGGCTCGGTAAATGAGCAGACAGACACTATGTCGGTTGTCCGACGGATACGGTGATGATTCTCATGCGGACGCGCATCTATACAGCACTCCTCTACTCTCTACTAAGTTACAGTGAACGCGTCATAATCCTTCTCGTAAATTCGCATGACAAATGACGAGCGGGCCAACCCCATGACTGGACAAGGCGATGCGACACGAGGCGCATATGTTGTTATGGCATGCAAGCCACCAGTTCACTCCCATGAGCACCGTCAACCGAACCCGCAAGACATATACCGACCAATGATGCAATGATCACTGTCACCCCACAGCTAAGTTAATGGACACTTGTAGTGCGCGGGTGCGCTCCTAGCGAGGCCTGAAATGATGTGTATTTGCTGAGGCCTTGTCACGTCCATCGAATGTTTACGGGCGAGAAGACGAAAGTTGGCTTGGCGTGGCTTCCGGCGGGCGCGGCAGCGGCTGGAGAAAGAGAACTTGACAAAACAAGGAAGGTCATTAGATGTTGTGACTGGAGGAGGCGGGGCACTATGTTACGGTATGATACGGCTTGGTCGGAATTGTATATGTTTGTGTGCTCGACGGAACCACGTGTGTCCTTGACTTGTACCCTATACATACCACATCACATCTTGCCAGATACTACTGTAGTACTGTACAAGTACTCACCTATGTTGCATTCGTACAAATTGAGCCTTACAGCACTAACCCCAAAGGCGTAACCATTAAGGGACTCTGCAATCACATGTGTGCAGTACCGGTACGTATCAGATCCAATATATCCATCTTTTCCACTTCCACTGGATGATCAGATACAAGTACAGTACAGTACAATATCGCCGTTTTCGTAGTTGAATGAACCACATTTTGGGAAGATGATCGTTTACATTAATGGCTGAGTACGTTCAGCGTTATCTGTTCCGAGTCCGCGTCGCGATTGTGTCATGGGTCACCGGTCACCGGTCACCCTCCGAGTCCCGCAGTGCCTTCGCGGGAACCTATGCTCGTGCGCGGCCTACTACCCTTGGCGTCATGGGCCGCCCCCTCTAATGACGGTGCGCTATCGCATCCAAAGCCTGTTAGAAGTAGATGTGTTTCATTGGGTGTTGCTGGCCCGGCATGCCGCGAGGTCTCAAGAGTGCCTGCCTCGCCTCGATGTTCCGGCCGTATTAGCCGACGGACAGAGCTCGTGCTCCATAATCATTGTACGCGCGGTATCACAAGTACAGTACAACACATCAGACAAAATCGACGGATTACGCAAAACATGACGTAGGGCCTTCCAAAGTTCGTGTTTGATCCACTTGTCTCCAGGGTCCGATTCAATCCGTCATGGGTCCAATGTGTGCGGACGCTCTCGGGCCTCTGTAAACGCGTGCGTTGGGTAACTCGAAGCATGGGTGATATTCACCTGTACGACGGACGGAGCTATAGAATACAGTACTCAATCCATATCCATACGTGTATGACGGATGACTTGGGAGTAACTTAAAGGAGGAAAGGTTTCACCTCAGCATCCGCGCGCGCATGGAGCACAACTATGATGGTGGTCAACCGCACCAGCTTCTGAAGTATTATCCAAGGCAAATTACGCGTTTCTGTGCGACTATCGGGTCAGAATACAGTAAGTGGGATGAAAAAGGAAGTGTAAGAAATCAGCGGCGCGGGGTTGCGCCTCGAGTGCTAGGTTGCTATAACCCTACCGATGCACGGTCTGTTTCACTGCTTGCCCGGACCCGAGCTACGTACCCTGGGATTAAACCCGGTGTATCGACGGTGTATCTTATCGGCGTCCAAGGAGGGATCCGCGGTGTCCGCACTCGTTCCACGTGCTCACATTTCAAAATGACCAGCATGTCAGAGTGGTGTAGAAATTGATCATTTCCATCGTACACGAGGTGGCTATAAATAAGTGGAAGAATAATGCTCCCGCAGGCTGCGGGTTCTATCAAATGGACTCGTCAAAGGCATCAACATATTTATACAAAGTCAAATCCATGCGTGAAAGGGATAGGTTGTGGCATTGAGCATCATGACGGCAAAACAATACAATGCGTCGAGGTTTGGCGAATCGCACAATAAATAACCGGGGAAGAACGAAGGGGGAGGAATAAATAAACAATGCCGGAAACTCGGGTCAAACATGATACGAAACACCATCGAATGCCAAAAGACTTAGTCGACGTCTCCAAGCCAACTTCGTCGAATCAAAGGAGGACGTAATTGGCAGAATCACGAGGCAAGGGCTGTTTTTCAAAACTTAAACCTGCAATGTGTCTTGCATATTCTATTAAGCGAGACGTCAGCCTCTGATGGGAACAAGGGCAATCAGCGAGAAAAGAAAAGAAATACGTACCAAGGGAACGAGGCTGCTGAGCTGGACACACGATATGCCCGCGGAACAGTCAAACATATGAACATACGTAAAGGAATGAGAGATGGCCGCGACGCACCAACGGTGTTTGGAAGTTATCCATCTCGCCTTCGAGGATTTCAGCGGCCTTGGCTTCCATACGCGATGGTTTCTCGCTACACGGATCTGCGTGCTCCGCCTTCGCCGTTTCTGCGGCCTGTTTGT
>Ga0307512_10005782_pt1 | contig 12748 bp, 14 predicted proteins | sample 14_EM_MG_FD_200267 | JGI IMG/M metagenome (GOLD analysis project Ga0307512, IMG submission 200267) | Populus trichocarpa ectomycorrhiza microbial communities from riparian zone in the Pacific Northwest, United States - 14_EM | ecosystem: Host-associated > Plants > Roots > Unclassified | place... | reverse complement strand
GTACGGCCACGGCTATGTGTCCAGCGCGTTTACTTTTAGTAAAAACGAGGATTCTCCAGATAGTTACGTTATAACCGAGCGTGCTGGTTGCGGTTGGGGGGGACGAGAAAGGCCGGACGGGGACGATGATGGCGGCGATGGAGATGGTTTGCGGGTGCGGCATCCGCATTCTCGAGCCGGTTCGACTTGCAGGTCGAGCAGCAGCAGCCACCACGACGCCGAGGGGAGGCCAAGAGGATATACTCTCCTCGAAGCCGTTCGTACGCACCGACGTGTCCAGAGGCATGTTGACGCACTTGCTCAACGGCGCCAGGCGCAGAGTGGCGGGTCGCCACCTTGGGGAAAGAAAGGAAAGGAGCCGCACTCCCCCGTCCTCCATTCATTCATTTCCCATCGCACCCTCCGTCCTGGGATCGCCTGTGGCCAGCACGACGATGCTCCCATCCACCACAGCACCCCCACATGCCATGCACGCTGATGGACCCCGTCGCAACCCAGGCCTGCTATCTAACGCTGCGTGCATGCACAGGTACTACTAAGCTTAGCCAGCCCTGGAAGCACCCAGACGGACGGACCACGGAACACCTTCGCACGCTTCCATCGGGGCTGGGTCTATGCTGGTTGATTAAGCCAGTGTCGACATCTCGCTGCCTGCCGCGACCATCGTGCATGCGGAAGTCACACACGCACGTCCGGCCAGTAATGCACTACATATTTGACACATATCGTGCAGGGAAATGTCGAGTGACCGGACAGGATCGTCACCCTTCACAAGCTTCATACATACCCTCCTCCGTCAGTCTGGGACCCCAGCCAAGCCAGCCCCTGGCCATGGCTGCAGACCCCGAGAGCCGCGAGCGATGCGCACGAACGAGCGGATCACCGGCCGCATCATGTGTGCCCGTCCTGTCTTCGTCTCACAAGCATATCTATATATGTAAGTGAAAGCCCATCGATCGGACGAACGCCGGAACCCTGCAACGGGAATCCTTGTGCATCTGTGTGTACACATGTACGTACTCTGACCGCCTGTGGGCGGAGCACAGTCCCTGCGGGAACATCCGCCCTTGACGCCGACGGGCGTGGGGAGCTCCTAAGTACGCGCCACCCGTCTCCACTCCATCGAAATGCTCAGCCGGGACCGGACTTCTCGTCTGGAGCCCGTGCCTTGTATGTATGTGGGTGACGGGGATCCCGGGCGACAGGCAGCCAAGGGCTCGGTACGCCCTCCGTCTCTCCGTTCAGCGAGGAACGCTGAGAATATGTATGCACCTTCCAGCCCCCTTCCATCCAGTACGCACTGTCTGGCAGCCCCACCGTCCTCGACAGCAAAGGCTCCGTGTATCGTTATAAGGGAGGTTCTGCAGCCCTCCGTGCTAGATTTTGATTTCATCGTCACATAGAGGCAAGCAGATGCACTACATACCCGAAGAGCAGACCAGTGCCTTGGTCAACGCCGTGATTTGAGAATTGTAAACAAAGACGACGATTGGGCGAAAGGAACTTTATATGACTAAAGAACCCGTCTTTCCTTATGGTGTCGACATAGGCATATGATCCTGAATATCTTGATGCAGTGTCTCTTTGCGCGTCGATTCTTCCTACGTGTTATCGCCCCCGTTAAGCTACTGTAGATATGTAATAATTCGTGCATGGCCGGCCCTACCTTATATATTAAGTTCTGGCTTATGCTCACGGTGTCCAGAACCTCTCAGATTTCGTGAGCAAGCCAAACCCCTATTTGTGGCGGCACACCTGGGTAAATCAAGCTCTAGACTCTAGAGCACGGAATCTGCAGAACCTCCCAATACACGTACCACCGCAAGTGTGTTTGCCGCCATAGTCTATACGGTAGGCTGAACGCGAGCATAAATAAACAAATCACAAGTGTGTACAGCAGAGCAGGGAAACACACTGGGTCTCTCCAGACCCCGTCCGGGCACGACAAAAAAAATCAAGAAAAAGGAGAAAAAAAAAAGGCCCGATAGATAGTAGTTATCTCCGAGGGACACATGCAGAAGTGCATGTGAAGTTCCGAACAACCCAGCCCAGTCGCCGGCTGCACGGAGCAGCCTGATTCGGTGGTACGAGTACAGCGCATAATAATATCCGCTGCCGACACAAAGTGGGGTGGCTTGCCTTCTTTCCTTTTTTTTTTTTTGCTAGATATTCTTTTCTTTTTTCCTTTGATTGACCACAGGGTTTACTTACGTACGTACATGCTTAGATACTTGCTTGGTACATGGCTACCTGGTTAGTTAGTTGCAGCGAAGCAGCAGCGGAGGAACGTTACCGCAACAGGCTTCTCTTGAAGTTTTCTCCCGTTCGCTTTCTCCCTCCGTCTCCTGCTCCAGCGCACTCTACGAGACGACGTACGTACATACGGGGCTTGCTTACGAACGAATACGGACAGGCATGGCTTTCCCGCCTTGCTCAGGAAGCCGAGCGGATCTGGTCGTCCAGTAAGTGGGCATGGACTCTCGGTACTGCGTGTATATAGGCCGTGGTTCTCTGCGTCAACGCAAGCTGCGGTTTGGCCGAGAATGGACATGCATTCATCCACTCGTCTGTGGATTTCCAGCTTCACGTCAGCTCGCGCTCCTTCTGAACAGAGGAGCGACGGGGGGTGGTCCGCTGTCGACATACATATCATACCTACATACTCCCATCCCCGTTAGCTCCGCTGGAATTGTCCGATATTTTGAGCCCCAGTAAATATATGTATGTATGTGCAGTAGCTAGCTATTACAAACCATCCCGGTGCGTATACGAAACCGCCAACCAGTTGATTCCAACGTTCCGTCAACGGCGACCTACAGGGAAGGGATATCTACCTCCCGATCGAGCAGCTGGTAGCCCCTTCTCCATATTAACTTCGCTGCAGCACAAGACCCACCCTCCCTCAATGGAATGGCATCGTACGTAGGAACGGAAAGCGGAGGGCGGCCGTGTGTGTCTTGGATTGTCTTTCCTACGCGACCTCCCCGTCCCTTCTTTAACGGGCTTCCTCTCCGTTCTGGAAGGCGGAACTACCGGTGATGCCTAACCGCCCCTCAACCACGACGGATACGAGCGGCCGGGTGATTGTGTAGGGGAGGCGAAGTGAGGGGGGCTTGAGAGGGGAGGTGGCGAGTGGCAGAAGGAAGAGTGTCGATGCGCACGGCCAACTTGTCCGAGCTGAGCCCTGTGTATGCATCTCGCATGGGTCGTACCTGGTGCAGCCTGGACAGCGCTTTCTGTCAGCCTTTCGGGCTTTGAGTCGTGCCTCGACTCCGCATCGCGCGCCCACTTTGCGGTTGTCCGCCACGTCCGTCGAGATTGCCTGCCTGCCTGCCTGCCTGCCTGCCGGCTTGGCTGCTTGGCTGCCTGCCTCTTTTGCCCTGTGCATCCAACCGATGTAGAAAACGTGGCAGCGAGCTGCCGGAAGGGATTCTGTGACATTTCGCTCATGCGACAAGTCTTAAGCGCTACACTACACGCTTCAGACCGTCCCTCTGTGAAGACTGCGGGTGGAGTAGATTAGAGTCTTGGCGGGCATCCTCTACAGCAGCAGCAGCTTCCCCACCGCGATCCAGCATGTGCGAGACATTCTGACGGCATCCGTCTCGGCGGTGCCGTGGATGCGTGCCGTTTCGGCTCGATGGGCGGTCCCTTTCGGCCAGGCACAGTCGGGGATTGACTGCTGTTGTCTCGCTGGAGGAAGCAATCTCGGGCCCCCGACGACGGCCACCCCCCCGAGCGCTGCAGCAGAACCCTTCCCTGGACTCGAGGAAGCAAGCTCACTGGCCCATACAGAGCGCATCTAACATTTCGCATCATGCCGTGCCAGGATCTGGTCCTCCGTTACGGACGAGGGGGGGACGAGGCAACCGATCACGACCAAAACTGTCAGAAGTGGGGGTCACACCACGCAGCGGCTATATAGTGGCTGATATCACCCTACTGCAGTGTCCGCGGGGATGGATGTTTTTACGTACCTTCATGCACCTTGCTGCACCGGCAGAAAGGGCTTATTCAACTTCCCATGGGAAAAGGGCAGCCGCGAATATTGTTGACATTTTAAGACATTTTACTGGCATTGATATTGCGTCCGTTCCGTCCGCCCAATCGGATCCACCGTGCCTGGGCATGCGTCTCATGGACACTCGATTGGGGAAGGTGCAAAGCGTTCCGTCTTTTCGTCCAATGCTCAGCCGTTACACCGATCGAATTCAGAGGCACCACATGGCCGTGTCGATTCCGAGCGGCAATCCGTCTGCACCTGCCCTCGTGCCATCGAGTCTGCAGTGGTTGAGGAGATCGTGGCGGACACGCGATCCTCATCTCTTTCTTCTCGCCTGTCCATCCGCAGTTTTTGCGCAAGCATCACTCACATCCTGAACTCATCGTTTTCATTGATATGTAACTAGTCAGTAACGAACCTCCGGAATATGAAAAGACTACGCGGTAGAACACCAAATGTTGGCTTCGGGATTCATGTTGTGTGTGTCCACTCTTTCTGACCGCGGATTCAGGGCACTGGCCATTTTGCCAACCCCTCTCCTTTCGAACCGAATACATTCCGCTACTATTAGCCGGCCGTCGGCCTTGGCAGCTACGTAGGCCTCGTGACGATGCTTCTTTTCAATCGCCACGCCGTGCGCGCCAGAATGGTTATGTCGCGGGAGCACTGAGTTGGGGGTACAGAGGGAAGCGGAGTTTTGCGACGCGCTACTACAGCGCACAACCGGCATTCCTGCGGGGGTGAAAGCCTTTGGACTGTTGTTTCTGTTTTGTTTATGGGGTTGGGTTGTGGATTTCTTCACCAAAGCTTTATTGCCGGTACCTCCATCGGTAACCTGCGGTTCCATGCCGTACAAATTATCAATCTGCAACGAAGCAAACGAGAAGTTGCTTCTCAACGGTGGCGCTGCCGAGGGCATCCCATCACTGGGGTTAAGCTGCATCTTAATTCATTGTATGTATGCGCGGGCATTGGAGATCTTGGTGGCAACGCCTGGCAACTTACTTAATTACACACTAACCCGTTCCCTAGCCATCCACCACAATGGGAACTGTTGGAAGCTGCATATTTACAGGTGTGGGTTTGGATTGTTTGTTGAGGACACGATTGCGTAAGACGGGAGAGCCGGGAAGTAAAAGTGGAGGATCAAAGTTGAGGCTGCTCGATCGTCCAGTACCCATTCGCCCGGTACCAATCTCGCACACCATCAATCGCACAGCACCCAGAGCACACTCTAAACCTGATCGAACTCCTATCATTGATCTGTGTCTTCACCACTAATCGATATTCTTTCAACATTAGCCTCGCATAATATCACCACGCAACACTGACCCCCCCACGCCGGTATCAGAGAAATTGGTACCTGGCCGGTCAGCCCCTTCCGCGTCTACCCGCGGCTAAGCAATTCTTGCATCTCGGCACCCCCAGACGTTTCTGTACGGGAAAGAGTTTCCGGGATCGCCCGATTAGACGGCAGCGGAAGGTCGTCCTGTACTTGGTTCTTCTTTCTCTTCTTTCTTACTCTCTCACATGCAATATACAATAACACAAGAATTGTCGCCTCAGCTCCTGCTGTGCCCGCGCCCTGCCGCGACTGTTCTTGCTGTGATCATCTCGTCTACGATCACCTTTATCTCTCTCATAAACCTCTGTAGATCTCTGTTTACACGGTGCTAATCTTGCGTGTGTAGGCTGACTGCTTCCGCGCTCGTGCCGAATTACTACCTCTAAAAGCCCCAGGGTCGGCCACAATTTTCAATACTTGCTGTATACCCGGGGGGGAACGTAGTTATCCCGCTGTACGCATGCCAAAATGGTCATGATAGGTGTTTCTGGCGCCGTGATAAGATAGTAATGGGTGTGTGTTGACGATAGTAAGATCGTTGCCGAAAAGAAGATATTATAATGTCGTGAAGGTTACGGAAGAGGGTTCTCCACGAAGGGTTCATCCGGTGACACACATCGGACTATCCATACGACGAAACCGAGAACTACGCCAGATTTACATCGATCAATCCAGATACGTGTGGAAGGTTCTTGAAAAATCCGATATAACTACTCTCTTGTCGTGGTAGAGCAACGTCGATGGAACCATCTGTCAAGCTGGATATGCGCACCGGAGAAGAAAAGGCTTTCAACACAACCCAGTACAGAGAGGCAGCTGGATGCCTTCTCTACATCGCTCTCGGTAGCCGTCTCGATTCTGCGTATACGGTCGGAGTTCTCGGTCGGGTTTCAGCAAATACGTCTGTCGAGCATTGGACTGCTATCAAGCATGTTCTCCGGTATCTCAAGGCTACGCTTGGATTCTCCCTTCTTCTCATCGGTCCGGAAATCCTACAGAATGGTTTTTTGGCTTACCCATGCGGATGCCGACTTTGTAGGAGATTCGGCCGCAAGCAAGTCTACGAGCGGATATGTCATCCATGCCGATAGAATCTTGGTACTATGGAAGCCCAAGAAGCAAGGATTAGTTAGTCGCGCAATCGACTATGGACGCAGAACTTGTTTTTACCACTGAAGCCTGGAAGAACCTGCAGGTTTGAGAGCGTCTTACACAAAATCGGTCATTTTGCAGCAGCAGCGGCGAGACCGGCGATCCTAAACAACCAGAGCTGCATCCAAGGACTCAGCTCCTGGAAGTTCTCGTCGGATAGCCGCCATATGCACCTACGTTTCCACCACCTTGGCGACTGTATCGAACGAGAATACCTCAACATCTGCCACATACCGATGACAGAAATGCGCGCAGATAGGCTTACCAAAGCCCTTGAGGGAGTGAAGCATCGAGAGTTTGTTGCGTTGATGGGATTGGGCTATGTTTGACCCTACATTTATTCTTGAGTGGTGTGAGGCCATGGGGGGTGTTGACGCATATGTTGGGTGTTGCGTACGTGGCCTCGACACCATTAGGTTTTGCTGATGTGTTCTGGATTCTGTTGGGTTATGTTTCGTTGATTCTGGAGCATGTTTGGAAAGGGTGGTTTTCTTGCGGGTGTCGAGACAGGTGCCATAGACATGGTAGGCGATGGCGGGGCATCCGAGGCGATGTCAAGGCAGCGCAGCCGATGCCGACATCACGTCTAGGCCGGTTGGCCGGTGTGTGTAATGTCTCTCTTTTCCGCTCCCATAGATCGATAGTCAGTCATTCATTCTTCTCTCTCTCCATCTCATTCGTTCCCCCCAATCCGCTTCATCGGAGGCATGCCTCCAACGCGTCTGTAAGGATTCGAGGAGAGAGTATATCCCCGGCCTCTCCCCGGCGTCGTGACGGCTGCTGCTCGACCTGGAAGTCGAATCGGTTCAAGGATACGGATGCCACACGCGCAATCCCTCATCACCGCCCGCCACCGTCACCGTCCCTGTCGCCGAGATCTGGGCCGGCTGTCCATCCAGGGGCCAGCGCGTTGGCGCCCTCGCCGCCGTCGCACCGGGCTCGGTGGTGTATACCGAGAGCTACCCGAGGACTTGCGTCTGCCCCGCGGGGGAGGGGGGGCTGCGCTCTACTGCGAGGCTATCCCTACTGGCGGCTATGACGCTGTGCCCTGGATCCTCTCCAAAGGTCTCGCCGCTGCTGTCGGCTAGATGCCGGGAGGGGAGGAAAGGGAGATCGCTGTTACCTTCCTTAGTCTATTGGAAGTTTTGTTACGCTCTGGCTTTGCTTGATGGTTATGATGATGTTTCATTGATCGCATGTGACCCTGTCAGATCATGGCGATATATGTACACTCCGGCTTTGGCTGGGAGAGAGAGAGAGAGAGAGAGAGAGTCATTGCCCCCGACGCCCCTTGCAGGAGAGAATCGGGCCCGACGAGATGTGGCTGCGAGTGATTTACTGTGAGGTGACACCAGTTCTTCCGTAGCCCGCCCGTGTGGATCGGTAACGGCGTCCGCTTTGAGGACGACAGCGCGCATTCCGCACGGGGCAGAGTGGTAGACGCGAGCATGAAGGCAACTGCGGCGGGCAGCGAGGTGTGCTCCATTGACACGTACATACGAATGTGGAGAGGCTGGTACCAGTCCCGGCTGAGGAAGAGCGAGGCGTCGGCGTAGGAACTCCGGGAGCGGAGCGAACGGAAAGAGCAGCAGGGGCAGGAGGCTGAGGAGCTGGGTGCCGAGGTTGAGGAACGACCACTGTTCCTCCCCACGCCCTCCGCCGCCACCGCGCGGACTGCGGACAGGAAAACCGGGAAAAAGTGTACGCCGCCATGATCTATATAGGTCGACTGCGAGTATGATTGAACAAAAAAAATAATCCCCACGCCCTCCTTCATGGCCTCCACCGAAAAGGAGTGGGAAGTCGTGTTCTTTTGTCATTTCTTATGTCATTCCCTTAGTTGTTTCTTTGGTGCGCCCCATCTTCCTTGGGACAGGCAGCCCGAGGCCTGCCATGGACTGGACTATGGCCACTAGTCCTGGCAGTCAAAGGATTTTCCAGTAACGTCTGGACGGACTGCGGGGTCCGTGCGAGCCCACCCCGCAAGATTGCGCTAGTGCCTGAGTTGTCTTTGCGGGCAGCCACGGCGCACAACAACCAGCACAGATGTAGAACCGGCCAATATGAGACGAGGGGCGCCAAAAGAAAAGGGAAAAGAATATCTGATTACCGTGGCGATCGGACGAGGGGTGGTGGAGTTGTACATAGGAGAGATCGGGAGCTCGTTGTGTGCGAAGTGGCTTGTATGTACTAACAACAGGGAGTTGTCGCTGGGAGACAGAACCCGCGGGGCGAATAGCGATATCATCGAGTACCCGGTCTTTGCTCATGTCCATCCTCCCCCTCCACTTCTCTTCTCCGTCGTGTTAGTTCTTTTGCTTCTTCGTTTCTCAGCTAGATACACACTCGGAGAATACTACAGCCTTCCTTTCTTTTTTTCGGTGCCTTTGCCTCGTCCTGCTCCAATGCGTGCCAGTGAGGAACCAGTCAGCACCATTCTCTTTCCTGTCTCCCGTTCTCTCGTGCCCCCGTCGCCCAGGGGTAACCAGCGACGGACCACCCTTCTCTCTCTCCCCACAGAAGTCTTGTTGGGGCGGGATGTCTGGTGGGTTGGGTGCAGATGGCGGCGCGGCAGCGAAAAAAAACCCCCCACACAAATCCGCCGTCCTACAGCCATCCAAATCCTATCGTAACGAACTAGGACGATGGAGGCCGTGCACGGGACGGCGGCACGGAGAGGCCAGCCTCGGGACAGGCCTGGGCGGACGGCAAAACGAGCCACCTTCAGGACACGAAGGAAATTTTTGAACATCGCCATGATCTATAGATCGCACACGACTAGTGAATAGCTGAAAAATGAAAATTAAAACTGCAGGGATATCTCTATGTAAATACAAAATCCCGAAGTTTCACGTAACAATGGAGCAGGAGACGAAGTTCGATTACGCCTCAATGTGGCTGGTGTGGCTGGAATCTGGCTGTTGCAACACAGAGGAGGATTCTGTAGAGTCCTCGCCCGCGTTCAACCTTTTCCCAACATTTAAGCCAGGTCCGCCGTTAAACTATCTCTTGTAGAAAGGATCGTTGCGCCGTAGCTCACGTCTCCCGACAAATTAACCCCTCCCACACCGCGAAAAGAACTTCAACCCACGTCCCCAACAGCAGGGCTGGGTCAAACCTGCACGGTATGCGTGTATGCAAACACCGTCCACCTCTTTTCGCCCTGTAACCTAGAGCGGGCCATTTGGAAACCGCATATCACCGTTACGTGCAAATACTAAATGCTCGCTTAAACCCGGTAGTCGCGACAGCATCTACTCTATCTCAACGACAATTATTCGCCCCAGAGATGCACAGACGAAACAGTTGTTTATATACTGTGTGGGGATTTTTAATCGCTAGATCATTGTGCGACGTGGATATGCAGATGGGGGGGCGAAAGTTTGATTGGGTACGGTTTTCGTCGTTGCCGCATGGACTAATCCTGCCGTCCATGTGAACCAATGAGCGCTTGACACTGGATAGTAGTTAGGAGCGGGGCGATCGCCAACTCTGTGAGTGGGGTTCCTCAGGATCCCACATCCTGCAAAGACTCTGTCGACTAAGCTTGCAACCACCGTGCACTCCACCGTCAACGACAAGCCACGCAAGCGATATAGACATTCAGTTGCAACACAGATGAGTTCGAATCAGAAGAAAGGGAGGGAACACTCCCGGTTTTCAGAGCGTGCCCGGAGGATAGGGGAGTGGTACCTAGGGGTCGGCTCTGGGTCGAAGACCAGACTAGGGTCAAGGACGCCTTCGCCAGCACGTACATCGGACAACGCGCTTACCGCGAAAGATCAACGCTCGAGCGGCGAGCGGGCAGCACCATTAATTTCCCGCCTTGATGTAACCTCGAAGTCAGCTGTTGTAGCAACCAAACAGCTAATAGCGACACCTGGACCCCCGAACTCAGTCCCCGAATCGTTAGTCCCAGCACCGGCAACCGATATCACGGAGAAAACCCGGCAGTTGGTTCTGCAGAGACTCGGCAAGGAGGTCGTCAACCAAATGAATCTCAAGATAGCCATTACAGCGGTCCGAGAGGATTTGGAAGAATACAACAGGAGCAACCCCCGGCAGCAGACTGTTGGAAGGATGTTGAAGCGAATCAACGAATACCTTCATATTGTGGACGTCGCGATACAGCACCAACCAGATGTGATGAACCCTCGCTGCAGCGGCTGAAATATTACTGACGTGACGGGTCGATATCAGATTACTGCCCTTGTGTGGGCAGGAATACGTACCGTGTTTCGGGTTAGTGAGGCCTCACCTCTTAGGTTGTGATGATTTTTTAACTGTCCAACCCCAGGTAGCGCTGAACCACTACGAGACCCTCGAGAACCTTGAGCAGGCAATCGACATCATTACTACCACTCTGACGAAGTGCGACTTCTACCACTGCATCTATGACGCATTCGTCAGGCAAATGCCCGCGAGTGCCCTGGTCCGACACGAAGTGTTCAACACGTTCAACACGAAGTTACCCGAACTATATGCGGATGTCTTCGAGGTGTCCTTCAAGACCGAATGCTATTTCAATCTCTGCAGCTGCATCAGTAAGTGCCGTCGTGATCCGCAATTAAGAAACGATACTCAACAGGGTTAATTCATCGGTCTAGCTGGCTTCAAAAATAGTCTGAAGCCGTTTTGTATCGAGTATAAGTCAGTACTAGACGGGGTTTTACATAAGGAGGCAGTCCTTCGGAAGCTCGTGGAAGGCGCGACTATCGCTCAAATCCTTGGTATGGCACATTATTCATTCGCATGGCCGCCGGCATGGCATATTAATTGAGTTATTAGAAACCTCCGGGGACCTTCGAGATATGAAGGAAACAGTCAGCAAATGGGGGACCTCGTTGGAAGACACTTTGAATCGTTAGCTCCCTACAGTCTTATGCAGCGCAGTATCTGACACTTTACATCAGGACTTGGAAAAATTGAGGCCAGGATTTCACAGCTAATCGACGGTATGTTTTCCGCATTTCCTGTATAATGAGGACTCAGGAGCTAATTGACCTGCAGCTAATGAGAGTGAAACTTTGATCAAATGTCGAACTTGGTTGAACCCACTCCAAAGCCCTGACGTAGAGCTTCACAGTAATCTCACGAACCGAACGCCGGATACTTGTATCTGGATGCTGCGGACGAAGGAGTTCAATTCCGTGATCGAGGTCGAGGCGCGAGAGCATCTGTGGATTCATGGCCAACCTGGTGAGAGCCCTACACAAAAGTAAAGAAGTAATATCACTAACGATTGCAACCACCACAGGGGCAGGAAAGTCTGTACTTTCCAGTTTCATGATAGCGACGGTACGAGGCTCCTCATCGAGAAAACGAAAAGTACTGCACTTCTTCTGCAAAGACGGTAGTCCAGCGACATCTACAGCAGCGGCTATAATTGCCAATCTCATCGATCAGCTGGTTGCGGACAGCGAGTTGAAACCACTTTTCACAGTACTCAATACGGCACGTCAAAAGAACGCGAGGTCCACCTATTGCACCGACTTCGCGACGTTGTGGGCGATTTTTCTGGACATGTTCGCCAATTCCCGCTGAGGATCATCGTATTCGTGACGCTCTTGATGAATGCACTACGCAACGGACTGAATTCTTGAATGCTGTGCTTCTGCTGCCAGCCGAAATTATACCGATATCAACAAGGCTTTCACGAAGCACCCAAACAGCCACAACATCCGAACGGTGGAAATGACTCCCGCTGACGACATCACCAAATACTTGCAAGTCAGTATAGACAAACACGAGGAGCTGCGTCAACATGCAGATGCGATCCTTGAGAAGGTCCCACGCCACGGCAATGGAATGTTTCGCTACGCAGTCTTGATGATGGCGAGCTTCTCTCCGAATTCTACGTGAATATAGCTGAGAAGCTCGAGTCGCCCCCAGCCTCAATAAACGAAATGTACGAGCAAATTTTGCTCCGACTAGATTCTGATCCACCGCGAAATACTCCAAAGGATCGGAAACAACGGAAGAAGATATTTGAATGGGTCACCCTGGCGAAGGATCCTTTAAGTGTTGAAACATTGGCATGGGTTTCTTCTCTCGACCCAGACTGTATCAAAGAGGACTTCGATCCCTCACCTGCCAAGTACAAAATCCAGCCCAACAGTTTGCTGGAGATATGTGGCCCATTATTGGAGATTGTGGACGGACGTGTTCATTTTACGCACTTATCGGCGAAGGAGTTCCTGCTCTCGAAAGTCGATGACTTGCATACCCAGGATACAAATCAACAGGAT
>Ga0307512_10005780_pt1 | contig 12750 bp, 14 predicted proteins | sample 14_EM_MG_FD_200267 | JGI IMG/M metagenome (GOLD analysis project Ga0307512, IMG submission 200267) | Populus trichocarpa ectomycorrhiza microbial communities from riparian zone in the Pacific Northwest, United States - 14_EM | ecosystem: Host-associated > Plants > Roots > Unclassified | place... | reverse complement strand
CTTGTCATGATGATGATGATGATGATGATGATGATACAGGGTGATAAATTACAGTCTCCCGCTGTTAGGCAGGAGGAACGACGGTCTTTCAAAGGGCTGCACAATACATTTCACACTTGTGGCAGCTGAAATGGTGGTTCTGATCCGCGGTGTTGTGGACTTTGTGAGCACGTTGTTTTCTGTGCCAGTGTGGCGCATTCAGCCACAAATGATGCGAGAAAAAAAAAGCTGGCACTGACGAGATTCGAACTCGCGAGGTTTCCCATCACGGATTGGTCGAAACCTAAACGTGACGCCATAACCACTCGGCCACAGTACCGCAATAACGTGAGAAGGGAGTAATGATAAGATGTTTAACCTGAACCGCAGTCGTTGTCAAGGGCGCCGTGAATGGGCGAATGGCGAACGGCACGGCGAGGCCAGGCGAAGGTCCCCCGGCCACGGCGATGCCATGAGCGTTGCGCGGTAACACCGAACGTACCCTTTCTGCACCAGGCATTTCTTTCGCGCGGACGCCGACAGTCCAATTCTTCCCCTGAGTCAAGTCCCGTCTAAGCCTAAGCCTCTTGGCTTTGCATCCTCTCCTACTTTCACTCTATTACCGTAGCCCGTAGTCCGATGTCGTCTATGCTACTCTCCGGTTCTGGTGGGCAGCCTCACCATCCTCCCGTTCCCGCACGCCCGCACGGCCCTCGCACCCTCCAAAGGTCGTCCTCCCCTGCACCCTATTCTGCTTCACAGTCCACCCTCCCTCTAAACATACGCAAGGTGTCGGCGGTCAAGGCTGAAAACTCTTCCCTTCTCGCCCCTCCAAGCCCTCCCTTGTCGCGCACACCCACGCCAAGGCTAGCTCTTCAAATTCCAACCCCATCACCCACTCCTGGTAAAGGCAAGCCCTCCCTCAAGCTCGCGATTGCCGGCGCCTCTAGCTCTCGTCAGAACAGCGAACCGACAGCAGGCGTTTACGGCGGTGATTACTATGGTGGTCCGCAGACACCTTCCGTCTCGCCTCCAATCAACGATAGTGGTATCGATGATGCCACTATCCGTCCATCCATGAACACGACTAGGCCACTCTCGATGGAGGATGTCCGTCGTACGATCACCGATATCGAGGCCCAGACCCGCTCCACTCCCCCTCTGCCCATGTATCCTGGGGAGGAGCAGATCGATGATCAGCCACAAACCGAATGGTCAGACGATGTCTTTGATGAAGTTACTCGGCTCGGAGAAGGTGCCGGTGGTGCCGTGCACGAGGTCAGGGACAAGCGCACGGGCAAATCCATGGCGCGCAAGACCATCACCACTCACGAGACCCCGATGAAGCAGCTCGTGCGAGAGCTCGGCATTATCACCACAATCAAGCATCCCAACATCATTCGCTTTTATGGCGCCTACATGTCTCCTTCATCCAGTGAGGTCAAAGTAGTAATGGAAATATGTCAAGGGAAGAGTTTGGAGGCCGTGGGCAAGCGTATCAAGGAGCGCGGTGCCAGGGTTGGTGAGAAAGTCGCTGGAAGGCTCGCGGAAGGGGTGCGCCTTCCCCCTGCTTTAATGCCATGAACCATCCTCACCTCTTGCCTCTAGATTTTGCAGGGTCTTACATACCTTCATTCAAAGAAGCTCATCCATCGAGACATCAAACCTTCTAATGTCCTCCTTTCACGCGAGGGTGTCGTGAAACTCTGCGACTTTGGTGTTTCAGGAGAGTTGATCGGATCCGTAGCGGGCACGTTCACTGGTACAAGTCTCTACATGGCTGTCAGTCCTGTTCAGCCTGTAACGTAATATCTACATCTAACATGCGCCTGCCTTGCAGCCCGAACGCCTCTCAGGTCTGGAATATTCGATCAAGGCGGATGTCTGGTCGATGGGCATATCTCTCCTTGAGCTTGTACAAAATCGATTCCCCTTCTCTAGTGACATGCCGCCCATCGAACTCATGATTTATATTACGCAAAGCGAGGTGCGTATTTCATTTCAGTACTGTGAGGTGTGGTGTACCTATTTTTTTTACGTCTAGCCACCGCAACTCGAAGACGAAGCAGACGTGCGTTGGAGCGATGCCATGAAAGATTTCATCAAAGAGACGTGCGGTCATTTATTCTTCTCCCTCGTGCCCCCCACCTTAACCTTATTTCTTCCAGTCTACGGGTGGACCCGGCTCTGCGTCCAACGCCAAAAGAGATGCTCACCCACCCGTGGATCGTTAGAGTTATGAAGCAGGAGGTTCCCATGGAGCGATGGATCCGTGAGGTTTGGGGTTGGCCCAAACCCAATCGAAAATCCAAGGATTCGTACGGGTAAGCTTCGTTGCGTACCAGCTGCCCACGCGCTGATTATGCCCCGACTGAACCCTCCCAGATCCTCTCGACCCAGTTCGAGCCGGAAAGAAGCCTCACTACCCAATGTCCCTTTAAGTGGGACCAGCTCGAACGGAAATGGTCATGCCAATACTCGATAATTGCCTCGATTGCAACAGGTCTCAGAAGACGCTATCACGGACATCATAAACCACGATCTGTCTTGCTATCTTCCTCTTGCGTCGTTTCCGAAATCCTTTCTCCGCATTCTCGACACCTTGTCCTCGCATTTCCCACGTCCCTTCAATATTTCATGGCCACATCCCGTCGTCTGATTCGAATCTTCCCTTGTTCAAATCGAATGTGTGTAGAAAGATTAAAGCCTCGCTAGCAGTGTATTTTCTCCACGCGTAAACCTGATTGTCTACATTCCCCCGAATGGTTAGGGCTTATTCCCTGATTTGAAGTTTTTGTTTAGCACGGATTGATCGAGTCTTCGGTGTCAGGTTGAGGACCAAGAAAAAAAAAAACGGCACTCACGTAAATGCCTCTCAACGAGGACCGGAATCAAGAAGGAATCTGACTGAGCCCTAGACTCGTGTTGCCTAGCGTGCAGATAGCGCATGTTCATGCCACACAGAACAGAATAACAGAACACACACGGCGCAGTTGCCAGCAGGAGAAGAATGTCCTCGTCAAACATCCGTCAGAATCGTGCCAGCACCCGCGCTCCTTCTCGAGATCGAAGACAAAAAGTCCACCCTTAATCAACCAAACTTTGGGGATCACGCAGGACGTCCGTAAACTGTTTATTAGATGAAATCTTCCTACCACAACGTTTGTGGATAGCTCCCGAGCTAAGGAACATGTCGAAAATGCCAAGCTCCATGGCTTCGAAAACGCGTGGCAGGTTGGAGCTCACGAAATTTAGGGGGACAACTTTGAGCTCACCGTAAACGGGGGTGACAAGACCAAGGAAAAAGGGACTCGATAATAAATTTGACCCGCCGTGCACTCCTATCGCTACTGCGTCGTTCTCGCAGGCGCGATTCATCCCAGAGATGAGTCGCCGACGCTGAGCGCTCGACTGCGCTTACGAACCTCTACACTTTCCTTTTAAAGACGGTTTTGATCATTGTCACTGGTAGCCGTGCCTCTGACGTACAGCTGAAGAAAGACGATGAATAAACTTATGTACGGGTTATGTACAAGCAAAACTGCGAGTTTCTACTGTACGCCCGAGAGCGCGGAAATATGGTGGTTAAATGGGCGGTTCTTGAATTCTGAAACCCCCGAGGGGACAAGGGAGAAAGTACAAAACAATATAGTGGCAAGTTAAAGAAGATGCAGTTGGTCTGGGTCCCCTCGATATTGTCCCACTATGGGGTTCACTGGGTCATGCTGTAAGGGCTCGGAGGACGAGACTGACCAGCTTTTCCGGCCATGTTGTCGGGTCTCGGCTCCCGCCGTCACGGTTTCTCTCCGTCGGGTCTGAGTCCGAGTCCACCAACTTGTGATTCAACGATCCATCCGCCTGGGTTCTTTCCTCTACCATCCCGTATCAGTGCTCCACTGTCTAGGGGAACAATCGTGATCACGAGGAGGGCTCATGAGCTGTCAGACTTCGAACAAAGAACGGACAGCGGAGCTGACTTTCTGACGTGTGCACCATGTGGAAACTGCTGTCGTTCAAGTTCCCGGGTGGCCCCAACTTAGCTTCGTGTTCGCAACATTCTGGCACGCCACCAAATACCGCAGCTGTCGATTATTGAGAAGACGTTGTGAAAGCCCGAAATTTCGCTCCAGAAGACCTCGTTGTCTGGTCATTTCCCAGGTTTGCGTCGCAATCAACTAGGTTAATTATGGTTGGTTGGGGCTGGGCTTGCTGTTTGACTGGTCCATAGGTCCCTTGACCGCCCACTTGCGCCGTTCTGCTAGTAAGGTGCTCCAATGGGGAGCTTGACACGGCAATTATGCAACGCTCACCATTGAACAACTTGAAGCCCTCGCTCGAAACCTCATATGACACAGCTCTGTCATCAACCCGCTCCTCCCCATTCGGTTTGGTAGTCACCAAGACGTGGTAGTATTGGGTGCGCAGTACCTAACTGCCCTCCAAACGCAGCCAAGTCACGATTCGTTCGTCTCATGCTTGAGTTCCTAGATCTACAGAAAGAACCTGCGTCATTCTCTGTGCAAAAGTTCACAGCCTCGGAGAACAGGATTAGAGATCACCACAACTCTCTGAACACAGCGTCGACGGGTTTCACGGTCATCTTCAATGCCACGACATCACACTGATACGATTGCACAGGTCTGGAAAGTGATGTACACCGCCATTGTAGCTGGCTGTAGATGATGTCCCCCACTTTTCACCGACGACCCAACAGAAGTCAAACGCCCTGGGCGTTCGGGTCCAGACGATCCAGTGATGAAGTTCTCGCATCTAATGACGGTGTTCTCGGAACGTCCTCTCACCGATGTCGTGGAACCTTATCGTCTGTTACCAGGTCAGTGTGGTCTTTTGGATGCAATGTTTAACGTACGCCCATGACAACGTGATATCATATCATTTGCGTTGTGAATTTCACCACATACCTGCTCTTTGAAGTTTATGGTATGGGTCCGTTGTACAATTGCCATTGGCTCGTTTTTCCGGAGCGGGACCCAAACCCAGCTTCAGGCGTCGTCATCTCAGTTCGTTCGATCTTGTCTCTTCTCACTGCCCCTCTCACCTTCATCCTTTCCTCCGACTCACGGCCTTCGCTCATAATCTCGGTGAGGCCACCATTAGATTGTCCTTCTGTGCAACAATAAGGACACATATAACCAGGAATTGGTGGTGAGGCATGCGGGTTTCAACCCTGCGTCTAGCTGCGGGCTCCCCTCAGCTCGTGATTGTTCATCAGAATGTCGTCTAGACCGCAGCTTCCATGCTAGGCAGAAAGTTCGATCTCCCAAGGACAGTATGTTGGTTCCCTCGATTTTCTGTACTAGTACAGTATCCAGTATACACGCCGTCGGTGCCTTCAACGCACTGCGGTGTAATCTAGATTTGACCAGACGAAATGTACTTTTTTTTTTTTCTTGTGCGATCACGGACACAATTCATCCGATTCATCTTCTCCCTCGGCGCGATTCTGGTGTGCCCTGACGGAAACGGTAGCAGATGCAGAGATGTTGTATTGGCTGTCAAATGAATCCGCGGGAAATGCCACGGAACCATCCGCGATGGAGGCGCATCGAAAATTTATTTTGTTTACTGCGCTGGGAATTCCTCGAGCGTGGATTATTGCCTGGTGCCAATTTCCGCGTTTCCGAAGTGGCACTCGCTCAAAATGACCTCGCAGAAGTGTAGTGTCGGCAAGACAACGAGGAGTGTTTGCAGTTTCGTGTTATTTGTGAAGTGACGACAGCGTGGCCGGTCCAATACATTAATGGAAACAAGGACGACGGGGCGTATGAAAAAAACTTACTTGACAAGTGGATCTCAGGCCATCGTCAAAAGGATCTATGGCGGAGTTAAATTCTCTCGGATTAATGGCGCCCCAGAACACGAACACAGGCTGAAAAAAGCAGGGAGTGTCGAGTTCTGCGCGAGGACGAATTGTATATTTTTCAAAAGGCCTACCTTCGGGCATCAGGTTTGAGGCATAGGGTACTGTTCAATAATCAAGGTCGTAAACTTTGTTGCGCTGGTGTTCTTTTTCAAACGAGAAGCCCGAACTGGCTTGACTGAAATAGGCAGGAGGTGCCCAAAGGAAAGAGCCCGAATATTATCACATCATCGCGACATTCATTCTTTTGGCCTCGCACCTTACTGGCTGAGGGCCCTGAACCCGCTGGTAAAAAAAAAAGGTGAAATTTTGTCATCAAGGCTGGCGGGTGATGGGGTAACAGAAGGCAGGGGAATTTCCCCTCCGAGTTGCCTCTCGTCTGTCTTCTTTTCCACGTTGTAAGACACACAGGCCGCGCGTGGCACGGCCACTGTTTGGGAGCGCGGACGGGCGCACGGTTCTATTTGCGCAATTGATTTGGTGAGGAAAGTTCACAAAATGGCACTAACCCTGAGATCTTGCTTTCGGCGATCCATTCCCGATACGCGGTGATCCGGCAGTCGCTTGGTTCGACCGCTCGAACAGGGCTCCCATCCCTGGAGTTTATAAGTCCCAAAGAATAACTTCCACGGCTCCCTCGTCCGTCGATCCCAACTTCCAGAACCATCCGAAATAGTATGGCCGACAACCTATCTTAGCGAGTCCCTGCTTTCGGTACATCTCTCAGCCTGTTCTGACCCTCGTTGCCTTTCCCCAGCTCAACATCGGGTCATTATATGCCGTCGTACTACTCGTCTTCGCAGCCTCCCGCGACTGGAAACGGTCTTGACCTCCCACCACCGCTTTCTAGAGCAGGAGACACGACACAGCGCAGGCGACCGAAATACACTCGTAGCAAGACGGGGTGTATGACCTGCCGTCAAAAGAAAATCAAGGTTCGACTTCGTCTCCTGTCATCTTGCGCAGTAGCAGCCTTTTTTCCTGGTGCTGAAACCGAGGGGGGTTTTTTTTTCAGTGCGATGAGAATAAACCCAAGTGCCACCGATGTGCGCACGGGCAACGAGAGGTGGGTTCATTGTCTGAAGACCTTGTGCAAAGCTCATATGCCGTCTAGTGCACCTGGCCCGTGGGAGTTGAACCGCGAAAGAGGGCTCCCCCGAAAAGAATGGACTCCATCCATATAGACCATCCTGACGTTCGCCCGTCTACGGCCAGTTCTTCAGGCATATCTGAGGGTTCGACCCCGCCGACGAGACACCATACGCCTCCCAAACGCGAGTTACCGGAGCTTGACTTGCCTCCCTTGACTCTGCGGCGACACAGGTGAGCGGGGTTTTCAACCTTACATGCCTCGTTGTGGCTGACGTACATTAGTGACCTTCATGGACAGCCTCACCACCCTCATGGGCATTCGATGACTTCTTTGATGGACCCTGGGCACCGGTCCAGGTGCGTGGCTTAAAGTTCAATCGTTCGCTCCATCACCCACATGGAGCAGCCTTCTTCCCGTTAGCTCAGGATCCCAATTTCACGCCCCCTCTTCACATTCAAATCTGTCCGTGATACCTGAGCTGTCGAATTCATACCTCACATTGCCACCTGTGGATCAGCTCTATACCCCTGCACCTCAACAGCAATATTCTTCATCCGCTCCTCTAGGCGGGGTCCCTCGTGTAGCCCAGACATCTGGTTCAGGTTATAGATACTACGAAAATATGCAATCTATGTCCCACTGGATGCCTCAAGCCCCGTCGCATTTGGAGCCGATGGATTCATACGTACGGACCCCCATTCCCATGATGGCCCTGCATTTTTCCTAACCCTCTTGTTTTTGTGCTCAGTTCTCTCACACACAAGACAGGTTTCCCGCGGGGACTTCGTCCTCCGATACCCAACCCAGTCGATACCACTAATTCTAGTAGTAATACCTCACTGCTTTCGTCGTCGTTACACATCTTGGCCGTCCGTATCAATTCTGCTGCGCTATCAGACTTTTATAGCATTATTATACCATAGTGCATACACTGTTCGTCTTTGTACTTTTCAACATTATTGTATACAGTTTCTAAGTTATAGGGTCGTCGTTTACCATTATAGACCGCACATTATTCCATTGGGCGCTTTTTTCTTGAGGCCCTCGGAAGGGGGAAAGGAAGGACGTGAGACGGACTCCCGGTGAGCGCGCATCAAAGAAACCTTCGTCAGGTTAATGTCACCTCGAACCTGGCTCGAGTTGCCAAATTCTGTTTTCGGAAGTACTACCCGTTTTACACAACTCTAAAAAAAAATAACCATCAGACGGCGGATGCAGCGTGGCCTGTGAGGCCCCCCAGGGTTTCGGTATAGGAACATTGGGCATTTTTTCCCCTGAACTCGAGGCTGCCCACGCGCCAAGTACAGTATGTGTATGTAAAAAGCGTCGTCGGCGGTCTAGCTGAGAACGTCACTTGACACAGGCGCCACGAGCACGAGGCACTCATCGGACACCGTCGGATTCCTTCCCCGAGTCATTTCATCCGGCGGAGAGCCCGGCGCCTTGTGCGCCCAGATTGTTTCATGCCATGCTCCGTAAGGGTCAGGCTCGTTTCCGCGGGCTTGTTGAAATCGCCGCACATCGGAGTCGAAGGGTGGTGGAGGGATGAACAAGGAGCGCAGTGCGATCGCGCCACTCAGCGCTCTGGAATTGGTGCACGACCGTCACGCAAAAAAAAAAAAAAAAACAAAGCTCCGTGGATCTGGCATTCCTATTGTGCTTCTCCGTAAGGGCCCCTGCGCGGACTACAGTTACATTGGCTAAGGAATGGAATCGTAAAGGTATTGTTATCCCTCTTCCAAGGAAGGCGCGTAAGCCGTGGCATCCGAGGAATCATCACTCAAAGTCTGCTTGGCACGCTGCTGATTGACGCAGCAGTCACTACGATTGTCGGAGGAATTTCAACCTCGAGGACAATAACGATCGCAGCACGAGACACAGCACTCCGATTCGGCGTGGTTGTCGCATGTGAGGGACCTTTCAGTACTGGAGTCATTGAAAGAGTCCAGGGGGCGTTCAGGTTTCAACACCCGTCATTTGGTTACCAACCATAGAAGTACAAGTTGATACCTCACGCCATCAGGTCCATTTATTCGTCGCACAATTTCCACCTCCGATTGCATTCAAACCCTAGACGCGCAGCAAAAACGTAATGCTTCATGCTTGGAGAATGTCTTGCGCCGTATTGCCGTTGCTGCCCATGCTTCGTACCCGCTCAGGATAAGTGCGTGCAACATGTCGTCATAATGCGTGACCTCTGTTTTTTTTTTTGCGGGAACGTGGGGCGAGGACCCCAATCTTTTAATGCGTGTTTCTTTGTTACGGCGCTGACGACACGTGGGAAGGGAAAAAGTATGACAGGAACAGCGTCTCCTCGGCAATAAACGTTTAGACACTTTCGAATAATAGACGGTCGGTTCCGTGATCAGACCACAGTCGGTTCGAATTCCTTGCTTGGGGTACGACGTGTCCTCGGTCGAGTTCTAGAATGGTGAGTGTAAAGCGGGGACCTTTCATCTGAACAATTGACATCTTCCGTAGCAGAGTCGCCAGTATGGGGTGAGGCGGTATATTTAGAAATACAAATAGGGCTTCTCTCCGGCGGTGTAATCGGATGATGAGGCAATGCGAATGATGGATCACTCCATGGGCTGCAACAATCACAGTTTTACACAATTAACAGCATCGAGGAGAACTCGAGGAACCCTGGAAGCACATGCTGTGACGGTCCGAAACAAACGTTAAGCGAAAGCCATAAGCCGGCGGCACTTGGCTCTCCCTGAGAACAATTAAATCAAACTAGGTTTACCGAGGGCGAACGACCCCAGGCTGCAATGCGCGACTGCACCGGTTGGAACTGGGCGCTTGACATGTGGCAAGGGCCCAGAGGCTGATTTTGATTGTTGATTACTGTGGTGTAGAAACCAACAGGACGGCGTTAGAGGCAGGCGAACGCGACACGGACTCACAGAGTTCTGGACGAAGGCGATCTTGAATGGGTGCGTGCATCACAACATGCGTGATGGATGCAGCCCTAAGGCAGGACAACGAGGAAGAAGTGTATTGGAGATTGTGGTTAAGTCGAGATCATGAATACGTTGTTTTGACGTTCGTCCACATTCGAGAACGGGATTAATGAAATCGGACATTATAGAAAACTGATGCCCATAGGTGCCCTTGACGATCATTAGGCGTGCGAACAGGTGTAGTTGTGAGGTGTGGAGCGACGCCTCGAGGCCGACACAGTCACGTGGGTGGAAAGGTCGAAGCCGAGGCTTTCTTTCGCTTCGCTTCTGACCCCGAACTGGTGGTCTAGTCCTTTGTCTCCTACCTTTGGGTCGAGGATCATCCCCCTGGAATTTACTTTGCCAAAACGTGCGTATAATTAACAAATCCCTTCAATCTACCTCTTGTCTCCTCGCGCTACCCGCGTTAATATATCCGTCCATCTGAACACAGACTCTGCTGACACCACAAACACACGCCAAACATGAGAACGATGTCGGCAAGAGCCTCCGAAGACGATCCCATTGTTTCAGATGCAGCCAGTTCAGTGGGCATCGGGTTACCTTACGTTTCCACTGTGAGTTCTCTCCCAGCGGGCGTCAGCTTCATGCCGCCTTACGCTCCACGGAGACGCCAAACTTTTGGTCCCTTACCCAACCAACTTTTCGGTTTGGTGTGTTGGATGAGAAAGGACCCAGGCGGACAATGGAAGATGCGCACTCTTACGTGTTTGACTATGATGGGGTACACGGCCAAGGATTCTTCGCCGTCTTTGATGGACACGCCGGGAGGGAGGCAGCTGACTGGTGCGGTAAGAATTTCCACGAAGTGAGTCTTGGATTTCTGTATCAGCCTGCCATAATAGTCATGTCTTTGTCCTAGTGCATGCTCTCAACGCTTCAAGCCAACCCCGATGCTACTGTTCCGGATGTGTACAATCAGACATTCCACAAAGTGGACATAAGCCTTTCAAAAATTTCTGAAGATTCTCAAGGCAGGATACATTCTGGTTGCACGGCAGTCACCGCCTTTCTTCGCATCGAAGATGCTGAGGGGCGTCAATCCTTTCTCAAGGCTTTGCAAGACTCGCCCTCAAACACCACATCCATCAAAGAACCCGATGACACGACCAGTGGAAACGGTGACCCTTCTGATCACCAAAGCCAGACGTCGTCGCAGAGCCGATTAAAGACAGCACCTGAGCGGTTCAGTCAATCTAGTTGGTCACTGTCATCTATCCTACGCTTACTGTCACCTAGCACCAGCACTCCTGAAGCAGCATCACAAAGCAGTGTTTCCACTGACCCACAGTGTCCCCCTGCCGGGTCCCCCCTCCGTCGAGTGCTCTACGTCGCGAACGCTGGCGACGCCCGTGGCGTTTTGTTTCGTAAGGGGCGGGCTTTGAGACTTACGTATGATCACAAAGGAACAGACAAACAAGAGGCTAAGCGGATTACGGACTCGGGGGGTTTCGTAATGAGTGGACGAGTCAACGGAGTGCTGGCTGTAACGCGGAGCTTAGGGGACTCTTCCATGAAGGAGTTTGTCGTTGGGGCACCTTACACCACCGAGACGGAGTTGACCGAGGACGATGAGATATTAATATTGGCCTGCGATGGGGTAAGCAGCTCACCCTCTCAGAAAGGTATATCACTTCTGATCGCTTGTATGCACCGAATGCAGATATGGGACGTTCTGGACGACCAGGCAGCTTGTGAACTCGTACGGGCTATTGCGGATCCCCAGCAAGCAGCGAAGACTTTGGTTCAGGAAGCTACGCATCGGTACACGAACGACAACATCACGGCCATGGTGATAAGGCTTAAAGACGTCCCTGCCGAACTCCAGTCTTAGTGGGGCTCGATGCGGAGGCGGAGTATAGTGTTTATCCGGGCAACCCCCAAGTGCACCGCTCCGCTCGGCGTCCACTTCCCTACGTGACGTAGATCTGAACTGGGGACGGTCCCACTCGGTATAATTCAGTGATACTTAATATTCAAGTGTACCAACAACTACGTACGTTTGTAAAGCTACTCAGGACTCAGGACTCATAAATGGAATGAACGCAAACGAGATTTGGGAGCGTGCGAATCCGTTCATGGGAGCGGATCTGTAATCCTTTGCGCCTTGCATCCACATCGTTCGGTCGGTTTAAAATACGATACAGTACAGTACACGAGGCGATACCCCTCCTTCCTTCTAAACACCAACATGACTCATCCAGATCAATGGGGTGCACAAGCCCGCGATGCGCCAGGGCCAGATGTCCCTTATGCCAAACGGCCTTTACCAGGGGCAGCGCCGATACAGCAGGACGAAAGGTACATAGACTCAGGGGTGCCTTTCGACGGCGGCAGATTCAAACCCAAGACGAGAATAAACGATCCCATTTTCCTTATCGTCTTCGTAGCACAGGTACCGTTACCAGTGCTGTAAGGATCCGTCTTGTGTTTTCTCACGCGCGGGCGCTTGATCGGAATGACGTCGCCAATTCGTCCGCCACCATCGCTCACTACTGTAGTTTGTGGGATTCTGCGTCGTATCAGCGTTGGCACTCTCAACTTGGATATCCCAAGGCGGGCTGGGAGGTGGCCTCGGGGATGATAACACGGGGACGTCCATCACATTGAACAGGTATGTGGTGTCCGATCTAATTGGGGTGGGTACGGCCGGGGGCTGACGGCTTCCCACTGGCAGACACACCGTGTATCTCCTGCTTTTCGTCGTTGCAGTGGGCTTGCTTCTGTCCACGGCATATCTCGTCCTTACTCGGGCGTTTACTAGGTTCATCGTGCATATATCTCTTATCCTGTCTATTCTGCTCAATGTGTGCGTCTTTTTCTCCTTCAGC
>Ga0307512_10005778_pt1 | contig 12751 bp, 13 predicted proteins | sample 14_EM_MG_FD_200267 | JGI IMG/M metagenome (GOLD analysis project Ga0307512, IMG submission 200267) | Populus trichocarpa ectomycorrhiza microbial communities from riparian zone in the Pacific Northwest, United States - 14_EM | ecosystem: Host-associated > Plants > Roots > Unclassified | place... | reverse complement strand
CTGATTGCACTTGATTGCACACTCTCAGCTTGTTTGGCTGTACGCTCCCAATTGCTCTCGATGGCACACTCCCAGCCTGTTTGACATATGCTCTCAACTATCCTCTCAAGATACTCCCAAGTCCACCTCCAAGTACATTCTCAAGTACACTCCCAGGCATGCTCTCCAGGACACTCCCAATTGCAGTGGATTGCACTCACCAATGTAAGCTGTCAAGATGCTTTCAAGCATACTCCCACACAGGCTCTGAAATTCACTCCCAATAGCACTCGATGACAGACTCCCGGCCTGCTTGACTATACTTTCCCAACACAGCTTTCAAGGCTATACCTTTGCCTAATGTCTGTATAAGGCGAAGATATGTCCTGCATCATCTATTGACACCATCCATATCGTGGTGCTGGCTTCAATTCGAAATCTTTATGTTGCGGTTATCATTGATATGGAGCAGTAAGGAGGAGGATCCAGGTTTCTGGACAAGAACAGTTCGCCACAATAGGGCCAAGCCCTGCCATCTAGTGTATCCGATTGCAATTTGGCAAGCTGGCCACTGTTGATCATGTTTACCTTTGAGTGGCTTTTCTCGCTGCTGCCACCGCTGCTCCCTGCTTGCCCATTTTCCACCTGGCGCCAATGTCAACATCTGATATACTTGACACAATCACTCTCAGCAGCCCGGTACAATTTCCCAGTCTTAGGAAGAATAACTAGGTAACCTACTAACTTGCCAGTAGATTGTCAGAGAAAGTGCCTCCAAGTATTTCAATAGCCGGAACACCCCTGTTGCATTCAGGAGACACCTCCTCCATCGATGTGATCCAGGCACATTCCTAGCGGATATCTGATTGTCTGCTATGACCACTGCAACTGCTCCCACTCACTGTGAGGTTCACAGAGCCAACAGTTGAATGCATTGCAAGTTGACACTAATCTTTTGGCACATATGGTATGTACAGCGAGGCTGCCTGCAACTGTATCAACATGCTCACTCTGAGATTCGAGTACTTGTCACTCCAAGTTGGCACTCTGACAACCAAATCACTGTCCATTCCCATTTGTGGATATGACACATCAACTGAACCTCCAGGTGTGTTCACTACATGCTGAGTCTGCTGGTCTCCTGGGATTGCCCAGATGGTCCATCCTACAGTAGCCCAGTTGATCTTCAGAATCCCAGCTGCAAATGAAATCATGTCCATTCTATTCCTAAAAACACTCTATATCTCTAATCAGGTGGGCATGTCTGTATTCACTTAATGGCATATGTCTGATGGAATTGGATGGTGTTGGTACTGATGATTCTCTCTCGTGACAACAATTTAATTAAGTTGTCTAGTTAGGTGGCAAGGGTGATATACAATATCTCTGATCCCCAATTGAAATTGCTATTCTCCTTAGACCATTTGGAAGTATTAGTACTTCCCATTTATATCTGTGGCGTGACCTACTGCAGCTTATTTAACCCAGCCAGTTGATAGACCAATAATACCAGTATTCATAGTTGATTTACTACTCACTGACTATATATTGCTTTGTCTGAATAATGTTGCCACTTCAGTAAACTTCTAATGGAATCAATCATATAGATCATTCTATTCAGTCTTGTAGAACACAATTCTGATCGGAGATACTAACAGTGGTGCCACTTGACATCAATTGCACATATCTCTTTGATCTGCCCTCAGCCTACATATGTCCTAGGAATGGAATTTTACGTGAACTTCTACGTACAATTGTTGACTGTATCTTCTCGCTGACTGGCCTCTGGAATCGCTTTGGTATTCTGTTGGCTACCATTAACCTCAATTGGGTGAAGTTATCAAGTCTTTTTGCTTCTACAATCAGTTGTACTCAGATCCAGGCAGATTCTCATTCTCAGATATCACAATGTGTCTGTGGCTAATGGGCCTCTAGAATTCTCAAAACATCATTTCTGCACCTGTTAACCTCATGTCAAAAAATGTATCAAGAAACTTTGCTGTGACAAGCTATATAGTATCTTACATATGGTTGGAGTGTCATAATGTATCCAACAAGTGTAATTTATGAACTTTGTCACAGGAAATGTATTTTACATTGTAAGAGCTATAATAGTCAAAAAGCATACACTCCTGTATGGCCATGGATAAATATATATCAGTAGATACAGTTGCAATTGTGGATGTTCATGGTGTAATATAGTATAAAGATAGTCAAGATAGGATGATCACCAATGATCTAATGCTTGTGGTAAGCTAACTAGATAGAGCAGGTGTTACCCAGCTGTGGACATATCAAGCACAGCCAAGTTGTTTCATATTAATACATCAGCAAATTGCATTTTAGTCACTGGGAGCCTGGAGGAGTGTCTGAGAGGATGTGGAGTATAAACTTGGAAACATCAATTTCAGGAGAGTATCAGACCTTGGGAGGGCACTGCAGCCAGCCTTTGGAGTAACTGGGATCTCTGATGACTGGCACAAGAGTTCCATGGGAGAGATTGTGATAAGTTTGGGAACACATTGGAGCACTGGAGAGAACTTTGGGTGCACCTGGGAGTGTTGGCAAAACAATGCAGGAATCACAAACAAACTATAAGCAATGCCTGGATTTGTATGGATTGTAAGAGCATGTATGCCAGCATTCAGCCTGATAGGGATACATATGGTAACAATATGTACGCAGTTGCAAACATGGATGCGAGTGATATTAAATATTTGCGTATCGGTAAGATTATTCCTAGTGATCTAAGTTTTGTGGCAAGCAACTATATAGAATTCCTGTCACCAGGCCCTGCATCGAATGACACCATTACATTATCCCCCTCTTTACACGCAGACGGCCTAGACTGCATACAGTGTACAAGAGAACAGGAATGGAAACGAAAGGAAGTATTATAAATTCCCGGTGCATATGGACTTGTACAAAATCATACGTAACTCTACCGATGAGAACAGCTCAATGGCGATCTTTCGGTGCATCCTGTGCACTGGTATACTGCACCTCCATTGCCAGCTGGTAAAAACCCATTCCGATGCCATTTGTACTGGGCAGAGACCCAATGAGAAGAGAAAAAGAGAAGAGAGAAACAAGAAAACATCCAAAAGTGGGCCTGTACTCCATGTCTCCACTACCGAATTGAACCCATGCTCCATGGACCATACATTGCAATCGCTTGTATCAAGGCGTAGGTCATTGTTGGATCTTGTCAGAGTGGAGGAGCTTCTGCATATGACTTGGCAGCAATGAGAGCTTGTGCTCCCCACATTGTTCGGTGACTATGGTGATTATCGATCGTATAATCAATTGCATGTCATGTCATACATAGACACCCAATACATAACTTTCTCTAAAATGGTTGTACTTACCAAGTTCAAGTGCACTAGCGCTGTCTGAGTTCGGTGCAGTGCTTTCGCATGCTCTTTACCATATCTCTTGCAGCCGGTAGTCATTCGTCAGTGGCAGCGACTGGTAGATGCTGCTTGACAAGGTAGTTGTGTTTGGATGTCCGCTTCGGGGACCGTACGGTCAACTATCTAGACATGTTCCCGAAAGGTGGCTTCAATCAACTCTTGGTTGACTCGGTCAACACTGCTGCATGAAGTGACGGCAGACATTTCGGTCGACTATTTGGTGCATCTCTCTGTAGACTGCATCCTGGTGGGCTTCTGGATTGTTAGTAGGACTTACCCAGTTGACTTCTCTGTGGACTGCTCAATTGACTGTTCAGAGTGTCTCAGTAGACATTTGGCAGTCCCGTGCGGTACATCCCTGTGTTGACCGAAGCAATATTCGGGACCCTGTATCTCTGAACTTCCGATGTCTTCAACTTCACTCGTCTCTTGGCTGGTCTTGGTTGACTTGCTTTGTCTCATTTTTCCACTTGCTTTCATCTCATTGTTGCACTTGCTTTTGTCTAATTGTCCAACTCCAGTTGGCCTGTTTTTTCTGACCCACTTTGTTCATTGACCTGGTTCATGTTTAGACTAGCATCATGTCTCGAAATGCTTCGCATCTGACCCTTCGACTTCTTTCCACCTCTTCGGAAGTCGCTTGGTCTTTGCTGAATGTCTCTGATGTCCGGCTCTAGCCGGGAAATGTCTAGGTGGGCTTACCTTATTCGGGATGCTAGGTGTCTATGTTGATTCTTCTGGTTCGTATATCCTCACTCTCCGGGTGCATTCATCGCTGCTGGACTGCTGTCAGTAGGTTCATTCTGGTCCTTTATTGTGGTACCTCCTGTCGGGTCATTCATCTCTTTAAATGTCGTTCCTCTGCTGACAACTTATCTACTTCAATTGGTGTTGTTGCTTGGTAGTATATAAGCTGGTGAATTCTTCAACCCAAACAGCATGGCTTGGTACTTGAGCTGCCTATATGGGGTGTGAAACTGTTCTGTACTCGTCACCATTCTTCATTTTGATGAGGTGATTGCTATTCCCAAGCTGCAGCATTGTGACGTTCTGAGCTCCGCATAACCTAACGAGCATTGCTGATATCAGGGGGAGATGATATGGGTTCCTTACTGTGGCTTTATTCAGAGTTCAGTAGTCCGCACACAGCCGCAGTTTGCAATCCTTATTGCCAATAAGATCAGTGCCGCCACAGGTGATAATGATCCGCAAGATTGTAACTTCTGCCATGTCATACTGATGCATGGTTCCAAATTGAGTGTGTGGCCAATTGGCAGGTGCGGAGCGAGAATCTGTCGTATATTTCTTGAAACCATCCACACAGTCCTTGTATCCCATGAGGATATAACCACTATAATCAGTAGGTACGTTACCTGGATCTTTCAAAGTGGTGACATGCAGAAAATCTTGATATTGGGCTGGAATATGACCCCCAGAATCTGTCGTTACCATCTCCACCTAAACTTTGTAAGTTTCTATTCACATTAGCCACATCTGCATTGTAGCATGCCATGGCTGAGTGGAGATGGATCAGGGTTCCAAGACGGCTGGATCAGATAGTTCCTCACAACAGACAATGCCTGTAGACCAATATCTCTCTTCGTGTCTTGGTGAGCCAGCAGTTGTCATTCAAGCACCCTCACCGTATCACTGTTCTGCCGTAACTACTACCACTGCTCCTGCTCCCTCATTCGGAATAGTAGGCATTCTCTCATGTGCCATGAGGCCTTCCAGCGATGCTCTCAGCAACGATTGACATTCTCCCAGTCATGTGGTGAATCTATCGACCCCTTCATCACTAGCTCAAAGATGATGAAATTTGGTAGCCCCGAGTAGTTGTATACCCGGGGGAGGCGAATTGTTGTTTACCTCACCGCATTCCAACAAAGAACTTGGGGGATCTGCTTCTGGTATATTCACCCGTTGTGGTCCATGTGGTATTCGTAGGGCTGTCAATTGACCTCTGCTGCAGTAGGTTTTGGGATTTCTCGCCATGGCAAGCCCAAGATTAGGTCATATGCCTGCATTGGGACAGCTAGAACCCCCGATTCATCAGCTAGTTTAAGGTGTTTATATACTGAACCAAGTGACTTGCCTTTCAGCTCTCCTTTGCAGATATTATCACCTGGCCAGGGTGGAGGTGAATGCTGGTTTGGCTGGTGCCTCAAGTTTCCTGAGTAGGCTTGGTGATATAAAGCTGCTTATTGAACCGCAGTTCATTAGTGCTTTGACTTGCTGCATATTGCCATGTATATTTGGTACAAATAAGGTGTTGTAGTCCTTGCTGCCGCAGCGAGCGCACAGCCAGTTTGCCTTTCTGCTTTCGTAGACTACCTTTGAACACCATGGCACTGGTGATCAGTTGGCAGGGCTGCATCCACTGCACTAATTGGAGTTATCTGATATGAAATTCCTGCTATTGGCATTGTTGGAATTATTGGAATTGCCAGAAGTGTTTTCGGCAGGTTCCAAGATGGAGGGTCGGAAGTCACGTTTCTTATTACCATCTTCCCGAGACAATCCCAATGGCCTTTGTGGTTTGAGCTGTTCTCCGGGCTTCTTCGAGGTTACTGGAGATGTGGGTGCAGAAGATGTCCCAAGTTGGTATCATCTCTCCACTTCATATTCGGTTCTTCGGTATTGCCATTGCAGGCTTATGATCACGGTATAGGTTATACGTTCTCCAATCGATGATCGCACTCTGTTGACTTGTAGAAATGTTATGTGATTTGTCTAGTTGTTAAGGCCGTATCCTGTAATTGCGAGAATCATCATCATTACTGGCGATGAGTCTCATGTGCTAATTGGTCTCTGAACTTTTCCCCGCAGCCATCAAAGTGCTGAATTGAATGATGAAACACTCTATATCCATGCATGCAGTAATCACACTTTCATATGTCATTTTGAAGGAAGTAATTTCAATTGTTGACTTTGTGAGGCAGTGCACCGGTAAAGGGGTGAACTTGCAAAATTCCATACATGAAATGTATCTGGTCCCTGAAAAAGTCTTCCTAGTGTATGCGCATATCAGCCGGCATTCGGTGTGATAGCCATCCATATGGCTATTACAGGTGAATGGTTGCAAACATTGATGCAAGCAATTGCAAATATATCCGTATCGGTCAGTATATCACTAGCGATCTGAGTCTTGTCGCGAGCGACTAAATAGAGCGGCTGTTACCCGGTCCTAGGTCATGTGCCACCATTACATAGATAATCGGTGGGAGATCTGCAGGCTATTTCAGACTCTCTTGATGAACATGAGCAATTGATTTCCCTCAACGGTGAACATGATGCATGGATTATTGCTCATCATCACTTCCTCATCTTACTAGCTATCAGGTTCTTCAACATTCTATTTCTTGTGTCACCACCTCAAGGAACCAAAGAATAAGGCATGTGATTTAAGCATCAACGCAGGTACACCAACACAAATACCTGACTAAGCCATCAAATGATATCAATTGACCATGGTGTCAATGTGATGCACTACTTTCCCCAGCTTATCAGGGCTGATCAAAGCAGAAAAACAAAATTCATCAACAGCACAAAGAGGCTGGAGGTGCTCTTTGCATTTGCTGATTGTTCGTACCAGGCGAGTGGATAAAATGGAATTGGAATGTCTTTTGGCCAGATTTGTAATGTCTAACAAACGTATGAAGAGATGTCAGCTAGCTGGGCATCTGAATGGCGATTTGAACAGCAATAAGATATATTTGAATGACACGGGGAGCAACTACCAGGAAAAGAGGAGCACCACATACGGAGTGCTGTGTGGAAAAGAGGAGTGCACAGAAGGTGTTTGAGGAGTGCAGAGTGAAAAAGAAAAGTGCCAAATCAAGACAGAGGAGTGCCGATGGTAATTGAGGAGCCCCCATCCTAGAGGAGGAGTGCCGAAATGGTTGTGAGGAGGGCAGACTGATATTCAGGTGCGCCAATCCAGGAAGAGAATCACCGATGGGGATCGAGGAGTGCAGTTCCCCCACAGGAGCACTGACAATGGGAAGTCAGGCACCAATGAGTCCATATTGGGGTATAGGCACAACAATCTGGAGTGAGGAGTGCTGGTCATCATTGAGCGGCTCCCAGCCCAGGATGAGGAGTGTGGAAAGGGGGGTACAGAGCACGGAATGAATCCGAGGAGCGCCAATCCAGATAGTGGGGATTATGGAGTGCCAATCGCAGTGAAGGCGCTCAAACAGTGGCGGAATTGCCTGCGGAATGGAATCGAAGAGCATCAATCTCGGCTGAGGAGCACTGATTGGGTTTGTGCAGCGCCTATCCTTGTAGATTTGCGCCGCAGAGGGGTGGGAGGTATGATGCAGCCCACTACAGGGTGATTGATACATGCAGTGGCCTCTAGAGTGAAATCTTTCACAGGGGATGGGCAAAATGTACCTTGATATTCATCTGGAGAAAATGTAACTGTTGGCTTCTTTCCACTGGCATATTCAGACAGCACACAATGATCAACAGCAGCTGCCAGATCAAAAGTCTGCAGAGCGAGAGGTTGGAAATACTGGGATGTGGTGGGCAAGCGCCCCCAACTCTTGGTGGAAAAGAAAGATTCAGGGAAAATTGAATCAAGCACTTCGATTTGGGTGAACGATGACTTAACATCAACAACAACCTGGGACAGCTGGGTGTCGTCCTATAGGAGCTCAGTTACCTGAATCTGAAGCTCAGCCTCAAATTCCAAATCCTGCCAGTAACTACCCAGCTCGACGTACACCATGAGGCACCGATCCTCACATGGTACTTTTCTTCTGTTTGAACTATGTATAATGTGGTACATAGTCAATATCAGAAATCTGATAGAGGAGAGTTCAACAGAATTCATTAATGACAGCTTCTAGCATTTGTGGATCAATTTTCAGAGATTGACCACTGGGCAATTGACATACAGATCGTGCACATACAGGATTACCTGCAAATGCCTGCTGATGTTCACAAGGTTCAATCGCTAGTGGCCAGACTGCATTAACCATTGAGTACGTCTCATCGGATGATATTGGCAAACGAGTCCTCATGACTACCATTGCCTCCATGAACCTTCTCAGTACCTCAAATATAGCCAGTTGTTGTTGGGGAACATTCCAATCTCCAGAGGCCTTGGGTAGCGGCAGCATCTGGGCGGATAGTGCATGGTCAGTCTTGGATGATCTGTTGAGGAGGCTTGACTTTTGGCGTTTAAGCATTCATGGTGCCATCACCCCAGGTGGATTTTGGGAATTTGGCAATGGAGGGCATGCAATGAGGGTATCGGCTTGGGAGAATTCCATTGGCAATGGAAACATTGTAGTGTGTAACAACATGTCAAGGCACACCTGGCCAAGAAGTGGGAACTCCTCCTGGCAATTCAAATTGGCTTCGTTGATGTTGGATGATATGGTGGACTCTCTAATGTCCTGACTATCGCCATCACTAATCTCCTGATCAGTATCATAATCCTGCTTTATTCAAGACATCGGGGACAATAGTCATTTGCAATAGGATTCAAACAGGCGGATCATTTGAAGACAATCATTAGATCGACAATGAACATTGAATACTTCCTTGAATGTGAGTGCTCTCAGAAGGTGTGCTTTCTGATCCTTCTGTGAATCGTGATTCCTCATCTGGCTGGGCATAGGTTGCATTTGTTGTAATGAAGACCGAAAGTTGGGGAATGTGGGAGAGAGTGTATCAGCAGTATATATAAGATTAAGTGCAATAGATTGATGGGAAAAATGGTGCAAGAGGTGGCAAATAGTTGAGGAGAATGCATTTCGAGGTGCACCATAACGAGTTCAGGAGAGATGCCTCCACTGGCTCAAGATTATGTCCAGGGTGGCAGTCTAGTGATGCGCTTTCGGATGTTGTCAGGTATACCAGAATAGATGGATTACCTGGCAGGTGCAGCAGAATAGATAGTTTCCTAATGCCGAATATTAACAACTCCTATCAATCACTCTCTGTATGGATGCAACAACTGAAGGTTGACTAAAGCCAACATATATAGAATAGAACCAGATGCACCTAAACCAGACACACTGCAAGAAAACTAACGACAGTAACTAACCCTTGATGCTTGCCAAATGGAGTACTTAGAACCTGAGTGAAAACATGTCCCCCTGCACAGGACTCCTCTAAACTTAGCAATTATGTATGAAAGTTGTGGCATTCGAGGTAACTGCATGGCATAGAACTGGTGCAAGATTGCAAATATGCAGAACTCGACTGATTAGGGACCAAGAGAGTCACGGCTAGCTTACAGGGGTTCATACTGAGTCTGTTATTGCTCGAGGAGGAATATAAATCTCCATATGAGATATATCCTCCGGAAGGTTACATGTATTTTCATGATAGTCTATTGTACTATGATGCAGCTGCTATGTTAGTGATTGATAAGGCAATATTGTCCATATAACTTCCGTAACATGTATTCATCCGGGCCGTGTCTCCAAAATATCCTTCCCACCAATGCTGCAGATAATGGAATCACACATTCATTATGAGTCTCACCACAACGAAGTTGACACAAATTGAATTTTGGGGTTGCAAACTATATGCTACAATGGTATGAATGCATTGTGAGACGTCATCTCATAGTGAGCAGAGCAATGGTGATTGCATGCATCCAGTTCTGGGGAATTGCAGTGCACAAATGTTTAAACGGTTATGCTTTGATTCAATCGCTGGGGATTGCAGCATAGCCATACTCTGAGAGGTAATTGCTCTCTTCGAAGCTGTCTTATCTTTACTCCAACTTTCAAGATTCTCTCTCTCTAAACCTCTCCCATGATGGAAATTGGATCCCATAATTTATTTTCAGATACGAGTTTTGGTGGCCCAAACAAACATTTAGTCAGAATCCAGTGAAGTCTGCAATCAAAGTATCGAAAACTTAGGCCTCTTTGAGTCAGTGCAGTACATGGGTGAGTGGGAGTTGCCAGCCATCTTGCAGAGTCACTGAGCAGAATCTGTCTTTGGAGATTCTTGCTCTCAAGCTCTAGCACTTTTGACAGAGCACAAACTTGCAGAAGCTATTTTAGGATCTGGAAGCATAAGTCCAAACATACTACTTACTAAATATTGAGATAAGTGAGGTCACTAATTGGCCAGGCCTATGCATTTATGATTTAGTTGTGAAGGGCTACCTTCATCCGATGGACAGTTGACATGGAGCGGACAGTTTAAGACAGTTTTGTGGCTGCTGTCCCGAACTGATCAAGCATCGATTTATACATTCGCAGAGGCTAACCAGGATGGGCCACCAGAATATACACGTGAAATACATTGATTGTTGACAACCTGTATGCATTGCATCCTAGGATTCAAAGTCAACGAAATCGTGACGAGAATGAAGGGAAGCAAAATATAATGTGCACTATGGACTGGGGTACATGCACTTCAGCGACTCATTTCTCGCTCTCGAGGCGTACCTGGGCTGGAATGATACATCCATAAATAGTCACAGCTTTTCAAAGTTGGATTCATACATATCCAAGAATGTCATTCTGGACTAGATTGAAGATCTCAGTTGTGCCTGACATTGACTCATAGGCTAGGCGGTATGCGGCAGTGAACGCTGCACCTTAGCCATGATTATCCCAGGCTGGTCTCAGCATCCGACTGTCTGGGATGTTGATTTCAGGTGCGCCTGATCTTATACGATATGGAGGCCACAGCTGAGGTTTTGCCACAAATCCATGACCCATGTCTTATGTTCTTACAGAAGTTCCCAATATTGCCTACACAGTCTTCTTGCCAAATGGGATTGGCAAATATGCTATTCTGGATCTTTCATAATGGAATTCAAGAGATATGACAAGGATTCTTCTGTACACCTGAACTTCATTCATATGCCAGCAAAAGCTGTGGCTTGGCCGCATATCAGTGAGCTGGTGTCTCATACCCTGACCCAGCTAAATATTATTTCCCAGACTGTCTTTAGTGCCAACGGGAATTGGCAAATATTTAGTGATCGATTGAGCATAACGATTTGTGCTCAGGACTCTCCTGTTCACTTGATCTCTAATCAGATGCCACCAAAAGCTGCTGCTTTGCTGTAAGGCCGCGTATGCCTGCGCTCGGCGGTGTAAGGATATGTATGGTAATCAATTAGATACGGTTGCACGCGAGTGCGAGTGAGCACGAGTGTAGAAGTAAGTAGTAAGATTATCAGTACAGATCTAAGTGTCATGGCAGTCGTCTATATAAGGTTGAAGTTACCCGGCCCTGGACACGTAACGTGCCCGTTGCCCTATGACGCCGTTACATCATCCCCCTCTTTTAGGGCAGAACTCCTGGGCTGCCAAAGCAAACAAAGGAGCAGCAATCATCTGCATACATGCCAGTATAAACATAAGTCTCGCGACCGATCAGTGCCATTAAGGTCACTTTTCGGCGGATCCGGCGCACGGGGAAACTCCACCTCCACTTGACTGAGCTCCGGAGGTGGTAAAACCCGTGCCAAAGCCATTTGTTCCGGGCCAGCATCCAATTAGATACAAGAAAACCAAACGAAAAAGCATCCTCCTGACTCTGCCTCCTTCGCTCCTCCCTCACTGCCGTGGCTTGTTCGGCTGATCTCGGTGAAACTCATCCACAAGTTCTTGGGCATTCCCTAGATTTTTTGCAGGCTCCCAGCTGGTGCGTAGATAATTGTAGCCGGCCCATTGTACAAGATAGTGTAACTTCCGGTAGCGCCGTTTGGAGTCAAGAATCCGTTCGATTTCCCATTCCTCCTCCGCTGAATCGTCGACTACCACAGGGTATGGTTCTGAGACTGGCTGGCCGCCGACTGGAGGTGTGTACCGATCGAGCAGCGACACGTGGAAGACGTTGTGGTTCCGCATTGTATTCGGTAGGTCTAATTTGTAAGTGTTCTTGCTGATGACCTTACATACCGCGTACGGTCCAGTGCGTTTGAAATCGAGCTTCTTGGATGGCCGGTTGGTTCGGAAGTGCCGAGTAGAAAGCCACACTTTTTCTCCTACCTTAAAAGTCACATCTTTTCCTCCGGCGTACTTCGATTGCCGTGCTTGAGCCTCCTCCAAGATCTCCCGGAGAAGTCGGTGAGTCTTTTCCAATCCCTCCACCCATGTATCCGCCTGTATCTGCGATCTGAAAATGGGCTCCTTCGGTGGCTTGAACTGCATCGTTGGGTTATAGTGATAGTTCGCCCAGAATGGCGTCATTCGCGTCGAGTGGTGAAAGAGTTATTGTATGCGAATTCGGCCAGAGGTAAGAGCTCGACCCAATTATCCTGTTCGTAGTTGCAAAAGGCCCGAAGGTACTGCTCCATCGTTTGGTTCTGCCGCTCTGTCTGGCCGTCGGTCTGTGGGTGGAAGGCGGTCGACAGTCGGTGGTTGATG
>Ga0307512_10005777_pt1 | contig 12757 bp, 14 predicted proteins | sample 14_EM_MG_FD_200267 | JGI IMG/M metagenome (GOLD analysis project Ga0307512, IMG submission 200267) | Populus trichocarpa ectomycorrhiza microbial communities from riparian zone in the Pacific Northwest, United States - 14_EM | ecosystem: Host-associated > Plants > Roots > Unclassified | place... | reverse complement strand
GACTTGTTCAAACGCTCATGCGTCACGTTCAAACGATCAGCGCGTCGATGCTTTTTGCTTAATTCGTTTTGGTGACGAGGTGCAGATCGGCGTTGATCACGCCGATTATCCATTAAAGGGGAGAGGCGGTTTTTTTGTACGATCCTCCAAGCTCCACGGTTCATAATAACGATACACGTCCATCATTTACGAACGCGCGCGTGTATGGGGGGGTGTTTCGGTTTTTCGTTTCGGCATCGAAGTCCGATTGAAGATCGTATGAGCCTCGGAATTGCTGAATTGCATCGATAGTATCTCTGGCTGATTGCAGCACGAACGAGATGGATTATTGACCGATGCGCATCTGGTTTCTGGTGACTTGAATGTGATATTTCGCGGCTCGAATGGGTTTTCAGGAGCCAAGGGATTCCCCGCTGGGTTTGCGCCGAAACATATTGCACAATCCAACAGAAAAGTCATCACGTAGTAATACCTGTTCGTGAGGAGAGGAACCGGGTATATGTACAAGCCCAGAGGGTGCTTAACAATGTCGGAAGAGGAAATTGAAGTAGGCAGGTATGATGGCACTAAATGTGGATGGGAGGGTGCGTACTAAAATCCTTAAGAAGAGACGGATGAGAGAGAGGGTGGGGAACTAGAGGGAGAACCATAGGGAAAGAAAAGCGCAGTGAGGATGACAACAGGGATTAATGCATAATGAAAGACACCAGGGTATCTGTATGTACTAATGTATGTGTGGAGAGGGAATGGAGGAGAGACGGATGAGGATAAAAGTGAAAATGCGTGAAACCCAAACGTCCCAAACAAAATAAACAAAAGGTCAAACAGGTGGATTTCTATGACCACCAACCCTCTTCATCGACAGTCGGGGCCGTCGATACAACACTCGCCGCAGGGGACGCGGGTCGGGTATCCGCCCCGTTGGGTTTTGGTGTGCTTAACCCGCTTCCATTCGGCATTCGGTGGGGGACGCCATTCGCACGGTAAGGGTTGTGCATTGAGTTCCAAACACCGTTAGAAGCCAACTGTGCTCGGGCGGGCTTCGTGTTGACTGGGGTGGCAGAGCGGCTTTGAATGTAGACGGTGCTGGCCCGAGATTCGGAGCGGCTCGGTTGCTCAAACTTGTAACCGTTTGTTGCGGGGGTGATGGCAGTAGGGGCGACGACGGGAGGTTTGGACGCCTCGGCTTTCAGCCGTGCGACTTGTTCCTCTAAGGCTGCGACCTGGTCACGAAGCTTGCTCTCACGATCCTAGAGTATTGTGAGCTCTACGTTCCGTTATCTATACTGGATACGACTAACCTGAGTCAGACGTTCATCCGCTTCCTTCTCGTACAGCTGGGCCTTAAGCAAAGAGAACTCGGAATCAAGTTGTGTGTTGGCATCGCTCGCCTCTTCTAATTGGCTCCTGATGCTGCTGATTTCAGTGTCGGTCTCCTTCGCTCTTTTCTCCCATTCGACGGCTCGCTGCTGAGCCTGAGCGAGGGTCTGCCGAACGGTAGCCATTGTCCGATCGAGGTTGGTAATCTTGGTTTCTTGATCCTTGAAGCGACGCTGGAGGTGGTTATACTCTCCTTCCAAGGGTCTTGTGCGATTGTGGTAATCCCTCAGTTGCCTCAATTCCTCGCTATCGGCCTCGTTGACCTGGCTCGTGAGAAGTTGTATTTGTTCAGCGGCGCGGTGCATCTCTTCCCAGCGGTCTTGTTGAGAGAGAAGGCGGTCGCGCTCCTCTCGGATGGCGACGGTGGTCTGTTCAGCAGCGACCTTGTCGCGAGTGGCAACAGCAATGTGGAGTTCCAGCTCATGGACCTACAGGATCAAGTTAGAAAAGGCACACGGGGTAGATCGATTTGAGACAAACTTTAGCCTGTAGGCCTTCCTTGACGCTGCCAAATAGGGAGGCTTCCTTCTCGCACTCTACGATACGAGCTTCAAGTTTCTGGATGGTCGCATCGGTAGCTTGTTGACGCGCAAGAGCCTGTGTTTGTGCCTCCTCCAGTTCGACGTTCTTCGCTTCCGCAGCTGCAGCCTCAGAAGACTTGATTGAAAATAGGCTCGTGAGTTTCTCGAGTTCAACCTTAAGCGAGTCCCTCTCATCGTCGACAACCTTCAACCTCTCAGACAAGGTGTCCTTCTCAACACGGACCTGACCATGGAGAGCACGAGCCTTGACGAGTTGGGCTTCAACTTCGGAATTAGCAGCACAGAGCATCCTGTACTCCTCGGACTCCTTGAGGCTGAGCTGAACTCGTGAAATGAGCTCTTCCTGCGAGGCCTTGAGGGCTTTGGCCGTGTCTTCGAGAGCAGAACTGAGGGCAGACACCTGGGCGATCGCATCCTTCTGTGTCGAGAGGATTTCGAGGTTCTGGGAAGAAACTGTCTTCTGAGTGTCGGAGAGGGAGCGGAGGGTGGACTCGGTACGATCGACCTTGCCCGCGACATCTTCCCACTTTGATTGGGTCTCCCATTGCAACTTGACGTCAACGAGGGCAGCATCGATGGACTGGGTGGCAGCACTAAGCTTTGGGGGTAAGTCGGCAATGATATTGATGACGCTGTCTCGAAGAGATACGAGATCCTCTGAGTTGAGTTCCAATACATCCCTGTGGATGGTGGCGAGCTTGCCCAAGATCGACGAAATCTCCCCCGGCATCGGTCCGAGTCCGTTCACTACGTTCTCCTGTATCCTCTCAACAATGTCCTCTGTCCGTTCCCTGTGTTGATTCGCCAATCGGGCGTCCAGACGCTCAACTACAAGGTCCGAGACTTGTTCCTTGATTTCGTGGGCGTCGAGTTGGTTGACAGCCTTCCTCACTTCCGCAACGATCTTACCAGTCAGGTTATCGATATTGATTTCGGGTGTCACAGGGGCAAGTGTCTGCAGTGCGGGAATAAGTCGCTCCAAGATCAGCCCGGCGGTCTCGCGTTTGTCGGAAGCGAGGTCAATCAGCTGGGAGATGTTGGGTTTGACGGCCTGGCTGAGCTGTGAGGTCAGTGTATCATAATCGATAGGCGAGGGGCGGATGGCAGTAAAGTGAGGAGTGAGGGCGTTCAAAATCTCGCCAACGATGGACTTGGGATCTGCCAGGCTCTCTAGGCGGGAGGCATACTGTTGGGAGATGGAAACGATCGTCTTCATTGTGCGAGAGGTGACCTCGTTTATGAACGGCGTTAGCTCCTTCTGTAGATCCTGGCTGTCGTGTGACTGTGCCTCGACACGGTGCATGATTTCGGTTAGGTCACGTTGAAGGCTAGACCTCGTGTCATGGCTAGCCTGTTGAACCACACCTTGTAACCATTGGTAGTCGAAATCCTTCTGGGATCCCAAGGTTCTCGATGTCGATTCCTGTAGTTGACCGCGAAGTGAGATGATCTCTGCGAGCATGGTCTCCGTCGTTTCGTTAAGCGAAGACGAGTTCTGCTGTTGCATGAGTTCCCGACGTAGGTCGTCCAGTTTATCGTCCAATAACGAATCCAACCTCTGCTCCAATTGCTGTAAGTCGGTGTATCCCAGAGTAGTCAAGGATGGGGCCAAGAAATCGGAGAGGGACGAGTGCGTAGCGCCGTGGCTCGCAGGTAACGACGAACGTCGTCTGCGGTTGGGGGGCGGGGTGGAGGAACCCAAGGGCTCATCACCATTAGTACTGTTGACAGGATCGGTGACCAGTCGAGGGCGAGAGATCTTCTGCGAGATGGTAGGCATATGGTTGTCATCCAGTGACGGAGGACTGACATCAAAGACATCGCGCGAAGACAGCCGGGAACGCACACGACGAGATGTGTCAGCCTCACCGTTTGCGAGGGCCTTGAAAAGGCCGGCCGGGACAGTATTCTTGGAAATAGGGTGTGTGAAGTCCAACGGCAACGGCGCACGCTTTTGTCTTGGGGGTACCGGTAGCGCCCTGTTTCCGTATGACGACTGTTCTTCCTTAGACAACACATTATCCGTATCAGAAGAGTCGTGCAATGGGACATCGGAGACGAAGCCAGAAACGGTGAAATTCTGTGGTGGTGGTGGAGCGCTAACCGAGGCCCTTCGCCCGAGCTCAAAGACAGCGGGAGTGGGTGGAGCAGACCAGTGGTTTCCCTTTCCGAAGTCGCCGCTTGAAGGAGGGAACTTGAACGAAGACATGTTGTTAATGCCTCCTTCGTCATCATCACCGTCGGAGCTTCTTCGTTGTCTCTTCTCCCTCCCTTGTTTCTCTCGTCCGTTCGCATCGTACGTGGTTGGGGGTGTGGGCAATGGCCGTCCAGCGCTAATTTGTTCGGGTGACTGACTAGTGAACGAAAGACGAGGTGCAGCAACAGGTGGCTGGAAGGTGAAATTGGGCTTGAACTCCGAAGCAGCCGCGTTAAGTGGCTTGCTCGAAGCGCTTTGCAAACTCTGGACGGAGGTTAGTGCAGTGGTGGGTTGTTGCCACGGAGGGATGGTCGAGGTACTCTTTTCCCCAAAGATGAACGGTTTCGCGAATGGGTTCAAGGAGGCAGACTTGAGACTCGCAGAGAGCGGTGGCGCCATCTCAGTGGGAAAGGGTGGATATGGAATGACTTGCTCTGATGCAGTTCTCGAATGGGCCGCTGCAGGGTCGTAGTATGAGAACTGAGCGGATGTTGTACGTGAGTGAGGGAGGGGAGGCAGCGGTCGTCCGTATCCAGTCGATCCGGATGGCGGTAGTTGGGGATAAACGCTCTCTTCTAGGATCTTCTCCTCGTCGCTAGGATTCGACAAAACGTCAACCTCCCTTTGATTGGATAATGGCATGTACGAGGTTGGAGGCGGTCGTGGGAAATTTGGTAATTTACGGGGAACGTCCTGCATTGTGCCCTGCGCGCGGCGTGCCATCCGCCTCTGTCTTCGTTCTTGCCTTGCACGTTCTTCATCAGATGGGTTGGACCACTCCCCGATACTCTCCTTGGGAATTGTGAGAAACATTGTGATCGAAAGAGGGAAGAAATGGCAGCACCTCATCTGAGTCGCCCCTTGGATCCTCCGAACCTGTCCACTCTGCGACACCATCCGTCTCCTTCTCGATAAGATCTAGCCCATCAACCATAGAATCTAGAATGGGACTCCTTGCATCTGGTAATGAATCTTGCTGGCGTCCTACTGATCGCAGAGACAACGCGGCAGATAAGCGGGAAACGTGGCGAGAGTGAATTCGATTCAGCATCGCCACATCCTCGTCCTCAGTCTCAACTTCTGCATCCGCCTCGGCCTCTACCAAATCCATATCAGAACCCTGATCCGCCTCCTCCTCATTATCAGCGTCAGTTTCTTCGGGTGGCTCCTCTTCTTCCGGAATGTCAAGTCCGAAACCACGAATGAAGTCAGGTCGACTCAGTGGGCGTGGACTTGAACCACCCACCGAGTTAGGTGACTTGGGAGTAGGGTGGTCCATGTTTAGATTGCGTGGGAAGATCTGGTCAGACCCCAGAGTAGCCTGGGGACCGAACGGATTGAATGCAGCGGCAGGATTGTAAGTCGGCATGGCCGGTGAATTAGAAACGGAGAGGCTGTGACCGTGCCCGGGTAGATTACGACTTAGACTTGGCGACGGGGTATGGTCAACGGCTGGTCGAGGAGATGTCGCTACGGAATTCGTCGCGGACGGATTTTGAGACTGGTGAAGTTTATTTAACTTGAACATAAGCAAGGCAGGATCGGCAGGTGAGGATATCTTTGGTAGGTGTTAGATATCGACCGAAAACTATCGCGGGGTCGAATTCTCACCGATGCTGCGCGTGCGTGGGGGGCATGGATATGGGGAAGGGTGTTCGCAACGTTAATACCACTTCCAAACGCTTCGTCGATACCGAGACGCGCTAGTTTCTCGTCGATTATCCGTTTCTTGTACGCATTCCAAGAGGCCTGAGACGTGATCTAAGTTTCGCTTAAGTAAAAATCAAATCGTACCGACCTTTCTTGGAAGAAAGACATCCACAGTAGGAGGCAGTTGAGTCCTCCAATTTTCTGGAGGAAACAAGACCGCTGAGATTGTCTCTGGGGGAACTGGGTCGATGATTTCGGGTACTTCTGAGGGTCGTAGTGGTATTCTTGCCCAAATTTCCCTACGCGGCGGCGCTTCGCCACCTGGTTCTTCACCTCCTTCAACTGGAATAGTCTCTCGGGGAATATTGACAACGACCTTTTTTGACTTCTGAGGCGGCGCAGTGATGACCGGTGTTGGGGCGGCTTCGGTAGTGACGCGATTCTTCGCACCGGGGCCGCCTAATACGGCTTTGGGGGGTCCACCTGTACTAACGCTTGGCGCTCTACGGCTGCGAGGTTGGAATTGTGGTGTCGGCATCAACATCGGCGGGACGCCCTGCGGGAATTGCCCAGACAGAAGCGGAGTTAGAGGAACGCCCATTGGAGGAGGTACCCCAACAGCGGCCAACTGAGCGATACTAGCACGAGCCCGGTGGTTGAGAGGTCGACCGGCAGTGAGCATCGGCATGGGCATGAATTCGGCCTGTACAGGTGTCATTACGTTGCCGTGGATATGCCCAACGAACGGTGGGTGAAAACCCTGCTGGATAGAAGTTGGAAGGCTAGGGGAGAAGATAGCGGTTTGACCGGGCTGTTGTAAGCTCAGGTTCGGGGGGATCATGAGCCTCCCCAGTGTAGGTTGGCGGTGGTGAACAGACATGGTTGTCGGGGAGTTGGTGTCGCGTTCTTCACGTTCTTTAAGGAGGGATTACGGCGGTAAGGCCAAGGGTATCTGCACGGTGCCGACCCGTGGCCAGCGGTGTCCGTCTGTAGACTGGGGAGAAAGAGGGAACAAAGTGCGAAACCACGTGGCAACGCGGGTTGTAAGTATTATGGCCACGACCGAACCGATCAAAACATTTCATAACGGTAACAATACATAGTCGAAAACAGAAGAGAAATTATCCACAAATCGCAAGCACGTAGGTTAGCTAACGAGTCAGTCGTCTTGGTACATCGAGTCGTCTTCCACCCCCTCGTCGTCACTCGGGATTTCCACGTACTTCTTTGCCACTGCAGCAGTGCGAGCTGTTGGCCGCCGTGGCGGAGGTGGCGGGATATCTGAGTCTTCGTCTTTGTCCTCCTCTTCGTCCGATTCGACTACCTTCTTCGCGGGAGGTTTTGTCTTTGATTTGGAACCGGAAACCTTTCGGGGACCGGTTGCTTTCTTAGCAGGTTCCGGTGGTTTCTTCGCAAAGAAATCAGTCACAGAGGATTGTGACGTGTCCTTCTTCGCCTTCGCGGGTCTTGCGGACACATCGTCACTCTCGTCTTCAGTTTGTTCAGAGCTGCGAATAGAGATAATGAATTCGAGGCACAATCACGGGATAGTCGGTGCGGGTCGCTCGTACCTCTTCCGTTTTTTGGACGGCTTTTCCTTCTCCTTGCCCTTATCCTTCGGTATGTGCCGATCAAGGACCTCAACATCAGAGTCTGATTCCTTCTTCGAAATCACCCTCTTCTTCGGTTTGGGTGCCGCCTTCTTCGGGACCAGGTCATCATCCATCTCTACATCGGAGTCCTCCTTTTTCGTGACAGCCTTCTTCCCCTTCCCCTGTGGTGCGAGACCTGTTTCCGAACCCGACTCCTCTTTCTTGACGGGTGCCTTTTTCGGCGGGGGCTTCTTCGCTGGAGGATCATCGAAATCGTTGTCTTCGTCTTTGATCTTGGAGGGACCCGCTTTCGGCTTAACCTTCGCCTTCGCCTTGGTCGGCTGGAACTCATCCTCAGAATCATCCTCGTACTTCTTTGGCTTTTTTCCGATACTCTTGCGGGTTTCCAGCACGGCCTGCTTGCGTTTGATTGGCTTGCCGTTGGCATCGAGGATAGCAGCAACCTCCCAATTCTTGTTGGTTTTCTGTTTTGCTGTCAGTGAATGAACGTTATGGAAACTAAAGCTACCACTTACAAACCACTCATCGAGGAATTTATCCAGGTCTGCATTCCAGAGATTGATAGGAGACTTCTCCAATAGAACGAGTAGCTCAGCCTCCTTGTCAGATGCCTGTTTCAGAAGTTTCTCGATCTGGGGTCGTTGTCAGCCAACCGCATTCTAGACGCGGGCATTACACATGTATACCTTCTCCTTTGTCAAACTCCAAATCTGCATGCCAAGAAGATAGTCGAAATCTGCACCGGTCCCCTCCTCAGGCTCTTCCTCGTCCGGATCGGGGACAACCTCCTCCGTTTCGCCGGCGGCCTTAGCCTTGGACACCTTAGGGAACGGACGGAAACCCAGTTTGCGCAATTCATGAACGATGTCACCCTTCTTTCGGTTGGAAACACTGAGCTGCTTATTGACGATCATTTGAATAAACCGGGCCTGGTTGTTTAACCTATCGAGCTGGGTCTGCAGTTCTGCCGCAAGATGATCCTGCATTCAGAGATTCAGAGATACGTCAGAAAACCGTGTTTTTTTGAAGATCACCTTTCGCTTCTGGTAGTAGGCCAGGCGGACGGGATAGAACTCTTCGATAATCTCCTCAGGAGAGCCATACTTCTTGATCCTGCCTTCAGCATCGAAGCACATCATGTTGCCAGTGTTGACCTTTCCAGTGAGCTTGAAGAATTCAATAAGACCCTTCTTCTCCGCCTCCGCGAGCCCGCTGGCGGTCATGGTCACTACAAAGTGGACGTTTCTGTTGTCATGATGTTCTTTGTAGTCCTACATGTAAATGTTAACAAGAGCTGCGTGAACTCGACTTATGAATTACCTTGACTGGGCCATCGCCCTTCTCACCAATCATAGCCTCAAGCTCAGCCTTGTAGTTCTGCGTCCACTTGTGGATGGGCAACTCGGTAATTTCGACAGTTGTATCGTTGATTTTCTTGACGACACCTGTGATGTCGTACTTGTGTTCTGCGATCTTCTTGATCGTGCCCCTGAAACCACGCCACCATGGGAGCATCGGTACTTGTTCCTTTCCGTCCATCAACAACCGGATGTTCGCAATAATATCTTCAGGGTTGTAGCAAGAAACGTTCGTGCTCCAACCGGTACCAATACCTTCGGCACCGTTGATGAGCACCATCGGGAGAACAGGAAGGTAATACTCCGGCTCAATCGGATCGTTGTCATCCTTGAGATAGTTGAGGAGGGGGTCATCGTCGGGATGGAAGATTGCTCGCGTGATGGAGGCGGGTTCTGTGAAGATATACCTGGCCGAGGCATGGTCCTTGCCTCCCTGGTCTCGTGTTCCGAATTGTCCGTTCGGCAGGAGGAGGTTAAGGTTATTACTACCAATGTAATCCTGGGCCAAGTTGACGATCGTCATGGTCAAACTTTGTTCTCCGTGGTGATAGGCAGCATGTTCTGAGATGTAACCAACGAGCTGTGCCACCTGTAATAGTGGTCAACAGGAGTCGTATACCGCGCCGAGCAGGTCTTACTTTGATCTCCTTCTTGAGTTTCCTTTTGAAACAACCCCAGATAACCTTTCTTTGACCTGGCTTGAGACCGTCACATACGGACGGAATAGAGCGAACGTTATCCGCAATCGAGAAAAGGATAAGCTCCTTGTTTATAAAATCGGAGAAAGGGATCTCATCCGTGTCGTGATTGAGATAGGTTCCAGGCTATGGGCACTCGGTGAGCGATGGACTTGTGGCAGTGCCGTGGTCGAAATACCTTGAACTGTCGGAGCCACTCTTTACGATCATCGGCCTTGGACTTCGAGAAGGCAAGCTCTATGAGTGCCCTGTCATCCTGCTGGGTCGTGGAGAAAGCGATCGTGTGCTTCCTCATGTTACTGAAATAGTCTCTAGCATCCGAGTCTTTGCTTGTTCCCAAACCCTGTGACTCTGTTATTACAGCGACCCTATCGGTGGAGGAATAGACGGACCTTGTAATACTTGGATTCCCATTTGCGTGCATCGGGGGTCTCCTCCAACCATTGTTCGTATTCAGGAATTGTAAAGAAGTCCTTCCGTTGTTTGCCCTTCGTGACCTATCATGACGGTTAACGTGTCCCCTAAAGTCTGAAAAACGAACCAATCACGCACCCTGACAATGGGCGTCACGAATTCGCACAAGAATTCGGGAACCTTCAACAGTGTAGGGAAGAAACAATCCAAAAAGTTGATGATCAAGCCTTTGATATGGGAACCATCGTGATCCTATAGGGTCGTCAATACACACCTTTACGAAAAGTCCCATGGCACCCACCTGATCGGTCATGATCATTAACCTTCCATATCGCAAGCCAGACACACTACTATAAGTCTTGTTATGTTGCAATCCCATAATCTTCTTGATGGCTTGGATCTCCTCATTCTTCATGATCTGGTCGTGCTTTGCGTCCCTGACGTTAAGCAATTTACCGCGCAGGGGGAACACACCAAAGTTGTCGCGACCGACAACTCCAAGGCCAGCGACGGCCAGAGCTTTGGCAGAATCTCCCTCTGTCAGGATGAGCGTACACCGCTCGGAGTGTTTGCCACCTGCGTTATTTGCATCGGCAAGCTTGGTCATTCCAGTGAGCCTGATTAACAATCGTAAGTCTATGTCAATGAATCAAGTTGAGAACCATGCCTGTTTCTCCTGGACTTTCCGTCGGTCTTCTTCAAGTCTTGGTCAGCCTTGAACTTAGCCCAGTTCAGTACGTGCTCAATGATAGGGGTCTTTTGAACTGCAGATATCTTCAGCAAAAGTATGAGTCGAAAACGATCCGTATACCTTTCTTAATGAAATCCTCGTTGACAACGGGCTTCGATCCGAACTTGCTGGCGGGCAATGTGAGGTTTTCCTTCGTCTGACCGTCGAAGGTAGGGTTCTCGATCAAGGCATTGACGAATATCCACATGTGGTTCTTGATCTGGGCAGGTTTGACCGTGGCACCTTTGTTCTTCTTCGTAATGTGACTGATGACACCTTTCGAGATCTGGTCGGCAATGTTGTTGACGTGCGTGCCACCCTTGGTCGTAGAAATCGAGTTGGCGAACGAGACGTGACGGAATGTTCCGTCAGAGACGGCGAACCCGACCTCCCAACGAGCGTTTAGAGCCTCGTATACCACAGTTGGCTTCATTTGTGCGGCTCCCCCAGAGGTGTCGGCCTGTTCTGCTGCAGCTGAGTTGATGTACATCTCCACATATTGTTTAAAGCCTTTGATCTTGAGCTTCTCCCCGTCGAGGTATACCTTTACATTCTTGGTAGTACCCGCAATATCGAAGACTCGCTTTTTCAGCAAGGAGACGGTGTCGTCGTCGATGGAAGTCATTCCAAACCTTGCCAGGTCCGGCTTGAAAGTAATCTTCGTGTACTCCTCCTTGGTATACTTGGTGATCTTCGCCTTCCCCACCTTGGTCATATTGTTTGTCCATGTTTGGACGTACTTCTGGCCACCACTAACGGTTTCCACTGTGAACTCGTGCGAGTAGATATTGGCGAGCTTGGCACCATAGCCGTTACGACCACCAGTCAGTTTCTTCTGAGTGTCGTCGTAGTTCGATCCCGAGAGGAGATGTCCAAAGATGAGCTCGGGAATGTAGATCTTCTCCTTTGAGTGCATCTCGATAGGGATACCACTTCCGTTGTTGTAAACGGAGATAACGCCCTCCTCGACATCAATAACTGCCTTGATAACATCCATCTTCAGGTCGTTAACCTGTATTCTAGATGTGAGTCAATTGAGGCCTTTGTGTTTGATCCAGCTTTACCTTATGGTCCGCGGCATTGACAAGAATTTCATCGACAATCTTGAAGAATCCAGGGACATATTTCACCTCCCGGTTGGTCATCCGCTTCTGTTCAGAGTCGTACGTCCACATGGTTTGGCTCATAAGTTCGACGCTTCCTATATACATATCGGGACGCTTCAAGATATGCTCAAGTTGTGAGAGCTACAGGAGATGGTCAGTTGTATGGAGAACGGAGGAGGATGGCTCGAACCTTGGTGTATTTCTCTGAGGCAGACTTCTTACGCCCTTCTGGTACCGCTTGTATACTGTTGGAAGCACCAGCACCACCGTCCGACGACACTTCCGCGTCCGATCCAACATTGTCATCCATGTCTGCGAGAACGGCATTCTTCGTCGCCTTAGGTTTTGCTGCGGGTTTCTTAGCAGTCTGCTTTGTGATAGCCTTCGCGCCATTCTTCTGTGCCTTAGATTAGAATATAGGTGAGCCTTCCCACCCTAGGTCGCCAAGATACTGAACGTACAGTGGCTGTGGCTTTCTTTTTGACGATGGGGGCATAGTCCTCTTCCGATTCATCGTCAGAGATGTCAATGTCAAAGTTTTCTTCCTCTGAAGAACTCATTGTTGTCGTTGCGTCGATAAGTGAGTGAAGCCGAAGCGAGGGGGAGAGTCAAGTAGATTGAACGTGGGAACGTGAAAGTCGCGAAAAGCGCGACGCGGTGGTTGCTTAGTCACGTGCCACCTTGTTTGTGTTTTGAGTCAAGCTAACCAGATACGGGTTTTCTCCCATAGAGTCCACTGTGGCTTCTGTGGGCGATCGTCCTCTTGGGCGTGCAAACGCCAACCCAATCCAAATAGCTTGTCTTGAAGATTTGTGTATCATCCTTGATTCGCATTGTTCTATCGCCTCAACGCGTTAACTTTTAAACACGGCACCCGCTTATTTTCCGCCCTGACTTCGACGCGTCACGTGGGGACCGGCAACGTCCCTCACGGGCGCGTGATGATTTCAAATTGGTTCTTGCGGGGAGTTTTCTAAGTTCGCCCACAGCGCATCCATAGCAAGGACATCGGATTAGATACGCGGAAATAATACACAGCGTGATTGTCTGTCTATCGCTAACAGGGATT
>Ga0307512_10005776_pt1 | contig 12759 bp, 10 predicted proteins | sample 14_EM_MG_FD_200267 | JGI IMG/M metagenome (GOLD analysis project Ga0307512, IMG submission 200267) | Populus trichocarpa ectomycorrhiza microbial communities from riparian zone in the Pacific Northwest, United States - 14_EM | ecosystem: Host-associated > Plants > Roots > Unclassified | place... | reverse complement strand
GGGAAGTTATGTGTTCGAGCCAGTGTGCGATGGCATGGCTTGTGGGGGAGGTGCGGGCTGTGTGGGGCAGGGGGCCCTGCCACCATGGGTGGTGCGCATTGAGGTGGCCCATTATTAGGCAGTTTCCTGGGATGTTGAGTGAGGGGAGAAGGGCTGCCAGCGGTTCTGGTCTTCGGGGTGAGTACAGGTTGAAGATGGTGAAGCTAGTGGTGTGTTGTTCTTGTTGCAGTGTGATGGTGGTGTCTAGGAAGGAGTCCTGGGCTGTGAAGGTGGTGGTGGCGCTGAGTCCAGGGAGTTGGCGTATGTATGTGGCAAATCTGGGCTTCGTAGGTGTTGGGAGAAAGAGGTTGAAGTTCAGTAGGAGTGGTGGGTTTCGATGTCTGTCGCACCATGGTTCTTGGATAAGGCAGATAAGGTTTTCTGTTTTTCTCGCAAAATCTCGAAATGTTGAAATGGTAGTCGCATGGCCTCTCACGCAGTTCAACAGCTGCATGGACCCGACGGCATGTGGGGGCATTTTATTCGGTCATTCCCGCCATGGTGCCGTCTCCCGGGATGGTCGTGGCCATCATATTTGTGTTGTTGTTGAAGAATCGGATCTTGATGCGTGTGGAACAGTTAGGGTCACTGGCCTTGTGGGGGACGTTGCAGTTGGCACAGCAGATTGGTGGGTGGGTGCAGGTGGGGCCTCTCTTGCAGGCCGGGATGGTGCATGGGTGGTCTTTTGTTTCGTGGGCATCCGCACAGACAGCGCATCGGGACGGATTTTTGCATCGGGCGGCGGGGTGCCCATAGCCCTGGCAGTTCTGACACTGGGTGCTTCTTCTGTATGAGATGTAGTCGTCAAGTTGGTATTCGTGGTTGCACATGGTGAGGTAGTGTCATCCAATGTCAGCCTTCTTGGTGCTGCCACTGAGGGTCATGACTATCGTCGAGGTTGCTCTTTGTTCGCGTCGGTCTGCCGGGGTAAGCCAGCATGGCGTCTGGCACTTGATCAGCAGGGGGTAGTTGGTGGCGATGCTGTCGGAGATATTGGGCAGTGAGAGGTGGGTCGGGAGTCCGTGGAGCAGGAACTGGCTGAAGCACTTCCCATTTTCGACCTTCTCACACTTGCCATAGTCGGAGATGGCGTCGGCGATGATTGTTGTGTAGTCTTCATAGATGATGTTGTTTTGGGTGTTGGTGGTGGTGAAGATGATGGATCCACGCATGGTTACCCGGGCGTGGAGGAAGAGGGGGGCGGTTACATCCTGGTTGTCGACTAGGGCTTTGTTGACTCGGTGGAGGGCTGCGTTCGCGACGACTTGGCGGGCGATGTAGTCTCGTTCAGCATGGGTGCCAGCTTCAGTGGGGGACGCGGCCGGAAAGTGGCACGTGACCTTGCGCTCGGCTTGGGGGTACATGGTCGGGATAAGCTTGGGTGTGGCAGGCTTCCTTCCTTGGGATTTCTTCTTCAAGTTCTCTCATCCTTCGACGTTGGTGGTGTGTGTGGCGTGTTCGGTTGGTGGGTGTGGTTGGACGATGGGCGCTTTGGCGGCGTCGGCGTATGTGCGGGTGCTGGTGCCATTATTGGTCGGAGGGTTGTTGGCATTGTACTTGTTCTCGGTGGCTCCCTTCCCCTTTCTCTTTTTCTCTTTCTTTGGGGTGGAGCCGGTGTTGCTTGGGCCCCTGGTTAACTTAGCGGTGGCGGCAGAGCCCTGTACGGCCAAGAGGCATTGTTGTTGCATTTGGGTAACTCGGGTGCCCAGCGTGGCGATTTGCTTGGTCAGGCTGTTCCTGGCGATTTGAAATGTGGTGTTGTTTTGGGCGAAAAGCACGGATATCTCAGCGCTAATGGTTCTGGTAAATTGGTCTAGCAGGTTGCTGGTGATGATTTCGATGTCGGCACGGAGTGCAGCGTGCTCTGGGCTGAGTGGGGCTGCCATCTGGGGGGCAGTACTGGTGGGGTCGTTCATGTCACCTCCGATCACCTACGTTGCAGTGACATGTTCTGTGTGTTGGAAGTCTATGGCGTTGTCGTCGTCTTCTTCCCTTCCTTCGTCTTCAGAGTCATCAGAGTCGGAGTCAGAGTCAGAGTCAGTGTCGTTTTCCTTGCGCGCACCCTTTGCGGGGGAGGGTGACCATGAGGCTGCGACCGTGGGAGGTTGAAGGTGTTGTTGCGAGGGGTGCTGCTGGGAGCGGGCTCTTGGGGTGCTGTGCGCAGAGATTTCGGTGGTGGCCGGGGTGTTTGGGCGGAGAAAGTCGTCAAGGGATCCATGACCGGGGTTGTTGGTGCACATGAAGCCTTTTAGCGAGGTGGTGATAGTTTGGCGACACGAGCCAAAATCACTGAAAACAGGCAGCGACAGGAGGGAAAATTCCCAGGAGGGTTCTGGAGTGGTGCGGCCTCTATTTAATAAACTATTGGCCAACTCCTGATTGGGTTTCCAGGGTTGTTAAAAACTTAATTGGAAAATAAGATTTTTGGTGTCACAAAAACAGTGAAGTTTTGGGGGGTGTTGTGAGGATAATAGATTGCGTGGAGAAGAATCTCCAGACTAGCTACCACGCTCCTTTATACCTTTCCGATCCCTCTGTGGAATCACAGCTTGCCTGCAAGACTGACACAGTTCCTCCGTCTAACATCATGACTCGATTGCAGCGCCCAAGGAAAACACATGATCGCACTCGGCCACCACGCGGCCAACACTATACTCGTGGCAACAGGAGAAAGGACGCGCAAGCAGTAACGGTAAGGAACAGGGAAAATGACGTACAACTTAATCAAGGGGAACCAATACTCGTAACGATCATAGGAGGAGGATGTGCAAGATTCATCAACAGGAAACAACAAACGTAGCGGACAGGAGAAAGGACACGTAAGAATAATCAACAGGAAACGACATGCATAACGATGACAAGAGAAGGACCTGCAAGTAACATAACGGAGACGAAGGAGAGAGGTCTAGACCGGCCAGCATTCAGGGATATCGCTACCAGACCAATTTGGCGGAGATCGGTCAAGGCGCCTAAGTGCGGAGGATGACTGCGGCTGCGGCAGCAGAAACGAGAATGAGCCACAGGGTGACAAGGGTGAGAGTGGCACCGGTGCCAGCGCCAAGGAGCCTGTCGCGCCAGGTTCGTGACAACCAGAACGATATAATCGAGCAAGGCGCCTTGGCACGGAGGATGACCGTGGCTGTGGCAGCGGAGACAAGGTCAAGCCATAGGATGGCGAGGGTGACAGCGGCCCTGGCAGCGGTGCTTACGAGCTTGTCCTGCGAGATTCGTGACGGTCTCCATCCAAACGATCCGCTGAAGCGCCACAAGCGATCCATCGAGCAAGCCGTTGCCATGGAGCCATGTGCGATCAGGCACTCAAGCTGCAGCCAGGGGGCACCGTAGATATCGAACCGAACCCCTTAGATTATTCGCTGTGAATCCCCTAACGGTGGGCGAACTTGGAAGGAGGATCATCGGGGAAGTTATTCTTGTATAATAATTGAACGCCGGTGATGACCACGTGGGCCCCATCTCCTTCGTGACTATCGAGAAACCTGACTAGTTCGATATTACTGTCACTCTGTGTTGGAATATAGGGAACAATAGAGACGAAGATAGTGAACTGATTGATTGATACAACGTCGAAGGAAAAACATTCTCTCTATATACAATGCGCCTGAGGGACTTGCCAAGGGGAAAGGATGGAAGACTGTCTCCAAAGCTGGTGCTCGGAGACTACGGCTACTGTCATCTCCGGACATGTTGCCTCTAGTCCGTCATCTCCGGACACCATCTCCAGTTCGTCATCTCCGGACACCCATTATTCTGACACTTCCACTCATACGGAAGATGCAAAGGAACGCAGGAGAGAAGAAGAAAATGAAACCACCAGTATAGCAACAAACAGTTGCAGAGAAAAGAAACAAAAACAGTGGAACTCAGTATCCTCGGATGCCTCGTTAAAACTCATAACCATATAAAAAACCTTATGGGAAAACTACAGACATAGGAGAAAGAGTACATGCACCAAAGAAATAAGAGAGAGGGAAAGAAAACCTGTTGAACCATCTGCCTGTGCTTCACCGGAAGCTTCCCCTGGATACCAGGCCAATTCCCAGACTGATTCGATGGATGATCTGGCCATTTGTCAGCATTGAGAGTAGAGAGCAGCTCCATCAACATCAAACGCAAACAGCAGCTCCAGTATGGGGCGCCACTGCAGCTCCAGCATCACCAAACGTGTACAGCAGTTCCATCATCACTGGGCGCGTACAGCAGCTCCATCAACATTGAACGCGGACAGCAGCTCCAGTATGGGACGCCGCTGCAGCTCCAGCATCACCAAGCGTGCACAGCAGTTCCGTCATCACTGGGCACGTACAGCAGCTCCATCAACATCGAACGCAGACAGCAGCTCCGGTATGGGGCGCCATAGCAGCTCGAGCACCACCAGGCACGTACAGCAGTTCCGTCATCACTGGGCGCGTACAGCCGCTCGATCAACATCGAACGTGGACAGCAGCTCCGGTATAGGGTGCCACTGCAGCTCCAGCATCACCAAGTGTGTACAGCAGTTCCGACAGCATCGAACGCGGAAGCAGCCCTGGTATGGGGCGCCCCAGCAGCTCCAGCATCACCAAGCGCGTACAGCAGCTCCATCAACATCAAGCGCGGACAGCAGCTCCGGTATGGGGCACCTCTGCAGCTCCAGCATCACTGAGCGCGCACACAGCTCCGCCCAAACATTTGGGGCTCAAAAAAGATACCTGCAATCGGCTATAAGCCGTGAACCACAACCCCACTTGGGTAGTCCCCGAAGTTCACCCAGGCAGTCTGTGTAGAGGCTTTCTGAGACCACCTTTCTTTTCTGAATCGTTCTGCGTCTTGCTTCAACTGACAGCTGGCTTCCTTGTGCCCTTCTCGTGTGCAGTAGAAACATTGTAGCTGTGAATCGCTAGGTCTTTCATAAGATTCGTAGATTATCGAGGCTGCGCTGTCGTCGTACCGATTGTAGTCATGATCGTTGGTGACAATGTTGAACGATCGTGGTACGGCCCGAAAAGAAGGTGGCAATTGACGGTGGTATTCGGGATTGCTTCTTTAGTTCCACCCAATTCCTGGCGAACGGCGAGTCGGTTCGTGATGTATTTAACAACCAAATATCGTGAAGGCAGAGTTGTAGTCCTGGCTAAGGATTTCCCAAACTCGTGCTGCAGAATCGATTTCGTTCACGGGAGGACTTCGGATGAAGATTCAAATCATGGGTTCAACCTATACATAGGTGGATCGTCGAGGCAGCGCAGTCGTTGTATTGACTGTAGTCACGGCATCAGCAGTAGGGAATGATCTCATGCTGTTCTCCACAAGCGATAGTTTCGGGTGTTCGGTGGCTGCAAACATGACGCATTGTCTGGTTCAGACCATCTTGGTGATGTCGTTGGACGCGACACGGCTCTAAAAGTTGAGGCTTAAAAAACGAGAGTGCAGGGATGAGATGCAGAAGCGAGGTGCCAAGCAGCAGGTACAGCAGGTGTGATTATCCATGGGTAGCGGATTGGCAGAGCGTTCAATCCGGGCTCATAAACTGTTGGAATATAGGGATCAATAGAGACGAAGATAGTGAACTGATTGATTGATACAACGTCGAAGGAAAAACATTCTCTCTATATACAATGCACCTGAGGGACTCGCCAAGGGGAAAGGACAGAAGACTGTCTCCTGAGCAGGTGCTCGGAGACTAAGGTTGCTGTCATCTCCGGACATGTTGCCTCTGATCCATCATCTCTGGACGATGTCTCCGGTCCGACATCTCCAAACGCCCATTATTCTGACACTCTGACATTGACCGGACGTCCCAGTGTCACAGACAGGGAGACGGGGCAGTATCAGGTGGACATGTCAGATAGAGATGGACAGTATCAGACCGACATGTCAGACAGAGACGAACAGCGTCAGATGGACGTGTTGGACAGAGAGACGGACTGCATCAGACGGACATGTCAGATAGAGACAGACAGCTTCAGATGGACATATCGAGCAGAAACAGATGTCGCTGGACAAGCATTGACGAAACGGAGGAATCAGAGACAATAGAAGAAACAGAGGATATGGAGGTGAGATTGATATTCCGAATAGAATGCAAGAGGTTGCATGAAGAGGAGAAGAATACAAAACATGGAAGACAGCCTTCCTTATATACACAGTTCACGCAACTCACATACATACTCATACTCACATTTATGCTCATAACTGTGCAACTCATATGGCCATCTCTTATACAACTGGACCCAGAACCAACACCCTTTCCCAGATCGAGACATCCGAAGCAAGGTGATGACACTCTTTCTACGATCGAGATATCTGAAGTGAGGTGATGACATTCTTTCCAAGACCGAGACGTCCGGAGCGAGGAGGAATCTGGAGCAAAGTGCCAGAATCCGCCAAACGAACCTTCCTAATGTCACAACCAAAACAACCCTTACAAACGCCAAGACTCATTCCTTCTGCTGTGACATCAGGATGATATAATGCAGCTGGCACTCCTCCGTACCCAGACTGGCCACTACCACTGCAGGTAGTGAGTGTCAGGTAATAGACAGACACATCATCACAGCAACCCTAATGGAGTCCCACCTAGCATCAGCTATGAGGTCTGCAAATTTTTGTCTCTCCGATCCATGGTTGTTGAGTATCGTGGTTTATTCTTGTTCCTGGTAGTGTCTGATTAATGGGTAGTAGGTGGGTAATGTGTAAGGTATAGCAAAAGCCAGGTATGTACATAACCCCTATGCCACAGCTAATCTGCAGTTCTCTGTTCAGTAATCATGGCACACATAGTAAATGCGGATAAGGGTGACTTGCAGGCAAGATTCAATGTGTATATTGTTGCAGTGCACTTACAGGCACTCAATTTTCATGGAAGGGCTTTTTTTTTTGTTTATTCATTACTCGCATGAGCCCTAACAGATCATGGCAAGGTTATGTACAGTCTGTTTCCTGTCTGCTGATGATTTTCTTAGGGAATAGTGGTGTGACTGGTACTATGGTGTTGTCGGTACTAGCATCTGTCCTCTACCTCCCCTCCTTTTTTTCGGTCATTTAGTTTCTTTCCTTTCTTTTGAACAGTCGTCAATACTTGCTAAATACAGTATACAACAGCTCTTTCCTCCTACATCCCTCTAGTTCCATTTTCTCTTTTTCCTCGATTTCCTTTGGTGAATACTACATCTCATCATGCTCTGGTGTGTGCCAGAGAGCTTTGCAGCCTTGACCCTTTCTTTCTCCTTTCCATTTCTCTTCTTCTGCCTTCTGGTCTTTCTGGCCTGGAAGAAACCGTCAAGGAACTCTCTCTCCCCTCTCATAAAAATCTTTCACTAAATGCGGTGAATAAAGATTTAGGCAGAAGGTTGAATGAGCTGACATCTTTAAATATGGACAAGTTGTAGGTACGGAATAGGCAACAAGGCACTGGTGTCTGTAGTTGATCTGCCCTCCTCTCACCAACCCAGAAGCCTGTAGTCCACACTTCAAACAGCCTAACTGTTATGAACCTGGTGCGACAGGCTTGTGGGTGCCGCCACAGGAGCTGCCGTGACCCTCACCACACTGTGGCTAATCCTTGTTTCCACCACCACGTCCACGATTATCTTACGTGCCTAGGCACAACATCCTAGCCCTTGCAAATATCACGCCGGTAGCGATATTCCGCAGAACCTCAACCTGGTCGCGGGCCGGCCAGGGTCTGCCTGCTTGTTTCCTTACTGTTGCATGTCTGCCTTGATTTCTGCTGTGTTATGTTTATTGCTTACCTATTGTTTTCTTAGTTGTTCCTTACTGTGGCGTATCTGCCTCGCTCTCCTTCTGTGTTATGTTTATTGCTTACCATGTGTGTTTGTCGTTTCCGACTGTTTGCGAGTCTGCCTTGCTTATGGGTTGTGGAGCAGGGAAGGGGCCTGGTAGGATCGTGTGTTTCTTGGGCACGGCGATGGAGTCATGACGGGAAACTCTGTGTCAGTCTTGCGGGCAAGGCTGTGATTCCACAGTGGAGGAAAAGGGTATAAAGGAAGGGCGCAGTAGCTAGTCTGGAGATTCTTTCTCCATGCAATCTATTATCTCTCTCCACAGACCTATCACTCTACCCATGAACCGGAGCCGCGACCACCAACCCCAACGAGAACAACGATCCCACGCAACACATGTGAGAAGACCGCGATTAGACCACACCAGGCATGATGGATACCGCGAGAACAACGAGCCCATGCAAGGCGTGTGAGAAGGCCGACAAGATCACACAGAGCATGTGAGTACGGATGCGATGAAGAGCACGCTGGGCGTGACGGATAGCGCGAGAACAACCAACCCACGCAAGGTATGTGATTACGAGCGGCACATAAGTACGCCAGAAGTGTGAGTACGAGCGGCACGTAAGTATACCGGAAGTGTGAGTACGAGCGGCGCGTAAGTACACTGGAAGTATGAGGACGAGCGGCGCGTGAGTACGCCAGAAGTGTGAGTACACAGGAAGTGCAAAGGGCACCCGCCCTGAAGAAGGAAGGCTACCTTGCCTGTCGAGCTGCATGGAGTAGTCAAGGTAGGATCTTGACACTAGATTGTGTCTCCCCTATCGACACCCGATGTAGCAGCAAAAGACGCAGTGGAGTCCCAGGACGAGAACACTAAGGATCCCCTCTTCCTCAGAGAACTTGCGGAAGTCCCCGACGACCATAGGGCCCCAAGTCCTGTAACCCTGGAACCACAATCAAGACTACAGAGACCAGAGTCACCAGAGCAAACCCAAAGAATGAGCGAAGGATCGGGAACAGGTGGGGCCGGTCCCCACCTTCTCACCACAGAAATGTTTCGCGAAATCCTCGGGGCCAGAGACCAACCCAGAAGCAGCCAACCGAAACTCAGAGACCCGGAACCATTCAATGGAGAACAAGTCAAGCTGCACCCATTCCTGGCCCACTGGGAACTCAAGTTCCGAACAGAAGGAGACAGATTCGATGACGATGAGAAGAAGATGGGATACACCAGAGCTCTGTTCAAAGGAGTAGCCTGGCACTCGCTCGAGCCGCTGGTCACCCACCAGGGCAGACTGCAGATGACATAGGACATATTGAAGGTCAACATGGGGCATGCGTTCGGGGAAGTCAACACCGAGGAAATGGCATACGAAAAATTGCAGAAAATAGTGCAAGGAAACTGAACGGCCGCAGTATACTGGGCCGAGTTCCAGAAAATCAAGGCTGATCTACCATACTCCGATGACGTTTGCATCGCACGGTTCCATAGCGGACTCTATCGAGAGGTCCGCTGACACCAGGTCATGAGCGAAACACCCTCTACCATCCTGGTGGACTTTGCCACGGCTGCCATCAAGGCAGATAGCTGCCTGTGCCACCTGGGCGCCATTCCACGAAGAAACACGACTCAGCCACAGGATCGGTTCCACACAACCCCCAGAGAATCAGCGGCATCCTCCCCTGGGGATCCAATGGACCTAGACGCCACCAGATGATACCGGTTCGCCAGAAGAGCAGGACCAAGGTTTCCCCAGTGGCCGCCTTCGGACGAATGCTACAACTTTGGCCAGAAAGGACACTTCGCCAGAGAATGCCCCCAACCCAAGAAGACGTGCGCCACCTGGAAAAAACCGTACAAAGCAGCAGAAGCCACATATGAAGAAACGGAAATGAGAAGCCTAGAAGAAGAACCGGCGGGAAACGATAGCCCTCGGGAATAGGACATGGCAACAACCAGGCGAGGGAGAAACCAATTGTGGAACCAGGTCCCCCATACAGGATACGAACAACCCGCTATGACCACGAGGAGAAAATTATGATCAAAGTACAGATTATAGGAACCGATGGGAAAGAACAGAACACCACTGCCCTAGTGGATAGTAGGGCATCCAAGAATTTTATTGACAGAGCCTACGCCAAAGCACACGGAATCCCGATACAACAAAAAGCAATACCAAGATGGGTCCTGACTGTAGATGGAAGCGAGGTCACGGGTGGGCCGGTAACCCACGATGTTCAAATCCACCTCACGATCAACCACCATGAGGAAGACATCCGGCTACATTGCATCACGATTGGAAACACCCCGATCATTCTAGGACTCCCCTGGCACAAGCTCCATGATCCAAGTATACAATGGAAAAACCACACCATGAAATTCCACTCCGAACACTGCGCTGGAAATTGCTTGTCTAGCTCACCGAGAGCAAACACGATCACGCAAGAAAAAGCTACTGAGCAATACTACAGAAAAACACCGGAGGAAGAAAACTGGGAAATTGGCGAAACAGACCCATGGGAAGTATGCCAATTGGTAATTAACAAAATCAAGGAAAACCCTGCTGCTAGCGCAAATCCAACAATTCCACTGGAATACCACGAGTTCCTCGAAGTGTTAGCCGAAAAAGAACCTCTGCCCCACCACGTTCAGGACCACCACATCCCACTGGAGGAGGGAAAGACACCCCCGTATGAGCCCCTACAACCCCTGAACGAAGAAAAAATGAAGGCCCTCAAGGAATACCTTGAAGTCAATGAGAAGTGGGGATGGATCCGGGAATCCACCTCCCCGGCCGGGGCACCAATACACTTCATAAAAAAGAAGGACGGAGGACTACACCTGTGTGTGGATTACCGACAACTGAACGAAATCACGATCAAGGACCGGACTCCGTTGCCACTAATCGGGGAATCCCTCGACCAACTATCCAGCGCCACCATCTACACTAAGCTTGACATCCGGGACGCCTATTACAACCTCAGGATCCGAGCCGGGGATGAATGGAAGACGGCATTTTGTACCCGATATGGACTATACAAATACTGTGTCATGCTGTTTGTATTGACCAATGCCCCAGCCTCGTTCCAACGATGGAAAAATGAAATCCTGAGCGAAGACCTCGACATCTTCTGTGTGGTATATTTGGACGATATCCTCATATTGTCGCACAATCTGGAAGACCACTGGAAATATGTCCGAACGATATTAGAACGAGTCTAGGAAACGGGATTGACACTGAAAGCTTCCAAGTGCGAATTTCACACCACGGAAATCGAATACTTGTGATACGTGATATCCCCACAGGGCTTGCGCATGGATGAAGAGAAAATCCAGACGATCAAGGAATGGCAAGAACCGACGAGCATCAAAGCAATCCAGAGCTTTCTAGAATTCGCTAACTTCTACTGAAGGTTTATACAGAATTACAGCTAGATCACAACACCCCTCACCCACCTGACAAGGAAAGAAGTAGACTGGGAATGGGGTGACGAACAACAGATGGCCTTCAAGACACTCAAGACAGCCATGGTGACAGAACCGATACTGAAGCATTTCGACCTGGAGCCACCCGTCTCAATCGAGACAGACGCCTCAGACTATGCCATAGGAGCCATTTGCTCGCAACCCGACGATAATGGAATTCTGCACCCAGTAGCCTACTACTCGTGGAAACTGAAAGATCCAGAGCACAACTACGATATCCACAACAAGGAACTACTGGCGATCGTAGAGGCACTACGAAAATGGGATACATATTGTAAAACAACAGGACCAAAGGTCACGATCCTGACAGAGCACAAAAACCTCGAATATTGGAAGACCAAGAAGGACCTCAATCTACAACAGGCCTAGTGGGGCGAGCGGTTGGCCAACTACGACTTCACAATCAAATATCGACCCGGAAAACTATCGGGCAAGCCAGACATCCTCTCTAGAGAGTCGGAAGACTCTCCCTGGGAAGGGGATATGAAACATCGGCAGAACCACAGCCAAATCCTGCTACCCGAAGAAGCTTTCGAGGCACCCCAAGTTGATAAGGATTCCATGGCGGGCCCCACTCCTGAAACACCCCATGTCTCGGGAGTGCTCCATGCCAATACAATGGAAACCATCAGTCTCCAGATAGACAAAGAGCTCCTGAACGAAATCCGGACACTGAGCTCAGCCGATAAGGAAGTCGAAGAGATCCGGAAGAAAAAGGCGAACGGAACCACCCGCGATGGGAAGATTGCATGAGGGCTATACAAGGAGAACAACAGGGTACTACAATATGACAGCCTCATATGGATCCCTGACAACGACAATATGGGAATGCGCATAATAAGAGACCACCATGACGCACAAGCCACCGGACACCCAGAACGCGCAAGAACCCTGGAACTAGTTAGCCGAAGCTTCTACTGGCCGGGGCAACGACGATACCTCCACAGATACATCGATCCCTATGACACCTGTCACCGCATCAAACCAATCCAACATGCCCTGTTCGGATTGCTGAGACCACTGGAATTACCCCACCGACTGTGGGACACAATCTCAATGGACTTCATCACAGCACTGCCAACAAGCAACAGGAAGGATGCACTATGGGTAGTAATTGACTGGCTAACAAAGATGGGACACTTCATTGTATACCCCAGGACCATGAATCCAAAGGATTTAGCAGACCACTTCCTTCGACAAATAGTCAGACCCCATAGACTGCCGAGCAGCATTGTGTCAGACAGAGGAACCTTGTTTACCTCAGACTTTTAGAAGCAAGTAACAGAAGCACTCGGAATATCACGCAACCTCAGCACGGCATTCCACCTGCAGACAGATGGGCAGATGGAACGAGCCAATGCCACCCTCAAGCAATACCTACGGGCATACTGCAATCACCAACAGGACTATGGGGAGAAACTCCTGCCAATCACCGAATTCTGTTACAACAACACTCAAACCGGAACCACAAGAATAACCGCCTTCTTC
>Ga0307512_10005775_pt1 | contig 12759 bp, 11 predicted proteins | sample 14_EM_MG_FD_200267 | JGI IMG/M metagenome (GOLD analysis project Ga0307512, IMG submission 200267) | Populus trichocarpa ectomycorrhiza microbial communities from riparian zone in the Pacific Northwest, United States - 14_EM | ecosystem: Host-associated > Plants > Roots > Unclassified | place... | reverse complement strand
GCCCATGCCGATCGCGGCCACCAGGGCTCCGGGGTAGTCGATGCGTTCCCGGCGCCGGCTCGGGGTGATCCGCGCGGCGGCGAGCAGGATCAGCGCGAGTACGGCGATCGGCACGTTGATCCAGAAGATCGAGCGCCAGGTCCATTGGGTGAGGAAGCCGCCGGCGATCGGGCCGACCGCGGTCAGGCCGCCGCTGACCCCGAAGAAGATGGCCAGCGCGCGGCCTCGCTCCTGGATCGGGAACGCCGCGACGACGACCGCGAGCGCGGCCGGGATCATGATCGCGCCGGAGACCCCCTGGGCGGCCCGGAAGACGATGATCCAGGCCTCGGCGGCGCCGTTGGTCGGGGCGAGGCCGCAGAGCAGCGAGGAGGCGGCGAAGCCGACGATGCCGACGGCGGCCATCCGGCGGTGGCCGAGGACGTCGGCGAGCCGCCCGCCGAAGGCGAACGTGGCGGCCAACGCCAGCAGATAGGCGTTGATCACCCAGCGTGAACCGTCCTGGCTTAGCGACAGTTCGGCCTGGATGTTCGGCGCCGCGATCGCCACGATCGTCTGGTCGATGAACGTCATCGCGACCGCCAGCAGCATGGCGATCAGCGCGAGGTTTTTGGAACGGGCGACGGAGGTGGCGGCGGGCACGGTGGTGGTGGACATGATCGCATCCTGGCACCCGGCCCGGAGTTGCGCTGTCCACCGACCAGTGGACAACCGGCCCGCAGGGTTCGACGGATTTCGATAGGTTGGCGGGTGACCCTCTCGACACGCCGGACCGCGACCCGGTCCGCGACGGAAGGAATACCGATCGTGCGACGAGCGCTGGTGGCCTTGATCGCCACAGCCGTGACCCTGGTGTGGACAGCCGCGCCCGCCTCCGCGGCACCCGCGCCGGGCAGCCCGGGCCTCGGGGACGAGTATTTCCCCGATTACGGCAACGGCGGCTACGACGTCTCCCACTACGACATCAGGCTGCGCTACTACCCCGACACCGACATGCTGACCGGGACGACCACGATCCTGGCCACCGCGACCCAGGATCTGAGCTCGTTCAACCTTGACTTCGTGCTCGACACGCAGTCGGTGCGGGTGAACAACCGGGTCGCCACGTTTGCCCGCGAGGGCGACCACGAGCTCGTCGTCACGCCGCCGCGCACGCTGCTGGCCGGTCAGTCGATGACCGTCGTGGTGCAGTATTCGGGCGTTCCGTCCAGCAAGGTCGCCGCCGGCTTCACCGCCTGGACCAAGACGCCGGACGGTGCCCTCGCGATCGGTGAGCCGGAGATCTCCTGGTGGTGGTACCCGAGCAATGACCACCCGCAGGACAAGGCCACCTTCGACGTCTCCGTCATGGTTCCCGACGGCACCGAGGTGATCAGCAACGGCGTGCAGCCCCGCACGCCGACCCAGGAGCTGCTCGGCTGGACCCGTTGGTACTGGCGCTCGGTGAAACCCCAGGCCACGTATCTGACGTTCGTCGCGATCGGGCAATACGCGATCACCACCGACACCGCCCCGAACGGCCAGCCGGTGCTGAACGCGTATTCGCAACTGCTCTCGCCGGCCACCGCCGACGCCGCGCGGGCGAGCATCGAGCGCACCGCCGAGGTCATCGACTGGGAGAGCAGCGTCTTCGGGCCGTACCCGTTCGAGGCCCAGGGTGGCGTGGCCGCGCCGCCCGGAGCCATCGGCTACGCGCTGGAAAATCAGACCCGGCCGGTGTTCTCCGACAGGTTCTTCCGCGCGGGTTCCAACCTGTCGGTGATCGTCCACGAGAACGCCCACCAGTGGTTCGGCGACTCGGTGTCGGTCGAGCAGTGGCGGGAGACCTGGCTCAACGAGGGCTTCGCCAGCTACGCCGAGTGGCTGTGGTCGGAGAAGGAGGGCGAGGGCACGGCCCAGGAGATCTTCGATTACGTGTACGCCTACTATCCCGCCGACGACAGCATCTGGAGTACCCCGCCGACTGAGCCGGGCCCGACGGGCATCTTCGGCAACACCGTCTACGACCGCGGCGCGATGACCCTGCACCAGCTGCGGCTGGCCGTCGGCGACGACGCATTCTTCGAGATCCTGCGGACGTGGGCGGCCGACCACAAGTACGGCAACGGTACGACGGAGGAGTTCACCGCGCTGTCCGAGAAGATCTCGGGCCAGCAGCTCGACGACCTCTTCCAGGCATGGCTGTACACGCCGTCGAAGCCGGTGGTTGCGGGCGCGCAGACGCTGGCCAAGCCGCACGAGCCGAAGTCCTGGGCGCAGATCCGGCAGACCCGCGAGCTGCTGGGTCACTGACACTCGTGGGTGGGCGCCGGGCAAACGGCACGGCGCCCACCGCGCGAAGCCCGCTGCGTCTTGGCGGTCCCGAGACGGTATAGCGTCAGGGGTGTTCGACCCGGTTACGGCCGTTGTGCTTCGCCGCGTACAGCTGCTGGTCCGCTTGGGCGATCAGCAGCATGTCGTCCGCGCCGGCCGTGAGCTCGACGGCCCCGACGCTGATCGTGACCGCCAGCCCGGCCCGGATTGTCGCCCAGGGGTAGCCGGCCACGGCGGCCCGGATGCGTTCGCAGAGCCCGGCGGCCTGCGGCAGGGCCAGGCCGTCGAAGGCGATCAGGAACTCCTCGCCGCCGAACCGGGCGATCAGGTCGCCGGCGGGCACGTTCGCGCGCAGGATCGCCGCGACCCGGCGCAGCACCTCGTCGCCCAGCGGGTGGCCGAAACGGTCGTTGACGGATTTGAAGTGGTCGACGTCGGCGACCGCGAGGCAGAGGGGGCGCCCGCCCTCGGTGGCGGCCGTCATCAGCTCGGGCAGGCGCCGCTGGGCGAGGCGCCGGTTGGCCAGGCCGGTGAGCGCGTCCTCGTGGGCGCGCCGGCCCAGCTCGGCCGCCTCGCGTTGCAGCGTCAGCTTGTCCGCCTCGAGTTCCAGGCTGCGTACCCGGTGCAGTTCCGTCTCGAGCCGGGCGTTGTTCGCCTCGAGCCGGGCGTTGTCCAGCTCGAAGTGGTGGATCATCATCCGGGCCCGGGTCGCGGCGACGTCGTTGCGGGCCTGAATCTCGAGGTCGTGGAAGAGCCGGTAGTGCCGCAGCGCGGCCGCGTAGTCACCGACCAACTCGTACGCGGTGGACAGCTCTCGATGGATCGCCAACGGCCGCTCGCCGGCCGCGTACGCGTGCTCGAGGGCGGCGTGCAGCCCTTCGACGGCCGGGACGTACTCGCCCAGCATGAGCCGGATCTGGGCCTCGTGCTGCAAGGCGTCCAACTCGAGATGCCGGTAGCCGTGCGTGACCGCGATCTCGCGGGCCTCGCCCAGCATGGCGAACGCCCCGGTGAAATCCCCGGCGAGCGCGCGCAGCATGCCGCAGTTGTCCAGGCTGATCGCCTGCCGATAGGGATGCTCGGCCGAGCGGGCGAGCCCGAGCGCCGCGTCGGCGTAGGTCAGCGCCTGGGCCAGGGCGGCGTCGGCCGTGGCTTCGTCGCCCGCGTCGCGCAGCTGGGGAACCCGGTGCACCGCGTTGTCGCCGAGGTTGTTGAAGATGCAGAAGCGTGCCTCGTCGTCCATGCCGTCGACCATGCTCACGGCGCTCATCAGGAACTCGGCGCCCTGCCGGAAGTCGCCCATCCCGTCGTGTACGAGCCCGGTCCGGTTGTGCACCCAGTAGAGCAGCATCCGGTCGCCGCGCCGCTGGGCGATGTCGCGGGCCTGGTCTAGCGCGCCGAGCGCCTCCTCGTGCAGGGTGAGCCGGTTGTAGGCCAGCGCCTGCACGGTCAGCGTCGAGCACACGCCGACCTCGTCGTGCGCCGACTCGAGCAGATCGACGGCCTCGCCACAGACGCCGATCGCGGATTCGGTCTCGCCGAGGCGCAGCAGTTGATCGGCGAGTGATTGCAACGCCCGGGCCCGGCCGGGCTGGTCACCGGCGCTGTCGGCGAGGGCGGCCGCGCGGCGGGCCAGCTCGGCGCCGCCGCGGTAGTCACCGCGCAGCCGCGCGCGGTCGGCCTCGCCGAGCAGGTCGCTCCAGCTGGTGGGGGGCGCTTGCGGGCGTGCCGCAACGTCGCTCGTCACGTTGCGTCCTCCTCCCGTGCCGCGCTCGGCCGGGGTGGCGGGGTGATCCGTTGTCGGCCGCCGGGCCATCCTATGTCACTTGTCGTTCACCGGATGCCCGTTGACCACTGTGGAGGCTTCCCTTAACGAGCCGGAAACCGTACGGTGGTCGATGTATGGGAGCGCTCCCATAACGCATTGTGACAACTTTCCCCCAAGGAGTGCGCATGCGTACCCGAACCGTTGTCTCTGCCTTTGCGGCCGCGGCCGTCGCGGCCGGTGCCGTCGGCGCCGGCGTGTGGCAATCCCCGAACGCTTACGCCGCCGAGTCGTCCTACTACGTCGATCCCCAGACCAACGCCGCACGCTGGGTCGCGGCCAACCCGGCCGACTCGCGGGCCGCGCTGATCCGCGACCGGATCGCGAGCGTCCCGCAGGGCCGCTGGCTCACCCAGAACAACACCGGCACCGTGGCGGCCGAAGTGGACGGCTTCGTCGCCGCGGCCGCCACCGCCGGAAAGACCCCGATCCTGGTCGTCTACAACATCCCGAACCGGGACTGCAGCGGCGCCAGCTCGGGCGGAATGCCCAGCCACACCGCCTACCGCCAGTGGATCGACCAGGTCGCCGCCGGCCTCAAGGGCCGCGCCGCCGCGATCATCCTCGAACCGGACGTCCTGGCGATCATGACGAGTTGCCTCACCGAGGCGCAACAGGCCGAAACCTACACCTCGATGGCGTACGCCGGGAAAGCCCTCAAGGCGGCGTCCAGCCGAGCCAAGGTCTACTTCGACGCCGGGCACTCCGCGTGGCTCGCCGCGAGCGAAATGGCCGCCCGCCTCGTGCGCGCCGACATCGCCCACAGCGCCGACGGCATCTCGCTCAACGTCTCCAACTACCGGAGCAACACCGAGCTGATTCCGTACGCCAAAAGCGTCATCGCCGCCACGGGCGTCCCGGGCCTGAAGGCGGTCCTCGACACGAGCCGCAACGGCAACGGCCCGATGGGCAGCGAATGGTGCGACCCGGCCGGCCGTGCGATCGGCATCCCCAGCACCACCGCGGTAGCCGACCCGATCCTGGACGCCTACCTCTGGATCAAACTGCCCGGCGAGGCGGACGGCTGCCTCGCGGCGGCGGGACAGTTCGTCCCGCAGCGCGCCTATGATCTGGCGCTGGCGGCCGGCCCGGTCACCCCGACGCCCAGCACGGCCGGCCCGTCGCCCTCCTCGCCCGCGCCGTCGCCCTCCGGCACGGGTGGCTGCACCGTGGTCGCCACGACCAGCCAGTGGACCGGCGGCTTCACCGCCGACGTGAAGATCACCAACACCGGCCCCGCGATCGCGGCCTGGACGCTCAAGTTCACGGTCGGCGCCACCGTCACCCTCACCAGCGGCTGGAGCGGCACCTGGTCGCAATCCGGCGCGACCCTCACGGTCAACAACGCCTCGTGGAACGGTTCCCTGGGCACCGGCGCGTCCACCAACACCGGCTTCCAGGCGACGAACACCGGCAGCACCCCGGCACTCACGGCCTTCGTCCTGAATGGAACGCCATGCCACTGATCCCGCGGATATCGGCGGCCGTCCTGCTCGCCGGCGGCGCCCTGATCGTCGTACACCCGCAGGCCGCAAGCGCCGCACCGGCTTGTGCGGTGGACTACACGGTCAACCAGTGGGCCGGCGGGTTCACGGCCGACGTGAAGATCACCAACAATGCTGCCCCGATCACGAGTTGGACGCTCACCTGGACCTTCCCGGGCGACCAGCGGATCACCTCGGCCTGGAACGCGACTGTTACCCAGGCGGGCGGCGCCGTGACCGCGTCGAGCCTGAGCTGGAACGGGCCGCTCGGCACAGGCGGCTCTACCGCGTTCGGCTTCCAGGGCACTTACGTGGCCGCCAACCCGAAGCCCACCGACTTCGCGCTGAACGGCGTCTCCTGCAACGGCGACGCCCCGCCCACCCCGACCCCGACCGTGACCCCGACTCCGACTCCGACGCCGAGCGGTGTTTGCCCCGCGACGGCGGTCTGTGACGGCTTCGAGGGTCAGGCCGCGGGGGTGCCCCAGGGGGCCTGGACGGTCACCTACCCGGACTGTTCCGGCGCCGGGACCGCGACCGTGGACAAGACGGTCGCGCACGGCGGCGGCACCTCGCTGCGGGTCAACGGCGCCGCGGGCTACTGCAACCATGTCTTCGTCCGCAACACCACAACGCTCGCCAAGACCACGACGGTCTGGTACGTCCGCTACTGGGTCCGGCACACCACCGCCCTCCCGATCGCGCACATCACCGCCGTGGCGCTGCAGGACGCCGCCGACGGCAACAAGGATCTGCGCTTCGGCGGCCAGAACGCGGCCCTGCAATGGAACCGCGCCTCGGACGACGCGACCCTGCCGGAGCAGAGCCCCGCCGGCGTGGCCCTATCCGCCCCGCTGCCGATCGGCACCTGGAACTGCATCGAATTCAAAGTGGACGGTGTCAACGGCACGATGGAGACCTGGCTCAACGGCACCTCCGTGCCGGGCCTGGTCGAGGACGGCGTAGCCACCCACGACATCGACAGCCAGTGGCTGAACCGTACCTGGCGCCCGCGCTTGGTCGACTTGCGTCTCGGCTGGGAAAGCTACGGCGAGGGCGCCGACACCCTGTGGTACGACGACGTAGCAGCCGGCCCTACCCGAAACGGCTGCTAAATCGCTGACCTTGATCAAGTTGCCGTACCGCCTCGTGACTGATGGCGCGTTCGCCTGGAGTTCGGCGGTTGCGGGGTGCCCGGTTGGTTCTGGCTTGCGTCTGGTGGCGCGTTCGGATGGCGTCTGGTGGTTGCTGGGTGGCCGGGTGGTTCGGCTTGCGTCTGATGGCGCGTTTCGCCGGGAGCCTGGCGGTTGCCGGGCGACCGGTAGGTTCCGGTCATGGATCCAGAGCAGAAGCCCAGCGGGAGAGTTGTCGTCCAGGACACCGCGACCATGCGGGCGCTGGCCCACCCCGCGCGCTTGGCGTCGCTCGAGCACCTGATGCGCGGCGGCCCGGCCACCGCGACCGAGCTGGGCCGGATAGCTGGCCTCACGCCGAGCGCGATGAGCTACCACCTGCGCCTGCTCGAGCGGGCCGGCCTGATCTCGACGGCGCCGGGCCGAGGCGACGGCCGCGAGCGGGTCTGGCAGAGCAACCAGACCGGCGGCTGGAAGATCGACGCCCTGGATGACGGCACCGAGGACTCCCGCGCTGTCTCGGCCGAGTTGTTGCGCAGCGTCCTCAGCGTTCAGGAACTGCAGTTGAACCGCTGGCTGAGCCGCGCGAGTGAGCCGGGCTGGCTGGACACGGGCTATTTCGTCGAGAACGCGATCCTGGTCAACCACGCCGAGCTGGTCGCGCTGGGGGAGCAGATTCAGCAGCTCATGGACCAGTATCGGCCGACGAACCGGACGAATCCCCCCGCCGACGCCGTGCTGCACCGTGCCGCGCTGCGCAGCTTCCCGGTCACCGAGCCCTTGCCAGGAGAAGATGTGAAGGAATAACTTCGAAGTATGTCCTTCACAAATCCGCGTTGGCGGGACGTCTATGTGGCCGCGGCGGCCCGGGCAGTCGACCAGGGCGGCACCGTGCTCGCGGCGGTCACGCTGGAGATCACCCTGCAACAGCGCGGGTACGGCGGACCGCTGATCGCCGCCCTGCTGCTCGCGGCCGCGGTCCCGCCGATGCTGCTGGCCGGCTTCGTAGGCCGGGCGGTGGACCGATTCGACAGCCGCCGCATCCTGGTCGCCGTCGGCCTAGCCCAGGTCGGGTTCGCCGTGGCGCTAGCCTTCGCCACGACGCTGCCGGCGATCCTCGCCCTGGTGGCAGCGCTCGCCACCGGGGCGGCGTGCACCTCCCCGACGTTCGCCGCGCTCATCCCGTCGATGGTCGGCCGGGACAACCTGGCCAAAGCCTCCGGGCTGATCCAGTCGTCCGGCACCGTCGGTATGCTGGCCGGCCCGGCGTTCGGCGGCCTGCTGGTCGGCGCGTTCGGCCCCCGGGTGCCGTTGCTCATCGACGCGGTGTCGTTCCTGGCGGTGCCGATCGCCGGCCTGCTGATCAAGACCCGCCGCGGCGCTGACCACCCCGTCCCCGAGCCCGATCCCGCCCGGCCCGGTGTGGCCTGGTCGATCTGGCGCGACCCGTACGTGCGGCCGATGGCCCTGCTGTTCGCGCTGGTCATCGCGGCCCTGACAGCCGGCGACGTCGCGCTGGTCTTCCTGGTCCTCGGCACGCTGCACGCCTCGACCACGCTCTACGGCATCATCAGCACGCTCTGGATGGCAGGCATGTTCGCGGGCTCGGCGCTCGCCGCGCGGGCACGACCCGACGATGGCCGGTCCGCGGCGGCCATGGTGCTGCTGCTGGGCACGACCTGCGCGACCCTGATGCTCGCGGGCGTCGTGCCGACCGCGGCCTGGCTGCTGCCGCTCTGGCTGCTCGGCGGCCTGACCAACGGCGGCGAGAACGTCCTGTCCGCGGTACTCATCGGGCGCCGGGCCCCGGCCGCCCGGCGCGGGCACACGTTCGCGATCTTCGGCGGGGTGATGAACGCCGCGACCGCGATCGGCTTCACAGTCGGCGGCGTGCTGATGGCCGCGACCGGCGACGCCCGCGCCATCATGATCGGCACCGGAGCCGTGGGCGCGGCGATCTGCCTGACCGTGGGCTGCCACCAACTCCGAGCCGCCCGCAAAACCCGCCCCCCGGAGCAGCCTGTCACCAATCCGATGGCCGCCGAACCGACCCCAAACTGTGCCGCGCATTGATTCCCGACCCGGTCGCCGACACGCCGCATATCCCGATGAAGTCGATGAACGGATAGCGCACAACACCGGTGCCGCCGACCGGGAGGAACAACTGTGGAAAGCCCAACAGACGCTTCTGCGGGTGCGGGAGTCCTGACGGGCGTGCGTCGCGAGCAGGCTGCCCTCGTCGCTACGGTTGCGGCGGCTGGTCGTCGCCGGTGAGGGTTGGTAGGAGTTTGGCGGTGATGGTGCGTAGTTGGTTGACGTCGTCGGCGGTGAGGTGGTCGAAGACCAGGCGGCGGACCTCGGCGACGTGGCCCGGCGCCGCGGTTTGCAGCAACTCCATTCCCGCGTCGGTGAGCCGGGCGACCTGGCCGCGTTTGTCGGTGGCGCAGGGTTGGCGTTCGATCCAGCCGCGTTGTTCGAGGGTGCTGACGGCGTGGGATAGGCGGCTCGTGGTGGTGTCGGCGTGCCGGGCCAGTTCTGTCATTCGCAACGACCGGTCGGGTTCGGCGCTGAGCCGGGCAAGGATCCCGTAGTAGACGTGCGGGACGCCGGCGCCGTCGCGGAGTTGCCGGTCGAGCGCGCCGGGGAGCAGCATCATCAGCCGCACGAGGTTCGTCCACGCGGCGCGCTCGGTGTCGGTAAGCCACTGCGGCTCGGGCTGGAGATCGGTCACGAGTGTCATTCTGGCTTGCGGTAGCGGCGCCGACGATCATGCGGTGTGCGAGGACCCGGCCGGCGGCGTCGTGGAGGGCGTTGTCAGGACTGCGGCGGGATGAACCGCCGGTATGCCGGCACGGCGACCACGGCGACGCCGAAATGCATGAGCATCAACGCGAGTACGCCCGCGGTGGTCGTTCCGGGCTGCGATTTGTTGACCAGCAGCAGGATGTCCGGGATCAAGGACAGCACCAGGAAAACGGGCACAACGACGGTCAGCAGACGGGTTGCGCGTCCGCTGCGGGTAGCGATCAGACGCCAGCCGATCGCGCCGAGGATCGCGCCGATGACCGTCAGCATGCCGTACACGGGAATGGTGAGCGGCTGGAACTCGTGCGGGACGTCGAGCAGGTTGCGCCCGGCCCACGCGATCAGGCTGTTGACGATCAGGCCACCGGCGGCGCCGATGCCGGCGGCGGCAGCGGTGGACGCCAGGGACACCTTGCTGGCGGCGGTGGGCGCGGTTGAGCTGGCAGCGGTCATGGCGTACGTCTCCCGGGAAGTTGTTGAAGTTTCACAAACCCATCGTTCACGAAGGTCTGTGAAACTTCAACAACTAGCCAACGGTGACCTGGGTCACATTCAGATGTGTCCGGCGGGAGCCGCGTCCGGGTTCGTCCGCAGGGGGCCGGACGGCAACAGCAGCCCGCTGACGATCGCGCCGAGGGCGAAGAACCCGGCGACCCAGGCGAACGTCGTGGTGTAACTGTGGATGGTGGCCGCCGCCAGGGTGGCGGGGGTGGCGGCCTTGCCGACCAGGTAATCCGTGAGCGAGGAGGCGGCGATGCTGCTGAGCACGGCCGTACCGACGGAGCCGCCAACCTGCTGGGCGGTGTTGACCAGGGCGGAGGCGACGCCGGCGTCCTCGGAGCCGACGCCGGAGGTGCCGGCGGTCATCGCCGGTGCCATGGCCAGGCCGACGCCGACACCCATGACCAGCAGCGGGCCGAGAACGTTCCCGGCGTAGCTCGAGCCGGTGCCGAGCTGGGTCAGCCACAGCATGCCGGCGGATCCGAGGAGGAACCCGGCCGGGATCAGCGGCCGGGCGCCGACGCGCGGCACGACCAGGCTGGTGGCCACGGTCGCCGTCACCGACAGCGCGCCGATCATCGGAAGGAACGCGACACCGCTGCGGATCGGGGAGAAGCCAAGGTTCTGCTGCAGGTAGTAGGTGAGGAAAAGGAACACGGCGAACATCCCGATCCCCAGGAGGAGCACCGCGAGCAAGGCGCCACCACGGGTACGGTCGAGCAGCACGCGCAGCGGGATCAGCGGGTGGGCGACCCGGGACTGAATGGCCACGAAGACGGCGAGCAGGATGCCGGCGGCGGTCAGCCAGCCCCACACCTTGGCGTCGCTCCAAGCGTGGGTCTCGGCGTTCGCGAAGCCATACACGACGGCGAACAGGCCCGCGGAGACGGTGAGCGCGCCGGGCACGTCCAGGCGGTTGTTGCGCCCGTCGGCACGCTGGTTCACCAACAGCAGCGCGCCACCCGTGGCGGCCGCGACGGCGAAGATGACGTTGACGTACAGCGACCAGCGCCAGTTGAGATACTCGGTGAGCACGCCGCCGAGCAGCAGGCCGATCGCGCCGCCCGCGCCGGCGATCGCACCGTAGATGCCGAAGGCCTTGGCGCGCTCCTTCGCGTCGGCGAAGGTCGTGGTCAACAACGACAGCACGGCCGGGGCCAGCAGCGCACCGAACACGCCTTGGGCGGCGCGCGCGGTGACCAGCATGCCGAAGCCCTGAGCGGCGCCGCCGACCGCGGAGGCAAGCGCGAAGCCGATCAGGCCGATCAGCAGGCTGTTCTTGCGGCCGATCAGGTCGCCGACGCGCCCGCCGAGGGGGAGCAGCGCACCGAACGCGAGCGCGTAGCCGGTGACGATCCACTGCCGGTCGCCGTTGGAGAACCCGAGCGCCTGTTGGGCCGAGGGCAGTGCGATGTTCACAATCGTGGCGTCCAGCACGACCATGAGCTGGGCGAGGCCGAGCACCGCCAGGATGAGCCAGCGCCGCTCGTGATGAGGGTGGGCTTCGCTCGGCTGCGGACCGGCGGTGCGGGACGGACGTACTTGCGTGGTCATGAGCGATCCGTTCGTTGCCGGGGCCGGATGGTCTCCCCGTTCTTCGGCCGCCGACCGGCCGAAGATGAGAAGCTGCCCTTAAGTGGAGCACGCATATCCACTTATGCGGGCGTGACCTTCATGACACGGGTCGGCGCGCCTGCCTGCCCGTACGCGGTCATCTCGTCCAGCGGATGAAGCGCTCGAAGAGCTCCGACGCCGGCCCGAGTGACGTCTCCAGCACGGCTTCTTCGAGGTTGAGCCACATGTAGATGGCCAGCGCCACCCGGTCCATCTCGATCAGCAGCGCCTCGCGCGCCGGGTCACACGGCCAGGCTTTCCCACAGACGCGGCAGTCCCACGAAGGCCGTTCGGCCACGTGCTCACCATCTGCGCCGACGGCTTTCACGATCGACTGCGCCAACGCTGACCGGGAGTCATCAAGACATGCTTCACGGGGTGCGCCTTGGTGGGCGCGTTCCAATCGGCCACATGGCGCCGCCCGCCGAGCGAAAGAGTCGCCGTGGGCTGCGTAACGGTCACGGTGTCGGGGCACGGAAACCAGGCGCACCCGCAGCGGCATTTCCTCCTCCACGGGGCGAGCCAAACGCGTTTCGGGCCATGTCGCATGAACCCGCTCCTTAACTGAGTGTGTGGGCTACCGCCGACTGTTGCTGCGATTTCGAACCCGCAAGGACCTCTCGGCCGCCGGCGCGCGGCGCCCACCTGAGTTCGCCGCCCGCCAGCACGTGAACTTCTATCGGCCCAACTGCCGACGGTGTCCTATTGGGCCGGGCCGGTCGGCTGCGCGGCGGCCAGTTGTTCCCGCTTACTGGCGGGCACACCCCATTCCTTGAGTACGTCGCGGATGTCAGCGGCATAACACTGAAGACTGACGAAACCTTGGTCGCCCCAGGGCGCGAGACCAGTGATATCGAGACAGGCGTCGCCGATCCGCACGGTGATATCCGCATCCGTCGGAAGATCGAAAAGGTGATCCAAAAGTTCGTCACGCATCATCAGAGATAACCTCAATTCTCGTTTTGACGGTTTATCCGCGCAGGCTCGGGCTCGGGTGCTTGTCGCCGGGCGGGCGGATCCTTGCTGGTCGCGAGTGGTTCTGGGGTATCTGTTCGGGGTCGGCCATGGCGGCGGGCGGGCTCTG